>Ga0160472_100420_pt1 | contig 33480 bp, 33 predicted proteins | sample HID1973M_E11MG_FD_108267 | JGI IMG/M metagenome (GOLD analysis project Ga0160472, IMG submission 108267) | Enriched mosquito-associated microbial communities from UW Madison campus, WI, USA - HID1973M_E11 MG | ecosystem: Host-associated > Arthropoda: Insects > Digestive system > Unclassified ... | reverse complement strand
GCCGCCGCCAGAGCCGCCGCCTACGCCGCCGACGCCGCCAGAGCCGCCGACGCCGCCAGAGCCGCCGCCTACGCCGCCGACGCCGCCGACGCCGCCAGAGCCGCCGCCAGAGCCGCCGACGCCGCCGCCTGGAAAGGCATTGCGGAGACCCTCTTCAGGATGCTCGACGTGGAGATCGAGGCCTGCCTGGGGGCAATGGCCGATGGCTGAGCGCAAAGTTGATCGCGGGGGCGTTGCCCCCGCGAACCGGGCGCGGGGTTTCACCCCGCGGCGGCGCACCGATCCTGTCTTCATCGGCCGGGGCACCTGGCTGTGGAACCCCTTCCAGCGTCCGGGCATCGCCAAGCCCCGCGCACTGATCCTTTACCGGGCATGGCTGGCCGATCTCCTTACGCCGCGCATCCTGCGCGCCGCCGGCTTCGGTCGCGACGAGGCGAGCGCTCTGGCGCTCTGGCGCGAGCGCCTGCTGCGCGCGCTTCCCCGCCTCGTCGGCCGCCCCTTGCAGTGCCATTGCCGCAAGGGCGACATCTGGTGCCATCGCGGCACCCTTGCCGGCGCTGCGGTCGAGGCGTCGCGATGACACTCCTCGACCCCCATTTCCCCAACATCTCCCCGGAGAGCGCCACGCCGCGCGCGATCGCCGATCGCCTCGTCGTCGACGAGCTCGCCCGCACGCTCCACTGGCGCCGCGACAAATATCCCGGCCGCGTCGCCAAGGGCTGGATGAGCGCGATCGCGGCGGATGAGGAGATCGACATGCTCGCCGCCATTCACGCCGACTGGGAGTGCACGCTCTATCTCGAGCGCTGGTGGAGCGGCGGCCGCACCGCGGAGGATCTGCGCGCCCTGCTCGATCGCGAGGCCCGCGCCGCCGCCCGCATCGCCCCCTTTGGCTGGGCCGCGCTGGTCGATTGCCTGCGCCGCGAGATCGTCGCGCGCCGCGACAAATATCCCGCCCGCGTCCGCAAGTCCCAGATGAGCGAGGCCGACGCCCGCCACCAGCTCGAGCGGATCGAGGCCGCCCACGCGCGCTACTGGATCGACGGCCGCCACTTCTGGCCCGAGGGCCTCGGTCCCTGGCGCGACGGCACCCTCGGCAGCGATCCGGGCTGGCCGGACGAACTCTTCGCCAGCTGGAGCACCCTCTTCCGCGCCCACCGCGCCCGCTTCGCGCCCGGCCCGGACAACGATCGCGGCGCCTACGCCGACGCCCCGGCCGAGGCGCCCGAGGAGCAACAGGCGGAGATGGCGCTGTGAGCGACCCACAGTTGGTCGAACCCGAAATCTCCCGCCTCACCGGAGCAGATCATGGGTGATCCCAAGGAGTTAAAGATGAGCGAAACGATGATGGAGTTGGCGGGGCGCTGCGAGGCGTTGAGCGGGCCGGATCGGGAGGTGGACTGTCTAATATGGGCAACTGTTATCCACGGCGGTTATGAGTGGACGACCTCTAACATTCTCCGGGTGCCATCGTGCGGAATACGCATAGGCTCGATCGATCCCGGTCTAGCAAGTCGTAACTTCACTTGCTGGCATGAACCTGTCCCCGCCTACACCGCCTCACTCGACGCCACTATGCCGCTCGCGCCGGAAGGATGGTTCAGGCTTGAACGTCAAAAGGACGACTGGATGGCTCTGGGATCGACAGGCCGATGGTGCCGAGGTGCCACCCCCGCCCTCGCTCTCTGCGCCGCCGCTCTCCGCGCCCGTGCTGCCATGGAGGTGGGTCATGGGTGAGCCAGTCCGCGTCCAACTCAGCCGCCGCAAGGGCTGGCGCATGCCCGAGAACACGGTGAGCGTCGCTCGGCCGCATCGACACGGCAACCCCTGGCCGGTGAAAGGTTGTTGCGTGTATCTCGTCGATGGCACGAAGGTGGGGATTGCTGCAATCCTGTCCGTTGCCGGTGTTGTCGACCGGTTTCGCAGGTGGCGCCTTGGGGATTTTGGAACCGCGATAGGCCCAACCGATCACCCTCTTTACGGATTGGTGCTCTGCCCCGGTGAGCCGCCCTCGCTTGACGATCTGCGCGGCAAGAACCTCGCCTGCTGGTGCCCGCTCACAGACAAGGATGGGAACCATGTGCCTTGTCACGCCGACGTGCTGCTGGAACTCGCCAACAAGGACACTCCCCATGCCTGACCCCACCCCTCCCGAAGTGCGGGAGATCGTTGCAGGGCTGACGGAGGCGCAGCGGGACTTCCTCATCAAGGGCGAGGAGGGGATTTTCGTTGATCGGCGAACCGCCCGCGCACTTTGCGGAAAGGGCCTGATGGGCGTCGCTGGCTACGTGATCGGCGAAACTGTCTACGCCTTTACCCACGACGGCCTCGCCGTCCGATCCGCACTTATTCAGGAGACCCGCAATGGCGAGAAGGCTGATGACGTTTGACGCTATCGCGGCGGGATGCACTCCGGATGAGCGAGATAAACTCGCCTTCTTCCTTGCCGCCTATCGGATGAAACGAACCTACGAGGAGCTTCGTCAATGTCCCTCTACGCTACCTGCCCGTGCGGCATCCAAGAAGGCACCGAAGCGGTCCACCTCAGGACGGACTGCCCGCTCTACGGCACCGACCCCATGACCACCACTGACACCCATCCGACCCCGGAGACGGTGGAGCCGTGCGACGTTGAGGCAGCAGCAGCCTTGTTCCCCACGATGGACTATCCGGGAGGAACGCCGGTGCGCGCTATCGAAGCTTTCGCCCGTCATCGCCGCACCCACACCGCATCCCTCTCATCCAAGCTTGAGAGAGCAGAGAAAGCGCTGGAGTGGCAGCCTATCGAGACCGCGCCGAAGGATGTGATGATTATCGGCGGCTACTTCGATCAGCCTTGGATGGAAAGTCACCGAGAGGGCCGCATCGTCCAGTGCTGGTGGCAGGGGGAGTTCGCCTGTTTCATCTCGTCGTGCCGTGAAATGACCATGGCGCCGGGTTACGCGATCGATGGCCAGACGCGCATGCTACACTCCCCTGTTCGCGAGGACGTGACACATTGGATGCCGCTGCCCGCACCTCCCGCCAACCTCGCCGAACTCAGGAGCAAGTGGGCCATCCCCGCGCTTGACCCGCCGCCCACCCCGGGCGCATGAACGCACCGATCCTTTCGACGGAGGATTGAATGGCGAAGATCGATGTCAAGGGCCTGGTCATCAAGAAGCGCAAGCGCCAGCGCGACGGGGTCGTAAAAGTCTATTGCTACTGGCAGCCCAACAAGGCCGAGCGCCTCGCCGGGTGGGAGCCGCTCAAAAATCTGGGTTCAGACGTCAGCGCAGCGGCCAAGAAGTGCGAGGCACGCAACGCCGAGGTCGAGGCCTGGCGCGATGGCGGCGCCCGGCCGCGCCACGTCAAAAAGTTCGTCGCGCGCGGCACCGTCGCCCAGATGATCGCCCGGTTCCGCGAGCTGCGCTACGTGGATCCCGCCCTGGGCGGCATCGCGCCCAGCACGCAAAAGACCTACAACACCTCGCTCGGCATCCTCGAGCGCTGGGCCGGCGGCGAGCTGGTCGAGCACATCACCCGCAGGCGGTTCGACGCGCTCGTCAAGGCGCTGCTCAAGCCGGACAAGGCGGGCGTCGTCCACCTCCACCGCGCCAATTCGGTGATGCGCGTGGCGAACACTCTCTTCGCCTTCGGCATTGCCGAGGGCTTCCTGCCGGAGGGCAGCGCCAATCCCGCCTCCAAGCACAACCTGCCTGGCGCGCCCGCGCGCGAGCAGATCTGGGAGACGCCGGCGATCGAGCTCTTCTGCCAGGCCGCGCGCGAGGATCCGCTGCCCCAGCCCTCGATGGAGCTCGCCATCCATCTCGGCCGCGAGGTCACCCAGCGCGAGGCGGACATCATCGGCCTCACGGTGCGCAAATGGGTCGAGATCCCGCCGCACAAGCTCGGCCGCGAGATCTGGGAGCGCCTCGCCGAGCCGGAGCCGGACGGCCGCCGCTCCGTGCGCGGCATCCGCCTGCGCCAGGGCAAGACCCGCCGCTGGGTCGAGGTGCCCGTCGTTGGCGATCTGCGCACGATGATGGCCGAGGCCGTCGCTGCGGCTGAGGCGCGCGTTGCCGCCCTCTCGGAGGATCCGGCCGTGTCGATGGAGGCGGTCCGCAGCGCCGGCCTCATCCTGCAGGAGCTCGCCATCCCGGCCGAGTATCGCGACTGGCGCCAGTTCGAGCGCGCGATAGCGCAGGAGCTCGAGGACGCCGGCACCGCCCCGACGCCCGAGCGCATCGCCCGCATCCACGCCGATCGCCGCGTCCCCCGGCCGTGGACCGAGACCCGCTTCCAGCGCGCCCTCGCCGATTTTCGCGACAAGGCCGCCGCCCTTGCCGTCAAGCAGGGCGACGACGAGCTCGCCGAGGACATCGCCGACCTGCAGTTCCGCGACATGCGCCGCACCGGCGTCGTCTGGCTCGGCGAGCTCGGCATCGAGCCGCAGCTGATCTCGAGCCTCACCGGCCACAAGATCGACGAGGTGACCGACATCCTCGAGGTCTACATGCCCCGCACGACGAAGATGGCCGGCGCCGCCATCGTCCAGCGCATCGAGCGCGACCCCACCGGCTCGGTCAAGCTGCCGAGGCCCGACAAGGAAGGGAAGAGATGAGCGAAGCGAACCCCCACGTACGAGCGTTGAGCAGGATCTGCTCGCATCATCACGACCATGCTTGCGCCGAGTGCGATGATGCTATGAAGGCCAATCTGGCAGACAACGCCGCCCTTCGCGCCGAGGTTGCATCCCTCTCATCCAAGCTTGAGAGAGCAGAGAAAGCGCTATCGAGCGGCACCGATATGCTCGACGTGATGATCGAGGCGTGGGTTCAGGGCAAAGAGATCAGCGATGAGGAGGGGCGCCACGCGACTGCTGCTTTAATGGCTATGAACGCCACCCTCGCCGAACTCAGGAGCAAGTGAGTGTTTTCCGGCGCTTCACTAGCGCCTCGATGCCAGCACGATCCCCTTCGTCCCGCACTTACCGCACCGCATCTGCGCGCCCAGCCATGCGCACGTCCACGCCTGAATGGCGATGTGGCGCTCGAGGAACAGCGAGCGCAACGCGACCGAGGTCAGCACCTTCTGCCGCCCGCACCGGAGGCACAGGCAATGGTAGTAGGGAGGAACATCCGTCTTGAAACCCATGAGAACATCATGGGAACAAACCGGACGATTCGTCCAGCCCATTGACGCCGCCCAGCCCGCCCGCTACGTCCCGCCCCGGATACCATGTTGGAATTCCAACACGAACGATGTTGGAACAATTCGGCAAAATTCCGGATTTTTCGCACTACATCAAGTAGTTGCGGGTGTAGCTCAATGGTAGAGCAGAAGCTTCCCAAGCTTACGACGGGGGTTCGATTCCCCTCACCCGCTCCAATCCCTCATGACGGACCGGCCTGCGCGCGTTGCTGCACGCCGCACCGAGAAATTCACGACCACAGAATGGCCTGACTCGTCCTCGTTGACTTTGTCCGGTCGCACCGCCAAAGCCCTCAGTGGAGAGAGCGAAGGGAAATCCATGACGAGCGGCGGGGGGAAACGCGGCGCGATCTATTTCGTGCTGGTTACCATCTTCATAGACGCGATGAGCTTCGGTCTCGCCAATCCGGTGCTGCCGCGCCTCATCATGGACATCGGCCAGGTCGACATCAGCCATGCCATCGCGCTGACCGGCGCGATGACGGTGGCGCTCGCCAGCCTGCAGTTCGTCATGGGACCGGTGCTGGGCAATCTCTCCGACCGCGTCGGCCGGCGGCCGATCCTGCTCATCGCGCTCGTCGGCCTCGCCGCCAACTACATGCTAATGTCGATCGCCGACAGCATCGCGCTGCTGTTCGTCGGCCAGATGCTCGCCGGCATCTTCGGCGGGACCATCGGCACGTGCCAGGCGGCCATTGCGGACCTCACCGCCAAGGAGGACCGCGCGCACAATTTCGGCCTGATCGGCGCCGCCTTCGGCCTCGGCTTCATCGTCGGCCCGGCGCTGGGTGGGCTACTCGGCGAATTCGGCCAGCGCATGCCTTTCATTGCCGCCGCGCTGCTCACCTTCTTCAGCTTCGCCTTCGGCTACTTCAAGTTCCCCGACACGCTGAAGCCAGAGGATCGCCGGCCGTTCGACTGGCGCCGCGCCAATCCGCTGGGCGCGCTCAAATCGATGCGCTCCATGCCCGGCATGGCGCCCGCCATCCTCGTCATCATGCTGTGGAACATCGCCGGCGCGGTCTATCCTTTGACCTGGGCCTATTACGGCATCGCGCGGTTCAACTGGTCGAACGGCATGATCGGCCTTTCGCTCGCCATTGTCGGCTTCGTCACGGCGATAAGCCAGGCCTTCATCACCGGGCGCTTCGTGCGGCGTTATGGCGAGCGCCGGGCCGTCATCATCGGGATGGTCGCCGGCATCGCCACGCATCTGGGCTATGCGTTCGCGACCGAAAGCTGGGTCGCGTTCGTGCTGCTGCTCGGTTTCATCCCGCAGTCGCTGGTCGGCCCGGCGCTGCTCGCCATCGTCTCCGGCCGCGCCGCCGCGGACCGACAGGGCGAGGTGCAAGGCATGGCGGCCATGGCGCAAGGAATCGGCGGCATCGTCGCGCCGCTGCTCATCACGCCGGCGATGTCCTACTTCACCTCCCCCGCCGCGCCCTTCCAGTTCGCGGGCGCGGGCTTCATCGTTGCGGTGATGTTCGCCATCGCCGCCTTCGTGCGCTTCTTCATGCTGCCCAGGCGCGCCGCGACCGCACGGCTCGAACCGCTGCCGACCGTCCTGCACTGAACCCGGCCGCGTGGCCTTCCGCCTCGGGCAAGCCGCGCCGACGCCGAGCCGCTAGGGGCGTTTCCCGAGGAGGGGGCAAGCAAGCATGGCGAACATCCTGATTGTCGGCGGGACGGGGTTCGTCGGGCGCGCGGTCGTGACGGCAGCGCTGGCGAGAGACCATGACGTCACCTTGCTCAACCGGGGCTCGTTGCAGATCGCCGGGACGAAGCAACTCATTGCCGATCGCGACAGGCCGGAAACGGTTACCGCCGCGCTTCACGGCGCGGGGTTCGACGTGGTGCTCGATACGAATGCCTATACCGGCGCCCAGGCGCGCGTGCTGATCGAAGCACTCGGTGGGCGGACGCCGGTGGCCGTCGTCATCTCCAGCGCGGCGGTTTACGCCGACGCGGCCGCCCAGCGGCCCGACGAGGATCAGCCCATCGGAGGCGCGACCATCTGGGGCAGCTACGGCGCTGACAAATCCGCGGTCGAGCAGGCTTATGCCGGGTCCGGCGCTTTTCTTCACTGCGCGCTGGTCCGCCCGCCCTATATTTTCGGGCCGGGCAACAGCGCCGACCGCGAGACGTGGTTCTGGACACGGGCATTGACGCAGCGACCCATCCTTCTCCCCGGAGACGGACGCTGCCCGGTGCAGTTCGTCCACACGGACGATCTCGCCGACGCCGTGCTGCTGCTCGCGCAAAGCGGGCGCGGCGGCACCGAGGTCTTCAATGTCGCCGATCCGGAGGTTCTGTCGCTCTCGGCTCTCGCAGCCCTGCTTGCAGAGGTTGCGGGTTGCTTGGACCGGCAGGTCGCCGTGGGCGCAGCTCCGGATGGGATGGCGGCGCGGAGCTGGTTTCCCTTCCGCGACCATCCGTGCCTCACCCCGCCGGCACGCTTTCAGACAGCGATGGGATGGGCTCCCGCTACCCCGCTCCGGCAGCGGTTCGCCGAAACGCTGGAAGCCTACGAACTGGCAGATCTGAGGGCTGCTTATCGACCCACCGAAGCCGAGCGGACGCTGCTCGCTAGGCTGGGGTTGCTATGATCGCCGCGCCTTCGGGCCTGCGGATGCGGAAGCGCCCGCAGGCCCAGGCGCCGTGCATTATCCCACTGTCACGGTGCCATAGCGATAGCCGCGCTCGGCCATCTCGCGAACGTAATGCGTGCGCTCATGCGACAGCTCGTGGCGATACTCGTCCCACACCTCGCGTACGTCCTCGGCATCGCTGGCGCCCCGCAGATCGTTCGCAAGTTCCTTGCGGGCCTCGCCGATGTTGGTGCGGTAATTGAACCAGAAGCGGTTCTCGAAACCACCGATCGGGCGGTTGATGACGAGGCGCTCCTCGTTGCGCGCCATGCGTTCCTCGTCGGTGATGATGGATGTCCGGACCGTGCTGGCGGCGCTGGTCGCGATGCCCAGGGCCAGGGCGGAAAGGGTGAGTGCTTTCAACATTTTGCTCTCCTTCCGGAACCGGACGGCACGCGTCCTGCCCCGATCTTTCGAGCCTCCCGCTGCAACAACGAACGAAGCCGCGATTTTCGTCGCGAAAGTCCGCTTTTTGCACACGGCGCGCGACGCCTGATCCCGCACCCGCCATCTGAAGTGCGACGCAAAATATTGATTTATGCTAATTTTATTACGGCAGGGGAATCGTTATCGATGGCCAGCGTCGCCTTGAGCCGTGCAAGTAGCGCGACGAGACGCGTCTCTGCCTCAGATCCCGCCCTCGACCGCCGCGAACCCCCGCGCCTCCAGCGCCTCCGCCAGATCCTCCGCGCAGCCGTCGAGCCGGGCCTGATCGGTCGAGCGGATCACGAAATTGGCGCCCGTGCGGCCATCGCGGAAGAAGGGATAGCTGCCGATCTGGCAGCCCTCATGCTCTTTCTCCTGCGTGCGCAGCAGGTCGGCAATCTCGCTCTCCGCCGCCCAGGAGCCGATGGTGCGCGAGACGAGCGGCGTGCCTCCCTCCAGGCTGCCGGTCAGCGCGTCCAGCATGCCCGCCGTGATGTGCGGCACACCCGCCATGATGAAGAGGTTGCCGACGCGGATGCCGGGCGCGCCCGAATAGCTGTTAGGGATCAGGTCCGCCCCCTCCGGCACGCGCGCCATGCGCAACCGCGCCTCGTTCAGTCCGCCCCGAGAGACATAATAAGCCTCGAGGATCGCGCGCGCGTCTGGATGGACGACGACGCCCACGCCAAGCGCTTCCGCGATCGCATCGACGGTGATGTCGTCGTGCGTCGGGCCAATGCCGCCGGTCGTGAACACATAATCGTAGTGGGCGCGCAGCGCGTTCACGGCCTCGACAATTGCCGCGGTGTCATCGCCGATCACGCGGACCTCGCGCAGCCTTATGCCCTGCACGTTGAGCCAGATGCCGATCTGAGCGACATTCTTGTCCTGCGTGCGGCCGGAAAGGATCTCGTCGCCGATGACGACGATGCCTGCCGTCCAGACGCGCTCGGTCACGCCGCCCGCTCCTGATCGGCCGCATGCTTGTCGAAGATTGCCTGCAGGCGCGCGTGCCGCTCGGGCGGCAGCAGCTCCGAGGCGTTGTAATAGGCGTCGAAGGCCGGGATCCCCTCGGGCAGCGTCACCCACGGCATGCGCTCGCTGACGAAGATCGCAGCGTCCGGGCGCATCTCCCAGGGATCGTCCATCGTTCCGACCATCACGGAAAGGCCGTGCCGGCCCGTGATGTGCGGCTGGCGAAACAGGCATGTACCGCAATGGCCGCAATGCATGACGACCTGATGGAGATCGCTGCCGGTCTTGGCCGGGTGATGGACCACGCTGCCCTTGGTGAGCGTGACCGCCTCGGTCTCGTAATAGGCATAGACGGCGGAGGTGCCGCCGGTGCGCTGCTGGCATAGCGCGCAATAGCAATTGTTGATGAAGATCGGATCCCGGTCGATCCGGTAGCGCACCGCTCCGCAGTCGCAACCGCCCGTCATGATGCTCTGGCCATCTCCGTCCATGCAGCTGTGCTTAGCCGCCCTCGGACGGATCGCCAAGCAGAGGCAGCGCGGAAACGGCACTGGCTTTTGCACGACTTGGCGCGCGGGATATGAAAATATGCGCAGCGCGAGCAGGCGGGTCCGGCCGCCGTCCGACGCGCCCGCCCCGTCCGCCGCCGCAAACCCCCTCGCTTTCGGACCTTGCAATGCCTATATCGCGGGCATGACCACCTATATGACGCCCACGGCGGAAACCGCCACGATCCGCACCTCGGCCATCAAGCTGCATGGTCCGGAGGGCTTTGCCGGCATGCGCAAGGCCGGACGCCTCGCCGCCGAGATTCTCGACGCGGTGGTGCCGATGATCCGGCCGGGCGTCGCGACCTCGCAGATCGACGATTTCGTGCGCCAGATGATGCTGGACGCCGGCGCCGTGCCCGCGACATTGGGCTATCACGGCTACCAATACAGCTGCTGCATCAGCCTCAACAACGTGATCTGCCACGGCATGCCGGGCGACAAGGTGCTGCGCGAGGGCGACATCCTCAACATCGACGTGACGCCGCTGGTCGACGGCTGGCACGGCGACACCAGCCGCATGTATCTGGTCGGCGACGTGCCGATCAAGGCGCGCCGACTGGTCGACGTGACCTACGAATGCCTGATGCTCGGCATCGAGCAGGCCAGGCCCGGCAACACGCTGGGCGACGTGGGCTATGCCATCCAGACCCATGCCGAACGGCATCGCTATGGCGTGGTGCGCGACTTCTGCGGCCATGGCCTCGGCCGCGTGTTCCACGACGCGCCGGAAGTCGTCCATGTCGGTCGCCCCGGCACCGGCCCTGAGCTGCGCCCCGGGATGATCTTCACCATCGAGCCGATGATCAACGGCGGCAAGCCGGGCGTGAAGATGCTGGAGGACGGCTGGACGGCCGTGACCCGCGACCGCACGCTCTCGGCGCAGTTCGAACATTCGATCGGCATCACCGAGACCGGCTGCGAGATCTTCACCAAGAGCCCCGCCGGCCTGGATCATCCGCCGTATTGACGCCTGCGCCGTTTCCGTGGCCCGACGGAGAGCGAAAACAGCCAATAACCTCTGCCTAAAATTTAGGCATTCGCGCGCAAGAATGCCTGAAATCCGGGCAATATCGACATCCGGGAGCAAAGCCGCCAATGCTTTGCTGGTGATTCGCGAGCCGGCGCTGTAGCGTTCAGCCCGTGCGCGGTTATGCGCTTCGACACGAGCCCGCCTGTGGGTGCGTCGACGCCGCATTATCCGGGGCTTCCCCGCCGCGCTTCACGCGAAGCAAAGGGGTGTGTTGGACATGAAGAAGGTCGAAGCAATCATCAAGCCGTTCAAGCTCGATGATGTGAAGGAAGCGCTTCACGAAGTGGGCGTCTCCGGCATCACCGTCACCGAGGCGAAGGGCTTCGGCCGCCAGAAAGGCCATACCGAACTCTATCGCGGCGCCGAATATGTCGTCGACTTCCTGCCCAAGGTGAAGCTGGAAGTCGTCGTCGAGGACGGCATCGTCGACCGCGTCGTCGAGGCGATCTCCGGCGCTGCCCGCACCGGCCGCATCGGCGACGGCAAGATCTTCGTCATCCCGGTCGAGAAGGCGGTGCGCATCCGCACCGGCGAGCTCGACGAGGCCGCCATCTAGAAAATTCCAATCGTCGCAACACTCAGGACTATAGAGAAGGTACGCTCGCAATGGCTAACACGCCCAAAGACATTCTCAAGATGATCGAGGAGAAGGAGATCGAGTGGGTCGACCTTCGCTTCACCGATCCCAAGGGCAAGTGGCAGCACTTGACGATGGTCTCGGGCGTCCTCGGCGAAGATGAGCTCGAAGAAGGCCTGATGTTCGACGGCAGCTCGATCGAAGGCTGGAAGGCCATCAACGAGTCCGACATGATCCTCAAGCCCGACCTCGATGCGGTCTATGTGGATCCGTTCAGCGCCACCCCGATGCTGATCCTGTTCTGCAACATCGTCGAGCCCTCCACCGGCGAGCTCTACGGCCGCGACCCGCGCTCGACCGCGGTGCGCGCCGAGGCCTATGTGAAGGCCGCCGGTTTCGGCGACACCGTCTATGTCGGCCCGGAAGCCGAGTTCTTCATGTTCGACGACGTCCGCTTCAACACGGACTACAACGAGAGCTTCTACAAGATCGACGACATCGAGCTGCCGACCAACACCGGCCGCGAGTATGACGGCGGCAACCTCGCCCACCGTCCGCGCGCCAAGGGCGGCTACTTCCCCGTCGCGCCGGTCGATCCCTGCACGGACATCCGCGGCGAGATGGTCTCGACCATGCTCGAAATGGGCCTGCCCTGCGACAAGCACCACCATGAGGTGGCCGCCGCTCAGCACGAGCTCGGCCTGACCTTCGGCACGCTGGTCACCACCGCGGATCGCATGCAGATCTACAAGTATGTCGTGATGATGGTCGCCCAGGCCTATGGCAAGACGGCGACGTTCATGCCCAAGCCGATCGCGCTCGACAACGGCTCGGGCATGCACACCCACATCTCGATCTGGGAGAAGGGCAACCCGCTGTTCGCCGGCAATGGCTATGCCGGCCTGTCGGACACCTGCCTCTACTTCATCGGCGGCGTCATCAAGCACGCCAAGGCACTCAACGCCTTCACCAACCCGACGACCAACAGCTACAAGCGCCTGGTCCCGGGCTATGAGGCGCCGGTGCTGCTCGCCTATTCCGCGCGCAACCGCTCGGCCTCCTGCCGCATTCCCTACGGTTCGGGCGCCAAGGCGAAGCGCGTCGAGTTCCGCTTCCCGGACGCGATGGCCAACCCCTATCTCTGCTACTCGGCGCTGCTGATGGCGGGCCTGGACGGCATCGAGAACAAGATCCATCCCGGCGAGGCGATGGACAAGAATCTCTATGATCTGCCGCCCGAGGAACTGAGCCAGGTGCCGACCGTCTGCGGTTCGCTCCGCGAGGCGCTCAACAGCCTGGAAGCCGACCACGACTTCCTGCTCAAGGGCGACGTCTTCTCGAAGGACCAGATCGACGCCTATATCGAGCTCAAGTGGCCGGAAGTGTATCGCTGGGAAATGGCGCCCAGCCCGGTCGAGTTCGACATGTACTACAGCAACTGATCGATCCGATCAGGCACGAGACAGAAAGGGCGTCCGGGCAACGGGCGCCCTTTTCCTTGGCGCTCGCCCTTCCCCGATTGCTCTGCCAAACTGCGCGCTTGGCCCAAACTTGCATGGGTTCCCGCTTTCGCAGGAGCGCCGCACCGCCTGAAACGGCCTGTGCCAAATTGCTCGCCGCCAAGGAACGAGATCGCCCCTGCGCCGTTCCCTCCGACAAGCCCTGGGAGGGGATACCATGCGCCTGACCGCATTTTCACCGGCCCTGCTCCTGCTGCTCGCTTCCTGCGGCGGCGACGGTGGCTCGTCCCCTGCTCCCATGCCGACACCGACGCCTACCCCGACGCCGAGCGGGCCGAACACCGCGCCCGGCTTCACCTCCGCCGCCACGGCCTCGGCGGTCGAGAACGGAACGCTCGCCCAGCAGGTCACGACCAGCGACGCGCAGAATGACCCCGTCGTGCTCAGCATGACGGGCGACGCGGACATGGCGCTGTTCGCGCTCGACGTGACCGGTCGCCTCACCTTCCGCATGCCGCCCAATTTCGATGTGCCGGGCGATGCCAATGCCGACAATATCTATGAAGTGACGCTCACCGCCAGCGACGGCCGCGCCACCGCGACGCAAGATCTGCGCGTTACCGTGAGCAACAGCCGCGAGGGGATCGCGGTGCGGCGCATCGCCACCGGCTTCACCCAGCCGGTCCAGGTCCACCGGATCGCGGGCAACCCGAACGAGCTCTATGTGATCGAGAAAGGCGGCAATCTCTACCGCCTGACCATCGCGACCGGCGCCCGCACGCTGCTGCTGACGGTGGGCAATCTCTCGACCGATGGCGAACGCGGTCTGCTCGGCATCACCAGCGGCCCGGCAAGCCTGGGCGGCGGCACCGCGCTTTACGTCGTCGCCACTGCGGCGGATGGCGCGGTGCAGGTCCGCCAATATGCGCTGACGAGCGGTGGCGCCGTCGCGCCCACGCCGACGGTGCTGCTCTCCGTCCCGCATGCGGCGTTCAGCAATCACAATGGCGGCTGGATCGATTTCGGACCGGACGGGCTGCTCTACATGGGGATCGGGGATGGTGGCGGTGGCGGAGATCCCGACAACAACGCCCAGAATCCCAATGTGCCGCTCGGCAAGATCCTGCGCTTCGCCCTCTCGGCCAATGGCTGGGGACCGGCCCCAGGCAATCCCTATGCGGGTGGCGGCGGCAATCCCTATGTCTTCGCGCTCGGGCTGCGCAATCCGTTCCGGAACAGCTTCGACGGCACTTCCCTGCTGATCGGCGATGTCGGCCAGAGCGCACGCGAAGAGATCGACCTCATCACCACCGCCTCGGCCGGCGCCAATCTGGGCTGGCCCATCCTTGAGGGCATCCTGCCGTTCCGCGGCTCGGCGCCCGGCGGGCTGATCGCGCCGGTACTGCAATATGGTCGGGGCAACGGCCCCTATCAGGGCGCGACGGTGATTGGCGGCCGGGTCTATCGCGGTCCCATCGCGGGGATCGCGGGGCACTATGTCTTCGGCGATTTCATTTCCGGCCACATCTGGAGCGTGCCCTTCACCAGCCTCGTGCCTGGCCAGACGCTCGACGGGCGTGGCTTCGAGTTGCGCGACGCGGATTTCGCGCCCGACGCGGGCACCATCGACAGCCCTGTCAGCTTCAATGCGGACGAGGCCGGCACGCTCTACATCGTCGATCTGGACGGCGAGATTTTTCAGGTGGTGGCCGCGCTCTGATCGCCGATCACATCTGCACCTGCGTCCGCGCATCAGCCACGACCATCTGCACGAACTGCAGCTTGGCGACGGCGGGCGGGGAAATGACGAAGGGATAGAAATCCGCCTGCCCCATGCTGCGCGCCATCTCGTTGAGAATCACGACCAGTTCCAGCCAGCCGTTGAGCAGCGTGAGGAAGCGCAACGCATTGGGATCGTCCGGCGCGTAGAGCGCATCCCGCTCGAACGGATCGAAATCGCCCTCGATCTCGGCGGCGTCGAGGCCGAAGCCCAGCGCGGTGCCGAGCCCGTCCACCATGTGCATGTAATGCGCCCAGGTCTCGGCCCAGTCCTCCCAAGGGTGCATCGTCGCATAGGCGCTGATGTAGGAGCGCGCCCAATCCGGTGGGGGACCCTGCTCATAGTTGCGCTTCAGCGCCTCGGCATAGCTCGCCCGTTCGTCGCCGAAAAGTTCGCGGAATGGCTCGAGCCACTTGCTGTCCCAGATCAGCCGATCCCAGTAATAATGCCCCACCTCGTGGCGGAAGTGCCCGAGCAACGTCCGGTAGGGCTCGTGCATGGCATGGCGGATCTGCTCGCGCTTGGCATCGTCGGCTTCCTCCACGTTGAGCGTGATGAGGCCGTTGGCGTGGCCGGTCATCACTTGCGGGCCGCCGGGGGGCGAGCGCAGAAAGTCGAACATCAGCCCGCGCTCGGGGTCATCGCAGAGCCGGGAAAGCACTGGAGAGCCGAGCGCGATCAACTGCGAGACGAGCCGGCGCTTCGCCGCCTCCACGCTGTGCCAGTAGCGCGCGTTGTCCGCATCGGCGAGATCCGGGATGGTGCGGTTGAGCCGGCAGGCGATGCAGAAATGCGCGGGATTCTCCGCACTCAGCAGCCAGTTGCAGGCGGCTGGCGAGTCGCGGTTCGCGCAGAGCTTCAGGGCGTCGTCGCGGTCGGGCGCCGTCCAGTTGCCCGTTTGCCCATCCGCCTCGATCGCGACCACGCGGCTCTCATCGGGCAGAAATCCCAGCGCGGCGTCGCAGGCCGGGCAGCGCCGATCGTCGAAGGAAACATGGCTGCCGCACCGGCAGGTATAGGATCGCGACAGCCGCTGCGCCGTCGATCGCGTGTCGACGCGATGTGCGGAGGGCCGGTCGTCCTGGGATTGCCGCTGAATGTCCATAAGGGGGCCACCTGAGGCCCGCATTTTACGGGCGATCCCTGCCGAAACGTATCAGGCCTTATGCGGATACCGGCGAGCGACTCTCTGTGTGATCTCACCCACAGGGACTGGAAGGGCATGGTTCGCGCTGCTCGCATGGAAGCCTCTTCGGACCCGACCTCTCTTGTGTGGGGAGACGTCCGATCAACAACATTTTCGTCCAGGCGATCTTCTTGACGCTTGTCGCCCTCCTCCCCATCACCAACCCCTTCAGTACGGCGCCGCTGTTCGTCTCGCTGACGGCCGGCTGGGACGAAAGATCGAAAAGGCGTCAGGCGCTCATGGGTTGCGTCTATGCCTTCTTCATCCTCGTCGCCTTCCTCCTGCTGGGTTCGGTGATCGTCGATTTCTTCGGCATTTCCATCCCCGGCATCCGCACCGCGGGTGGCCTCATCATCTCGTTCGTCGGCTTCCGCATGCTGTTCCCCGCGCCGCCCCCGGTTGCCCTCCCCGACGCCGACCTGCCGACCGGCCCCCGCGACATCGCCTTCACCCCCATCGCCATGCCCAGCCTGGCCGGACCGGGTTCGATCTCGGTCGTGCTGAGTTCGGCGGAGCATGTCCGCAGCATCCGCCCGGCCGACTGGCAGATCATCTACATCGCCGTGGTCGTCGGCATGATCCTGACCTTCATCTTCGCCTATTTCGTCCTTCGGGCGGCCAGCGCGATGGTCCGCTTCCTCGGCGCGGGCGGCATAGACGCGATGACCCGCATCTTCGGTTTCCTGCTGATCTGCATCGGCATGCAGTTCCTGCTGACCGGCATCGCCGACTTTTACGGCATCGTTCGGGCTTGAGGAAAATCCGAGCCGAGCTCAATAATCCTTCGAGATCCGTGCCGACGCGCTCTGCCGGCCAACCGTCGAAACGCTGGAGAGCACAGAGAGCCAGCGGGTGATCTGATATTCGACATTGGTGGCGCTGTAGCCCTGCCCGTCCGTCACCAGCTCCACATACAGCTTGTCGCTGATGTTCTTGCCCGCCGCGATCGACGTCTTCTGCCCGGTAATCGGATCGGCGGCGAGGATGCGCAGGCGCGAGAGGCCGGTGGCCCGGCGCAGGGCGTTGATCGGATCGAGTCCGCCGCCCCCGCCCTGGAACGCCGCGACCGCCGAGGCGAGTTGCAGTGCCTCGGGCGCGGAGAGTTTCGAGACCGAGGTGCCGAACAGCAGCCGCGCCAGCAGTTCGTCCTGCGAGAGCGAGGGGATGCTTGAGAAGGTGATGATCGGCCGCTGGCTCGTGCCGGCAACGCTGATCGTGGCGTGAAGATCCTGCACGTCCGTTTCCGCCCGGATGTCCAGCAGGGGATTGATCGGCGTCGTACCCTGGAACATCAAACGCCCCTCTCGCAGGTTGAAGCGCTTGCCGGCGAAGTCGTAGGTTCCGCGAATGAGCGTCGCGGTGCCGCGGATGGTCGGCGCCGTGACGAGGCCGCCGACCGTGAGATCGGCCGACCACTCGCTCTGCATGCCCAGCCCCTCGACCTCGAGGTTGCGCGGCACGCGGGCGCGCACGTCCAGCCGCCAAGGCACGAAGGCGCGTGTCCGTTCGACTTCCTCGCCGGAACGGTTGATCTCGACGAGGCGCAGCTGCGGGATCTGGGTGGTGACCGAGGCACGGCCGAGCATGAAGCGGCTGGCCACCACGTCGAGATCGCCGGAAATGGCGCCGCCGCTTCCATTGGAGGTGATCTGCACCTTGCCGGTGACGGTCGCGCCGACATCGTCGCGGTCGATCAGCACGGCCCGATCCGCCTGGATGGCGATATCCATGCCGATGCCGCGCGCGGCGGAAATGTCGAACGTTGCATTGCCCGTGACGGTGCCGCCGCCGGCCGTCTTGCCGCGAAGCTCGTTGATCGTGAGGCGCGCCCCGCCGAACGTGCCCTCGGCCTGCACCCCGGTCAGCGACATGCCGGTGACGGGGCTCTGGATGCGGGCGTCATTGGCCTTCACCGTGCCCTTGATCTGCGGGTCGGACAGCGTGCCTACGGCATTGGCGCTCACCTGCACCTGACCACCCAGCGCCACGATCTCGACGTTGGTGAGCCGCCAGAGCGTCTCGGCATCGCCCGAATAGATGAGCTGAGCGCGCAACGGCGCGTTCAACAGCCGTTCGCTGAGCGAGCCGCTGCCGAGCGGCGCGACCAGCCCCTGCGCCCGGCCGATCACCGTGCCGCCCTTGGCGAAGACGGCGCGGGCCGCGAGCCGCTGGCTATCCAGCGCTGCATTGAGGCCGACGTCGATGGGCGCGGAGCTTAGCGCGAGGCCGGAGCGGGTCAGACTCTTGACGCGGAGGTTCATCTTGCCGGTCGGCACACCGCCGCGTGGCCAATCGAAGGCGAGCGTGCCGTCCGCCGTGCCGCCGAGGCCGAGGTCGCTGTTGGCGAGATCGAGCAGGGCCAGGGGCAGCTTCTGCATCTGCGCCTCGATATGGGTCGCCGTCGCGCCCAGCAATCCAGCCACCCGCAGGCCGCCATCCTGCAGGCGCATCGTCACCGGAGCCAGCCGCCAGCCCTCGTCCTCGCGCGTCAGCACGGCGGCGCGGTCCAGCTTCAGCGGGCGCTGGTCGACCGAGCCTTGCAGGTCGATACGCACGCGATCGCGCGTGATGGCGGCGCGCGATCGCAGGTCGAAGAGCCGGCCATTCTGGCTATTCATCGCGACCGTCGCCGTCCCCTCGCCGTTGACGAGATTGAGCGCGCCCGCAAAACGCCCGACCCGGACCGTGCCGAAGCGAACGCCCCGCCCCTCGGCATTGCCCGTGATCGACATCGCGCCAGGCCGCAGCAGGATCTCAGCGCGGATCGTGCCCCGGTTGACCGTGATCGGCGGGGATCCCGCGAAACTTGCCCCGCCGAGATCGACATTGAGGCCGAGCTTCTGCACGCCATCGACCATGGAAAGCGCGATCTCGCCCTCCGCCGGGCCGCTCAGGCTGAGCGTGCCCTGCAACCCGCCCGAAACCGGCACCAGATCGCCCTTCACCACCACATCGCTGACGCCGAGGCCGGTGATGGCGATGGTCGCCTTGCCGCCCGGCGGCAGGAGGACGGCGCCCTCGCCCTTGAACGGCCCGAGCATCGAGCCGCCCTCCACCGTTACGGCATAGCCTCGCTCATCTGGCGTGAGGTGCGCGCGCACGTTCGCCAGCCGCAACGCGGGCAGCGGACTGGCGAGTTGCACGTCAACCTCGGGACGCGCCGGACTGCCGGCGAGCGTCAGCTCCACCGCGCCATAAGCGCGATGCTTGCCGGTCGCCTGAATCTGGAGCTGACCCTTGGCGTCGACGCTGCCGCTGCCCGCAAGCGTCAGGCCGGGCGCGACAAGGTTCAGATTGCGCAGCGTCACACCGTTCTGCCCCGCCAGGGCGAAGTCGCTGGTGATGACCGGTAGTCCTTCGGCAAGACCGCGCAGGAACTCGTCGTCGAACCGGCGCATCGTCGCCCGGCCGGTGCCAGTGATCGCCAGCGGTCCGCGCGACGCCTTGGCAAGGCGCATCGCCGCGACCAGATCGACCCGGCCCAGATTCTTGAATTCGAGGCCGGTGAAGCCGCCCTTGAGATTGGCCGCGAGGCTGCCCGCGCCGGTGTCGCCCTGCCCGTCGAGCTGGCCGGTGAAGCCGCTCGACTTCACGGTGGTCGGCGCCAGGCGCAAGCGGTTGCCGTCGCGCTCGATGCGCCCGGACGCGACGAGATTGCGCAGCCGATCGTCGATCTGCGGATCGCCCACGGTCAGCGATCGGGCAGTCAGCTTGATCGGGAAGCTGCCCTTCTGGCCCGACAACCGCCCCTCGCCCGTGAGGCGCAGGTCGCGCAGCGCGATCTTGCCCTGGCGCAGTTCCGGTCCCGTCAGCAGATAGCCGATCTCGAAATTGTCAAAAGGCCCGTTGAGCCGCGCCTTCAGCAGGATCGGTCGCCCGGTGAGGTCCGGCGAGAGCCGGCGCGGCTGGGCGACCAGCGCATCGACGCGCATCTCGTCGAAGCGGTTCCGGCCCAGATCGAGGCCGCCCGCTGCCTTGAGCTGCATCGCCGCGAGGCCCAGCGAGGCCGAGCCGCTGATGACGCGCTGCTCGAAGCGCAGATCGGTCTGGAGCAACGCATTCCCACGACCGAGCACCGCCAGCGGGCCGATCAGCTCCAGCGGACCACGCGCGCGATAGCGCCCTTCCTCGACGAGAAGATCAAGATTGGCGGCGAGCGAGCGCCCGTCCATCCCAACGATATGGCCGCGCCAGCGGTGCCAGTCGCCATTGCCGCGCACGGTCAGCGCGACGGGTCGACGCGTCCCGCTCATCACGGAGATGATGCCGCCCTGTGGTCCGGCAATCACCGCGTCAATGTCAAAACGGCGGTCGTCCGGCCGACTGTCCAGCGCCAGGCGAACAACGTCCGAGGTATTCGCCGACCAGGCGAGCAGGTTGACGATGGCGCGGCCGGACCGGATGTCGGCCTTGCCGATCGCGCGCACCGTGCGCGGTTGTCCCGCCACCGCCGCGCCGAGGCCGAGCCGGTCGACCCGCAACTCGGCGAGGCGGATATCGAAGCCGGGGAGGATCGATTTCTTGGCCTCGGTCGGGCGGAACTGCGGCATGCGGCTGAGATCGGCCGAGTGGATGTGCAGCTTGTCGATATCCAGCCGGTTCGAGAACCAGCCGAGCGGATACCAGCTGAGGTCCGCCCGGGCGACACGCGCGAATTGGCCCTTGGGATCGGCGAAGCGCACATCGCGCAGCGTCAGCGATTTGAAGACCCGCCCCTCGATCGATCCGACCGTCACGCGAAGGCCCGTCACCGGCTCCCACTGGGCAATGCGGCGGATGAGGAAGCGATGGCCGGAGTCGCTGTCGAGCCAGCGCACGCCGCCCCAGATCGCCAGCGCGAGCACGAGGATCGTGAGAAGCAGCGAAACGCCCAGCCAGGGCCGCCGCTTCTTGCGCGGTGCGGGAGGTGCAGGCTCCGCGACGGGGATAACCTCCTCCGCCATCAGAAGGCCTGCCCCAGCGAGACATAGACGCCGATCGGCGAGTCACCGGGCTGCGGATTGAGTGGCGTGGCGACGTCCACGCGGATCGGGCCGAAGCTGCTGTAGTAGCGCGCGCCGATGCCGGCGCCGATCCGCATCTCCTTGATGCTGGGCCACGGATCGGCCGAGATCGTGCCGGCATCGATGAAAGGCACGATGCCGAACTGGTTCATGCTGCCGAAGCGATACCGCGCCTCGATCGACACCTCCCCCAGGCTGCGGCCGCCGGTCGGCACATTGTTGAGATCGCGCGGGCCGATCGCCTGATAGCCATAGCCGCGCACCGATCCGCCGCCGCCGGCGTAGAAGCGCCGGGTCGGCGCGATGCGGTCCGCCGACGCGCCGACGATCGTGCCGAGCCGACCGCGACCGGCCAGCGTGAGGCGATCGCCCATCGGCAGATAATAGCTGCCGTCGAGTTGCGCGCGCACATAGGCGAAGGCGCCGTCTTGCAGGGAAAGCTCGGGCGAGATGCGCCCGCCGATCCGGTAGCCCTTGCGTGGATCGAGCACGTCGTCGCTGCTGTCGTGCGTCAGGCCGCCAGGCAGCGCGGCGACGAGATAGGTGCGGCGACGCGGCATCGGCGGGTTGCCGTAAAAGTCGCTTTCATCGCTGATCCGCAGCTCCGCACCCACCGACCACGTCCAGCTTTTCTGGAAGAACAGCGTCGTCTGCCGCTCAACACTGGCGCTGACGCCCGCGATCAGCGCCTGATAGGCTGGCTGGTCGACATTGCCGAAGCCGATCTCGACATTGAGCGCCCGGTCACGCTTGCCCAGATTGTTGCGACGGAAGGTCGCGGTCAGGCTCTGTTCCTGTGTGCCCAGCACGCCGCGTACCGTCAGCCCGCCTTCGGGCCGGAAGAAATTGCGGTGCTGCCAGCTGGCTTCCACGCGTGCGCCCTCGCCCGTGCCATAGCCGACTTCGCCGGAGATGGTGCGCGGCGGCGCGGGCGCCATGGTGACGGCGAGATCGACGGTCTGGTCGTCCTTGCCTTCCTTTGGCGTGATCGTGACCTGGGAGACGAGGCCGGTCGCGCCAAGCGCACGACTGAGATCGGTAATGTCCGACTGGTTGTAGGGCTCGCCGGGCGAGAAGCGCGCGATCACCCCGACATGGCGCGCGTCGAAAGGCCCGTCGCCGACCACTATGATCTCGCCGAAACGGCGGAACGTGCCGGTGGTGACGTTGAGATTGAGGACGGCGTCGCGCTGCTGGTGATCGACCGTCAGCACAGGCTCGCGCACGTCCGCGAAGGGATAGCCGCCTTCACCGAGGCCCGTGCGCAGTTTGTCGGTCGCCGCGAGGATCGCGTCGGTGTCGGCGGGCTCGCCGGCCTTCACCGCGAACATGCCGCGCAGGTCCGTGCCGAGCGGGCTGGTCCCTTCCAGGCCATGAACGTCAACCTGCCGCAACTGATAGCGGGGGCCGGGGCTGGCACCGAGGATGACATTGATGCGGGCCTCAAGGCCGGGATCGATGCCGAAGCGCAGCCGCGTGCGCGCATCGTAAAAGCCGCGGGCGCGCAAGAGCTCTTCGACCAGCTCCGTATCGCTCTGCCCGCGCCGGCGGATCTGGGCAATGTTGGCCGGGTCATCCTCGCCCTGCTTCAGCACCGAGAGCGACTCAAAGCGGCTGTGAAACGTCGCGTCGGCCGCCTCGTCGACGCCCTGCAAGGTCGTCCGATAGTGGAGAGGCGCACTCGGATCGAGCGTGGCGAGCGCGTCACCCTCGATCGGCTCGGCAGGCCCGCCGGCCTGGTCCGTGCCGGGAAGAGGCGGAACCGGCATCTCTGCCTCGATCGTGTCGTCCGCGCTGGCACTGTCCTGCTCGGGCGGCGGCAGCGGCTCGGGCGCGGCATCGAGGTCCGGCCAATCCAGACCGATGTCGGGCAAGTCGTCGAGCTCTGGGCTGTCCTCTTGCGGGGGCGGTGGCGGGGGCGCGGGCTGCGCCGCGAGCGGTCCGGCGATGGCCAGCGCGAACATCGCAACGATCGCCGATCCGACGCTCCAGCCGTTACAGGGAGACCAGCCAAAGCGCGACCGTCGCAACATGTCCTCTGTCTATGGCTTCAAGGCCCGACTGCAAGCCGCAATCGGACATAGTGCGTCATCTGGGGCAGCGAGCGGCCTGAATAGCGGTCCAGCCGGCATCGGGACGGGCCGACCGGCGGCGCGGCCGGCGATCAGAAGGCGCGTTCGAGGCGGGTCAGCAGATCGCGCGCCGGGCTCAGCGGCACGGCCACGCTGCCGCGCGCGCGCCCGACCAACTGGTGCTCGAGGCGCGTGACGCGGCCATAGAGGTCCGCGCTCGCCTCGATCAATGTCACCATGTCGGAAGAGAAGCGCTCAGCGATGCTCGGCAAGGTCGCCGCCGCTTCGCCCAGGCGATAGCGGTCCTCGCTGCGCACGGAGGGATCAAGCTCGCCATTGAGGATGGCGCGCTGGGTCAACAGCCAGGCGATGACGTGCATGAGCCGCGTCGTCACCTTGAGTGATTCACAGGCAAACTCGACCCTGTCGATCTGCCCGAGCAACGCACGATGTTCCTCGGCGCGATTGTCGAAGAACGACCGCGCCTCATCCGCGAGCACCATCGCCTCGACATAGAGGCCGTCAATCAGCCGCCGGTCGAATTGATTGAGCAGGGTTGTCGAATCGCTCATTCCATAGTGCTGCCACAGTCCCGCTCCGGAGTCGTGCGCGTTAACTTCAAATCAACTTTTGCCGGAGCGCCGAACGGTGCGCCGTTCCAAAATGGAGCAGTATCGCCGGCGATGTTGGCGGAAAGATCAGGCGATGATGTCGGGGATCAAGCTATTTTCCAGCATCATGATCTCGTCGCGCAACCGCAGCTTGCGCTTCTTCATGCGCGCGAGTTGAAGCTGGTCGGGCTGGCTCAGCTGACTGAGCGCGGTAATCGCGCAGTCGAGGTCGCGATGTTCCACGCGAAGGATTTCCAGCCGCTGCTCGACTTCCTCGACCGACAACACCGACTCACTTCCTCCGCCTAAGCTGCTGACAACGCACCATCGCACCGCCGCCCATGCCTCGCAACGATCAAGGCAGGTAACAAAAGTTCACGAGGGCCGCCTTTTCTTCCGCAGCGTGGTAATGTCCATCTTCACCAACGGAACTTTGCGCAAGCATCGAACGAGCCAGCGCGCCGCGCCCTGCCATTCGTCGCAGGAACCCGAAATAGGCGCAGACAGGGGTTGGGAAAGGTGATCTACTCGCCGTCCATTTGTCGCAATGGCAAGGAGGACATGATGGACACAGGCCATGTTTCCGCACTTCACGCCAAACATGCCGGGCTTGAAGCCCGACTCAAGGACGAGACGGCGCGCCCCGTGCCCGATTCGATGCTCATCGCGACGCTCAAGAAGCAGAAGCTCCAGATTAAACAGGAGCTTGCTCAAGCCTCCGGCTGATCGAGCGCGCAAGGCATGTGAGCGTCACGCGCGCAGCATGACCTGAATTCCCACACGCTAAGACTGATCGCGCAGGGTTCAAGCGGCCGTCACACGCCGCATGAGAAGCTGCGCGTTCAGATAACGCCCATGCAGCACGGTGCCGGTGACGACGACGTCGAAACCGAGTTGCTGCGCGAGCCGCTCGACCGCCGGCAAGGCGTAGGCGTTCATCTGCATGAACGGCTCGCCCGCCGGGCGACCCCGCGCCAAATTGAACAAGATGTGCACGCCCGGCACATGCTGCTGCGCCCAATTGCGCAGCGCCTGTGCCGGCGTGTCGCGCCGGTCGATGCACAGGTCCAGCGCCGCAACCCCACCGGGCGCGACGCGGCCGAGCAGCGCGCGCAGGATTGCCATGCCGCGCCGCACGGGGATGTGCTGGAACACGATGTACGAGACGATGAAGTCGAACTGCCCCTTGGCCTCGCCGAGGGCATCGTCCGCGCGGGCGATGTGCAGATTGTCGAGCCCCGCCTGCGCCGCGTTAAGCCGCGCTTCCGCCAACATGGCGGGCGCAATGTCGAGTGCCGTCACCTGCTCGAAACGGCGCGCCAGCGGCAGGCTGAGCCGCCCGACCCCGCAGCCGAAGTCCAGCGCCCGGCCGAAAGTGATCGACCCGAAATGCTGCCCGGACGCCTGGATAAGATCAGCGATCTGGACCTCGCCCAGATGCCAGAATTCCTCGCGATGCTCCGCCAGCGACCCGTGCCGGAAACGGTCGGCCGCCAGCACGCCATAATAAGGCTCGGTCTCGCCCCAGCGCTGCCACGCGCGGTCGCTGTCTTTCGAGAACATCGGCGGCTAGCGCGCGATGCCGATCAATAGACCCGCTTCTTCGGCGCGATATACTCGATCTCGTCGGTGAGCGTGTATTCGTGCACCGGACGGTAATCGAGCGTCACCTTGCCGTCCTTGCCGCCCCAGCCGTCGAACCAGCTGATCGTGTGCTTCATCCACTCGTCGTCGTGACGATCGGGGAAGTCCTCGTGCATGTGCGCACCGCGGCTTTCCTTGCGGTTGCGCGCGGACTTGATGGTGCACAGCGCCTGGCTGATGAGGTTGTCCAGCTCCAGCGTCTCGATGAGGTCGGTATTCCAGATCATCGAGCGATCGGAGATGCCGATGTCGGCCATGCTGGCATAGACCTTCTCGAGTTTCTCGATGCCCTCGGCCATCAGCGCATCGGTGCGGAACACGGCGGCATGGGCCTGCATCGTGTGCTGCATGTCGAGCCGGATGTTGGCCGTCGGCGTGTTGCCCTTGGCATTGCGGAAATGGTCGACGCGCGCGAGCGCCAGATCGGCAGAGTCCGCCGGCAGCGGCTTGTGCGCCGTGCCCGGCTTGACGATCTCCGCGATCCGCTTGCCGGTCGCGCGGCCGAAGACGACAAGATCGATGAGGCTGTTCGAGCCGAGGCGATTGGCACCGTGGACGGAGACGCAGGCCGCCTCGCCCACCGCGAACAGGCCCGGCACGACCGTGTCCGGATTGCCGTCCTTCAGCGTCACGACTTCGCCGTGATAGTTGGTCGGAATGCCGCCCATATTATAGTGGACGGTCGGCACCACCGGCAGCGGCTGGCGGGTCAGGTCGACGCCCGCGAAGATCTTGCCCGTCTCGGTGATGCCGGGCAACCGCTCGTGCAGCACCTTGGGATCGATATGATCGAGGTGCAGGTAGATGTGGTCCTTGTTCTTGCCGACACCGCGGCCTTCGCGGATCTCCATCGCCATGGAGCGCGAGACCACGTCGCGGGAAGCCAGGTCCTTGGCGGAGGGTGCATAGCGCTCCATGAAGCGCTCGCCTTCCGAGTTCGTCAGATAACCGCCCTCGCCGCGCGCCCCCTCGGTGATGAGCACGCCCGCGCCGTAGATGCCGGTCGGGTGGAACTGGACGAACTCGAGATCCTGCAGCGGCAGGCCCGCGCGCAGCACCATCGCGCCGCCGTCCCCGGTGCAGCTATGCGCCGAGGTGGCCGAGAAATAGCAGCGGCCATAACCGCCCGTCGCCAGCACGACCGCATGCGCGCGGAAGCGATGGATCGAACCATCCTCCATGCACAAGGCGATCACGCCACGGCACTCGCCATCTTCCATGATGAGGTCGAGTGCGAAATATTCGATGTAAAAGTCCGCGTCGTAGCGCAGGCTCTGCTGGTAGAGCGCGTGCAGCATGGCGTGGCCGGTGCGGTCGGCCGCGGCGCAGGTGCGCTGGGCCGGCGGGCCCGCGCCCATGTTCTGCATCATGCCGCCGAACGGGCGCTGGTAGATCTTGCCTTCTTCGGTGCGGCTGAACGGCACGCCGGCATGTTCCAGCTCATAGACCGCAGCCGGGGCCTCGCGGACCATATATTCGATCGCGTCCTGGTCGCCGAGCCAGTCGGAGCCCTTGACGGTGTCGTACATGTGCCAGGTCCAGTGATCCGGCCCCATGTTGCCGAGCGAAGCGGCAATGCCGCCCTGCGCCGCCACGGTGTGCGAGCGCGTCGGGAACAGCTTGGTGATGCAGGCGGTCTTAAGGCCGCTCTCGGCGATGCCCATCGTCGCGCGCAGGCCGGAACCGCCGGCGCCGACAACCACGGCATCATAAACATGCTCGATGATCTTGTACGCTTCGGCCATCAGAGGGCCCCTCCGGCAAAAGCAATCTTGGCGATCGAGAACAGACAGACGGCGCCGCAGCCAACGGTGAAGAAGGTGAGCAGCACCAGCACGGCGAACTTCAGCCCGTCGTCATGGACATAATCCTCGATGCAGACCTGCAGGCCGAGGCGAACATGATAGAAGACGCTGATGACGAGAAGCAGCATCGGCACCGCAACGATCGGCTGCGCGAGCCAGCCGCTGATGGCGGCATGGTCATAGGCCGGCAGCAGCGCCAGACTGATGAGGAACCACGGCATGAGCAGCGCATTGCCGATGGCGGTAACGCGCTGCGCGATCCAGTGATGCGCGCCGCTCTTGGCCGACCCCAGGCCGCGAACCCGGCCGACTCTCGTTCCGCTACCCATCAGGCTGCCCTCCCCGCCACGATCCAGGCCCAGAAGGCGATGGTCGCCAGCGCCGCCGCGACAAACACCACGATCGACCAGCGACGGTTGCCCTGCAGCTCATATCCCGCGCCCATGTCCATCACGAGATGGCGCAGGCCCGAGCAAAGATGCTGGAAGAAAGCCCAGCTGAGGCCCACCATGATGATCCGGCACAGATAATTGAGGATTGCACCGAGCGCGTCGCCCGGCGCCGCTTCCCACGCATAATATTGGAAGTTCGCATAGGCGGCCGGCCCGCTCGCGATGGCATAAAGCCACCAGGTGAGCCCAAGACCGCCCAGAATCGCCATCCCGTCGCCCGTCGCGCGGTGCAGGATGGAGACGAGCATGTGCGGTCCCCAGCGATAGACGCCGAGATGCGGTGAGAGCGGCCTTTGCCTGGATTGCGCCATGACGATCCTGATCGTGAGAAGTTCGCGGCCCCTTTAGCGCAAAGCCGCTATACTGCAAATGTTGAGGGAGGCCGATGCAAGCATCCTTTCCGCGACGGTATGCCCGACAATAACCCATGGTTAACGAAGACGGGCTATCTCCCTGTCCTCAGCGCACAACATCCGCGCCTGGCAGAGGATCGATCCGCATCATGACCGCAATCATCAGCGACACGATTTCAATGGCAGACCGCCTGAGGGAGTTCGACCCCCAGGGCCGGCTCCCCCAGGCTGCGCTAAAGATCAAGGAACTCATCGGCGATCGCATGGACGAACTCGCTGACGCGGCGTTCCAGGCCTATATGTCCAACGCGGGCTCGCTCGCGCACACGCCCGCGGAACTGGAGCAGATTCGCGAAGGCGCCCGCAATTTCCACCGTATTCTTCTGGGCGACCTGACCGGCGAGCGCTGGGGCGACCTGGCTCGCGATTTCCTGTTCGCGGCCATCGCGCGCGGCCTTTCGATCCGCACCCAGATCTTCACGATCAACAGCGTCGTCGACAAGGCGCGCGACATCCTGACCGACGTGATGGACAGCGATGAGGAGCGCGCCAAGCTGATGGCGCAGATGCGCTACATCTCGCTGGTGCAGGTCGAGGTCTGCTGCGCCGCCTATGCCGACTATATCCGCAGCCAGGACCGCGTGGAGCGCGACCGGCAGCGCGAGGAATTTTCCGAACTGCTGACCACCCAGATCGACAAGGCTGCCGACCTCGGCGACCGCCTGCGCGATCAGGCGCGCGAGGCTTCCAGCGCGACGCGCGGCATGCTCGACAAGGCGAGCGAAGTCGCCGCCGCCGCCGAGCAGTCCGCCATCGCGATGCGCGAGGCCGCCCACACCAGCTCGGGCCTGATCCGCGCGATCGAGGAAGCCCGCACCGAAGTCGACCAGGCTGCCGAAGTCGCCTCGCGCGCCTCGCATCAGGCCGGCGAAGCGGTCACCATGTCCGCCGCGCTCTCCGATCATGCCCAGTCGATCGAATCGATTCTCGGCCTCATCCGCGACATTGCGGGCCAGACCAACCTGCTCGCCCTCAATGCCACCATCGAGGCAGCGCGCGCCGGCGATGCCGGCCGCGGCTTCGCGGTCGTCGCGCAGGAAGTGAAGTCGCTCGCCAGCCAGACGGCGCGCGCCACTGACGACATCGCCCAGAAGATCGCCGCCATCCAGAACGCCACGCGCCAGTCGGTCGAGACCAACGAGCGCATCCGCGTGACCGTGCAGGAAGTGCAGACCATGGGCATGCGCATCCGCACCGCCATGGACGCCCAGTCACAGACGGTGACGATGATCACCGCCGCCGTGGACGAGACCGCCCTCGCTGCCGATTCGATGTCGAGCAACATCTCGGCCATCCGCCAGGATACCGAGATCGTCGCGTCCGAGATTGACGAGCTGGAAAGCGGCTTCACCGAGGTGCGCAACCATCTCGGCGGCCTGCGCACGCGCTCGCTCGATTTCGTCCAGACCGTCGGCACCGAACAGGCGCGGGCGGCTGGCTGAGGCGGGCCTCGCAAAGCCCCCTTATCTTGCCCCGGACCTGAGTCCGGGCCTCGCATCCACCGGATCGAAGGCGGCATTCGCTTGATCCAGCCGTTCGTCACGGCGACCGGAAGTCGAAACCCCGGATAATCATCCGGCCGACCTAGTGCTTTCCCCGCTTAGCAGCCTGCTGATCTCTCCCTAGGGTCCGTCAGGGACGCGACTTGCCGATGTCCGGCGAAGGGAGGCCGCATTGAAACAGGGTTTGTCAGCACTCGGCGCCTTCCTGGCGGTCGCCATGGCCACACCCGCGGCGGCCCAGGATGACGACGACTGGGAAGTTTCGTTCACGCCTTATCTGTGGGTCGCGGGCATCAAGGCCGAGATCGAAATGCCAGGCGAGGGAAACCTGGAAATCGACCGGTCCTTCTCGTCGAGCCTCAAATTCGCGTTCATGGGCGCGTTCACCATCGAACATGGCAATCTCGTCTTCTTCGTCGACGGCAATTATCTGAGCCTGCAAACCAACTCCAACGACATCGAGCGGCCGACGCATCTCGACGGCGAGGTAAAGACGGAGCTGCTCGAAGCGACCCCGCTGGTTGGCTACAAGGTGATGAACGACGGGGACACCAGCGTCGAACTACTGGCCGGCGCCCGCATCATCACGCTGAAGAACGACATTCGCCTCAACCTTCCGGGACGGCAGCTCAATTTCGACCGCGACCGCTCGACGGCCGCTCCGGTCCTCGCCTCGCGCCTGAAGACGTCGCTTGGCGGCCGTTGGGGCCTGTCGCTCTATGGCGACATTGGCGGCCTGACCAACCTGGACCTGACGTGGCAGCTCTTCGGCGCCGTCGACTACCGGCTCGGTGACAATTGGAGCCTGGCCGCAGGCTATCGCTACTTGTCGCTCCATTCGGACAAGGAACGCGCCACCATCGACGCGCAGTTCAGCGGCCCGATGTTCGGTGTGACCTACCGCTTCTGATCCGGAAGCCATCGTGGCAGGGTCCGCTGCCATTTCCGATGCCAAAATGCGACAGATCCGCTAGAGCGTCCCGATGGCCAAACGCTCGACCCCTTCCGCTCCGTCCTTGCCTCAGGCCTGGCAGTTGACGCTCCCCTGCACGCGCGATGCCGCCGAGCAACTGCAGGAAGATGCCGACATCCTCTTCGCCGACTGGGCCGCCCCGCCCGCCATCGTCGCGAGCGAGCCGGACGAATCCCGGCCCGACGACTGGCAGCTCGACATCATTTTCGAGGGCAAGCCCGAACAGGAAGCGCTGGATGCGATCCTCGCTATGCTGCCGGGCAGCAAGCCAGCCTACACGCTCGAACCGGTGCCCGAGACCGACTGGGTGACGCAAAGCCAGGCCGGGCTGGAGCCGATCACCGCCGGTCCCTTCCATGTCCGCAACGACGCCGGCGACCGGCCGCGCCCCGGCTTCATCGATTTCGTCATCCCGGCCAGCCGCGCCTTCGGCACCGGCCAGCACCAGACCACCTATGGCTGCCTGCTGACGCTCAGCCGGTTGCATCAGCGCGGCGCCCGGTTCGGCAATATCGCGGACATCGGCACCGGCACCGGCCTACTTGCCTTCGCCGCGATGAAGCTCTGGCCGCGCGCGCATGTGCTGGCGTCGGACATCGATCCGATCTCGATCGACGTGACTGCCGAGAATGCCGGGCTCAACGGCCTGCCGCTGGGCGGCGGCGCCGGCGAGTTGCAACTCGTCGCCGCGCCGGGCGTCGAGCATGAGCTGATCCTCGGCCTCGCGCCCTATGACCTCATCATCGCCAACATTCTCGCCGGGCCGCTGATCGAGCTGGCGCCGAGCATCTGCGGCCAACTCGCGGAGGGCGGCTCGCTCATCCTCGCGGGCCTGCTGACCACCCAGGCTGACCGCGTCGTCGCCGCCTATCGCACGCAGGGCCTGATGCTCATGGGCCGCATCGACAATGGCGACTGGCCCACGCTCCTCCTGCGCAAGCGCCACCGCTTCGGCTGGCGCCGACCCGCTCGCTGGCGCACCGAGGATGTCGGCGAGGCGCCGGGTTACGGCAGCTGGTAGGGGCCGTCATCGCGACCTGAAAATTTTTTCGCGTCCGTGTCGATTTCAAACTGTCCCGCTCGTCGTGGTATCGAGGGCCGATGATGGCCTTCGTCAGACAGGAGACAGACGATGCGTGTGATGGTTTTCGTGAAGGCGACGGAAGACAGCGAAGCGGGCATCATGGAGCCGGAATGGACGAGCCGCATGCTCGTCGAGATGGGCAAATATAATGAGGAGCTGGTCGCGGCCGGCATCATGCTGGCGGGCGACGGCCTCAAGCCCTCCTCCTTCGGCAAGCGCGTCGCGTTCGACGGACCCAACCGCACCGTGATCGACGGCCCCTTCGCCGAGGCGCGCGAACTCGTCGCCGGCTACTGGCTGTGGGAAGTCAAGGACATGGACGAGGCGGTCGCCTGGGTGAAGCGCTGCCCCAACCCGATGTACGGCCCCAGCGAGATCGAGATCCGCCCCTTCTACGAGCTGGAGGAATTCCAGGAGTTTCTGACGCCCGAGGCGAAGCAGATTCACGAGGGCCTGGCCGAGAAGCTCTCGGGCAGCTGATTTGGCCGCCGCGCGGCACCATGCTTGCCTCCCCGGTCGGCTTGACCGAGGATGCCGGCATGGCGGCTGGCGAGACTCATCAGGCGATCGAGGCGGTCTTCCGCGTCGAGCGGGCGCGGCTGATTGCCGGGCTCGCGCGCATGGTCCGCGATGTCGACCGCGCCGAGGAGCTGGCGCAGGACTCCCTGCTCGTCGCGCTGGCGGAATGGCCGAGGTCCGGCGTGCCGAACAATCCGGGCGCCTGGCTCATGACCGCCGCCAAGCGGCGCGCGATCGATCAGATTCGCCGCGACCAGATGCGCGCGCGCAAACATGACGAGATCGCGCGCGAGATGGACGCCGGGCCGGACAGCGCGATCGAGGAGATCGAGGCCGCCATGGACGACGATCTGGGCGACGAGTTGCTCGGCCTCATCTTCACGGCCTGCCATCCGGTCATCTCGGCCGAGGCGCGCGCCGCGCTGACGCTGCGCCTCATCGGCGGGCTGACCACCGACGAGATTGCCCGTGCCTTCCTCTCTGCCGAGCCGACCATCGCCCAGCGCATCGTCCGCGCCAAGAAGACGATCGGCAATGCCGGCCTCGCCTTTGAGGTGCCGCGCGGCGCCGAGCGGGATGCGCGCCTCGCCTCGGTGCTGGAAGTGATCTACCTCATCTTCAACGAGGGCTATGCCGCCACCGCCGGCGAGGATCTGGTCCGCCCCTCCCTCTGCGCCGAGGCGCAGCGCCTCGGTCGCATCCTTGCAGGGCTCATGCCCCAAGAACCCGAAGTGCAGGGCCTGCTCGCGCTGATGGAGATCCAGGCCTCGCGCCTCGCCGCTCGCACCGGTCAGGACGGTCGTTTCATCCCGCTGCCCGAGCAGAACCGCGCCCGCTGGGACCAGCTTCTCATCCGCCGTGGCCTCGCCGCGCTGGAAACGGCCGAAGCGCTGGGCGGGGCCGACGGTCCCTATGCGCTGCAGGCCGCGCTCGCCGCCTGTCACGCCCGCGCCCTCACCGCAGAGCAGACCGACTGGCCCCGCATCGCCGCGCTCTACGACCGGTTGCGTGAGGTAATGCCCTCGCCAGTGGTCGACCTCAACCGCGCGGTGGCCCACAGCATGGCCTACGGCCCAGAAGCAGGTCTCGCGCTGGTCGACGAGCTTGCCGACGCGGCTGCCCTGCGCAATTACGCGCCCCTGCCCGCTGCCCGCGGCGACTTCCTGTTCCGCGCCGGGCGCCTCGGGGAAGCCAGGGCACAATTCGAGGCCGCGGCCAATCTTACCCGCAATGAAACGGAGCGCGCTTTCCTGTTGGACCGCGCGGCGAGTTGCGGGCCGTAGTCCCCCTCTCTCCGATGAGGGATTCGCGAGAGGGCTACGTCGCGGCCTGAAAAATTGGCTGTCCTACACGCCCCGCCCATGGCACCCCGGCCCGAGCTCTTTCTCAGGCCCGAACCTCTTCCCCTGTCGCCCCAACGCCGAAGCGGCAAAACATGCTCGATAGTGTGACTTTAGGCCGCATACCCATAAATGGGATTCCCATTTGGCCTGGTTTCTGATTCATTTGCCGTGTGATTTTGCGGAGGCTGAGATGGCCCGGTTTGATTTGACGGATTTCGAGTGGTCGGTGATTG
>Ga0160472_100419_pt1 | contig 33592 bp, 29 predicted proteins | sample HID1973M_E11MG_FD_108267 | JGI IMG/M metagenome (GOLD analysis project Ga0160472, IMG submission 108267) | Enriched mosquito-associated microbial communities from UW Madison campus, WI, USA - HID1973M_E11 MG | ecosystem: Host-associated > Arthropoda: Insects > Digestive system > Unclassified ... | reverse complement strand
GCATCCCTGTCGCCTGATACACCGCCATCGCCGGCAAGCCGGCTCCTACAGTGTTTTGTGGCGTTCACAAATTCCGCGTACACCCACGATCCCTGTAGGAGCTGGCTTGCCAGCGATGAGGCCATTACATTCAGCATCCCTCTCGCCTGATACACCGCCATCGCCGGCAAGCCGGCTCCTACAGGATTTGTGCAGCGTCTGATGTTTACTGCACTACAGCAGCGACAACGGATAGCTGATGAAGACGCGGTTTTCGTCAAACTCATTGGTGCTGAAGGTCTTGCGGATGCTGGAGTTGCGCCATTTGATGCTGAGGTTTTTCAAGGCACCCGACTGGAACACATACGCCAGTTCCGACTCCCGGCCCCATTCCTTGCCATCGGTGATAGCGCCCGAGTGCACGTTATCGCCACTCAAGTAGCGATTCATCAGGGTCAGACCCGGGACGCCGACGGTGACGAAGTTGAAATCGTGACGCACCTGCCAGGAACGCTCCTGGGCGTTGTCGAAACTGGAGTTGTAGCTGTCGTTCGCCAGGGTGCCGCCACTGGCCCCATTCACCCGCATCCACGCGGTATCGCCGGTGAGCTTTTGCAGGCCGACATAGAAGGTGTTGCCGCCCAGTTTCGCGGAGAACAGGCCGAAGGCGGTCTTGTTGTCCATGTCGCCGGCCAGGCTGGCACCATTGTCCTTGCCGATGAAGTAGCCCATGTTGGCGCCGAGCGTCCAGTCGCCCACGGGCTGGCTGTGGCTGAGGCTGAAGTACTGCTGTTGATAGATGTCCTGCAGTTCGTCGTACCAGGCCCCGACCGTTGTGCGCTTGTCGTTGAAGGTGTATTCACCGCCACCGAAGTTGAACCGATCGGAAGTGAAGGCCGCCTTGCCGTTCATGGACATGTCTTCCATGCTGGCGTCATTGCGCGGGCTGTTCTGCCTGATCTGACCGCCGTACAAGGTCAGCCCGCCGATTTCCTGGGAAGTGATCTGCGCACCACGGAAGGTCTGCGGCAACGAACGACCATCGTCCGAGCGCAGGATCGGCAGGGTGCTGACCCATTCGCCAACCTTCACCACTGTTTTTGAAACCCTGGCCTTGGCGGCTACCCCCAGCCGTCCGAAGTTGTCAGCCGGGCGTCCATCGTCATGGACCGGCAACAGCTGCGTACCGGCAGTGCCTTTACCGCCGTCGAGCTTCTGCGAATAAAGCCCCAGGACATCGACGCCCAACCCCACGGGTCCTTGCGTATAGCCGGAGCGGGCATCGAGGATAAAACTTTGTGTCCATTCCTCGGCTTTGTTCTGCGGTGCGGCGCTGGTCGGGTAGGCGGGGTTGACGAAGTTGCGATTGAAGTAGGCGTTACGCAAATTGAGCGTGGCCGTCGAGCCTTCGATGAAACCGCTGTTTTCATCGGCCTGGACGAGGGACGCTGAAGCGGCTCCGAGTGCCAGGGTCAGGCCGATCAATGAGTAATGGGCGGGCACGTTGCGGCGCAAACAGGTGTGGCGCATGGTGGTGTCTTCCGATGAGTTATTGTTTTTTTTCAGTTTTTTTTGCATCGGCGCCTGAATTTCAGGCGCAGGCGGCCCCGGCAAGAATTTGCCTGGGGACCGCCGGACAAACGTCTGGTGAAAGGGTGTTAGTGGTTGGCTGCCTTGCGTCGCAGCAAGTCATCAATGGCCCGGATGGCGAGGGGATAGCCATCGGCACCCATGCCGCAGATCACCGCATTGACCACGCCGGACATGATCGAGTGGCGGTGCAGTTCATCCCGCGCATGGATGTTCGACAGGTGCAGTTCAACCAGCGGAGCGTCGAGCAGCTTCAGCGCATCCAGTACCGGAATCGAGTGAAACGACAGCCCGGCCGGGTTGATGATGACGGCTGCGCCTTGTTCGAAGGCCTCTTGAATCCAGTCGACCATCACGCCTTCGTGGTTGGTCTGGCGAAAGTCGCAGACCAGGTCAAGTTCCTCGGCCAGCCGTTCACTGCGTTGTCGGATCTGCTCGAGCGTGGTGTGGCCGTAAATGTGCGGCTCACGACGACCCAGCAGGTTGAGGTTAGGGCCGTTGAGGATGAAGACGGTGCGGTTCATGGTCGTCCTGCTGCGTTATTTGGAAAGAATGGCGGTAGCGCGGCTGTCGAGGGTGTCGTCCTGGGCGACGGCGTTCAGATCGATGCCGCGGGTTTCCGGGCCGATGACGATCATGGCCAGGGAGATCAGGTTGATCACCGCGCACAGCGTCACCAGCGGCCAGGGCGAGTTGTTCGACTGGCTCATCAGCCACACGGCGATCATTGGCATCGGGCCGCCAATCACCAGATTGGCGCCGGTGTAGGCCAGTGCCGAACCCGAATAGCGGACCTGGGTCGGAAACGCCTCGGCGAAGGCTACCGGCTGGATGCCGCTCTGGAACTGGGTGAAGCCCAGGAACAGCCCCATGATTGCCATGATCGCGGGAACGTTCAGCGTGTTGAGGATCGGGAAGTACACGAACAGGATCAGCAAGGTCATGCACGAACCCAGGGCCAATGCCTTTTTGCGGCCCCAGCGATCCGACAGATACCCACCGGCCAGCGCACCGAAAATCGCGCAGACGTTAGCCACCATCAGCGACATGAAGCCCGTCGACTGGCTGAAGCCCAGGTGCTTGGTCAGGTAGCTGAGGGAGAAAATCACGATCAGGTAGAACAGCGCTGCAGGCGAGCAGAAGAACAACATCAGGCGCAGGATGGTTTTGTAGTGGCTGCCGACCGCGGATTTGAGCGGGCTCTTTTCCTGCTTCACCGGGGTCTTTTTCAAGGCAACGAAGGCCGGGGTTTCATCGACTTTCAAGCGGATGAAAATCGCCACCACGACCAGTACAAAGCTCATCAGGAAGGGAATTCGCCAGCCAAAGCTTTCGAATTGCTCACTGGAAAGCGTCGCGGCCAGCCCCATCAGCACACCGTTGGCCAATATCTGGCTGAGGGGCGAGCACAAGCCGAGCAGGCCGGAATAGCGCCCGCGGCGATCAGGGGAGGCGTGCTCCAGTGCCATCAGTTGCGCGCCGGTGGACTCACCGCCCAGCGCGAAGCCCTGGATGATCCGCAGCAGCACCAGCAGGATCGGCGCCCAGATACCGACCTGGCCGTAGGTGGGCAGCAAGCCCATCAATACCGACGCCAGGCCCATCATGGTCACAGTGGCCAGCATCAGGTTGCGGCGGCCGAGTTTGTCGCCCAGGTAGCCGCAGGTAATGGCGCCCAATGGCCGCGCAGCCAGGCCGACTCCGAAGGTTGCCAGGGAGGCGAGCAGGCCGGCGGTGGGTTCCATGGCCGGGAAAAACAGCTTGGGCAAAATGGTCGCCGACATCGCGCCATACAGGGTGAAGTCGAACCATTCCAGGGCCGTGCCAATGGTCGCGGCGGTCACCGCTTTGCGAGGCATGCGCGAATCATGAGTCTCGTGACTGATTGTGCTCATAAAGGTGCTCGTCATTGTTTTTATGGTGTCGGGATACCCATACGATTCCGCTCGGGCAATGCAGTTGGCAGAAATCGTCGAAGTGAGTAGACGTTAACCTATCGTGCTTGCAGAATAATTATCGAAATCACGATAAATAGATAAGCCAGCCTTATGGGTAGCGATTATGGAACTGCGTCACCTGAAAGCCTTTGTAGTCGCCGCCGACCTGCAGCACTTCAGCCGAGCGGCCGAACTATTGGGTATTGCCCAACCGGCGCTGAGTCAATTGATACGCACCCTGGAAACGGAACTCGGGCTGGTACTGTTCCGCCGGGAAAACCGCGCAGTGACGTTGACCGCAGCCGGGGAGGCCTTCCTGCCCCATGCGCGGCAGTCCATCGACTCCAGCGAACTGGCGATTGCCGCCGCGCGGCGTGCCCGGCGCGGTGAAGTGGGCGAGATCAACATTGGCTATCACTCCGCGCTGTTCGAAGCCAATTTGCCGCAGCTGTTGCGGCATTACTTCAGCACCTTCCCGGAGGTCAAAGTCTCGCTGGTGGACGCGGGTATCCGCGCGCAGTTCGACATGTTACTCGACCACAAGCTGGACCTGGCCTTTGCCCGGGTGTTCAAGGATCACCTGCCGGATCGCCTGCGCACCCATCATTTCAGCCAGTCCAGGCTGGTGCTGCTGATTCCCGACAACCATGAACTGGCGGACGGTTTTACCGGCGAACTGGCGACATTACGCCATGAGAAATTCGTGTTTCTACAGGACAGCGCCGGCATCGGCCTGACCTCACACACCCTTCAGGCGTGCCGGCAAAACCAGCTGCACCCCGACAACATCATGTATGTGCCGTCGCTGATGAGCATTCCGGGACTGGTGGCCGCGGGCATCGGCTTGAGCATCGTCCCGGAAACCATGACCCGGCTGACGATGCCTGGGATTCGGATTGTGCCGCTGGCTCAACCGGAAATGGTCAGCGAGCTTTCGCTGATTTCGCGCATTGATGAAAGGTCCAGCGCTGTGCTGCATTTCATTGAAGAGGCGCATGGTTGGGGATGAAGGATCTGATTGAAACAGTCCATTGGCTCATCATTTTGCGCTGCCCGCCAGATAATGGTTGATAAGCCAATGGCCGGAGTCCGACATCGCGAGATGCCGCGTCAACCTGGATTGTCCGTGACGCCTTGGCTCAAGCGACAAAACCAAACAGGCGCTTTGGGGTCTCCCACAGTATCTGCTGGCGGTCACTGGCATTCGGGAACATCTCGCCGAAGTTGCTCAGGACGGTGCCCAATTCCATGCTTTGACGTGCGCGCAGGAACGGCCAGTCCGTGCCCCACATACAGTGTTCGGCGGTGAACGCCTTCAACAATTCGAGCTGGTAGGGCTTGGCATCGGCATAGGGGTAGTTCTCCTTCGAGTATTGCGACAGCCCGGAGAGTTTGACGAATGTGCGTCCGTTACCGGCCAGGGCGAGCAATGCCTGGAAGGCCGGCTGCTGCAAGCCGGCACTGGCATCGGGCCGGCCGGAGTGGTCGATCAGCACCCGCGCACGGCTACGCTGCAGCAAGGGCAGCAACGCGAGCAACTGATCATCCTTGACCTGAATCTGGGCATACAGGTCCAGCTCGGTCAGGCGCCCCATCAAGGCATCGATCTTCAGAAAACGTTCAGGGCCCAGCAACGCCGCATTGAGCGCCACACCGATGACACCTTGCGCCTTGTACTGGGCGAGCGTCTCGCTGGTGACGTCGTTCGGAACCACGACCACACCTTTGTGCCGGCCCTTGTTGCGCGCCAGCGTCTCGAGCAGACAACGGTTGTCGTAGCCATAAGCAGACGTCGGCTGCACGATCACTGAGTGGCGGATGCCGTAGGCCTGCATGACCTGATCGTAATACGCCGCAGGGCCGATCTCGGGTCCAGCCGGCTGGTAGGTGGAGTCAGCAGGATAGGGGTATTGGGCAGGGTCGATTATATGATGGTGGCAATCGATCTTGGGTTGCGAGAAGAGACTGGGCAGTTGGGAATCCATTATCGTACCTGATTGATCGGTGCCGTCATGGCCGGTGCTCTGCATGTCGTTGCCTGAGGCCTGGCTCAAGATCGGCAGGCCAAGCGCGGCGCTGGCGGTCAGCACGACGGAGCTTTTTTTGAGCAACGAGCGACGGGACAAGCTGGTGTCATCGAGACGCGTGGTCATGTTAAACCCTTATTTTATTAGTATGTGCAGCGAGTCATTCACCTGTACCGCCGTCAAGGCAGTGGCAGCGACCTTAAAGCAACGGCGTTCCGGGCGTCGTCTGTGAAGTCATTAAACGGGTATCGGTTTTTTTTATGAGCGAGGCTTGAAGCCACGCCGCCGGGCAGCGTAATGCCCCCTGCAAAACCACCCGATAAGAAAAACAGATACCCGTTTAAGGATTTCCCAGAGGCGGCGCAGACAGCTGTGGCCTTAAAGTCACGGCCAGCGTTCGGCTGTCGGGCGGCCTTGGGCCTGCACCCATCTCCAGGCCGTTCGCTATCTCTACAAAAATAAGAAGGTGAATACATGAGTCTCGAGACGGTCGACATCAAGGCGTGGATCGACAACCGACCGGTTGCCGGATACCAGTGGCTCATCATGAGCCTGTGCTTCTTCATTGTGTTATTCGATGGGCTGGACGTGGCGGTCATGGGCTTTATCGCGCCTTCACTGATTCAGGAGTGGGGACTGTCGAAAGCGGCATTTGGCCCGGTCATGAGTGCCGGGATGGTCGGACTGGCCATCGGTGCCTTGACTGCCGGCCCTTACGCTGACCGTGTGGGGCGCAAGAAAGTGCTGCTGCTGGCCGTGACCGGTTTCAGTGTATTGAGCCTGGCGTGTGCGTTTGCGCGCAATCCCTATGAACTGGCGGCCTTGCGTCTGTTGACCGGTGTCGCCCTGGGTGCCGCGATGCCCAACACCACCACGCTGCTCGCCGAGTACCTGCCAGAGCGCGATCGCTCGTTGTTCATCACCATCATGTTTACCGGGTTCAACATGGGCTCGGGGCTGGGCGGTTTGCTGGCAGCCTGGTTGATTCCCCTGTATGGCTGGAAATCGGTGTTGCTCGCTGGCGGCATTCTGCCAATGGTGCTGTTGCCTTTCCTCTGGCTGTTTTTGCCGGAGTCCGCACGCTTCCTTGCTGCGCGCAATGCACCCGCCGCGCAAATCGCCAAAGTACTGAACAAGCTGGGCGGTAAATTCACCGCAGCCACGAACTTCACCCTCGCCGAACCCCAGGCCCAGCACAAGGCGCCGGTGCGCATGCTGTTCACCGAACGTTATCGGGCCGGCACCCTGGCGCTCTGGCTGACCTATTTCATGGGCCTGCTGGTGATCTACCTGACCATGGGCTGGATGCCGACCCTGTTGCGTGAAGGCGGACTGTCCATCGAGCGGGCGGCGACCATCACCGGTCTGTTCCAGATCGGCGGTACGGTCGGGGCGATCGTGGTCGGCTGGATCATGGACCGACGCAATCCGAACGGCGTGATCGCCACCGCTTATGCACTGGGTGGCGTGTTCATCCTGCTGCTGGGGGCGTTCAGCCTGGAATCGAGCCTGCTGGCCCTTGGCGTGGTCGCCGCCGGATTCTGCATGAGCGGTGCGCAGACGGGTCTCAACGCGTTTGCCCCGGGTTATTACCCGACGGACTTCCGTGCCACGGGCGTGAGCTGGATGCTTGGCATCGGTCGTTTCGGCGGTATCTTTGGCTCTCTCATCGGTGGTGCGGTGCTCAGCCTCGGGTTGGGCCTGCCGTTTCTGTTTGCCCTGTTGAGCGTGCCTGCCTTCATCGCCGCGCTGGCGATCCTGGCCAACGGTCATGCACGGCGCCGGGTCAACCGGGCTGTGCTGGCGCAATAACTTTTTTCGAACATAGGAACTCGTCATGGCACGCATCATCGGTGGCCTCGCTGTCTCCCATACACCTACCATCGGCTTCGCCGTCGATCACGAAAAGCAGAATGAGGCGGCGTGGGCGCCGATTTTCCAAGGCTTCGAACCGATCAAGGTGTGGTTGAAGGAGCAACAGCCGGATGTGCTGTTCTACATCTTCAACGACCATGTGACGTCGTTCTTTTTCGACCATTACGGCGCGTTCTCCCTCGGTGTCGATGAGCGTTACGAGGTCGCGGACGAAGGCGGCAATCCACGCTCGTTGCCTGCGGTGGGCGGGCACGCCGCGCTGTCGCGGCACATTGGGCAAAGCCTGATGGCCGATGAATTCGACATGAGTTTCTTCCGCGACAAGCCGCTGGACCACGGGTTTTTCTCGCCGATGTCGGCGCTGTTGCCCTGCGATCCGGCGTGGCCGGTGCAAATCGTGCCGCTGCAGGTGGGGGTGTTGCAGTTTCCGATCCCCAGTGCATTGCGCTGCTATAAGTTGGGCCAGGCCCTGCGTCGCGCGATTGAAAGCTATCCCGAAGACCTGAAGGTGGCCATCGTCGCCACCGGCGGTGTGTCCCATCAGGTGCACGGCGAGCGCTGCGGTTTCAACAACCCGCAGTGGGACGAGCAGTTCATCGATTTGTTGGTCAACGATCCGCAGCGCCTGACCGAAATGACCCACGCCGAGTACGCCACCCTGGGCGGAATGGAAGGCTCGGAGGTGATTACCTGGCTGATCATGCGCGGCGCCTTGTCGTCCACGGTGAAGAATCTGCATCAGGACTACTACCTGCCTTCCATGACCGGTATCGCAACCCTGTTGCTGGAAAACCAGGATCGTGCGGTGCCTGCCGAGGTCAATGCACGCCATTTGCAGCATATGCAGCACCAGTTGGCCGGCATTGAAAAGCTTGAAGGCACCTATCCGTTCACCCTGGAGCGCAGCGCCAAAGGTTATCGGCTGAACAAGTTCCTGCATCGCATGATCGAGCCGCAATGGCGCCAGCGCTTTCTCGAAGCACCGGAAGCGTTGTTCGATGAAGGCGGCCTGAGCGACGAGGAGCGGGATCTGTTGCGCCGCCGTGACTGGCGCGGGCTGATCCAGTACGGGGCGATCTTCTTCGTGCTGGAGAAACTCGCGGCGGTCCTCGGGATTCCCAACTTGCAGGTCTACGCCGCCATGCGTGGCCAGAGCCTGGAAGACTTCATGAAAACCCGAAACCAGCAGGTGCTCTATTCGGTGGCGGGCAAAGGTCCGCGCTGATCACCGGCGGTTAGTGCGGCGGCTCGTTCCGGGCCGCCATCCATTCTATTTTTCTTGAGCCTGCTGTGCCCGGCCATTACGGGCGCAGGGCCTTTCCTTGACCGAAAAAAACCGGAAAACAATAACAATGAAAACCGTCGTCAATCATCGAATCGTCTGTTCGCTGGCAGCCCTCTGCGTTTTACCTCTGCAAGCGTCTGCTGCCGGTTTCATTGAAGATGCCAGCGCCAACCTGAACCTGCGCAACTTCTACATGAACCGCAACTTCACCAACCCGGCCTATCCGCAAGCCAAGGCCGAAGAGTGGACGCAGAACTTCATTCTCGACTTCCGTTCCGGCTTTACCCAAGGCCCGGTGGGTTTCGGGGTGGATGCGCTGGGGCTCTACTCGGTCAAGCTCGATGGCGGCAAGGGCACCGGCGGCACGCAACTGTTGCCGATCCATGGCGACGGGCGTCCGGCCGATGATTTCGGGCGCCTGGCGGTGGCCGGGAAAATGAAAGTGAGCAAGACCGAGCTGAAGGTCGGTGAGTGGATGCCGGTGCTGCCGATCCTGCGTTCCGACGACGGTCGCTCACTGCCGCAAACCTTTCGCGGTGGCCAGGTCACTTCCCAGGAAGTTGACGGCCTGACCCTGTACGGCGGGCAGTTCCGCCAGAACAGTCCGCGCAACGATGCGAGCATGGAAGACATGTTCATGCAGGGCAAAACTGCGTTCACCTCTGATCGCTTCAACTTTGTCGGCGGCGAGTACAGCTTCAACGACAAGCGCACCATGATCGGCCTGTGGAACGCCGAGCTCAAGGACATCTATCAGCAGCAGTACCTGCAACTGATCCACAGCCAGCCCCTTGGTGCCTGGACCCTGGGCGCAAATCTCGGCTACTTCTGGGGCCGTGAAGACGGCAGTGCCCGTGCCGGTGACCTGGACAACCGCACGGCCTCGGCGTTGCTCTCGGCCAGGTATGGCGGCAACACGTTTTACGTCGGCCTGCAAAAGCTCACCGGCGATGACGGCTGGATGCGCGTCAACGGCACCAGCGGCGGCACCCTGGCCAACGACAGCTATAACAACAGCTACGACAACGCCCGGGAAAAATCCTGGCAATTGCGCCACGATTACAACTTCGTCGCCCTCGGCATTCCCGGGCTGACCCTGATGAACCGCTACATCAGCGGCGATAACGTGCACACCGGCGTGATCACCGACGGCAAGGAATGGGGCCGCGAATCGGAATTGGGTTACACGGTGCAGAGCGGCCCGTTGAAGAACCTTAACGTCAAATGGCGCAACTCGAGTCTTCGCAAGAGTTTCAGCACGAGTGAGTTCGATGAGAATCGGGTGATCGTGAGCTATCCGATTGGTTTGTTGTAATTTTCATTACCGCGATCGCGAGCAGGCTCGCACCTACAGTTGATAGCGTTCTTCTGTGGGAGATTGCATGGATCAGGAGAAACCCTCGGCTGATATTCGCTTTGTCCTTTCAGCAAGGCAAATATCACCCGAGCAAGCTAGCTTGCACAGGTTTTTGTGCCACGGCGATTGCCAAGTCGTACTTATGACGAACGGGTCAAGGGTTCGTCCAAGGCGTGGCCAGTGACAGCTTGATGAGATAGCGTTCCTCGGTGGGACGCTTTTTGTCTTTGAAGCGATTAACCACCAGCATCACTTGATACTGGTTGCCCGCATGCCAGTAGGTTTTTCCGCCTTGGTTCACGTCCCTTAATTGAGCACGCCATTGCGGGGTGTCGGCGAACGTGGGGAACTCCTCGACCCGTATGGGTACCCAGCCAGCGTTGCGCCATTGGTCTTGCAGATCCAGTATGACTTTGAGGGTATCGTCGAGTAACAGCGGCTCGGTTTGCGGGGACATGCGCACACTGCCGATCCGTTCATCGTCGTACATCACTGTTAGAAAGCGAGCCAGCGGTGTTACAAAACCGTGCGTGGGATCAATGAAACGCAGGCGCGCATCGGATCTGGGAATGACGAACCAGGAATGTCCCGGTATGGCGGGACCGATACTCGCGCTGGAGCGCTGGCGCATGGCTTCGTACGGTTCTCCAATCACCAAGGCGATTTCCGGTTCGTCCGATAGCAATTCAATGGCTGAGAACGTCAGGAGAGAGGCGACCGCCAACACCAAAATGCCACGCCGCCAACTCAGAAAGTGTATCAAACTCATCGCACGCCCCCACCCCGGGCGATTTCCCGAATCGATTGCTCTATCTGGTCGCGCTGGTCGCTGTGCAGCAAATCGTCAAACTGGGCCGCAGCTTTAAGCACGAAGGCCATACGTCGCTCTACATCAGCCAGGTTAGCGAAGGGATTGCTGCTAAAACCAATGGTGCGCCCGTCCTCGACGGGACGGCACTGGCTGGCCAGCGTCAGCTCAATGGCCTGAGCAGCCCCGGAAGGAAGGTTGGTGACGTAGGAGAAATGGTTACTGCGCAGCAACCATTCCAGTCCAGTGACTTCATACATTGCCGGTTGCAGGATGTTGACCTGTTCATGTTTTGCAAGGTGCTCGACACTTTTTGCGATTCTGCCTTCGTCAATCGCCTCAAACGCCAAGAGTATTTCCTCCTGCTCAGTTCCGAACTCAAGCGTTTCCTGTCCTACAGGCCACAACAGCGGGTGTTCACCTTGCCCAAAAATCCTGCTACGTGAAGGCAAGCATGCCCTAAGTGCCTCCAACCCCCGCTCCGCATAAAACACATGCAACGGATACACATCCAGAAACAGCGTGGTGTTACCCATCGCCAGCATCTCGTGCACATACCGGTACATCTGCTGCGAAAGGGGCAGCGCCTTGTCGACACCCCAATGGGTCAAACCCCACACAGGGTTGTCACGATTGGCCTGTTCGTAGTCCCGTTGGCGCTGTTCAAAGTCCCTGATGGCTGCGCGCTTTTCGCGCTCAACGGGGCTGATCAATCCCACCAGGCCTGTGCGGGCGCTGTCCCGCAACTGCTGCATCGACTCTTCTTCAGCCTGCATCTTCTCGATCGATTCCGCCGCGTGCAGCAGCCCGCAACCGACCTGCTTCGAAGCAAAGGCCGCCAGCCCCGCCCACTGGAAGCGCTGATCGTGGCGCCACAGCTGCGCATAGGCGGCATTGATCGCCTTGTTGCGCGCTTTCGGATCGGTGATCAGCTTGCCACCCGGTGCCACGACGTTTTCGACCCGTTGCTGGTAGCCGCGCCAAAGGTTCTCGCACAGCGTTCCCGGCCGTTCGCTGACGGTTGTCGTGACGGTCTTGGGTGCCGAAGCAGACCCGGATCGGCGAGCAATGACCGGTTGGCCGGGGGCCGGAGGTGTGAAGGGTTGGGGAACGGCCCTGGCTGTGGGGGGCGCGGAGGTAGCCTGAGAGATATAGCTAGTGATCGTAACCGTGTGCTTCAGCGTGGCTTTGCAGGGACAACTGCTGACACTGTCCAATGTGCCGGCTACGGGCCTGCCGTGGCTGTCAATGTAGGAGACACCCCCCAGAATCTGGAAGAAGCCACTGTTCTTGCCGCAGGACACCCGATCCCCTGCGCGAGCATGGGCGAAACCAAACATCGTGACGCGGCTATCGCCCTCCAGCACCTCGCCACCACAGCTGGTCTTGTCGCCTTTGCAAATGAAATATCCCTTGGTCATAGCCTCAAATCCTTGTGGGTTGATGATTTGAACGGGGCTCCAGTGCGCCCGCCGAAGCGCAAATTACCCCGGCTCTCGAGTGAAAACGCAGGCATGGCAATGTGCGGCGCTAAGGATTGACGCCGGGGGAAATAAACGTAAATGGGATGTTTCCGTGATGCGTGTAGGAAATGGAGATTCGAAGATCTTTCGCTACATTTTTCTGGAAATGGGTGAGATAGCAGCCGGATATCTCCACCCGACAGGCGTCATCGTTCGCGTTCATTCGCGAGCAGGCTCCCACAGATTTTGCTGGATTGCTTAAGCCTCAGGCCAGATCAAACCAGCTCCCACAGTTGTCCGGGTTGTTCGCAAGTCCTGCATTCACCCTTCAACCCTGTGGGAGCTGGCTTGCCAGCGATGAGGCCCTCAGGTCCGACATCCCCGTCGGCTGACCCACCGCCATCGCTGGCAAGCCAGCTCCTACAGTTGTCCGGGTTGTTCGCAAGTCGTGCGTACACCCTTCAACCCTGTGGGAGCTGGCTTGCCAGCGATGAGGCCTTCCGGTCCGACATTCTCGCCGACTGACCCACCGCCATCGCTGGCAAGCCAGCTCCTACAGTTGTCCGGGTTGTACGCAAGTCGTGCGTACACCCTTCAACCCTGTGGGAGCTGGCTTGCCAGCGATGAGGCCTTCCGGTCTAACATCCTCGCCGACTGACCCACCGCGATCGCTGGCAAGCCAGCTCCTACAGTTGTCCGGGTTGTTCGCAAGTCCTGCGTACACCCTTCAACCCTGTGGGAGCTGGCTTGCCAGCGATGAGGCCTTCCGGTCTAACATCCTCGCCGACTGACCCATCGCGATCGCTGGCAAGCCAGCTCCTACAGTTGTCCGGGTTGTTCGCAAGTCCTGCGTACACCCTTCAACCCTGTGGGAGCTGGCTTGCCAGCGATGAGGCCCTCAGGTCCGACATTCTCGCCGGCTGACCCACCGCCATCTCTGGCAAGCCAGCTCCTACAGTTGTCCGGGTTGTTCGCAAGTCGTGCGTACACCCTTCAACCCTGTGGGAGCTGGCTTGCCAGCGATGAGGCCCTCAGGTCCGACATCCCTGTCGACTGACCCACCGCCATCGCTGGCAAGCCAGCTCCTACAGTTGTCCGGGTTGTACGCAAGTCGTGCGTACACCCTTCAACCCTGTGGGAGCTGGCTTGCCAGCGATGAGGCCCTCAGGTCCGACATCCCTGTCGACTGACCCACCGCCATCGCTGGCAAGCCAGCTCCTACAGTAATCTGGGTGTTCGCAAGGCTTGCATACACCCATGAACCCTGTGGGAGCTGGCTTGCCAGCGATGAGGCCCTCAGGTCCGACATTCTCGCCGGCTGACCCACCGCCATCTCTGGCAAGCCAGCTCCTACAGTTGTCCAGGTTGTACGCAAGTCCTGCATTCACCCTTCAATTCTGTGGATGCCTGCTCGCGGATCACCCGGCGAATCATGTCCATCAGGGCCTGGGCCACCGGGGAGTGCAGGCAGCCACTGCGATAAGTCAAACCGATAGCCCGGGTGGTCTGGTGCAGTTCCAGGGGCAGGATGCACAGCTCGCCCGAGGCGATCTCCTGTTCCAGTTGATGGGCGGATACAGCGGCGAGCATGTCCGAACGCAACAGCAGGCCGCGGATGATTGCCATATCGCCGCTTTCTACGACAGGCCGGGGCGGCGCAATGCCAAACCGGGTGAAACACTCGTCGAGCATTTGCCGGGCCGGCGACCCCGCGCGAGGCAGCACCCATCGGGCGCCGCCCAATTCATCGTGCAGCACGGCCTTCGAATAGAGCGGGTGACCGCGGCGCGCCACCACCACCAGGTCTTCCGTTAGCAGCGCCTCGCCGATCAGGTCGCTGGCGTAGGCCTCCGGCCGCAAGGCACCCAAGACGAAATCGACATCACCGGCCCGCAACTCTGTGGCCAGCAGATCAAACGGACTCTCATTGGTGATCACCTGGATGCCCGGGTGTTCGGCCATCATGCGCAGCATGGCTTCGGGCAATATTCGGGTGCGGCCCAAGGGCAGGGCGCCGACCTGCACCACGCCTTGCAGGGTGCCGCGCAGGGCGGTGATGTCGGTCTCGATATGGCGCAAATCGTTCAGCGCCCGGCGAATCGCAAAGAGGATGTCATAACTGGCGCGGGTGGGCAGCAATCCGCGAGCCGTGCGCTCGAACAGAGGTTGGCCGCAGCCGCTTTCCATCACCTTGATCGTCGAGCTGATCGCAGGCTGGCTCAGGCCGAGCAGACTGGCGACAGTCTGCATGTGACGGGTTTCGCAGAGTTTGACGAACACTTGCAGACGGCGGGTCTGGAACAGATAAAGCGGCTCGACCGCACGTTTATCCGCACCGTCGAGCAGTCGCGGCACACTGTCCAGCTCGGCCAGCACCCGACGTGCCCGCGGCAGCAAGCGCTCGCCGAAATCGGTCAGGCGCATGCCGTTGGCGTGGCGTTCGAACAATGGCACATCGAGCCGTGCCTCAAGCTCCGAGATCGAGCGGGTCACGACTGACTGAGCACGAAACAGCGCCACTGAAGCCCTGGAAACACTGCCGTGATCGGCCACCCGGACGAAGGCGCGCACGTGCATCAGGCTGGGCAGTTCGGTGGACTCCATGGTGCGCGGGCTCTGCAGAAGGGCATTTGAACAGGACTATGCCGCTGCCACGTTTGGATGGCAATAAAAAAAACGCATACCTCAAACAGTTCAACGCATTACTCCTGGGACGGGTCACGGTGCGATCCTCGTTTGAAACGCAGGAGGAGAATCCGCAATGATCGAATCACCTAAAAACGCGCTGGTCGTCAGCGCCCACTCTGCCGATTTTGTCTGGCGCGCGGGCGGTGCCATCGCGCTGCATGCGCAACAGGGTTATGCCGTGCACATCGTCTGCCTGTCCTTCGGTGAGCGCGGTGAGTCCGCCAAGCTGTGGCGCAAGGGTGAGATGAACGAAGCAAAAGTCAAAAATGCGCGGCGCGAAGAGGCCCAGGCCGCAGCCGATATCCTGGGGGCCAGCGTCGAGTTTTTCGACATCGGCGACTACCCGATGCGTGCCGACAAGGAAACCCTGTTTCGCCTGGCGGATGTGTTTCGACGCGTCCAGCCCGAGTTCGTCCTCAGCCACTCGCAGAAAGACCCTTACAACTACGATCACCCGCTGGCCATGAACCTGACGCAAGAGGCGCGCATCATCGCCCAGGCCGAAGGTTACAAACCGGGGCAGAAAATTGTCGGCGCGCCGCCGGTCTACAGCTTCGAGCCGCACCAGCCGGAGCAATGCGAATGGCGCCCAGATGTGTTGCTGGACATCACTTCGGTCTGGGACAAGAAGTATGCGGCCATCCAGTGCATGGCCGGTCAGGAACATCTCTGGGAGTACTACACCCGCGTCGCCCTGCAGCGTGGTGTACAAGCCAAGCGCAACGTTGGCATCACCTCCAGCCGTGACATCGTTTATGGCGAGGGCTACCAGAGCATCTTCCCGCGTGTGACGGAGAATCTGGCATGAGCGAACTGATCGGAAAAACCGGCGTCGTCGTGCGCAACATCCTCAGGGCCGAACAGGCGCGGGTCAATGAACTGGGGCGCTACGGTGTCGCGACGATCCACGAGTCTCAAGGGCGAAAAGGCCTGCTGGCGTCTTCGATTACACCGATTCAGCGGGGGACGGTCGTCAGCGGATCGGTGGTCACGGTGCTGGTTGCACCGGGTGATAACTGGATGTTCCATGTGGCCGTGGAGCAGTGCCGCCCCGGCGATATCCTGGTGGTTGCCCCCAGCTCGCCGTGCACTGACGGTTACTTCGGCGATCTGCTCGCCACTTCGCTCAAGGCCCACGGCGTGCGTGCCCTGGTGATCGACGCCGGCGTGCGCGATACCCACACCCTGCGCGAAATGGGCTTCCCGGTCTGGTCCCGCGCCATCAGCGCCCAGGGCACCATCAAGGAGACCCTGGGTTCGGTCAATCTGCCGCTGGTGTGTGGCGGTCAACTGGTCAACCCGGGTGATGTGGTGGTGGCCGATGATGATGGGGTGGTCATTGTGCGTCGCGGCGAAGTGGCGCAGGTTGCCGATGCCAGCCGTGCGCGCGCCGACCTGGAGGAGCAGAAGGCCTCGCGTCTGGCCAAGGGCGAATTGGGGCTGGACATCTACAACATGCGCCAGCGGCTCGCGGAAAAGGGCCTGCGCTATGTCGACAGCCTTGATGAGCTCGGAGACTGAGCATGGGCCAGACACGTATTCCTTGCCTGTTGATGCGCGGCGGGACGTCGAAAGGCGCGTACTTCCTGGCCAGGGACTTGCCCGACGAGCAGGCGCTCAGGGACCGCGTATTGCTCGCTGTCATGGGCTCGCCGGATGCGCGGCAGATCGATGGTATCGGCGGCGGCGACTCGCTGACCAGCAAGGTGGCGATCATCAAACCCTCCACCCATGGCGACGCCGATGTCGATTACCTGTTCGCCCAGGTACTGGTCGATGAACCACGGGTCGATTACGGCCAGAACTGCGGCAACATCCTTGCCGGTGTCGGGCCGTTCGCCATTGAACGTGGACTGGTCGTCGTGGCGGGTGACGTGACCCCGGTGCGCATCTTTATGGAAAACACCGGGCAGATCGCGATTGCCCATGTCCCGACACTGGATGGCAACGTCAGTTATTCCGGCGAGGCGCGGATCGATGGAGTGCCTGGCTGCGGGGCGCCTTTGGTCGTTGAGTTCGAGGATGTCGCCGGTTCCAGTTGCGGTGCTTTGCTGCCCACGGGCAACGCTGTCGATGTCTTCGACGGTGTAGAGGTGACCTGCGTTGACAATGGCATGCCGGTCGTCCTTGTTCGTGCCGAGGATCTTGGGCTCAGTGGCTACGAGCACCCTGAGCAACTGGATGCCGACACCGGGTTGAAGGCCCGGCTTGAATCAATCCGGGTGCAGGCCGGTCCCCGCATGAACCTGGGGGATGTGAGCCAGCGCAACGTGCCCAAGATGTGCCTGATTGCGACCGCACAAGGCGGGGGAACACTCAGCACGCGTACCTTCATTCCGCACCGATGCCATACCAGCATCGGTGTGTTCGGTGCAGTCAGTGTCGCCGTGGCCTGTCTGATCGAGGGCAGTGTGGCGGTGGGAGTGGCGAGTGTTGATCAGGGCGAAGCCATGCAACTCTCGATCGAACATCCCACGGGTGAGTTCACCGTAGAATTGCGGCCTGGAAAAGATCGTTTAATGCGTTGCGGACTGATGAGAACGGCACGATTGCTGCTGGATGGGGCTGTTTGTGTTCCGCGGACTTTATGGCCAGGCAACCAGGGGTGTTAAACGTTGCGTTGAAGGGTGTCGGTTGGAAGGTGAGGGCGGCCCAGTCCCCCTCACACAACCTGGCATTCAACCCTCAAAGCTTGTCATTCAACGCCTTGGCCACCGCATTCACGAACACCGCCTGTTCGTCATAAAGCGAGGTCGGGGTTTCGGCGTTTTTCCAGGTCGACCACTGCACCATCACCAGGTGTTCAGCCGGGTTGATGGCGATGGTCTGGCCGAAAATGCCCAGGGCCCAGAACGTCTGATTGCTGGTAGCGGTTTTTTTCGGTTCGGCCTTGGCATCGGGGGCCGGTGCGTTGAACCACCATTGGTAGCCGTATTGCCCATCGGGTGCGAAATTGGTGATCGAGCCCTTGGCTTTGGTCCAGTGGGTGGAGCGGGCGATCCAGTCGTCCGGCAGGATCTTTTCGCCGCTTGGGAGCTGTCCGCCGGTCATGACGAGCTGGCCGAAGCGACCCCAGTCCCGCAGCGTCGCGTTGAAGCCGTGACCGCCCATGTCCACCTTGTCTTTGACCAGGGCGTGCCAGACGCCGGGCTGCTCCATGCCGTAGCGGCTCCAGACGCGGCTTTCCAGGTATTTGGCGATGGTCATGCCCGTTGCGCTTTCGAGCACGCGGCCCACCAGCCAGGCGCCACCGGTGTTGTAGGACCAGACTTCACCGGGTTTCACGTCAGGCTTGCGCTTGACCGATTTCACCAGGTTGAGCACGCAGTCGTAGGGCGACGGTTTGGCTTCGCATTGAGTCATGTGGGAGAAGTCGGAGTCTGCCGACGCGTAGTTTTCATCCCAGGCGACACCCGAGGTGTGCTGAATCAATTGGTGCAGGGTCACACCCTCCCAGGCAGTGCCCTTGAGTTCGGGCAGGTAGGCAGTGATAGGGTCGTCAACGGATTTGATCTTGCCTTCCTTGATGGCCACACCCACCAGGACGCTCACAACCGACTTGGCCACGGAGCGGGAAGTCCAGAGTGTCTTTGGCGTATTGCCCTTGCCGTAATACTCATAAACGACTTTGCCATCTTTCAGAATCAGCAGGCCGGTGGCACTTTGATTGGCGAGATAGTTGTCAATGTTGTAATTGGCGCCGTCCATAGAATATTGAATGGCGGGCAGTTTCTTCTCTGCAACCGGCAAGGGGAACGGCGTTGCGCCCTGCGGGCTGAACACATCGCCCTCGTACAGGCGGTAGGTGTTGCGAAAGCCGACGACCCGCGTGTCCTGATCCCAGGTCAGCATGTCCTTGGGGTTTGGCAGGGTCTGGTCAAATGGCTGTGGGCATACGGTCAACCCCGGTACTGCGCAGGCAGGCAGTTGTTCGGCGGCATCGACGGTATGGGTCATGCTCAATCCGATGGCAGAGGCAACAAGTACTGCGCAGTAAAGTTTATTTGTTTTTATCTGAATCATTAGACAATCCTCGGGCATAAAGCGAACTTTGCGGCTCGCTTTCCTGCAAATTGCTGGCTGAAAAAAAAACAGGGGCTTGGAGAACTTTTGATCGAACACTTGTCGCGTGCAGTTCGAGATTAAACAGGTTGATCTGGCTGTAAAAGAATAATAAATTGCTGACTAATATTAAAAAAACTAACAGCTCAGAGCGCAGTCCCCATGCCCAGAGAACGGCTCCCTCCGCTCAATGCCATCCGTGCCTTCGAGGCGGCTGCGCGGCTGGGAAGTTACGTTGCAGCTGCGCAAGCGCTGCATGTCACCCAACCGGCTGTTGGCCGCCACGTGAAGATTCTCGAGGACTGGCTGGGTGTCGTGCTGTTTGTGCGCAACGCCCGGGGCGTGACCCTGACGCCGGCAGGGCACACCTACTTCAGGGCCACCGCGCAAGCCTTGCAGATTCTCACCGACGCCAGCCTCCAGGTGGGCCAGTTGCAGCATGAACGATGGTTGAGAATCCTCTGTGGGCCGGCCTTTGCGTCGCGCTGGCTGACCCCGCACATTGCCGTGTTACGCGACTTGCGCCCGGACCTGAAAATCGCCATTGAACCCAATGCCTCGTTCACGGCCGTCGATGCGCGCCAGGCCGACCTCGGCATTGCCTTTGGCCTGCCCGGAGAGTTTTCCGGAGTGAAGGAAGTGCTGCTCCAGCCCGTGGTGTTTGCGGTGTGTTCCCCCGGCTACCTGAAACAGATGCAAGGACCGGCGCGCCCGGAAGCGTTGGCCCGGTACAGCTTGATCCATGTCGATAACGGGCAGTGGTGGAACAGCTGGTTCGCCGCCCAGCACATCAAGGTGCGGGTCAACGCTGACACCTCCCACGTCAGCAATGACATCGCCCTGTCCCTGGCGGAACGTGGCCAGGGCATTGCGCTGGCAACGGATGTGCTGGTCAGGCGCCAGCTCGGCGAAGGCAGCCTTGTGCGCTGTACCGACGTCGCCGTGGCGCTGGAGAGCTATCAAGTGCTGACGCCGCAGCAGGAAGTTACTGCGGATGTCGCCTGGTTCATCGACTGGCTGCGCCGCACATTGCGCGAAGAATTTCCCGAGGCCGCCGGCTGAATCCGGTGCAGTCCTTTTCTCCCTTGTTATCTTTCATCGTCGGCACGGCCTTCGGAGTTTTCACATGCCTCTATCGCCATTGCGGCGCTTCGCTCTGGGTTCTCTGCTCGGTGTCAGCCTGGTCAGTGCTGCCGCCGATCAAGCCCGCGTGCACATCTACAACTGGTACGACTACATTGCCCCGACCGCGGTGAAAGACTTCGAGCAAGACACGGGGATCGGTGTCGTCTATGACGTGTTCGACAACAGCGACGTCATGCAAGGCAAGTTGATGGCGGGTCACAGCGGCTATGACGTGGTGGTGGTCACGGGCAATCTGTTGCCGAACCTGGTGGGAGCGGGCGTGCTCGCGGAGATCGACCGCTCGCGCTTGCCCAACTGGCAGCATCTGGATCCTGAGATTCTGGCCAAGCTTGCAGGCAACGATCCCGGCAATCGCCATGCCGTGCCTTACCTGTGGGGCACCACGGGCATCGGCTATGACGTCGACAAGGTCAAGGCGCTGCTGGGGGAGGACGCGCCGCTGGACTCCTGGGATCTGATCTTCAAAGAGGAAAACCTGTCGCGCCTGAGCCAGTGCGGGGTGGCCATGCTCGACGCTCCCGGCGAGGTGCTGCCAATCGCCTTGCATTACCTCGGGCTGCCGCCCAACAGCCAGGACCCGGCGGATTACCGCAAGGCCGCGCAACTGCTGCTCAAGTTGCGGCCCTGGATCCGCTATTTCGACTCCTCGCGATTCCGTGACGACCTGGCCAACGGCAACATTTGCGTCGCGGTCGGCTGGTCGGGGGCAGTCTACAAGGCCCAGGAGGCCGCACGCCTGGCCAGTAGCCGGCGAATGATCGATTACGTCATCCCGCGCGAAGGCGCCCCGGTCTGGATGGAAAACATGGTGGTGCTCAAGGATGCGCCGCACCCGCAACAGGGGCTGGCGTTCATCAACTACATGCTGCAACCCGAGGTGATTGCGCGGACCACCAACTTCCAGCGCAACCCGAATGCCAACCGGGATGCCACCGCCCTGGTCGACCAGGCCCTTCGCGACAACCCGATGGTCTATCCGCCCAAGCAGGTCCTGGACAGGCTGTTTGCGCTGGAGCCGTTGCCGCTGGCGCTGGAACGACTGCGCACCCGCACCTGGAACCAGGTGAAGACGGGGCTTTACCCCTGAGTTTTTTGTGAGGGTGGCGGTGCCTGCCTGGCCTGCGCCACCTTCGCTTGAATGCCGTCGAAATACTGCGACTTCAGTTCGATGGTCAATGGCCCGAGGACAGGGTTGGCTTTGAACGGTGCCAACAGCTGTTCGATCACCCGATCCACCCTGGCGCAGGCCGCCGAGACACTGGAGGGGACCTGCGGGTCGAACTCGATCCGCTCCATCTCGATATCGAGGCGCCTGAGTACGGGTTCGGCGTCCAGGATCTGGTGGCGTATCTCATCTGGCGAATTGCCCATCATTGACCTCCCTGTTTTCGCAACCCCGGCACACCGGTCGGGTGTAGCGGGCGCTGTCTTAAATTTGAAACAAAATTGTCGCGCAGAAATATTACTGAAATGTTTCATTCCTATGATCGAGGGAAGTTTTTTTCAGGATGTTTCTTCATGCGTCGAGCGGTGTTCAATCAGAAAGGCGGAGTAGGCAAGTCGAGCATCGCCTGCAATCTCGCGGCGGTCAGTGCGGCTGAAGGCTACAGGACGTTGCTGGTGGACCTCGATCCCCAAGCGAACTCGACGCAATACCTGACGGGGCTCACCGGCGATGATATTCCCTTGGGCATCGCCGACTTCTTCAAGCAAACCCTGAGCAGCGGCCCGGCCAGTAAAAAGAACCGCGTAGCCATTACCGAAAGCCGTTATGACAATCTGCACCTGGTCACGGCCAGCCATGAGCTGAGCGACTTGCAGGCAAAGCTTGAGTCCAGGTTCAAGGTCAACAAGTTGCGTCGCTTGCTGGTGGCGTTGTCGCAGGATTACGAACGGATCTACATTGATACGCCGCCTTCGTTGAATTTTTATACCTACAGCGCGTTGATCGCCGCCGATCGAGTACTGATTCCCTTTGATTGCGACAGCTTTTCCCGTCAGGCGCTGTACAACGTCATCGCCCGGGTGACGGAGTTGCAGGCGGACCATAATGAGTCGCTGGTCGTGGAAGGGGTGGTGGTCAACCAGTTCGTCGCCCGTGCCGGCGTGCACCGGTTACTGATTGACGAGTTGGTGGCCGAAGGCTTACCGGTGATGCCGGACTATTTGAGCCACACGATAAAAATGCGTGAATCCCATGAGGCGTCGGTGCCCATGATCCATCTGGCGCCAAGGCACAAGTTGTCGCGGGAATTCGTCAACCTGTTTTGCGCTTTGGAACGCGCCAGTTGAGAACCGTCCGTGAAGGCCTCAACTGGCGTGCTGTGTGAGATGAATATTCCAGGCGCTGTCGAACACATGCAGGGCATCCCGCCTGACCATCGCTCAGGCGTTTCCCCTTTCCGCCATTGATCCGGTTTTGTTCGACCCGGCTGGCTCTCGGCAACGAAATCCATTAAACACAAGCAAAGGTGCAATCGCCTTCCAACGCCATCGATCGCCGGGTGTTTCGCAGGCGAGCGAAAGAGAACAGACCATGAGCGATGCGTTCGTCTTCGGACCGTTCTGCTTGTATCCGGGCATTCGTGTGCTGCGCAAGGAGGGGGCGGACGTAGCGCTGGGAAGCCGGGCCTTTGATCTGCTGACCGCTTTGGTGGCGTGTCATGGCACCGTCATGACTCAACGGGAATTGACCGTCGCCGCCTGGCCGCGAATGGTGGTGGCCGAGTCCAATGTTCGTGTGCAGATTGCCAATGTGCGTCACGCGCTGGGGTGTGGCGTTGATGGCGCACGGTATATCGCCAGTGTGGCGGGGCGCGGGTACTGCTTTGTGGCGGCGGTCGAGCAGGTCGATGGCAGTCAATCACCGGGTTCGACAACGCCACCAGCGCTGGACAGGCAAGTGGCCTCGACGCGGCTGGCGCATATTCCTGCGCCCTTGAGCGGCGCGGTGTGGCGCGAGGACAGCGTGGCCGAACTGGTGCAACTGATCCCGGGCCGGCGTCTGGTCAGCGTGGTCGGTGCCGGCGGTACCGGAAAGACCACCTTGGCGTTACTGGTCGCCCATGCCCTCGACGGGTTTGGCGAGGCGATTTATTTCGTCGACCTGAGTACCGTGGATTGCGCCGAAAGGGTTGTCGAAGCGCTGGCGCTTTCCGTCGGGTACAAGCCTTCAGGCGCAGCGCTGTTGCCCGAATTGCTGGAAGTGCTCTCGGCGAAGAAGACCCTGATCATTCTCGACAATTGCGAGCATGTGATTGCGGCGGTGGCCGATCTTGCCCGGCAGATCGTGCAAGCCACCGCCAACGTGTCCTTTCTGAACACCAGCCGCGAAGCGCTAAGGATCAAGGACGAGTTTGTCTATTTGTTGCAGCCGTTGGCCTTTCCACCCGACACCGAACGCCTCGACGCACAGCAGGCCATGGACTGGCCGGCCATCCGCCTGTTCGTTGAGCGGGCGCAGGAAAGCGGGGCCAGGGTACAGCTGAGCGATGCCGAAGCGTCTGTGGTAGCTGACCTGTGCCGGCGCCTGGATGGCAACCCCCACTCGATCGGCCTGGTGGCCAGCCGCGTGGGGGCCTATGGCATCCAGGGCGTCGCCAATCTGCTCGAGCAGCAGTTTGCCCTGCACTGGCAAGGGCGTCGCGACGATAATCCGCGGCATCAGACGGTCGAGGCGTTGATCGACTGGAGCCACAATCTGCTCAAATCGAAAGATCAGGCGACGCTCTACAGGCTGTCGGTGTTCTGCGGCGAATTTCCCCTGGAGGCGGCCGTGGCCGTCGCGGCGAAGGACCAGATCGATGCCTTCGCGGTGGAAGAGACACTGCGCGATCTGGTGGACAAGTCGCTGGTTGAAGTCCATTCGGCCAACGATCAAACCTGTTTCAGGCTGCTTGAAACGACCAAGGCGTATGCGGCTGCGCGGCTGGCCAAACTGCACCTGCAGAACAAAATCGCCCTGCGCCATGCCTTGTTCTACGCCCAGCAACTGCGTGATTACGCAGACGGCCAGTCCGCGAGCGCCAGCAGGCCCGTTCGTGCGCCACAAATGGGCAATGTCCGTGCAGCACTGGAGTGGTCATTCGCCAAGGGCCGGGACCGGGCACTGGCGGTGGACATCAGCAGCCTGGCAGCGCCGCTGTTGCTCGAGCTTGGACTTCTGCTGGAGTGCAAGCGCTGCTGCGAGCGGGCCCTGCGGTCGCTGCCGGAGCAGTTGCGTGAGACGCCGCTCGAGCTGGGTTTGCTTGAGTCATTGGCCATCGCCTGTTACGCCGGTGGCGAGTACGACGGTCGATTGTTGCCGGTGGTAGATCGCGGCCTGGCCTTGGCACAGCGCCTGGATGACCAGCACGCGATGTTCCATTTCCTCGCCGGCCTGCACCTGGCATTGATTGCTAACGGCAAGATTGCGACATCCTTGTCTGTCAGCGAGCAGTACGCCGCTGCCGCCCGGGATCAGGGTGGCGCGGACGAGGCGGTGATCGCCCGCTGGATGGCGGGCGCATCCTGGCATTTCTCGGGTAACCAGGTGGCGGCCGACGAGCAATTCAGTTTGGCGGCCGATTTGCACAGCAGTGGCCCACTGCGGCCGTTGCGCTACTTCGAGAGCAAGGTGCAAACCCTCGCCAGCCTGGGCCGGGCACGGGTGAAGTGGATCCGCGGCCTGCCGGTCCAGGCATTGCAGCTGACAAACAGCGCCATCGACGACAGCCGCGAACATCCGGATTCATTCTGTCTGTGCGGGACATTGTGCTTTGCGATCCTGCTCGCCAACGGTGCGTTCGATCAGGCCGAGGGCCTTGCCCAAGAGTTGGAGAACGTTGCCCTGGACTACAAAGTCGCGGTGCGCCATCAGGTGGTGCATTTCCTCAAAGGCTTGCTGTTGCTGGAACACGGCGATTTTCAAGCGGCCGCCCGGCACCTTGAGCAATGCCTGGCGACGCTGCCGCCTCCCACCCTGAGCTTCTTGCGCACCGACGCGTTGCAGGCGCTGGCCGAGGCGCGGCGAGCGAGTGCAGACGCACCGGGCGCGCTGGTGGCGATCAACGAGGCGCTCGATCTGGCGCAGGAAACCTCAGGGTTATTCAGTTTTGCCGACCTGCTGAAAAGTAAATCAGAAGTGCTCATGGGCCTGGTGCCCGTCGACCAGGCCGCCGTTGAAAACTTGCTGGAGCAGGCGCTGGACTGCGCCCGGGAACAAGGTGCGCTGGCCTGGGAACTGCGCGCGTCCCTTGTTCGCTATCGGGCCAGCACTTCCTTGTCCGGGCGCAGGGAGGCGAGGGAGGCACTGTCGGCTGTGTTCTGGCGCTTTACCGAAGGCTTGCAGACTCGCGACCTCAACGCGGCGGCGCAGGCACTTCTGGTTGATGGGGGAATTGACAACGTTTAACAGCGTTTGACAGCCGTTTTTGTGCTGCCCCGGTAACGTGGTGGACGGCGGGCGCTACATCGCCAACAACAACTACGACCGTCAGATGGCCCTTGAAGCCGTTGCCTCGGGTCACGCCGACATGGTGGCGTTCGGGCGCCACTTCATCAGCAATCCGGACCTGGTCGAACGGCTGCGGCGCAATGCACCCCTTGCCGAATCGGACCGCAACACTTACTACGGTGGCGGCGCTGCCGGCTATACCGACTACCCGAACTTAAGTTGAAGAACGCGTCCGCCAAAAAACCGTAAGTATCCACAGCAGCAGGGCGCTCGCACTGATCGATGCGCCCAGCAGGCTGACTGCCGGCCAACCCCACCGCGCATAAACCTGGGTCGCGGCCGCCGCGCCCAGTGCGCTGCCCACCGAGTAAAAGCACATGTAGGCGCCGACCATGCGACTGTGCGCGTCGGGTCGTGCGGCAAAGATAAGGCTCTGGTTGGTCACGTGCACGGCTTGCACGGCGAAATCGAGCAGGACCACGCCGCAGACCAGGGCGAGCAGCGAGCTCTGGGCATGGCTGATGGGCCACCAGGAAAACACCAGGATCAGCAGGGAAATGCCGGTCACCCGTTGTCCGAATCCCTGATCGGCCCAGCGACCGGATCTTCTTGCCGCCAGGGCGCCGGCGACACCGGCCAGGCCGAACAGGCCGATGGTGGTATGCGAAAGGGACAGTGGCGGGGCGCTCAAGGGCAGGACCATGGAGGTCCACAACACCGAGAACGCGGCAAAGATCAGCAAGGCCAGCAAGCCGCGGATGCGCAATAGCGGTTCACTGACGAACAGCATGAACAAGGAACGGATGAGCGAGGGGTAGCTGGAGTGACTGCGCGGGGATGCGTCGGCAGGCAACACTTTGCAGAACACCGCAGCAAGGACCAGCATCAAAACCGATGACACGAAATACACCGCACGCCAGCCCGCCAGATCGGCGATCAGGCCGGAGGTAAACCGCGCCAGCAGAATGCCCAGGACAATGCCGCTGGTGACAGTGCCTACGGCTTGCCCCCGTTGTGACGGGGATGCCAATACCGCGGCATAGGCCACCACTATTTGCACCACTACGGCCAGCAATCCCACGGTGATCATGGCAACCAGCAGGGTCAGCCAGTGCTGCGCCGCGCCCACGGCCGCCAAGGCCAGCGCGGATAACAACACCTGGGTGAGCACCAGTTTCTTCCTGTTCAAAAAGTCGCCCAAGGGTACGATGAACAGCAACCCCAAGGCGTATCCCACTTGAGTCGCCGTGACCACAAACCCGATCGCCGATGGCGCTACATTCAGGCTCCGGGCCATCGAGTCGAGCAACGGTTGGGCGAAATACACATTGGCGACGGCGAGGGCGCAGGTGACCGATAACAGAAACGTCAGGGATGGAGAAAGTCCCGCAGAGGACGGTTCGACGGTTCGGATACAGCGGATGGAATCGGTATCTGCTGTCATGCAAGCCTCCGTGGCGCTAAACTGGTTTCAATTAACTACTGGATTCGATTGTTATCGAAACAGGTTTCAAATTGCAACCAGATTCTAGGGAAGCCGACACGATGCTTGAAGACTCCTCATCGCCGAACAACGAATGCCCGGTGGCCAGGACGCTGGAAGTCATTGGGGATCGATGGTCACTGATGATCATCCGCGACGCGTTCGACGACATTCGCCGGTTCAGCGAATTTCAGAAGAGTCTGGGAGTGGCGAAAAACATTCTGGCAGCACGCCTGAAAGCCCTGGTCGAAGTCGGGGTCCTCGAGGTTCGCCCGGCATCCGACGGCAGTGCCTACAAGGAGTACGTGTTGACGGACAAGGGGCGAGAGATCTTTCCGGTGGTGGTCAGCCTGCGGCAGTGGGGCGAGCGCTTCCTGTTCTCGCAGGACGAGGCCCGTTCGGTGTTGCTGGACAACGCGTCAGGCGAGCCGCTGATGCCCCTTGAAGTGCGCTCCACAAGCGGGCAGAAACTGGGACCGTCCGACTGCCACAGGGTCAGGCGGGTGCAAGGCGAGCCGTGAGTGTCATGGGGCGGGGTTGGCAATCACACAGGTCGCTCCACCCCGCGGCCTTCAGTTCTTCTTCCTGATCAGCTTGCTCATGTAGTACTTCAGGCTCAAACGATCTTTCGGCCTTGGTTTGTAGTGGGTCTTGTTGCGTTGCGAGGGATCGATCGCCAGGGTGCCGGCGGTGTAGTAATACAGCGCGATCGACCGGCGGGTAATGTGCTCAGGCGTGGTCAACGGCTCGGGGTGACCATGGTTGCTGTCTTTGTCGGTGTTGAAAATCACACAGCGATTGTAGATCGGCAGGATCTTTTTCAGGCAGGTCTTCATGCCGACATCCCACAACTCCAGGTTGCCGCCGTAGGCTTCCTGCCAGTCTTCATTCAGATAGATGATGATGTTCAGCCGGCGCTCGACATTGAGTTTTTTGTTGAGCCGAAAGTCCGAGTGCACGCCGAGGAAACCACCGCTTTTGGTTTCATGCAGGCCGCCACCGGTGAAGTAGGGGTCGGGAATCAGACCCTCGATGCCGGTGAGCTTTTCGAGATACTGCAACATCGGCGCCGAGTTGAAGAGGTTGAAAACACTCTTCAAGAACGGCGTGCATTCGTTCGGGCTGATCTGGCGTTTCAACTGGCCCTTGTAACCGCGCTCGTAGAGCATTTCGTTGTTGGTGGGCTCGACCGGGAAGTCCGAGCAGATGCGCGCTATCAGGTCTTCGGGCAAGAAGTTGTCGATGACGATGTGCGGGAAAGGGGTCGCCTGAACATAGGCATTGGTCAATGCTTCACCCAGGGCGCTGGCGGCGTTCTGATCGAAATCCAGTTCCGGAGTCAGGGTGACTGGTAATGCTTGAGTGTTGGGGGCCATTGCCGCTCCGATAACTTGATACATAAACGTTTGGATGACTTTGATTGGATCCGGACGCACGGGCGCGGCCGGGCCCGGATCATGCGACCCGGGATCGTATAACCTTGCACGCGATCATTCATCGAGTAGGTGTCTTGATAATTTGTAACGACGTATGTGTGGGTGCCAGCGCAACATTCCTTTCAGGGTGTCATGCAGGGCAGCTTGACCCTCAGGAAAGCGAGGGAATCAGCATCAACAAATCTGTAGCGCCCACGTCTACCCCCGCTTGAGAAAGCAGGGTCGTAGCCTGGCCGCGGTGGTGGGTCTGGTGGTTGAAGAGGTGCATGGTCAAGCTGAAAAAGTTGCGGTCGGCCGGGATGCCCTTGGTGTTTGCGTAATGCAGGGTGTGATCCAGGTCCTGCTCGGTCAGTGCCGCCGCCCAGTCGATAATCACCTGATCGAGCCACTGACGCTGGGCCCACAGCTCCCGGATATTGACGAACAGCAACTGATCGAGCCGTTCCGGAGCCGCCAGCTGGCGAATCGGCTCCAGTACCGGTGGCTGCGCCGGGTGCGTGGCGAAGCGTTTGAGCCAGATGATGTCCGCCGCGACCAGGTGGTTCAAGGTGCCGAGAATCGAGGCGAAGAAAGCTTTCCTGTCCCTGCCCAGTTCTTCATCCGACAGGCCCATGGCGGCCTCATACAGCTTGATGTTCATCCACTGGTTATAGGCGGCCGTCAGGCAGACATGGCGGGTGCGGCTCATCCTGATCATTCCTCGGGTGAAGTCTCGACAAGTGCTCTTTTAACCCAAACCTGCCGGCCTGTCGCGTCAGTTGTGCCGGACTCCCCGGGTCATTCCATCACCAGCGCCGGCTCTTCACTGTCCTGGAGTTTCGGTGGCTTGATGATCAGCAACAGGGGCATGACCGCCAGCGACAAGACCATCAGCAGTTTGAAGTCATCCAGGTAGGCAATCCAGCTGGCCTGCACCGTGACGATGGCGTCCAGGGTGGCGCGTCCGGAGGCGACCATCGGGTCCAGGTAACTGCTGATCGGCCAGGCATGGAAGGCGCGGTTGAACGGCGTGACGTAGGCAGCGATTTCCTCGTGGTTGGCCTGGATGTTCTGGGTCAGCAGCACGGTCACGATGGAGATGCCGACGCTGGAGCCAACATTGCGTGACAGGCTGTAGAGCCCGGTGCCTTCGGCCCGCAGCGACTCCGGCAAGGTCGCGAAGGCCACCGTGGTCAGCGGCACGAACAGCAGACCCAGGCTGGAGCCCTGAATGAAGCCTACGTAGACGATGGTTGTCATCGACACTTCGGGCGTCCAGCCGGTCATCAAGCCCATCGACAGCGCCGACAAGCCGAGGCCGGCGAGCAGCAACAGGCGGGTGTCGACCTTGCCCAGAAGGCGGCCGGCAAGGAACATGGTCAGCATGGTGCCCAGGCCGCGCGGGCCCATGACCATGCCGGCGGTGAGCACCGGATAGCCCATCAGGTGTTGCAGGTAGGGGGTCATCAGCGCCAGGGAGGCCAGGTAGGTAATGCCGACGATGAAAATGAAGATGATGCTGATCGAGAAATTGCGGTCCTTGAACAGCTTGGGGCTGATGAAGGGGCTGTCGGTGGTGAAGGTGTGGACCACGAATACATAGAGGGCAGCAGCGGCGATGATGGCTTCGATGACGATTTCACCCGAGGCGAACCAGCCCAGTTGTTCGCCACGGTCGAGGAACAGTTGCAGGGCCATGATCGCCACGCTCAGTGAGCCAAAGCCCAGCCAGTCCAGGCGTGAGCGGCTGTCGGTCGGCGTTTCTTTGACGTAGGAGAGAATGCCCGCCAGGGCCAGCAGGCCGATGGGCAGGTTGATGAAAAACACCCAGCGCCAGCTGAAATTCTCGGTCAGCCAGCCACCGAGCATCGGCCCCAGCACCGGCCCGACCATCACCGACACGCCGAACAGTGCCATGGCCGAACCGCGTTCCCTGAGGCTGTAGATGTCCAGCAGAATGCCCTGGGACAAGGGCACCAGCGCCGCGCCCGCGAGGCCCTGCAACAGGCGCGCAAGAATGATTTGTTCCAGCGACTGCGCCAGGCCGCAGAGCATCGAGGAAACGATAAAACCGACAATCGCCCACAGCAGCACGCGCTTGCGCCCGAAGCGTTTGGCGAGGAAGGCCGAGGGCGGCGTCATGATCGCGGCTGCGACTATGTAGGAGGTCAGCACCCAATTGATCTGGTCGGAACTGGCCGAGATGCTGCCTTGCATGTAGGGCAGGGCGACGTTGGCGATGGTGGTGTCCAGCGCCTGCATGATCACCGCCAGGACGACGCAGGCAGTGATCATGCCGCGATGGGCCACTGCGGGCGTCGCCGACGGATTATTCATGGGCGCCGGCCACCGAGAACAGGTGCGGCAGGCCGCGGGCGGCGCCGGTATCGATCTCGGCCTCGACGCTCATGCCGGTGCGCAACGGCGGTTTGTCGCCGGCGTCATCGATGCTGATGCGCACGGGAATCCGTTGCACCACCTTGACCCAGTTGCCGGTGGTGTTCTGCGCCGGCAGCAAGGAGAAGCTCGAACCGGACGCCGGGCTGATGCTTTCCACGGTGCCGCGCCAGTGCACGCCTGGGTAACTGTCGACGCGGATATCCACCGCCTGGCCGGGCTTCATGTGGGTCAGTTCGGTTTCCTTCGGCGAAGCGGCCACCCACAGGCGATCGTCCGACACCAGGCTGATGCCGGAGTGGGGCGGTTGCAGGTACGAGCCCACTTGCAGTGAATCGACGTTGGTCACGATGCCGTCGAACGAAGCCCGCACCACCGAGTTGTCGAGGTTGCGCTGCGCTTCGTCGACGGCCGCCTGGGCGACCAGGTAAGTGGACTGCTGCTCGACGGGCGTCTCGATACGCCCGCCCAACTGGGCCAGGACCATTTGCGCCCGGGCCTTGGCCACGGTGATTTTCTGCCGGGTGCTGTCCAGCGCGTGGCGGGCATCGTCGAAGTTGGTCTTCGACACCGCCGAGACATTCACCAGGGTTTGCTGGCGCTGGAAGTTGGTCTGGTAGTAGGCGAGATCGATCTGCGCCTGGTCGATTTCCGCCAGGGCCTGGCTGTAGCTGGCCTTGAGGTTGAGGATCTGGTTGCGCACGTTGCCCAGTTGCGCCCGGGCACTGGCCAGGGCGATCTGGAAGGGTTCGGGCTTGAGGGTGAACAGCACCTGGCCCTTGACCACGTGCTGGTTGTCCTTGACGTCGACCGTGGCGACCAGGCCCGAGACATCCGTGGAGACACCCACGTGATCGGCCTGTATGTAGGCGTTGTCGGTGGCAACGATCTGCCCACCGGTGACATAGAGGTAGCCGGCGACCAGCAGGGCGACGGGCAACAGGGCAAAGAGCGCCACCCGCACACGCTGTCGCGATGGACGGGGCGGGGCGGCTTGATGCTGCCCGTCCTCGCTTTGCCCCGGTTGCGCTTTGCGCGCCTCGGCCGGGGAAGGGCTTTCCAGTCGTGAGGCCTGGGGATTCACTGGCTTCAGGCGTTGTTCAGTCATGGCAAGTCTCCTCGTCATCGATGGGCAGACTGCAGGCGTCGATCAGATTGGCGCGCATGCGCTTGATCAGTTCCAGCAACAGCTGTTCTTCTTCGGCGGAAAACCCCGCCGTGGCTTCTTCCCGTGTCGATTTGCCCATGGTGCGCATGATCTGCAACAGCGGGTGGGCCTCTTCAGTCAGAAACAGCAGGGACAGGCGCCGGTCCGTGGGGTGGCGACGGCGCTCGATCAGGCCGCGCTCGGCCATCTTGTCGAGCAGGCGCACCAGGGTGATCGATTCCAGCTCGAGCAGATCCGCCAGGCCTTTTTGATGGATGCCTTCGTGCTTGGACAGCATGGCCAGCACCTGCCACTGCGAACGGGTCAGGCCGACGTGTCGCGCCCGTTGCTCGAAGCGTTTGCGCATCAGGCGGGCGCTGTCGTGCAGGGCAAAGCCAAGGGTCAATGTGTCAGTCATGTGCAAGCCAGTCGCCGGAGAGTTAGCTCATGATAGGTTAGCTTGTGATTAGTAAGCTATCTATTATGGCGGCTATTCGGCCAATGTGTCGGGCTACCTTTGCGGGTAATCGCCCCGGTGATCCGCAGACCGATCGGTGTGCCGGCAAAAACACTCCCTGCCAACGTTCTTTCGAACGTCGCGCAATTGCAGCGAATTTCATCCCTTCGATAGTCGCAGAGCCATTGCCCGCCTCTCTAGGATGGCCGACGCGCTTTGCAACCAGGATTGGCGGGTTTTGCAGGCGTGGTCCTGCTCATGACAAGACCGGTTGAACAACAAAAATCATAATCCTGCGGCCGGGTCTGCCTGGCGGCTACAGCTGGCAAAAGGAGGCAAACAAGTGCCTATCCCCTGTAAATGGCGAGCAACATTCACGACGGCGATGTCCATTGCCGTCATGTCGGTATCGGCACTGGCCGCTGCCGCGGATAAACCCAATATCCTGGTGATCTTCGGCGACGACATCGGCCAGACCAACATCAGTGCCTATTCCATGGGCGTGGTCGGCTACAAGACGCCGAACATCGACCGCATTGCCAAGGAAGGCATGATGTTCACCGACTATTACGCGGAAAACAGCTGCACCGCGGGCCGGTCTTCGTTCATTACTGGCCAGACGCCGCTGCGTACCGGTCTGTCGAAAGTCGGTGCACCGGGCGCGACCGTCGGCCTGCAAAAGCGCGACATCACCATCGCCCAGGCACTCAAGTCCCAGGGTTATATTACCGGCCAGTTCGGCAAGAACCACCTCGGTGACCGTGATGAGTTCCTGCCGACCAACCATGGCTTCGACGAGTTCTACGGCAACCTCTACCACCTCAACGCCGAGGAAGAGCCCGAGCGCCCGTATTGGCCCAAGGAAGACGCCGAGTTCGTCAAACACTTCTCCCCCCGTGGCGTGATCCACAGCTACGCCGACGGCAAGATCGAAGACACCGGCGCCCTGACCACCAAGCGCATGGAAACCATCGACGACGAAACCACCGCCGCCGCGCAGGCGTTCATCGAGAAACAGGCCAAGGCGGACAAGCCGTTCTTC
>Ga0160472_100418_pt1 | contig 33608 bp, 30 predicted proteins | sample HID1973M_E11MG_FD_108267 | JGI IMG/M metagenome (GOLD analysis project Ga0160472, IMG submission 108267) | Enriched mosquito-associated microbial communities from UW Madison campus, WI, USA - HID1973M_E11 MG | ecosystem: Host-associated > Arthropoda: Insects > Digestive system > Unclassified ... | reverse complement strand
GGGGGTGGGGGCGTCGTTGGGTATCAGGCTTTCGCGGTGGTGCTACGAGCTATTCCTTCCGTCCTGCCGTGGGGACGGCATCCTTTCAAGGACACGGAAAGGCTATCGGGGCCCAGCACATCCATGTGCCACTCGCCCCCACCCCCGTCGGGGCGGCGCACCCAAACGTAAGTCAGAGCCAAACCAACCGCACAGCTAGGCGCGCCCTCAACAAACCCCAATACAGCCCGCGACAGGGGGCGCCCCGCTCCCCTCGGCAAAGCTAAAAGACCACACCAAACCCACCCGATCCCGAAAACAGAAAGGCCGCCCACAGGCGGCCTTTCAACAGCGTCACGGCGCAACGGCCACCGCAACCTCACCCCTCGCGGAACACCTTGGCCTGCTCCAGTTCCACCCGCAGGGTTTCGCCCAGCTCGGCACGCGCCACCTCGAACTGCTGCTCGCGGACCAGGTCCTTCACCGCCACCACCCCCCGCGCGCGCTCGTCGTCGCCGGCCAGCACCACGAAGCGGATGCCCGCCTTGGAGGCGTACTGGAACTGCTTGCCGATCTTCTTCGGCTCCATCTGCACTTCGGTGTTGATCCCCGCCGCACGCAGCCGACGGGCGATGTCCAGCGACTCACCCAGCTGGCCTTCGTCCATCAGCGCCACCATCGCCTGCACGCTGCTGTCCTCGATGCCGGCGATCAGCCCGGCCTCGCGCAGCTGCCAGAACAGGCGGGTCAGGCCGATCGAGATGCCCACGCCCGGCAGGCGGGACTTGGTGTAGTGGCTGGCCAGGTCCTCGTAGCGGCCACCCGAACAGATCGAGCCGATCTGCGGGTGCTGGGTCAGCTGGGTCTCGTAGACGGTACCGGTGTAGTAGTCCAGGCCGCGCGCGATCGACAGGTTCAGGCAGTAGGCCTGCTCCGGCACGCCCAGCGCCTTCACCAGTTCCAGCACCTCGCGCAGCTCGGCGATGCCTTCGCGCATCAGGTCATTGGTGCGGGCGTCGGCGGCAAAGCCGTCCAGCACCGCCAGTGCGTCGGCATGGCCGCTCGAGCGCACCTCGACCAGGCGCAGGATGTCCTTCACTTCCTCGGCCGGCATGCCGAAGTCCGGGCCGGACAGCGTCTCCAGCACGTAGTCCGCGCCGCGCTTGTCGAGCTTGTCGACCTCGCGCAGCACCGCCAGCTGGCGCTCGCCGTCAGCCACGCCGCGGCTTTCGAAGAAGCCGCGCATCAGCTTGCGGTTGTTGAGCTGGATGCTGAAATCGCCAATGCCCAGCTCCGAGAACACCGCGTGGATCACCGCCAGCACCTCGGCGTCATAGCGGATGTGCAGGGTGTCCTTGCCGATCACGTCGATGTCGCACTGGTAGAACTCGCGGAAGCGGCCGCGCTGGGCCCGCTCGCCGCGGTACACCCGCTGCATCTGGTAACGGCGGAACGGGAAGGTCAGCTCGTGCTCGTGCTCGGCCACGTAGCGGGCCAGCGGCACGGTCAGGTCGAAGCGCAGCGCCAGCTCCGGCAGCGAACGGTCGCCCGCCTCGGCGGCATTGGCCAGCGCGCCGGTGGACTGGGCGAAATAGACCTGGCGCTCGGTTTCGCCGCCGGACTTGGTCAGCAGCACGTCGGACAACTCGAATACCGGCGTCTCCACCGGCAGGAACCCGAAACGCTCGTAGTTGCGGCGGATGACGTCCAGCATGCGCTGGAACGCGATCTGCTCGCGCGGCAGCAGTTCCATGATGCCGGGCGGCGTACGGGGCTTGATCACGAGCGAAACTCCTGGGACGGCGACAGGGGGAGAGCGGTCGCCAATTCTAACGGTTGCAGGGCGCGCAGGCCGCATGTCGTATCATGGCCGCCTCACCCGTTGCCTCCGGTGCCATGTATCGGCCCCCGCTTGCCGCTTTCGCGCCTTGTGCGCCCGCCTCCGCCGACGATGGATCGCCGATCCTGGAATGCAGCCACTGCGGCGTGCGCGCGCGGTCGGTGTGCTCGGCGCTGTCCAGCGATGAAATGGCTGCCCTCGACCAGGTTACCCAGTCGCTGCGGCTGCCGGCCGGGGCCACCCTGGTCCGCACCGGCGAGCCCCGCCAGTACGTCTTCACCCTGACCGCCGGCGCGCTGCGCCTGGTCCGCACCCTGCCCGACGGCCGCCGCCAGATCACCGGCTTCGTGTTGCCGGGCGACTATGTCGGCCTGACCGAGACGCCCCAGCACCGCCACGACATCGAGGCCATCTGCGAGAGCCGTGCCTGCCGCACCCCGCTGGTGGAGATGCAGCGCCTGCGCACGACCTATCCGCAGCTCGAGCACAAGCTGCTGCGCCGGACCAGCATGGAACTGGCCGCCGCCCAGGACGCCGGCCTGCTGCTGGCGCGGCTGCAACCCAGCGAAAGGCTGGCGCATTTCCTGCTGCGGCTGGGCGCGCGCGGCGCGGTCGCCGGGGCGCCCGCCGACATCGTCGCGTTGCCGATGAGCCGCAGCGACATCGCCGACCATCTCGGCCTGACCATGGAAACGGTCAGCCGCACCTTCACCAAGCTGCGCCAGCAGCAGCTGATCGCCCTGCCCCAGCTGCACCGCGTGCAGATCCTGGACATGGACGGCCTGCGCCGGCTGGCCGGCGATATCGCCTGAGCCGCCGCGCCGGGTCAGCGCCGCGCCATCGCCGTACTGGCCGTGGCCTGGGCCAGCTGGCTGCCGCCGCAATCGGTGCTGAGCAAGCGCGATTGCCGCAACCATTGCTTGTCGGGGTAATACGCGAACACGAACGAGCCGTCGCGCAGGGTGTCGATCAGTTGCCGGGCGATCGCCGGGCGCACTGCCGGGCAACCGAGGCTGCGGCCGAGCCGGCCCTGGCTGTGGATGATCGCCTCGCTGACATAGGGCGCGCCGTGGATGACGATCGCGCGGTCGCGGGCGCGATCGTTGAAGCCCGGCTCCAGGCCCTGCAGCCGCAGCGAATAGCCGTTGTGGCCGGTATAGGTCTCCTGCGCGGTGAAGGCGCCGAGGCTGGACATGTTGCTGCCGTCGCTGTTGGAGAAGCGCGCGGTGAGGTTGTCGCCGCTGTTGCGGCCATGCGCGACCCATTCCTGGAACAGCAGGCGCTGGCGCGCCAGGTCGAACACCCACAGGCGGCGCTCGGTGGAGGGACGTGAGTAGTCGATCACCCCCAGCACCGCGTCGGGCCGCACCTGCTGGTGGCGGCGCGCGCACTGCAGCGCTTCGGTGGCCAGGCTGAGCACCTGCGGATCGAGCGTCGGTGCCTGCCGCTGCAGGGCGTCGACCAGCGAAGCCGTGGCGCTGGCCGGGGGAGTGGTCATCGCCAGCGGTGCCGGCGTCGCTGCCACCGGCGCGGCGACGACCGGTGCGGGCAGGCGCGGCGCGGGGGCCGGGACGGCGAGTTTGGCGGTGGCGGCAGAAGCCAGACCGCACAAGGCCGCGATCGCGGCCAGCTTCAGGGGAGCACGCATGGATACAGACCTGTCATGAACAATGGCAGGAGAACCCGATCCCTGTAGCTCCCCACGAAACGACCATATTGCCCCGGTTGCCCCCTGCCCCAAGCCCTCCGTACGCCGCCGTTTGGCGGGCAGTCAGGCCGGAACGAACGATGGTTCAGGCAGGCAGCCCGGCCAGCAGCCGCTCACGCAGGGCAGCATACGCCGCCGCCAGCGGTTCCGCGCTTGCCGGCCGCTCCAGCAGGGCCGCCAGCGATTCAGGTACCGGAACGGACTGGCCGGTGAGCGGTTCCACCACGCTCTCGAACTTGGCCGGGTGCGCGGTGGCCGCGACCGCCCAGTCGCCGGTTTCGCCCCGGGCGCGCAGCTGCTCGAGCACGTGCACGGCGGTCGCGGTATGCGGGCAGAACACCTCGCCGTGCTCGCGCCAGCGCCGGGCGATGGTTTCGCGGATGCCCGCATCGTCGACCGAACGCGCCACGAAGGCCTGGCGCAGCGCCACGTCGTCGTTGCCATACAGCCAGCGCAGGCGTTCGAAGTTGCTCGGCGCGCCCACGTCCATGGCATTGGCCAGGGTCGCCACGCTGGGCGCCGGGCGGTACTCGCCGCCATCGAAGAAGTCCGGCAGCACGTGGTTGGCGTTGGTGGCCAGCACGATCCGGCCCAACGGGATGCCCAGCTGGCGGGCCAGGATCGCCGCCAGCGCGTTGCCGAGATTGCCGGTCGGCACCACCAGGTTGAGCGGGCGCCCGGTCGCGGCGTGGTGGCGCAGCGCGGCGTCGGCGTAATAGCCCATCTGCGGGAGCCAGCGTCCCAGGCTGATGCTGTTGGCCGAACTCAGCGGGACCTGCGCCTGCAGGGCCGCGTCGTTCAGGGCCTGCTTGACCATGGCCTGGCAGTCGTCGAACGCGCCGGCCACGCGCAATGCGGTGATGTTGTCACCGAAGCAGCCCAGCTGGTGCGCCTGGCGCGGCGACACCCGTCCATCGGGATACAGCACCACCACCCGCACGCCCGGCTGGCGGTGGAAGGCCGCCGCCACCGCAGCGCCGGTGTCGCCGGAGGTGGCGACCAGGATCGTCAGCGGCCGCGCGTCGGCACGTGGCAGGTGGCGCAGGCAGGCGGCCAGGAAGCGCGCGCCGAAGTCCTTGAACGCCGCGGTCGGGCCGTGGAACAGCTCCAGCACGTGGTCGCCGGGCGTCTTCAGCGGCCGCAGCGGGGCCGGGAAGGCATAGGCCTCGGCGCAGATCGCGGCCAGCGAGCCGGCCAGCGCGTCATCGGCGAAGAACGGTGCCAGCAGGTCGGCGGTGCTGGCGGCCAGGTCGGCGCGCGCGGCGAGCTGGCGCGGCGCCGGCAGCGCCTGCGGCACGTACAGGCCGCCATCGGGCGCCAGCCCGGCGGCAAGCGCCTGGCTGAGGGTGGCGACGGGGGCGGCGTGGCGGGTGGATACGAAGTTCATCGAAGCTCCGGGGAAAAGGGATTCAATCAAGCAGGCGCGCGGCCGGGCTCGCCAGCGGCGAGACCCAGCCCTGGCTGTCGAAACCGGCGGCGGCGAAAGCGGCGCGGACCGCCGGCAGCGCGGCCTCGGCGCTGGCGCGATCCTCGTACCAGCCGAACACGCTGGGGCCGGCACCGGAAATGCTGGCGCCCATCGCGCCCTGCCGCAGCGCGGCCTGCTTGGCCGCCTCGAAACCGACGATCAGCGCGGCCCGGCGCGGCTCCACCAGCACGTCGCGCAGGCCGGCGCGCACCAGCTCGGCATCGGCGGCATGGCAGCCGGCGAGCACCAGCGCCAGGTTGGCGCTCTGGGCGATGAACTCGCCCAGCTTGTAATCGCCCTGCAGCGCGGCGCGGGCACGACGGGTCTCCAGCACGGCATCCGGATGCACCAGCAGGCTGTACCAGGCACCGGGCACCGGGATCGGTACCAGCCGATCGGCGGTGGCCAGCACCAGGCCACCGAGCAGCATCGGCCCGAGGTTGTCACCGTGCCGGCCGCCGCTGGCGACGGCTTCGCCGGCCAGCGCGAACGGATACAGCGCCTGCCGGGTCAAGGGCACCTCCAGCAGCGCGTTGGCGGCCACCAGCGCGGCCACGCACGACGCCGCCGAGCCGCCCATGCCCGAGCCCAGCGGAATGCCCTTGTCGATCTCGAGCTCGAACCCGAACGACAGCCCCAGCGCCTCGCGCAGCGCGATCAGCGCCACGCCGGCGGTGTTCTCCTCGGCGAGGGTGGGCAGTTCGACCGCCGCGCCGCGGATCGCCGCGATGCGCACTTGCGGTGCCTCGATGCGCCGCACCGTCACCTCGTCGCCGACGCCGGCGATGGCATGGCCGAGGATGTCGAAGCCCACCGCCGCATTGCCGACCGAGGCCGGCGCAAATGCCCTGGCCGACGTCCTCACAGTCGGGTCCCCTCGCCTACCGCCACGCGCAGCAGGTCGGCGAACACGCCGGCGGCGGTCACCTCCGGCCCGGCGCCGGGCCCCTGCACCACCAGCGGGTTCTGGCAGTAACGGCCGGTGGTGAACTGGACGATGTTGTCGGTCAGGTGCAGGTTGGCGAAGGCATGGTCGGCCGGCACTTCGACCAGGCCGACACTCGGCGCGCGATCCGGCGGCAGCTGGGCTACGTAACGCAGGACGCAGCCGCGTTCGCGCGCACCCTGCAGGCGCCGCGCGAACGCCGCGTCACCCGCGGCCAGTCCGCCCATGAAGGCATCGATCGCACCAGCCTGCAGTGATTCGGGCACCAGGCTTTCCACCGCCACGTCCTCCAGGCTGATCTCGCGCCCGGCTTCGCGGGCCAGGATCACCAGCTTGCGCGCCACGTCCATGCCCGACAGGTCATCGCGCGGATCCGGCTCGGTGTAGCCCATCGCCTTGGCCTCGGCGACCAGCTGCGAGAACGGCTGGCTGCCGTCGTAGCGGTTGAACAGCCAGGCCAGGGTGCCGGAGAAGATGCCCTCGATCGACGTCACCCGGTCGCCGGTATCGACCAGGTCGCGCAGCGTGGTGATCACCGGCAGCCCGGCGCCGACCGTTGCCTCGTAGCGGAAACGCGCGCCGCTGCCGGCGGCCGCTTCGCGGATGGCGCGATAGCGCGCCAGCGGGCCGGCGCCAGCCTGCTTGTTCGGGGTCACCACGTGGATGCCGGCGGCCAGCCAGCCGGCGTAGCGATCAGCCACCTCGGCGCTGCCGCTGCAGTCGATGATCACCGCGTGCGGCAGGTTGGCGTCGAGCAGGTGCGCGGTGAAACGGTCCAGCTCGCTGGCTTCGTTGGAAGCGGCGAAGGCCGTACGCCAGTCGCCCTCAAGCGGCCGTTCGCTCAGCAGCATGCGCCCACGCGAGGCGATTGCCCGCACCCGCAGGTCGAGGTTGGCCTTGGCCAGCAGTTGCGGCTGCGCGGCGGCCAGCTGCTCGAGCAGCGCGGCGCCGACGTTGCCCGGGCCGATCACCCCGACCGCGAAGGTCTGCGGCGACAGCCAGAAGCCGGCGTGCGCGGCGCGCAACGCGCGGGTCGCGTGCTGGCTGTCGATCGCCACCGAGATGTTGCGCTCCGAGGAGCCCTGCGCGATCGCCAGGATGTTGACCTGGGCCCGGCCCAGGGATTCGAACAGGCGCGCCGCCACGCCCGGCTGGCCGGCCATGCCGTCGCCGACCGCGGCCAGCACGCTGACGCCGCTGGTCAGTTGCACGCGCTGCACCTGTCCGACCGCCAGCTCGTGGGCGAACGCCAGCAGCAATGCTTCCTGGGCGCGCGCGGCCTCTTCCTCGCGCACCACGCAGCAGATCGAATGCTCGGAAGAACCCTGCGAGATCATCACCACCGACACCCGCGCGTTGCGCAGCGCGGCGAAGACCCGCTCGGCGGTGCCGGGCACGCCGATCAGGCCGGTGCCTTCCAGGTTGAGGATCGCCAGCTGCGGACTCAGCGTCAGCCCCTTGATTGGACCGCTGGTGTTGCTGCTCGCGCTGATGCGGGTACCCGGGTGCTCGGGCTGGAACGTATTGCGGATGATGATCGGCAGGCCGCGCTCGATCGCCGGCGACATCGTCTGCGGGTGCACGACCTTGGCGCCGAAGTAGGCGAGCTCGCAGGCTTCGTCGTAGCTCAGTGCCTCCAGCTGCACCGCTTCGGGCACCACCCGCGGGTCCGCCGACAGCACGCCGTCGACGTCGGTCCAGATGTGCAGCTCGTCGGCCTCGAACAGCGCGGCGAAGATCGCGCCGGAATAATCGCTGCCGTTGCGGCCGAGCGTGGTGATGCGGCCGGCGCGGTCACGGGCGACGAAGCCGGTGGCGACGATGCGCGCCTCCGGGTGGGCTTCGCGCCACTGCGCCAGGCGCTGCGCACTGGTGCCCCAGTCGACATCCACGCCCAGGTCGCCGCGGTTCACCACCAGCACCTCGCGCGCGTCCAGCACCGCGCAGGCATGGCCGAGCGCGCGCAGGTGCTCGCCGAGCAGGCGTGCCGAGTACACCTCGCCCAGGCCCTGCACGCGGTCGAGCACCTCGCGCGGCAGCTCGCCGATCACCGCGAGCGCGCCGAGGATCTCGGCCAGCTGGTCGAACTGCGCATCCAGCCATTCCAGCAGCGGACCGGCATGTTCACCGAGCAGCGCCACCGCCGCGCCGCGATGGCGGGCGCGGGTCTCGTGCCAGGGCTCGCGCCAGTCACCGCTGCCTGCAGCCAGCCCGGCCAGGTCGATCAGCGCGTCGGTCACGCCCTTCATCGCCGAGACCACGGTGACCTGGCGCGCTTCCGGCCGCGCCAGCAGCAGTTGGGCGACATGGCGGTAGCGCGCCGCATCGGCCACCGAGGTGCCGCCGAACTTGTGCACGACGGTAGCCGGCGCGGCGGCCGGTTCTTCAGATTGCCTGGACGACATACTCGATGGGACGGACGACATGACAGACCTCGTGGTGAGGCCCCGCCTGCATCGGATCGGGAGTTCTCCCCCGCATCCTGATCCGGGTGCGGGGCCGTGGTTTTCGGAAACTACGCGAAGACGACGGGCCGCACCGGGCTAATGGTGACGGTGGTAATGGTGGTGGTAATGACGGTGCCGCCCATGCCGGTCGCGCCCGTGCCGATGGCCGGGATCGAAGCGGTTGCCTGAGGCGTGGATGCGTGCATTGGCGCCAACAATTCAGCATCGACCGGGGGGCTGTCAAGTGTTGCGGCGCATCAGATGAAAACGCGGCCATCACAGTTGCAATGGCAACTTTTCCCGGCACGTTCGCGACATCTCCCTCGCCACCGGAGGCCGCCATGCACCTGAAGATCAAGCGCATCTACGACCCTGCCAGCGACAGCGATGGCGCGCGCGTGCTGGTCGACCGGCTGTGGCCGCGTGGCGTGAGCAGGACCCGCGCGCACCTGGATGACTGGCTGAAGGAACTGGCGCCATCGGCCGAACTTCGCCAGTGGTGGGACCATGATCCGGACCGCATGGTCGAGTTCACCGAACGCTATCGCGCCGAACTGCACGATCCGCAGCACCAGGCCGCGATCGCGCGGCTGCGCGACATCATCGCCGGACACCCGACCACCACCCTGCTGTACGGCGCGCACGATCCGGTGGTCAACCACGCCCACGTGCTGCAGAACTACCTCGCGCACTCGCATTCGCGCCTCGTGCATCACTGACGCGCGACGCCGGCGGGCACTTCAACCGAACTGTCGCACCAGCTGTTCGCCCTGCGCCGAGCGCAGCACCACCGCGCTCGGTTCGCCGGTGGTCCACGCATGCAGGCGCGCCATCAGTTCGGCATTGCGCAGCGCGCCGTCGCGCGCAAGATACCGCAGCGGACTCCACTGCGGCCGCGAGACCATCCACGCATCCTCGAACTCTTCCACCGCAACCACGTAGCGTTGCCTGTCCATGCTGATCCTTGCATCCGGGGGAGGAAAATCCGAAAGGACTGGTCGCGGCGAGCCGCCCAGGGGCGCCAAGCACCAGGGGAAGTCCCGCGATGGGGAGTGCGGGAACAGGTGCTTCCAGACCTTCGGCGCCGGGATCGCCTTACTCAAGGGCCCGCGGGTGAGTTGCCGATGGGCACCGCGTCCGGTGGAAAAACGATGTCACACAATCCCGATCTGATCGCCAGCGAAACAGCCGCGTAACGGGTCAGGAAAATCCGAAATTGGCACACGCTCCCTCACGCCGCGTGCACGGCGGAATGTGCTGCACCGTGCGCGACGGCCACGCGACACACGCGTGACGCGCGTGCTCAATCAGCCTCACCGCCGTAGATCACCTCGCCGGCGCGGATCGTCATGCGTACATCGGCGAAGGCATCGGGCGAGGCAGCGGGATCGCTGCCCAGCAGCACGATGTCGGCGGCCATGCCGGGCGCCAGCCGGCCCTCCCGCGCGGAATCGCCGAAGTGTTCCACCGGTGTCGTGGTGAGGCTGGCGAGGATCTGCCGCCAATCCAGGCCGGCAGCGGCCATCAACTGATACTCGCGGTGGGTATCGAAGATCTGGATGTAGCCGGCGTCGGTACCGAACAGTACGTCCACGCCGCCGGCCGCGGCGGCCGCCAGCTGCTGCTGCGCATGTCCGACGAAGCGCGCGATCTCCGGCGCCGGCATGCCGTTCCTGCGTACTTCGGATTCGAACAGGGTCAGCGTGGGAACCAGCGCAACGTGCGCGGAACGCAGGCGGGCGACGAATTCCGGCGACCAGTCACCGGCCTCGGGCGCGGTATGCGCGAGCACGTCGACGCCGCTGTCCAGCGCCGAGGCGATGCCCGCCGCATCGCTGGGGTGGGCGAAGGCCGGCTTGCCTCGCGCATGCGCGGCTTCGACGATCGCCCGGCCGACCTCGACCGGCATCGGCAGCACGCCCTGCGCACCGCCGACGATCGCGCCCGAAAACAGCTTCACGCCATCAGCCCCCGCATCGAGCTGGGCCACCGCGCGCGCACTGCCCTGTGCGGGGCTGGCCACTTCGGCGCTGGGCGCGCCGGTCTGCCGCCACAGCTCGCGCACGTAGATCGGCGTGCCGTGTTCGGGGAAGAACGGCATGTCCACGGTCAACAGGCGTGGGCCGACCACCTCGCCGCTGCGTATCCGCGCCCGCAGGCCGCGCACGTCGCCAGGCAGCGAACCGATGTCGAACAGCGTGGTGAAGCCCCAGCGGGTGAACTGCGCGCGCAGCGCCGACGACAGCACGGCGGCCGGCGCCGCCGGTCCGGCCGGATGGTAGGGCGGCGCCAGCAGGTGCACATGGCTGTTCCAGAAACCTGCGGTGGCCACCTGCCCTCGCGCGTCGACCACCCTGGCACCGGCCGGCACGGCGATCCCGCCACGCGGACCGATCATGGCGATGCGCCCGTCATGGACCAGCACCGTGGCGTCGTCGAGCGGTACGGCATCGGGCGCCGGATACACCTTCGCCCCGACCAGGGCCAGGTCGGCGGCCATGGCTGCCGGGGCGGACAGCATCAGCAGGCATGGCAGCAGGCGCGACCAGCAGCGCAAAGCGGGACGTCTACGGTTCACGGACAGTTCCTTCCGACGGGACACGCGATCCTAATCCGACTCCGGCGCCGTACCGTTCGCCGATGCCGTCTCAGCCGGTGAGACGGCGCTGGCTACAGTAGGCAGGATGAGCACGGATACGCCCATCGACCTCGCCTTCGCCCGGGCCTATGCCCTCCTGCGCGCGGCAGGCGCCAGCGACCAGGCGACCTTCGACATCGCCTTCGCCCGCGCCCACGGCGACCTGCTGGCCGGCTTCCCGGAGCAGCAGGCGCAGATCATCGAGGTGCTGCTGCAGTTCTCGCGGCACCTGGGCCGCGCGGCCGTTCGCCAGCCACTGCCGGCACGCCACGCCGGCCACCCACCGGCCGCCCGGAAAATATGAACAACTTGTGAACGGATAACCGCGCTGGCAGAATCGCCGCGCCAACATCTGGCATCCAGGGGAAGGAAAACACATGAAGCCCATTCTTGCGGCGCTGCTGGCGTCCGTGCTGTGCCTGTGCGCGTTTTCGGCGCGGGGATCCGACGAAGTGTCCAAGCTGCCATGGCAGTTCGCCAATACCAGCGGCGACATCGCCGGCAAGGCGCATATCGACGTTCCCAAGGGTTTTGCCTTCCTCGGCGCCGAGGGGACGCGCGAGCTCAACCGCATGATGGAGAACACCCAGGGCACGGAGAACATCTACACCCTGGCGCCGGAAGACCTGCGCTGGGTGGCGTTCTTCACCTACCAGGACACCGGCTACGTGAAGGACGACGAGAAGCTCGATGCCGATGACATCCTGAGCTCGATCCGCGAGGGCACCGAAGCGGCCAACCAGGAGCGCGCGCGGAACGGCTGGGAAGCAATGCACGTCGCCGGCTGGCACTTCAAGCCCAAGTACGAGAAGAGCCTCAACACGCTGGAATGGGCGATCATCGGCGAAGGCGAGCGCAGCCACGACAGGACCGTGAACTACAACACCCGCCTGCTCGGCCGCCATGGCGTGATGGAGGTGGTGGTGGTCGCCGCGCCGGAAGCCATCGATGCGGCCATCACCGAGTTCAAGCAGGTGCTGCCGGGTTACGCCTATGTCCCGGGCGAACGCTATGCCGAGTTCCGCCAGGGCGATCGCGTCGCCGAGTACGGCCTGGCCGCGCTGGTGACCGGCGGTGCGGCCGCGGTCGCGGCGAAGAAGGGCGTGTTCGGCGCGATCGGCGCCTTCCTCGCCGGCATGTGGAAGCTGATCGTCGCCGGCGTGGTCGCCGTGGGTGCGTGGTTCCGCAAGCTGTTCTCGTGCGAGGACAAGCCGAAGAAGCCGAACACCGTCCAGTGACACCGGCCGATGCATGGCTGATGGCAGGCATCGTCGCGCTCTATGCCTACGACGCGACGGTGCTGCTGTACGCCGACGAGCTGGTGGCCTGGCCGCGGCGACGCGGCTGGTCGGCGCATGCCGGCGGCGAGCTGCAGTGGCGTGGCGGTTTCCTGTTCGTGCCTGCGCTGTACTGGCCCTCGGCGCCGCTGCTGCGCCTGCGCTGGCTGCAGGCCACGCGGCCCCCGGCCGCGCCGCGGGCCGAGGCCCGGGTGGCGATCCTGCAACAGGCCCTGCGGCCACTGCAATGGGCGGTCTGGCTGATGGCCGCGCTGCTGTTCCTGGTCCTGCCGCTGGTGCTGCTGGCCTGGCGCCGCGACGACCTGCTGCTGGTGCTGCTGGCCGCCATCTACCTGCTGGCGGGTGCGATGGTGACCTACCTCGTGCGTGCCCGGCAGCGCCTGGGGCTCCCGCCACGTGCGGTCGCGGCACTGGCGATCGATACCCTGGCCTGCCCGCCATTCGCGTTGAACCTGGTCCGCAAGATCGGCCTGCGCCAGGCGCTGGACCTGGACGCGCTGGCATTCACCTCACGCATGCTGCCCTCGCCAGGCTTCCAGCGGCTGCGCCCACGCCTGTTGGTGCGACTCGACGCACTGCTGCTGGCCGAGCCCGAGGACAACGAACGCAGCGCGCAGCTGAAGGCAGCGCGCGCACGACTGCTGGAGGAGGAACCCCACGGGAACGCCTGAAATCCTCTCGATGGTCGCCGCCTTCGTGCTCGGATTCTGGGTGGTCTCGTTGCTGCTGCGCATGACCTCGCGCGTCGCGCCCGCGCCGGAGGGGACGCCGCGCGCCGCCGCAGCCGACGAACCGGCCCCGCCCCGCTGGTTCGAGGTGCTGGAAGTCGACGAACATGCCAGCCGCGCCGAGATCACCGCCGCCTACAAGCGACGGATCAGCCAGTACGCTCCCGATCGGATCCAGCAGATGGGTGGCGAACCGATCGCCCTGGCAGAGGCGCGATCGCGGGAAATCAACGCCGCCTACGAAACCGCCCTGCGCCACTCGCCGTCCGCTTAGGCCGTTCCTGGCCGCGGCCAGGCTCGGACACCATCCGTCAGGGGCACAGCCCTTCATCGAGGACGCATCGACAGGCGTGGCGAGGGTGTACAGGAGGCCATCCCGCCGGGCGCAGGGTCCTGCGCAGCAGGATCCCTGGATGCAAACCACCCGCGGCTTCCGCCACTGGCGACCCCGGCCCGATTCGAACGGGCGACCTTTCCCTTAGGAGGGGAACGCTCTATCCAGCTGAGCTACGGGGCCATCGCGCGCATTGTCGCATGAACGCCCGCTTTCCCGAACCACGGCACCGGCGCCGGCTGCGGTGCAGCAAGGGTGGCCAGGGCGGCTCTGCTAAAATCGGCGGTTCCCGCCCGGCTCCCCCGCCTTGCCCGCCGCGGCGCCTTCAGATGCCCCGAATACAGGAGTTTCCCCGCATGTCCGCAGCCCTGCTCAAGCCGCTCGACCTCGCCGCTTCCAATGCCGGCACCTACCTCGGCGATGGCGAATGGTCCCAGGCCACCGGCGCCGGCGTGCTCAAGCCGCTGAACCCGACCACCAACGAGGTGATCGCCGAGGTCCAGGCCACCACGGTCGAGGATTACGAGCGCGTCATCGCCCGCGCCCAGGAAGCCTACAAGGCCTGGCGCGTGGTGCCCGCCCCGCGCCGCGGCGAAGCCGTGCGCCTGTGCGGCGAGGCGCTGCGCCGGCACAAGGACGCGCTCGGCTCGCTGGTCGCCCTGGAAATGGGCAAGAGCAAGCCCGAGGGCGACGGCGAAGTGCAGGAGATGATCGACATCGCCGATTTCGCCGTCGGCCAGAGCCGCATGCTGTATGGCTACACCATGCACTCCGAACGCCCCGGCCACCGCATGTACGAGCAGTACCACCCGCTGGGCCTGGTCGGCATCATCAGCGCCTTCAACTTCCCGGTCGCGGTGTGGAGCTGGAACGCGTTCCTGGCGGCGATCTGCGGCGACGTGTGCATCTGGAAGCCGTCCAACAAGACCCCGCTGACCGCCATCGCCACGATGAAGATCTGCAACGAGGCGCTGAAGGCCGGCGGTTTCCCGGACATCTTCTTCCTGGTCAACGACGCCGGCACCGAGCTGTCCGAGCGCATGGTCGACGACCGCCGCGTGCCGCTGATCAGCTTCACCGGCTCGACCCAGGTCGGCCGCGTGGTGGCCGAGAAGGTCGCCCGTCGCCTTGGCCGCTCGCTGCTGGAGCTGGGCGGCAACAACGCGATCATCCTCGACGCCGGCGCCGACCTGAAGCTGGCGATCCCGGGCATCGTGTTCGGCGCGGTCGGCACAGCCGGCCAGCGCTGCACCACCACCCGCCGCCTGATCGTGCACGAATCGATCCATGACAACGTGCTGGCCACGCTGGTCAAGGCGTACAAGCAGGTCGAAGGCAAGATCGGCGATCCGACCGACCCGGCCAACCTGATGGGCCCGCTCAACAGCCGCGGCGCGGTCGAGCAGTTCCTGGCCTCGATCGAGAAGGCCAAGGCCGCCGGCGGCACCGTGCAGACCGGCGGCACCGCGATCGACCGCCCCGGCAACTTCGTGCTGCCGGCGATCGTCACCGGCCTGAAGAACAGCGACGAGGTCGTCCAGCACGAGACCTTCGCGCCGATCCTGTACGTGATGAAGTATTCGACCCTGGACGAGGCGATCGACATGCAGAACGGCGTGCCGCAGGGCCTGTCCTCTTCGATCTTCACCCAGGACCTGAAGTCGGCCGAACGCTTCCTGTCGGCGGCCGGCTCGGACTGCGGCATCGCCAACGTCAACATCGGCACGTCCGGTGCCGAGATCGGCGGCGCCTTCGGCGGCGAGAAGGACACCGGCGGCGGCCGCGAGTCCGGCTCCGATGCCTGGAAGGTCTACATGCGCCGCCAGACCAATACGATCAACTACTCCGACTCGCTGCCGCTGGCGCAGGGCATCAAGTTCGACCTCTGATCGTACCGACGCGCGGTCCGGGCCCTGCAGCCCGGACCGCCAGGCGCCGCGCCATCGGTGGCGGCGTGGTGTACCGGTGACATCCCTTTTTGCATCGCCCTGGGGGATAATCGCCCGCAGTGGCCGCCGGCGCCCGCCGGCACGCGCCCTCCGCTCACTCAACGCAAGGAGCCGCCCGATGAGCAGCGCCCGCCAGACCAGCGCCCTGGCCATCGTCAGCCTGGTATTCGGCATCCTCGGCTGGTTCATCCTGCCCTTCATCGGCAGCCTGGTCGCCATCGTCACCGGCCACATGGCGCGCTCGGAGATCCGCCGCGACCCGGCCCGCCTGGACGGCGACGGCCTGGCGATCGCCGGCCTGATCCTGGGCTGGACCAGTGTCGCGCTCTGGATCATCGGCATCGCCCTGGTGCTGGTGTTCTTCGGCGGCCTGGCCTGGCTCGGCATGGTCCAGTCCTGACGCCGTGGACCTGTCTTCCCGCCAGCGCTTCAGCAACCGGGTCGCCGACTATGTCCGCTACCGTCCCGGCTATCCGCCACAGCTGATGCAATGGATCCACGGCCGCCTCGGCGTGCCGGCCAGCGCCCGCGTCGCCGACATCGGCGCCGGCACCGGCATTTCCTCGCGCCTGTTCCTGCAGGCTGGCCACCCGGTGATCGCGGTCGAGCCGAACGCGGCGATGCGCGCGGCCGCCGAACAGTGGCTGGGCGGCGAGGCCGGCTTCCAGGCCGTCGACGGCAGCGCCGAGGCCACCGGCCTGGCCGATGCCAGCGTCGATGTCGTCGCCGCCGCGCAGGCCTTCCACTGGTTCGATACCCGCGCCGTGCGCCACGAATGGGCACGCATCCTGCGCCCCGGCGGCCTGGCCATCGTGTTCTGGAACTCGCGCCTGCTCGAGGCCACGCCCTTCCTGGCCGGCTACGAGGCCCTGCTGCTCGAATACGGCACCGACTACAGCGCGGTGGCCGAGCGTTACCAGGACGATGACACCATGCGCGCCTGGTTCGGCGCCGGATTCGTCGATGCCACCTGTTTCCCCAACGTGCAGCGCATGGACTTCACCGCGCTGCGCGGCCGCCTGCTTTCCTCGTCCTACGCCCCTGCCGCAGGACACCCGCGCCACGCGCCCATGCTCGACGCGCTGCGCGCATTGTTCGATCGCCATGCCGTCGACGGCCATGTCGAGTTCGCCTACCAGACCCGCGCCTTCGCCGGCACCTTGACCTGAATGTACAGCCTCGCCCGCCCCTTCCTCTTCGCATTCGACGCCGAGCGCGCCCACGGCCTCGGCCTGCGCGCGATCGAAGCCGCATACCGCAGCGGCAGCTCCTCGCTGTTCGCCCGCCGCCCAGCGCCCCTGCCGACCCGCGTGTTCAACCTGGACTTCCCCAACCCGGTCGGACTGGCCGCCGGCCTGGACAAGAACGGTGAACACATCGACGCGCTGCTCGCGCTGGGCTTCGGCTTCGTCGAGATCGGCACGGTGACGCCGCGGCCGCAGGCCGGCAACCCGAAGCCACGGCTGTTCCGCCTGCCGGCGCACGAGGCGATCATCAACCGGATGGGCTTCAACAACCTCGGCGTCGATGCGCTGGTGCGCAACGTCGGGCGCGCGCGGCGCCGCGATGGCCTGCTCGGCATCAACATCGGCAAGAACAAGGACACCGCCAACGAGGACGCGGCGCAGGATTACCGCTACTGCCTGGAGCGGGTGTATCCGCTGGCCGATTACATCGTCGTCAACATCTCCTCGCCCAATACCGCGGGCCTGCGCGAGCTGCAGGAGGAGCAGGCGCTGCGCCAGCTGGTCGGCGAGCTGCGTGAATCACAGGAGCTGCTGGCCGCAAAGCATGGCAAGCGCGTGCCGATGCTGGTCAAGGTCGCACCGGACCTCAGCGACCGTGACATCGACGCCGCCGCGCGCGTGCTGTCGGACCTGTCGGTGGACGGGGTGATCGCCACCAACACCACCATCGCCCGGCCCATGGTCGGGCAGGACCGCCACGCCACCGAGGCCGGCGGGCTCTCCGGCGCGCCGCTGATGGGCCAGTCGACCCTGGTGCTGCGGCGCCTGCGCGCGCGCCTGCCCGAATCGATCCCGCTGGTCGGCGTGGGCGGCATCTGCAGCGGCGCCGACGCCGCCGCCAAGATGGCCGCCGGCGCCAGCCTGGTGCAGTGCTACAGCGGCCTGGTATTCCGCGGCCCGGCACTGGTCGGCGACTGCGTCGAGGCGATCCGCCGCCGCCGGGAGGCGCCCAGCCGCGGCGCGGTCTCGGCCCTATGAGCACTGCCTGGACGCTGCTCGAAAACGCGCCGCTGCGTGCCCTGAACACCTTCCATGTCGATGCCACCGCGCCCTGGCTGCTGCGCATCGACGATCCGGCCAGCCTGCCCGAGGCGCTCGCGCTTCCGGTCATCGCCGCCCAGCCGCTGCTGGTGCTCGGCAGCGGCAGCAACGTGCTGCTGGCCGGTGACCCGGAAGGCGGCGTACTGAGCTTCGGCAACGCCGGCATCGACATCCTCCAGCACCACGCCGACCACGCCATCGTCCGCGCCGGCGCCGGCACGCCCTGGCACGGGCTGGTGATGTGGTCGCTGGAACAGGGCCTGTCGGGCCTGGAAAACCTGGCACTCATCCCCGGCACGGTGGGGGCGGCGCCGATCCAGAACATCGGCGCCTATGGCGCGCAGGTCGGCGAGTTCATCCATGCCGTCGAGGCCTGGGATCGCAGCACCGGTACCTTCGTGCGGCTGGCCCCGGAAGACTGCGCCTTCGGCTACCGCGACAGCGTGTTCAAGCGCGAACCGGCGCGCTGGCTGATCGTCGCGGTCGAGCTGCGCCTGCCGCTGCTGCACGAGCTGCGCCTGGATTACGCCGGCATCCGCGAGGAACTGGCCGCGACAGGCGTGGCCACGCCGGAAGCGCGCGACGTCGCCAACGCGGTGATCGCCATCCGCCGCCGCAAGCTGCCCGACCCCGACGTGCTCGGCAACGCCGGCAGTTTCTTCAAGAACCCGCAGCTGCCGCGCGAACAGATCGACACCCTGCTCCACCAGTGGCCGGCGCTGCCGGTGTTCCCCGGCGAGCGCGAGGGGCTGGGCAAGCTCTCGGCCGCCTGGCTGATCGAGCAGTGCGGCTGGAAGGGCGCGCGCGAAGGTGACGCCGGGGTTTCGCCGCACCACGCGCTGGTGCTGGTCAACCACGGCAATGCCAGCGGCGCCGAACTGCTGGCCCTGGCCCGGTGCATCGCCGATTCGGTGCGCGAACGCTTCGCCGTGGTGATCGAACCGGAGCCGCTGCTGATCGGCGCGCAATGGTGAATCCGGGCGGCACCCACACCCCGCTGCGTGCAGCGGGCCTGATGCTGGTCAGCACCTGCTGCTTCGGCCTGATGGCCATCGCCATCCGCTACGCCTCGGCGGACGTGGCCACCAGCCAGATCGCGTTCTTCCGCAATTTCTTCGGCCTGCTGACCCTGCTGCCGTTCCTGCTGCTGCGCGGCGCGCCGCTGCCGCGAACCACCCACGTGCGGTTGTACCTGGTGCGCACGCTGATCGGCCTGGCCTCGATGCTGTGCGGCTTCTGGGCGATCGGCCACCTGCCGCTCGCGCAGGCGATCTCGCTGTCGTATTCCACGCCGCTGTTCGTCACCGTGCTGGCGGTGCTGTGGCTGGGCGAGAAGGTCCGCATGCGGCGCTGGCTGGCGGTGGCGGCCGGCTTCATCGGCGTGCTGCTGATCCTGCGCCCCGGCTCGTCGAGCTTCAGCCCCGGCCTGCTGGTGGCGCTGGCCGCGGCCATGATCAGCGCGGTGGTCGCGATCCAGATCAAGCAGCTCTCGCGCACCGACCCGCCCGACACGGTGGTGTTCTACACCTACGTGTTCTGGGTGCCGATGTCGCTGCTGACCGCGCTGCCGCAATGGGGCTGGCCGCACGGCAGCACGTGGCTCTGGCTGGTACTCACCGGCATCTTCGGCACCGGCGGGCAGCTGTTCTGGACCCGTGCGCTGAAACTGGGCGAGGTCTCGGCCCTGCAACCGATCAGCTTCATGCAGCTGCCGCTGGTGGCCGGCCTGGGCGGCTGGCTGTTCGGCGAGTCGCTGGACCGCCACACCGTGGCCGGCGCGCTGATCATCGTCGCGGCCAATGTCTACATCGCGCACCGGGAGGCGGTCCTGGCGCGGCGGGCGGCCACCCATGCCCCGGTCGAAGGCGCCAAGCCCGGCGAGTGACGCCGCCCACCCGGCATGGATGAACTCCGCCCCGCGACGTCGTAAGCTCACCGCTACAACGAGCCCAGGGGGGGCGGACGATGCGTCGGATCATGACGGCGGTGCTGTGCTGGGGGATCCTGGCGGCGGGTGCGGCGGGGGCCGCGGAACTGCCACCGGTGGAAGCATTCGCGAAGGGAACGCCATTCACGCTGCTGCGGCTGTCGCCGGATGGCCAGCACGTGGCGGTCAACGCCGAGTATGACGACGGCAACTATGCGCTGGTCGTCTACCGCATCGACGACCTGCAACCCACCGCGATGCTGAAGCTGCCGCGCTACGAGCTGGCCGGCGACATCGCCTGGGTCGGCAACGATCGCCTGGTGGTCGCCAAGGCGCGCAAGACCGGCTCGCTGGAACAGCCGCTCAGCACCGGCGAGATCATCGCCACCAACGTCGATGGCAGCCGCCAGACCTACATCTACGGCTATGAGCAGACCGGCCGCATTGCCGGGCTGCCACGCGGCTTCGGCTACATCGCCGGGCTGCCGCGCGTGCCCAACGGCCACTTCTACATGCGCCAGTACTCGCGCGAGGCACGCCGCTCGATGGTCTACGACGTGGATGCCAGCACGGGCACCGGCGCACTGGTCAGCGACATCGCCAGGCCGGACCTGGAGTTCGTCCTCGACGGCAACGGCAAGCCCCGCTACGCCTTTGGCGAGGACGAGCGCGGCAACAACCTGCTGTTCCAGGCCAATGCCCAGGGCGGCTGGGACGCCCTGCCCGCGCTCGGCGACAAGTGGCGGCCGCTGGCGCTGACCGCCGACGGCCAGCAGGTCTACGGCTACTACTCCGAGCGCGGCGAACCCGCCGCACTGGTGCTCAGCGACCTGGCCGGGCAGAACCGCCACGTGCTTGCCAGCGACGCTTTCTTCAGCGCCGGTTACCTGCAGTGGCGCAACCGGCCCCAGCTCACCCCGTTCTCGGTGGAACTGGGCAACGGCAAGCCCGCGCCGAAGTACCTGGAGGAAGGCCAGGAGGTCGAGCTGTACCGCACCCTGAGCGCCTCGCTGCCCGGGCGCGCGGTCGACTTCATCGACTACAGCCTCGATGGCAAGCGCGTGCTGCTGTCGCTTTACAGCGATCGCGACCCCGGCGGCTGGTACCTGTTCGACCGCGACACCAACAAGGTGCGCCGCCTGCTGATGTCGCGCCCGGAACTGGGCGGCACCGCGCTGGGCGAGCGCCGGATGGTGCGTTTCCGCAGCCGCGACGGGCTCGAGCTGGGTGCCGTGCTGACCTTCCCCGCCGGCACCGTCGCCGGCGGCCCGCCGCTGCCGATGGTGCTGCTGCCGCACGGCGGTCCGCACGTGAACGGCGATGGCTGGGAGTTCGATCCGGATGCCCAGTTCCTGGCCAGCCGCGGCTACCTGGTGCTGCAGGTCAACTACCGTGGCAGCCGTGGCCGCGGGCAGAACTTCGAGCAAGCGGGCTACCGCCAATGGGGCGGCGCGATCCAGGACGACCTCATCGACGGCGTGCGCTGGGCGATCGGCGAACACCTGGCCGATCCGGGCCGGGTCTGTGCCTACGGCGCCAGTTTCGGCGCCTACTCGGCGATGATGGTCGCCGCGCGCGAACCGTCCATGTTCCGCTGCGCCGCCGGCATGGCCGGCATCTACGACCTGCGGATGATGTACGACAAGGGCGACATCCGGCAGAGCGCGGGGGGCCGCAACTACCTGGTGCGGACGATCGGCGAGGATCCCGCCACGCTGGCGGCCAGCTCGCCGGTGACCCAGGCGGCGAAGATCCGCGTTCCGGTGCTGCTGGTGCACGGCGAGAAGGACGAACGCGCCCCGCTCGCCCAGGCCAATGCGATGCGTGCGGCGCTGGAGAAGGCCGGCAACACGCCGGAGTGGATGTCGGTGCCGCGCGAGGGCCATGGCTTCTACAAGGAAGAGAACAACGTGGCGTTCTATCGCCGGCTGGAAGCCTTCCTGGCCCGCAACCTGGCCCCGGTCGCCACCGCCGACGCCCACTGAGCAGCAACATCGGGCACGGGTAGCGGACCGCTCACGCGCCCTGCCGTTGCCAGAATCGGGCGGTGGCTTCGAACGCCTGGTCCAGCTCGCCGCGGGCGTCGGCGGGCCGCTGCGGCGCTGGCGCGTGACTGTCCAAGGATCGCGCCGCGAGGAAATCGGTGGCCGCTTCCACCACCGCGGGCTGCACCAGCAGGCGACGATGGCCGGCGCCATGGGTGACGACCAGGCGTGCGCCGGCCCAGGCCGCCACCAGTCGCTGCGACTGTGCCAGTGGCACCTCGCGGTCGCCGCTGTCGTGCAGCACCAGCAGCTGGCCGGTGCGGCATTGCTCCGGTAGTCCGGCGATATCCAGGTCGTCCCATTCCAGGCCCAGCCAGCGCACCGCGCGGGCACGGAAGCGCGCCACCGCCGCGCCGGCCGCGCCCAGCTGGTGGGCGAAGCCGGCGACTGCCTGCTGCGGTTCGCAGAATGGCGCGACGAAGACCAGCGCGCCAGGTGCGCGCCAGCCCTGGCGCATCGCCAGCGCGGTGGCGGTGCAGCCACCGGAGTGGGCGATGACACCGGCCAGCGGCCCGAGCCGGGCTTCCATCGCCCGCAGCGCATCGGCGAACTCGAGGAACGATACCCGCCGGCGACCATGGCGACTGCCCGCCGAAGCACCATGGGCCGGCGCGTCGAAGGCGGCCACGCGCAGGCCGGCCGCAAGCAACGCGGGCACGAAGGCATGCAGCTGCCCCGCATGCCCACCCCAGCCGTGCACCAGCAGCACCCAGGGGCCCTGCTCGCCCCATTCCCAGCTCGCGACCTCGCGTCCATGCAGCACGAAGCTGCCGCGATGCGCCTGCGCCAGGCAGGCCAGTGCCGCGGCCTCCGGGCGCGTGCGCGGCGCACGGAACCACAGCCGGTCCAGCAGCCAGGCCGCTGCCGCGGGACTGACCCGCGCCAGTGCCCGCATGCCCGCGCGCACCCAGGCCAAGCCCGGCGGAACGCCCGGGCGCCGGGACGGCAACGAAACCCGCGCACCGTCCGATCGCAGCTGTGAAGACATCCTCGCGCTCCTGTCAGGGCCGCCGATCGCGGCATCGACTACAGGCTAGGCGGCACCGCGGCGCGGGTAAGCAGGCGCGATCGCCAGTTCCCCGGGCGATCGCGCCATGGTCAGGCAGGTGCCTAGAACAGCTTGGCGTCGTGCGGCTGGAACTTGCGCCGGAACGCGGCCGGGGTCAGCTGCGTGCGGCGCGCGAACAGCCGCGAGAACGTCGCCACGTCCAGGTAACCGACCTGCTCGGCGACCTGCGCCACGCTCAGCGTGGTCGCCTCGAGCAGCCGCCGTGCCTTCTCCACCCGAAGGTCCTGCAGCAGTTCCAGCGGCGTGCGCCCGGTCTCGGCGCTGAATCGCCGCAGCAACGTGCGGCTGGAGAGATGGAAGGCGCGCGCCAGTTCGCCGAGGTTGTAGCGCTCGGCCAGGCGCGGCTCGAACCAGCCGGCGATCGCACGCGAAAAGGATTCCTGCCGCCTGGCCGACAGGCGGCGGTCCAGGTATGGCGCCTGGCTGTCGCGGCCGCCATCGATCAGGCTGAAACGCCCCACCGCGCGGGCCAGGCTGCTGCCGGCGCGATCACGGATCAACTGCAGCGCCAGGTCGCCGTAGGCACTGAACGCACCGGAGGTGACGATGCCGCCATCGCGGACCATGAGCGCATCGCGCACCACTTCCACCTGCGGGTAGCGCAGCGCCATCTGTTCGGCGAAGGCCCACGAGGTGGTCGCGCGACGGCCATCGAGCACGCCGGCCTCCGCCAGCAGCAGGCTGCCGGTGCATACCGAGGCCAGCGCGAGATGGCGCGCGGCATCGGCGATCAGCGCCTTCTCGGCCGGCAGCCGCGCCAGCGTGTCTTCCATCGGCCGGTCCGGGCCGAAGTCGAAGGCCGGGACCACCAGCAGGTCGAAGGCCATCGGCGCCGGCACCGCGAGCGTCGCGCCGCCGGCCAGCCGCACCATGCCGGCGCGGGCGCCGATGATCGACACCTCGAATGGCGGTGGCTGTGCCGGGTCGCGGTAAGCCTGCAGGCGGTTGGCGACCAGCAGCACGTCCGACAGGCCGAACACCTCGGCCCCCATGCAGCCTTCATAGGCGAGGATGGCAATGCGCACGCATGGCTCCGGCAGGGAATGCTCGAATCGTGGCGATCCCGCCACGGCCGTCAAGTGCGGGCGGATCGACCCGCGCCGAAGGCGGTCGAAAAAACCATGTTGAATCAATCAGTTGCGGACACCAGCGGGACCGCCCTGGCGAGACCGCCCGCGACCTTGGCGTGATTGCCCTTGCCCTCAGCGCGCGTCGGCCGCCGGCCGGCGCGGATGCCAGGGCCGGTAGTGGCGGCGGAAGCACACCAGGTACAGGCCGGTCACCCAGGCCAGCGCGGCGCACCAGCCGGCCAGCACGTCGGAGGGGTAATGCACGCCGAGGTAGATGCGCGAGACTCCGACCACCACCGCGAAGGCGCCGGCCGCGATCGCCACCGGCCAGCGCCAGCGCGTGCGCCAGGCCAGCGCCACCAGCACTGCGGCCAGGGTCATCGAACCCATCGCGTGGCCGCTGGGGAAGCTGAAGGTGCTTTCCGGGGCGATCGATTCCCACAGCGAGGGCCGGTCGCGCTGGAAGAAGTGCTTGGCGCCGATGTTGAGCAACGCCGAACCGACGAAGGCCAGCAGTGCGAACGTCGCTTCGCGGAATCGCCGCAATGCCAGCAGCACCAGCACGATGACGGTATCGGCCGGCACCAGCCCCCACTGGTAGCCGAGCCGCGAGACCAGCACGAAGAATCCATCCAGCGCCGGCGAATGCCAGCCGTGCAGCCGCCACAGCAGGGCATCGTCGAAGAAGAAGTCTTCGAGTTCGTGGACGTCCTCGGCCAGGCTGGCGAACACGCCCAGCGGTGCCAGCACGCCGCCGAACAGCAGGACGATGCGCCAGGCGTTGCTGCCCAGCCAGTGGCGGAAACCGGCCGGGCTCTCAGCCGGCCGTACGTGCATAGCGGGTTTCGACGTAGTCGTCGATGAGGGCGACGAATTCCTGGGCGATGTTCTCGCCACGCAGCGTCACCTTCTTCTCGCCATCGACGAACACCGGCGCGGCCGGCGCCTCGCCGGTGCCCGGCAGCGAAATACCGATGTTGGCGTGGCGCGATTCGCCCGGACCATTCACCACGCAGCCCATGACCGCCAGGGTCATGCTTTCCGCGCCGGGATGACTGACCTTCCACTCGGGCATCTTCGCGCGCACGTGGTTCTGCACCACCTTGGCCAGCTCCTGGAAGAACTCCGAGGTCGTGCGGCCGCAACCCGGGCAGGCCGTCACCAGCGGGGTGAAGGCGCGCTGGCCGGTGGTCTGCAGCAGTTCCTGGGCGACGATGACTTCCTGCGTGCGCGACTGCCCCGGCTCGGGCGTGAGCGAGATCCGGATGGTGTCGCCGATGCCTTCCTGCAGCAGCACCGCCAGCGCCGCCGACGAGGCGACGATGCCCTTGCTGCCGATGCCGGCCTCGGTCAGGCCCAGGTGCAGCGCGAAATCGCAACGTGCCGACAGGTCGCGGTACACCGCGATCAGCTCCTGCACGCCGGACACCTTCGCCGACAGCACGATGCGCTCACGGCCCAGGCCCAGCTCGACGGCACGCTCGGCCGAATCCACCGCCGAGCGGATCAGTGCCTCGCGCAGCACGCGACCGGCATCCCAGGGTTGCTCGCGGCGCGAGTTCTCGTCCATGAGCTGCGCGGCCAGGCCCTGGTCGAGCGAACCCCAGTTCGCACCGATGCGCACCGGCTTGCCGTAGCGGATCGCGAACTCGATCAGCTGGCCGAACTGCAGGTCCTTCTTCTTGCCGAAGCCGACGTTGCCGGGGTTGATCCGGTACTTGGCCAGCGCCTCGGCGCAGGCCGGCTCGCCGGCCAGCAGCTGGTGGCCGTTGTAGTGGAAGTCGCCGATCAGCGGCACCTCGATGCCCATCATCGCCAGCTTGTCGACGATGCGCGGGATCGCCGCGGCGGACTCGGGGTTGTTGACGGTCAGTCGCACCATCTCCGAACCTGCGCGCCACAGCTCGGCGACCTGCTTGACGCTGGCCGCCACATCAGCGGTGTCGGTATTGGTCATCGACTGCACGACGACCGGCTTGCCGCCGCCGACGACGACATTGCCGATCTGCACCGGCTGGGTGAGGCGGCGGGGCCAGGCGCCGGTATCGGCGGGCGGAGTCGGTCGGGTCACGGCGTCATGCATGGCGATATTTTAAGGCCAGTCGGCCCAACGCGCGCCTACCCGGTTCAGGCGGCCCGCAACCGGCTCCGGCCAGGCCCCGTAGGAGCGGCTTCAGCCGCGACCGCTTCCGGCCCACAGTCGCGGCTGAAGCCGCGCCTACAAAAGCCAACACCGCTTCCGGAGCAAAGCCCCCATCCTTGTGCGGCGCGGCGACAGCCCCCCTCCCGTCTCCCGCCTTCGGGGCTGAAGCCCCTCCCACAAATACCGACATCGCTTCTGGAGCAAAGCCCCCTTTGCCAAGGGGAGCGCGGCGACAGCCGCGGGGACAGGCAAGGCAGGAGCGCAGGGTCCAGGGTTTGCAGCGCAAACCTTGGAGGCCCAGCCCGCGCAGCGGGAGGGGCCACTGCGACACCCTGTCGCATGCAAGGATTCCCGACACGGCATAGCATGACAACCCGATGGACAACAGCAACAACGCCTCATTCCTGCGCACCCTGTGCAGCCTGCGCTGGCTGGCGACGGCCGGCCAGGCTGCCACGATAGTCGTCGCGACCTGGGCGTTGGGACTGGACCTGCCGCAGCCCCCCCTGTGGGCCGGCGTCGCCGCATTGGCCCTGTTCAACCTGTATGCCCGCTGGCGGGTCGGCCGCGACACCCCCATCGGCGACGCCACCGCGTTCGGCCACGTGCTGGTCGATGTCACCGTGCTGACCTGGATGGTCGGCTGGAGCGGTGGCCTGGCCAACCCGTTCGGCTCGCTGTTCCTGATCCTGATCGCCCTGGCCGCCCTGGCACTGCCGGTGGCCTGGAGCCTGGCGGTCGCCACCGCCTGCGTGCTCGGCTATGCCGTCAGCGCCATCTTCGGCGTCCCGCTGGCGCACGGACCCTTCGACCCGGCCGAGCTGCGCCTGTGGGGCGTGGCTGCCAACTTCCTGCTTTCCTCGGTGGTCGTGCTGGTGTTCTCCACCCGCCTGGCGCTGTCGCAGCGCGAACGCGAGCGCGAGTTGTCGACCCTGCGCGAACGCTTTGCCCGCAACGAAGGCATCGTCGCCCTCGCCACCCATGCCGCTTCGGTCGCCCACGAGCTCAACACTCCGCTGGCGACCATGACCCTGCTGGTCGACGACATCGCCGAACAGTCCAGCCAGCCCGAACTGCGCGAAGACCTCGACACCCTGCGCGAGCTGCTGGTGCTCTGCCACGAGCGCGTGCTCGCGCTGGCCGCTCCGGCCGACCGCAGCCACGTCCAGGAAGCGGTCACCGCGCAGGAAGTGCTGGAGCAATGGCGGCTGGTGCGACCCAACGTGCAGCTGCAACGCAACCTCGACGCGCCGATGCGGCTGCGCCTGGAACCGGGCGTGGGCCACCTGCTGATGGTGCTGCTCAACAACGCCGCCGATGCCGGCGAGCGCGCCGGCCGGCCGCGCGTGGACCTGGAACTGCGCGTGGCCGGCAGCCAGCTGCTCGGCGAAGTCCGCGACTACGGCGCCGGTTTCGACAACGCCAAGGCCACCCTGCCCGGCACCCTGTTCGACAGCGGCAAGCGGCACGGCATGGGCGTGGGCCTGGCGCTGTCGCACGCCACCGTCGAACGCCTGGCCGGCGAACTGTGGATGCAGCCGGCACAGGGCAGCGGGACCCGGGTCGGCTTCCGCCTGCCGCTGCCGGTGGATGAGGAAACGCACGTACCATGAACACACCGCACCCGCGAGGAGGCACTGATGGATTTCCGATCCCCCGCCCGAGGCCTGCCCCGCCCCGCGCCCGCCAAGACGGGAGCGATGACGTGAACCCGCCCGCCCTGCGCGGCCTGCTCATCGACGACGACGCGCTGTACCTGCGCACGCTGCAACGCAGCCTGGCCCGCCACGGCGTGGAGACGGTCACTGCCAGCGACGCCGACTCGGCGCTGGAGATCGCGCGCCAGTCGGCGCCTGACTTCGCCCTGGTCGACCTCAAGCTCGGCCATGACTCCGGGCTGGCGCTGATCCAGCCGCTACGCGAGATCCGCGCCGACATGCGCATCCTGCTGGTCACCGGTTACGCCAGCATCGCCACCGCGGTGGAGGCGATCAAGCTCGGTGCCGACGACTACCTGCCCAAGCCGGCCAACATCCCGACCATCCTGCGCGCGCTCGGCGAGGAAGACGAGGAGCTGCCCGAAGCGGAAGGCGACGAAGACGAGGCGCTGGACATGATGACCCCGCTCAGCCGCCTGCAGTGGGAGCACATCCAGCAGGCGCTGCACGAAACCGGCGGCAACATCTCCGCCGCCGCGCGCCTGCTCGGCATGCACCGGCGCTCGCTGCAGCGCAAGCTGACCAAGCGGCCGAGTCCGGGCAGATAAGCAGGCGGGCATTCAATCGCGCTTGCGGTCGCGATACCAGGCGACCGCGAGTGGTTCGATGCGGGCGATATAGGGTTCCTTGGCGACGATATAGTCACCCCAGGAGACCGCCGCACCCGAAGTGACTCCGCCTTGAGCCGCGAGTAAACCACCGCTTCGCGCGGATGCGCGCGCGGGTAATCACGAAATGCCAGGTGGCGCTCGACATGCGGCGAGCCGGCCTCGAATACATGCAGGTGATGCGTCCGCCTTCCCTGCCCGTCGAATGTCCGGAAGTAGCTGCCGGGACAAAGAAAAGGCTGCCCGAAGGCGGCCCTTTCAACAACGGCACCGGCCGTTCAACCGATCACCAGAACGTGGCGTACAGCGCGATCAGGATCGCCACCACGCCGACCGCGCCGATGTTGAAGCTCGGCGGGGTGCCGTAGCGAACGTCATCGGTGCGGATCATGTCGCGGCCCGGCTGCGCAGGCGTCAGCAGCGACACCACCACGGCGGCCACCAGCGCGGCCAGGAACACCACGCCGACGCGGTCCATGAACGGCAGCGACGGCCAGCCCAGCTTGAAGACGATCGACAGCACGAACGAACCGATCGCCGCGGTCAGCGCGCCGGCCTCGTTGGCGCGCTTCCAGAACAGGCCCAGCATGAAGATCACCACGATGCCCGGGGTGAAGAAGCCGGTGAACTCCTGGATGTACTGGAAGCCCTGGTCGAAGCCGCCCAGCAGGGGGCGCGCGGCCAGGATGCCGACCACCACCGCCACGGCGGCGACGATGCGACCCACGCGCACCAGGTGCTTCTGGTCGGCCTGCGGGCGCGACTTGGCGTAGAAGTCCAGGGTGAAGATGGTCGCCACCGAATTGATCTTCGAGGCCAGCGAGGCCACGATCGCGGCCACCAGCGCGGCGAACACCAGGCCGAGGATGCCCGAGGGCAGCAGCTGCATCATGGTCGGATAGGCCTGGTCGGGCTTGGCCAGGTCCGGTGCCAGCACCACCGCGGCGATGCCCGGCACCACGATCACCACCGGCATCAGCAGCTTCAGGAACGCGGCGAACACCATGCCCTTCTGCGCCTCGCCGATGTTCTTGGCGGCCAGCGCGCGCTGGATGATGTACTGGTTGAAGCCCCAGTAGCTGATGTTCATGATCCACAGGCCGCCCAGCAGCACGCTCAGGCCCGGCAGGTCCTTGTAGAACGGGTTGTCCTTGGACAGGATCATGTGGAAGTGCTCCGGATGGGCATTCCACAGGTGCTGGAAGCCCGCCACCACGCCGGCGCCATCGCCGATGCGCGACAGGGTCAGGCCGACCACCAGCAGGCCGCCGAGCACCAGCAGCGAGACCTGCACGATGTCGGTCAGCGCCACCGCCTTCAGGCCGCCGTACAGCTGGTACATCAGCGCGAACACGCCGATCAGGGCCAGCGCCAGCATCTGGTCCATGCCGGTGACCTGGGTCACCGCGATCGAACCCAGCCACAGGATCGAGGTCAGGTTGACGAACACGTACAGGCCCAGCCAGAACACCGCCATCAGCGTGCGGATGCGGTTGCCGTAACGCTGCTCGAGGAACTGCGGCATCGTGTAGATGCCGTTGCGCAGGAAGATCGGCAGGAAGAACTTGCCGACGATCAGCAGGGTCAACGCCGCCATCCACTCGTAGGAGGCGATCGCCAGGCCGATGGCATAGCCGGAACCGGCCATGCCGATGATCTGCTCGGCCGAGATGTTCGCCGCGATCAGCGAAGCGCCGATCGCCCACCACGGCAGCGACTTGCTGGCCAGGAAGTAATCCTCGGCGCTCTTGTCATGCCCTGCCTTCTCGCGCGAGACCCACTGCGCCAGCACGAAGATGCCGGCCAGGTACACCAGCACGATCACGATATCCAATGTCGCCAGACCCACTACGCTTCTCCCGGCTGGCCGCATGCACGGCGGCCGTCTGCAAGCGCCGCCCGCGGGGCGGCGTTCGATGATTCATGGAAAGCACGCGGCGACCTCCCCGGCCGCCGCGCGCGGCATGGCTTACTTGGTCGCGCAGTCCACGGTGGCCTCGGCCTCCTGGGCCGGGCCGAGCGCGATCTTCGAGAACGACACGTCGGCCTTGGCGGCGCTGGCCAGGTACGGCAGCTGCACCAGCTTGGACATGTCCGCGCCGGCAGCCTGGAAGCACTTCAGCGGCACGCCGACCACCTTCCACTCGCCGGCCTTGATCGCGCCGACGGTCTTGCCGATGTCGACCTGGCCCGAACAGCCCTGGCCGCAGCCCACGCCCAGCCACAGCGGACCGGTGACGTCGGCGTCGCGGCGCAGGGTGACGTACAGCTGCACGTCGCCGTTGGTCTCGCGGGTCACGTCGAGCGGCTTGGCGGACACCAGCTGCACGCGGGCATCGGTGGCACCGGTCCACTGCAGGCGGCGCGCGTCTTCCTGCGCCTTGTGGTCGACCGCGCTCATCTTCAGGCTGCCATCGCCCAGGCCGACCGGCACCGTGGTGGCAGGCATGTCGGCCTGCGAGGCGCTGGACAGCTGCATGGCGATGCCGATCGCCGGCTTGCCGCGCACGAAGTACACGCCGCTGGCCGACAGCTCGCCGCTGATGCCCGACTCTTCCGGCAGCGCGGCGAGGTCGCCCTTGTCGCCGTAGGTCAGGCCGAAGCCGAAGGCGAACTGCGGGTCGTAGTCCTTCTGCCCGACGTTGTTGTGGAACTGCACGGCGGTACGCGGCCAGGAGAAGCTGAGCTTGCCCTTGAAGTCGTTCTGCACGCTGCCGTCGGCCTTGCGCAGCAGGACGTCGGCGATGCCGCCACCTTCCGAACCCGGCAGCCAGGCGGCCACGAAGGCGTCGGCGGCGTTGATCTCGCGGTTCATCCACAGCGGACGGCCACTGATGAATACGGCGACCACCGGGATGCCGTCTGCCTTGAGCTTCTTCAGCAGCTCCAGGTCGCTGTCATCCCCCGGCTTGTAGGCCAGCGTGGCGATGTCGCCCTGGAACTCGGCATAGGGGTTCTCGCCGAATACGACCACGGCCACGTCCGGCTTGGCGCTGTACTTGCCGTCGATCGCCAGCTCGGCCTTGCCGCCGGCGGCATCGATCTGCTGCTTGAGGCCTTCCCAGATCGTGTTGCCGTTCGGGAAGTCGGCGCGCTTGGTGCCGGTACCCTGCCAGTTGAGGGTCCAGCCACCGGACTGCTTGCCCATGTCGTTGGCACCGTCACCGGCGACCAGGATGCGCTTGTGCGGATCCAGCGGCAGGGTGCCGGCGTTGTTCTTCAGCAGCACCAGCGACTCGCGCACCGCCTGGCGGGCGATGGCGCGGTGCTCCGGCGCACCGAGCAGCTCGAACTTGCCACCGAGCGGACGCTGCGACGGCTTGCCGGCCTCGAACAGGCCCAGGCGCATCTTCACCCGCAGGATGCGGCGCACCGCATCGTCCAGGCGCTCCATCGGGATCTGGCCGGACTTCACCGCCGCCAGCTCGGTCTCGTACAGGCCCTTCCAGCTGTCCGAGGCCATCGCCATGTCCAGGCCGGCCAGGAATGCCGACGGACAGTTGGTGGTGGTGCAGCCCTTGACCTGGCCATGGCCGTTCCAGTCACCGACGACGAAACCGCCGAAGTCCATCTGGCCCTTCAGCACGTCGGTCAGCAGGGCCTTGTAGCCGTGCATCTTCTCGCCGTGGACCGAGTTGAACGAGGCCATCACGCTCTGCGCGCCGGCCGCGATCGCCGGCGGGTAGCCGGCATTGTGGATCTCGCGCAGGGCCTGCTCGGTGGCCGCGTTGTCGCCCTGGTCCTTGCCATCGGTGGTGCCACCGTCGCCGAGGAAGTGCTTGACCGAGGAAATCACGTGGTGGCCATCGAGGAAGCCCGGGGTACCCGGCTCACCCTGCAGGCCCTTGACCATCTCGCCGGCGTAGCTGGCGACGACTTCCGGCGATTCGGAATAGCCTTCGTAGCTGCGGCCCCAGCGATCGTCCTGCGGGACGGCCACGGTCGGCGCGAAGGTCCACTCCATGCCGGTGGTGCGGGTCTCGGCGGCGGTGACCTCGCCGATCTGGCGGATCAGCGCCGGGTTGCGCATCGCGCCCAGGCCGATGTTGTGCGGGAACAGGGTGGCGCCGACGATGTTGCTCTGGCCGTGCACGGCATCGATGCCGAAGATGACCGGGATGCCGCTGCCCCCCTGCGAGGTATCCACCGAGGCCGCGTAATAGGCGTCGGAGAGCTTGAGCCACTCGGCCGGGGCGGCGTTGTACTTGCCGCCCGGATCGGAGCTGCCGCCGGCGAGGATCGAGCCGATGTGGTACTTGCGCACGTCGTCCGGGGTGATGCTGGCGATGTCGCCCTGGATGGTCTGGCCGACCTTCTCCTCGACGCTCATCTTGGCCATCACTTCATCCAGGCGCTTTTCCAGCGCCGGATCATTGGCGAACGGCCATTTCGGCGTCGGCCACTGGTCGGGATGGATGCTGAAGGCCTGTTCGGCGGCGCCGGCGTCGGCGGTCTTCTCCGCCCCGGCATCGCCGTCGCGATGGCAGGCGGCGAGCAGGAACAGCGAGGCGGCGGTCGCCGCGGCCAGCAGGTGACGGGACATCGGCGCCCGCGCGCGATGAGGCAGCTTTTCCAAGATGCGGTTCTCCATACGGGAATGCCATCGGGCGATGCGCCGACGGCGGCGCCGGTACGCTTCCGCATTTGTATAGCGCTGTCAAACTCGCGATTCGATATAGCTCCCCAGCATCCGTATATCGAAATGCGATATATGGGTTTCGACGTGAAAAAAGCCGGGATGTCAGGCTCGCGCGGCGCCATGCGCGGGCGCCGGCGAGGTGACGACGATGGGCATATTGCTGCATCGCACCACAAGGCGCATCGAGAAGTGCGCGAGCAACGTGCGCATCACATGCGTGCGTGACAGCTGCAACTACCGGGTACGAGGTGGGGGTCGCGGCCTGGCGGCCGCTGGCTTTCGGTTGTTCGCTGGCTGCTGCTGGACTGGCCTTCGATGTGGATCGATTGTTCCTGGTATTGCGTGCGCTGGACCATGGGTTGTCGCGAGAAGCTTGCGTGGGGTGGTTCTGGCGCGGGCGGCGGCGGGCGAGGCCTGCTGCCGCTCATGTCCCCCGGTTCAGGCCCTGCGGGCATGAACCTCCTCCTTGACTTCCCGTCAGCAGGCCTCGCCCCCCGCCACCTTCAGGACTAATGGCCACGGGGCGAAAAGCAAAAGCGGGTGAAGTGGGGATGGGATGGGATGGGATGGGATGGGATGGAAACGCGGGGCGCCTGCTGCGCGGCTTGTCTCGACCCTCGAAGAATCCATTCCCTGCTGATCCTCCATTTTTCATTTCTCTCTTCCCGCTCTTCCCGCCTTTCGCTCTTGCTTGCTGCTTCTGGCTCGTGTTTTCGATTCGGCGGCCGTTGTGCGTGGAGCGTTGCGGCGCGAGGCCTGCTGACGG
>Ga0160472_100415_pt1 | contig 33845 bp, 31 predicted proteins | sample HID1973M_E11MG_FD_108267 | JGI IMG/M metagenome (GOLD analysis project Ga0160472, IMG submission 108267) | Enriched mosquito-associated microbial communities from UW Madison campus, WI, USA - HID1973M_E11 MG | ecosystem: Host-associated > Arthropoda: Insects > Digestive system > Unclassified ... | reverse complement strand
GCTGAAGGCGTACGGTTCTTTGTCCTTGAGCGCTTGGTAAACCAGCGCTGCAACCCCAACGACTATCAAAACGCCCGTCGCTGTCCCGACGGCTGCTGCCGAAGCCGTGATTGCAGCGGCGGCTGCCGAGCGCAGTGCGGTTCTGATTGCAAGAGTCGTTGCCGCATCGACCGCTAGCGTGCCCGTAGCGACTGCAAACGCAGGGCCGCTTGCAGCAGTCCCCGACACGGAAAACGGCCTAACATCTTTGGCGGCATTCGCTGCCTCCATGGCTTCGCGAAGTGCTTTTTCCTCCGCCTGCCGCTGGACTTCGGCGTCAAGGCGCGCCTGCTCAGCGGTGACCCGTAGAGCTTCCTGCTCTGCTGCCAATTGCGCCTGTTCAGCGGCGATGCGTTGGGCTTCTTGCTCTGCTGCCAATCGCGCCTGCTCAGTGGCGGTTCGTTGAGCTTCCTGTGCTGCTGCCAATTGCGCCTGTTCAGCAGCGGCCCTTTGTTCTTGTGCTTGTGCAGTGGTAAGAAGGTTCTGTACATGTCCGTATTGATTGCTTAAAAGCTGAATCTGCTCCGTCAGCAATTTTGCAGAATAAGCAGCTTTATAAGACACAACCCATTTTGAATAAGCGGGGCCGTAGGGAGTAACAGTTTTATCAAGGGTTTGAGCTCTGGCTAGATAGTTGCCGATGCTTGTATTGAGGGGGCTATGCCCGTAAAAGTCATTGGCCAATACCGTTTCGGTGTGCAATTCAACCGTCTTTTGTTGAATTAATAAGTTTCTGATGTTTAGTTCGTGCTTATAGGCCTGCGCTGCAGTCGAAACTGCTGCCGGGTATTGCGCTCTTGCACTGGAGAGTTCGGTTTCGGTTGTTGCTGGTAAATTTACGGACTTGGCCTCATAAGCAGCTTTAAAGGACTGTTCTGCTGCTTTGATTTTATCTCGTGTTTCGCGTCTTAGTCCTTCTGTGTTCGTGATGCCAGAGCCCATTCCGCCAGGTCGTGTCGGAGGAATGCGAAATCCGCCGCCTTGGGATTTTGAACCTGGCTTGGGTTGTTTTCCGATATAAGTTGTATCTAGTTCAATGTAGCCTTGTTCTCCTTGGTTATCAGTTTTCGGCAAGTGGAGCGGGGGATCTTGTTTCTCTGACATTGGTTCATCTTCCGTGAAAGTGATTTATTCGATACTGCCGAATAATGCTACGTCAGGAATGCTTGGGAAGGGTCTGGGGTGGTTGTAAGTTGTTACATATGAAGTTGAGAGTGGTTTCGTCGGATTAGACGCGTGTGTAAGAAAGTCCTGCGTTTTAACAGAATATTCCTATACAGTTTTAAGAACTGTCTTGTAGAAAATGAACAGTTTCGGACCGCCGCTCATAAAATGGCCGCTGCAAACGCAGCGGCCCAAGTAAGACATTGGATCAAGGAGCAACAAATAAACGTCGGTGAACACTGGATGTTGAACTGACACCTCAGCTTATCCGGATTGGTCAATCATTTGGCATGGACTGGTTCAGGCATGACTGAATGCATCAGGGAATCAAGCCGTGAAAGCCAGTCCGAATAAGCTCGGCCTGACTCAGGAAAAATAGCGATTCCGGACATGAGATTTCCTCACTTGCCAGGAAAATACTTCTCCACCAACGCCGCCAGGTTTGCCGCTGTCTGCGCATCCATCAACCCGTTGTAATTATCCGGGCGAAAGTGCAGTTGAAAGGCCCGGACAAGGCTTTTGAAACCAGCCCTGCTTGACGTGTTGGAAGTGTCATATCCGTAAGCCTTGAATAGTCTCACTAATTCACATTTGGCCGGCAGGCCAATCGTTTGGTATTGCTTGAGGTATTTGTTGCGGGTCGAATCTTCGAACCAGGCCCCCACGCCCTTCAAGTAAAGGGCGTGCCATGGAAACTCCGGGCCCGGATCGCTCTTGCGGCCAATAGAGATGTCGGAATGACCCAGAACATGGGTGGGATGAATATCTGGATAACGTGACAGGATATTCTTCGCCAGTTCTTCTATCGCAATAATCTGTTCAGGGTGATACGGCGGGAAAACGAACTCGCCGTCCTTTTCTGTCGCCAGGTTGACTATTTCAACGCCGATGGAGGCGTCATTCAGCCCTTGTCGGCTGCCCCACTGGCTTTCACCTGCATGCCAGGCACGATCGCTTTCAGCCACCAGGTTGAACACTTCCTGTTCTTTGTAGCCGGCTTTTAGATACTTCGGGTCAGTAATGTCCGGTACCAGATAGTGGGCGCTGACTTTAGGCCCGGTCAATAATTCGATTGAACGTTCAAAGTCGCTGGCAGTGTAGTGGAGCACGATAAAACGTATCCGACTGTTAAATCCTGCGGTCGAACGATACTTGTTGTAAATAATGGGTTTCATGGAGAGCACTCGTCATGGAAGAAAGTTAAATCAGCGGCCAAACGCAAGGGTTAATGGCTGGCTGGGATTTGATCTTAAGTCGTACGAGTTCATCTGTTGCGGGTGCAAATGTGTACGGGTGTTCCTGACAAGATACCGGGGTCGACATTAAGTCAAAGTTGAAATGTTACGTAAGAACTCTTTACCAACAACCTGGGCATAAAAAAGGCCGCTGCAATCGCAGCGGCCAAAGTAAGACGTTAGATCAAGGAGCTACAAATCAACGTCCGGTGAAAACCAGCCCAGAATAAGCCGGGGCCGACAACGGAAAAAGAGCGATTCCGGACATGAACTGTTGCAGGCCGGGCAACAGTGAGGATTTTTCCAGCCCCGACTATCGCGCCAGTCATCCTTTCGAGCGACACCGCGAATACCTCCTTGGTGCGCTTATCGACCCCGATGCCCGGCAGTAGGGTGACGCCTTCTGTCACTCACCGGGGAAGACGCATGACAAAAACAACAATGCGCGCCATCTTCAAACCGCAGGCGATGGCCGCTGCGGTGACCTTGGCCTGTTGCGCCCAGGCGCAGGCGGTTGCGTTCAATATTGGCGAGATCGAAGGCACCTTCGACTCCTCGCTGTCGGTTGGCGCGAGCTGGGGCATGCGCGATGCCGACAAGTCATTGGTGGGCATTCCCAATGGCGGGACCGGCCAGGCATCGACCGGCGACGATGGCCGCCTGAACTTCAAGAAAGGCGAGACCTTCTCGAAGATTTTCAAAGGGATTCACGACCTCGAACTGAAGTACGGTGATACCGGTGTGTTCGTGCGCGGCAAGTACTGGTACGACTTCGAACTGAAAGACGAAGACCGCGAGTTCAAGCCCATCAGCGATCACGGCCGCAAGGAGGGCGCCAAGTCTTCCGGCGGGCAGATCCTCGATGCGTTCGTCTATCACAACTACTCCATCGCCGATCTGCCGGGTACGGTGCGAGCCGGTAAGCAGGTGGTCAGTTGGGGTGAAAGTACTTTCATCGGCAACTCGATCAACAGCATCAACCCAGTCGACGTTTCCGCATTCCGCCGTCCAGGCGCCGAGATCAAGGAGGGGCTGATTCCGGTCAATATGCTGTTCGGTTCCCAGAGCCTGAGCGACAAATTGTCGGTCGAGGCGTTCTATCAGCTGGAGTGGGACCAGACCGTCGTCGATAACTGCGGCACCTTTTTCGGTAACGATGTAGTGGCCGATGGTTGCAACAAGAATTACACGGTTGCCAGCCCGGCCATTGCGCCGTTGCAGCCGATTGCCGCGGCATTCGGCCAGGGCTTCGAGGTCACTCGCGAAGGGGTGGTGGTGCCCCGTGGCGGCGACCGCGATGCCCGGGATTCGGGGCAATGGGGCACGGCGTTGCGTTGGCTGGGGGACGACACCGAGTACGGCCTGTACTTCATGAACTACCACAGCCGCACGCCCAACGTCGGCACGACCACCGCCGGGCTCGGCACACTGGCGAGCATCCCGGGGATCGTGGCCGCCGCCAACCGCATCGCCCCCGGCAGTGGCTCGGGGCTGGCGCAGAGTGTGATGCTCGGGCGCGGCCAGTATTACCTCGAGTACCCCGAGGACATTCGCCTGTACGGTGCGAGCTTCTCCACCACGCTGTCGACCGGTACCGCCTGGACCGGCGAAATGAGCTATCGCCCCAATGCGCCGGTGCAGGTCAACAGCAACGACTTGACCCTGGCGATGCTCAATCCGATTGCCGGTGGCGCGGCTTCGCCGATCGCCACTTCACCTGGCGCCGACAACAAGGGCTATCGCCGCAAGGAAATCACGCAGCTGCAGAGCACCCTGACGCACTTCTTCGATCAGGTCGCGGGCGCTGATCGCCTGACCCTGGTGGGCGAGGCGGCGGTGGTTCACGTCGGTGGCCTGGAGGCGCGCAGCAAGCTGCGTTATGGCCGCGATTCGGTGTACGGCCAGTACGGCTTCGGCGGTGACACCGATGGCTTTGTCACGTCGACCTCCTGGGGTTATCGCGCCCGGGCCATCCTCGACTACAACAACGTGTTCGCCGGGATCAACCTGCGGCCCAACCTCTCCTGGTCCCACGACGTCAACGGCTATGGCCCCAACGGTCTGTTCAACGAAGGCGCGAAGGCGGTCAGCCTCGGCGTCGATGCGGACTACCGCAACACCTACACCGCGAGCCTCAGTTACACCGACTTCTTCGGTGGCGATTACAACACCCTCGAAGACCGCGACTTCGTGGCGTTGAGCTTTGGCGTGAACTTCTGATCTGCGAAAAAGGATGATGTCGATGCGCAAGATGATTCTGCAGTGCGGTGTGCTGACCCTCGGGCTGCTGGCGGCCAGTGTGATGGCCGCGGTGTCGCCGGAAGAAGCGAACAAGCTGGGCACCAGTCTGACCCCGCTGGGCGCCGAGAAAGCCGGCAATGCCGATGGCTCGATTCCGGCCTGGACCGGTGGTATCCCGAAAAATGCCGGCGCGGTGGACAGCAAGGGCTTTCTCGCCGACCCGTTCGCCAACGAAAAACCGTTGTTCACCATCACGGCGGCGACGGTCGAGCAGTACAAGGACAAACTCTCCGACGGTCAGATCGCGATGTTCAAGCGCTATCCACAGACCTACAAGATCCCGGTCTATCCAACCCATCGCACCGTGGCCCTGCCAGCGGAAATCTATGAGTCGGCCAAGCGCAGCGCGCTGAACGTCACCCCGATCAACGACGGTAACGGCCTGGCCAACTTCACCGGTAACCGCTACTACGCGTTCCCGATTCCGAAGAACGGCGTGGAGGTTATCTGGAACCACATCACCCGTTATCACGGCGGCAATCTGCGCCGCACCATCACCCAGGCAACGCCGCAGTCCAATGGCGATTTCACCGTGATCCGCTTCAAGGACGAGGTTGCCGTACCGTATCTGCTCGGCGATCTGAAACCGGGCAGCGACGATAACGTCCTTAACTATTTCAAGCAGGAGGTGACCGCGCCGGCACGCCTGGCAGGCAACGTGCTGCTGGTCCACGAGACCCTTGATCAGGTGAAGGAGGCGCGCAAGGCCTGGATCTACAACGCCGGTCAGCGCCGGGTGCGGCGTGCGCCGCAAGTGGCTTATGACGGTGTCGGCACTTCCTCCGACGGGCTGCGCACCACGGACAACTTCGACATGTTTTCCGGGGCGCCGGATCGCTACGACTGGAAGCTGATCGGCAAGAAGGAAATGTACATACCGTACAACAGCTACAAGCTCGATTCGCCCAACCTCAAATACACCGACGTGATCAAGGCCGGGCACATCAATCAGGACCTGACCCGCTATGAGTTGCACCGGGTCTGGGAGGTCGTCGCTACGGTCAAGCCGAGCGAGCGGCATGTGTACGCCAAGCGTCATATGTACATCGACGAAGACAGCTGGCAGGTCGCGCTGGCCGACCACTACGATGGCCGCGGCCAGCTCTGGCGGGTCGCCGAAGGGCATGCGCAGTTCTACTACGATCACCAGGTGCCGGCCTACACCGTCGAAGCGTTGTATGACCTGATTGCCGGTCGTTACATCGCCCTGGGGATGAAGAACGAGGAGAAGCGCAGCTTCGAGTTCAACGTCGAGGCAAAAGCGGGGGACTACACACCGGCAGCGCTGCGGAGCACAGGCGTTCGGTAGGTTTCCTACAGCCTTCACGCAAAAAGGTGACTTTTCGGTCACCTTTTTTATAGGGGTCAATAAGCGTGTTGAATACTTCTTCAACAAGCGCTCGGGAGAGGACTAGGGTGGCGCCAGAAATATAGAAAAGGCGCACCACCATGACCGCAGTGACGCACTGTCCGGACCGCCCCGGACACCTGCCCCGATTGTCTGCCCAGCACCTGTCTCGCGAGCGTTTGCTCGAGCCGATGCTGGCCTCGACAGCGCGGGTCCGGTTGCTCTGCGCGCCGGCGGGCAGTGGCAAGAGTGCGCTGCTCACCGAGTGCCTGTTACGGGCGCCGGAGCATTGTCGGGTGTGTTGGTTACCGCTGGCGGGGGAGTCCTCGAACGCTGCGGATTTTGTCTTGCGCCTGTCCCAGGCTTTGAGGCTGGACACCACCGATGAGCCGGGGTTACTGGAAGCGCTGACACGCTTACAGACCTCGACCTGGATCTTTCTCGATGACTACTGCCGCCTGCCCAATCCCGAACTCGATCGCCTGCTGGATCGCCTGTTGGCGGTCGCCGGTCCGGCGCTGAAATGGTGGCTGGGCTGCCGTCGCCGACCCTCATGCAACTGGCCGCGATTGTTGCTGGATGACGAACTGTATGAGTGCGAAGGCCGGGCGCTGGCGTTCAGCGAGGCGGAGATCGCCCAACTGCTGGGACATGCCGCGCCTGCGATGTCGAATCAGGTCGCGAAAAAGGTGTTCGAGCGCAGCGGCGGCTGGTGCGCCGGGGTGCGCATCGCTTTGCTCGAAGGGTGCCCCTGGGCGGGCGAAGGGCGTTCGGCGACCTTGCACGATTATCTCCAGCATGAGCTGTTCAACACCTTGCCCTCGGAGCTGGTCGAGGTCTGGCAAGTGCTGGTCCATTTGCCGCGATTCAATGCCAGCCTGTGCGAACACCTGTTCGGCAGCGGCGAGGGCGGGCAATGGTTGCAGGCATTGCAGGATATGGGCTGCTTCATTGAGCCCTGGGAGGACTCCGCCGACTGGTTGCGCGTCTTTGAACCCTTGGCCAGGGCCATGCGTGACGAGCCCAATCTGGCCAGCCGTTCCTGGCATCGCCGCGCCTGTCAGTGGTTCAGTGCCGAGGAAGACTGGCAGGGCGCATTCGAGCAGGCCTTGCTGGCGCAGGAATTCGAGATTGCGGTCAGCCTGTTGCAGCATTTCAGTATCGAGCATCTGTTCAAGCGACAGAATGTGTCCCTGTTGTTGAGGCTGCATGAACGTCTCGGCGAACAGGCGACCCTGGACACGCCGCAACGGGTCGGGTTGATCAGCGCCTCGCTGCTGTTTGCCGGGCGCTATGACCAGGGCGCCGCCTGCATCGAGCAGTTGGCGCGCTTCGTCCCGCAACCGACGGCGCCCTTGCAGCGCCAACTGCTCGCCCGCTGGCAAGCGCAGCAGGGCTGGCTGTTGCACGAGCAAGGGCGCATGCCGGCGGCGCGGGCGCATTTCCTCGAGGCGCTGAATGACCTGGGGGCAGATGCCTGGCCTGTGCGGCTGTTGTGCCTGTCGGGGTTGACCCAGCAAGCGCTGCTCGATGCCGACCTCGACGCGGCGCAAACCTACAATCGCGACGCCTTGTGCCTGGCGCGGGCACAAGGCTCATTGTTGTTCGAAGGCTTGCTGGAACTGGACCATGCGCAGTTGCTGGAGCAGCGCGGGGCGCCCCGGCGTGCCGAACGCCTGCTGGCCGATATCGAGGAGTTGCTCGAGCGCGAAGCGGACCGACCGACGCCCTTGCTGGGGCGCATTGCCTTGCGCCGTGGGCGCCTGGCCCTGTGTCAGGGGCACGATGAATCGGCCGCCGAGTTGTTCCGCAGCGGCCTGGAGGATTGCCTGCAAAGTCAGGACAAGCATGTGCTGTATGGCTATCTCGGGCAGGCACAAATTGCCGCCAATCAGTGCGATTACGCCGGCGCGTTTGATCGCCTGCGCGAGGCGGAACGCTTGATGCAGCAACGGCAGAATCCCGACACGGTGTACCGCGGAGTCCTGCTGCAGATCAGCAGCCATTTCTGGTTACAGCAGGGGCGCCCGCTGTTGGCCTGTGAGGCGTTGACCCGCGTCCTGCGCCATTATCGCGGCCCCAACGCGCGACATGCGCCTCCGGCGACGCTGCAGTTGATAACGCGCATCGAATACCAGCTGGTGCTGGCCAGGACGCACCTGCAACAGATTCAACAACCACTGGACCGACTCGGGGAGTTGCTCGATCACGCACAACGGCACGGCATGCTGGCGCTGGAAACAGAGTTGCAGTTGGCGATCTGCGAAGTGGCGGATCTCACTGGCGAACCGGCGTTGGCCCGGAGCGCACTGGCGCAGGGTCTGGTGCTGGTGGAACGCAGCAATGGACAACAGGCGTTGCGTGACTTGTGCCTGCGCCAGCCGGACCTGCTCTGCCGCTTGCACGGTCAGACGCCAGCGGTGACCGTGGCACCGGACGCCAGCCTGCTGAGTTCACGGGAGCTTGAAGTGCTCGGCCTGATTGCCCAGGGGCACTCCAATCAACAAATCGCCGAGCAACTGTTCATCTCATTGCACACGGTAAAAACCCATGCCCGGCGTATCCATGGCAAGTTGGGCGTGGAGCGTCGAACCCAAGCGGTGGCCATGGCCAAGAAGCTGGGGCTGATGCTGCAGGCCTGAACCGCTCATGGCGTCGAGGGTGGCTCAAACCCCATGCGCCAGCTGACGGCACGGCTGGCAGCCAGCAGGCGCTGCGCGGCGGGGCCGTCTTCATCGGCATGGAACAGCGACGCCGGCCCAACCACCGTCAGTACCGCGGCGATTTTGCCCATCGCGTTGAACACCGGCGCCGACAGGGCATCCACGCCGGGCATCAACAAGCCGTGGACATGGTGCAGGCCGCGCAGGCGGATCTGTTCGCAGGTGGTCGTGTAATCCCGCTCATCGGCCATCAACTGGGTCGGATTGGCCTGGATTTCCTGTGCACGCAACTCCTGCGTTTCGCGTTCCGGCAGAAACGCACCAAACACCAGTCCCGTCGAGGAGCTGAGCAATGGCAGCACCGACCCCAACTGAGTGACCACCGTCACCGAGCGCACCGCCGGTTCGATGTGCACTACGGTCGCGCCCTGATTGCCCCATACCGCCAGGAAGCAGGTTTCGTTCAGGTCGTCGCGCAACTCGGCCAGGGGCAGGGCGGCGACTTTCAGCACGTCCATACTGTTGAGTGCGGCCAGGCCGACACGCAAGGCTTCGCGGCCCAGGCCGTAATGGTTGGTGGCGGGGTTCTGCTCGGCGAAACCGCTGGCGATCAGCGCCTGCAAGTAACGGTGAACCTTGCTCGCGGGCATCTGCACGTGTTCGGCCAGGCGCGACAGTGAAGTCGAGGGCGACAACCTGGACAGGGCCTTGAGGATGTCGGTGCCGACCTCGGCCGAGCGGACTTTCTGTTTGCCGTTGCTGTCGCTGGTAGGTTTTTCCATGGCGGCGATGTGATCCTCGAACGAATGGGCGTCTTTATAGCTTGACGGTCAGTACCAATCAAATTACGTTATGCGTAATCGAATTACGATAAAAATAACCCAGGCGAACCTAAAGCCCTGCAGCAGAGCGACGGGTCACCGCCGACTCCCGTTCAGGAGGCTCCATGAACACCGATTCAACGATGCCGGCGCTGGCTTATTTGTCAGGGTTCGGCAACGAATTCAGCAGTGAAGCCCTGCCCGGGGCACTGCCTGTCGGCCACAACTCCCCGCAAAAAGCGCCGTATGGCCTGTACACCGAACAGTTCTCCGGCACGGCGTTCACCATGCCGCGTAACGAGGCCCGGCGTACCTGGATGTACCGCATTCAGCCCTCGGCCAACCATCCGGCATTCGTCAAACTCGAGCGGCAACTGGCTGGCGGACCATTGGGTGAAGTGACCCCCAATCGCCTGCGATGGAGCCCGCTGGGCATTCCCGCCGAACCGACCGACTTCATCGACGGGCTGGTGAGCATGGTGGCCAATTCGGCCGCCGAAAAACCGGCCGGGATCAGCATCTACCATTACGGCGCCAACCGTTCGATGGAGCGCGTGTTCTTCAATGCGGACGGTGAGCTGCTGTTGGTTCCGCAGTCGGGACGCCTGCGCATCGCCACCGAATTGGGCGTTCTGGAACTGGAACCTCTGGAAATCGCCGTGCTGCCCCGTGGCCTGAAGTTCCGCATCGAGTTGCTCGATGCCCAGGCCAGCGGTTATGTCGCCGAGAACCAAGGCGCGCCCCTGCGCCTGCCTGACCTGGGGCCGATCGGCAGCAATGGCCTGGCCAACCCGCGGGACTTCCAGAGCCCCGTGGCGGCTTACGAAAACCTGCAGCAACCGACCACCCTGGTGCAAAAATTCCTCGGCCAGTTGTGGGGCTGCGAGCTCGATCACTCGCCCTTGAACGTGGTCGCCTGGCACGGCAATAACGTGCCGTACAAATATGACCTGCGTCGCTTCAACACCCTTGGTACGGTCAGCTTCGATCATCCTGACCCGTCGATATTCACCGTGTTGACCTCTCCGACCAGTGTTCATGGCCTGGCCAACCTGGACTTCGTGATCTTCCCGCCGCGCTGGATGGTGGCCGAGAATACCTTCCGTCCGCCATGGTTCCACCGCAACCTGATGAACGAATACATGGGCCTGATCCAGGGCGAATATGACGCCAAGGCCGAAGGCTTCCTGCCTGGTGGCGCCTCCCTGCACAGCTGCATGAGCGCCCACGGCCCTGACGGCGAAACCTGCACCAAAGCCATCAACGCCGAGCTCAAGCCGGCGAAAATCGACAACACCATGGCGTTCATGTTCGAAACCAGTCAGGTGCTGCGCCCGAGCACGTTCGCCCTCGACTGCGCGCAACTGCAAAGTACCTACGACGCCTGCTGGGCGACATTGCCCGCCACTTTCGACCCGACCCGGAGATAACCCATGACGCAGACTTCCATCACTCGCAGCTGGGTTGCCTCGGCCAATGGCCATGCTGATTTCCCCCTGCAAAACCTGCCGCTCGGGGTGTTCAGCCTGAACGGTTCAGCACCCCGTAGCGGCGTGGCGATCGGCGAACATATTTTCGATCTGCAAGCGGCACTCGACGCCGGTCTGTTTGACGGTGCCGCGAAAAAAGCCGTTGAGGCGACGGCTGGCGGCCAACTGAACGCTTTCTTCGACCTGGGTCGTGAAGCCCGCGTGGCCTTGCGTGAGCGCCTGCTGGAATTGTTCGCCGAAGGCAGCACCCTGCACGGCAAGATCGAGGCCCAAGGGGTAAAATTGCTGCCGCTGGCGGCAGACTGCGAGATGCACCTGCCGGCGAAAATCAACGATTACACCGACTTCTACGTCGGCATCGAGCACGCGCAGAACGTCGGCAAACTGTTCCGCCCGGACAACCCGTTGTTGCCCAACTACAAGTACGTGCCGATCGGCTACCACGGTCGCGCCTCGACCATTCGTCCTTCCGGCACCGACGTACGCCGCCCGAAAGGCCAGACCCTGCCGGCAGGTGGGACGGAGCCGGTATTCGGCCCGTGCGCGCGTCTGGATTATGAGCTGGAACTGGGGATCTGGATCGGTCAGGGCAACGACATGGGCGACTCGATCGCCATTGGCGATGCTGCCGAGCACATCGCCGGTTTCTGCCTGCTCAACGACTGGTCGGCGCGGGATATCCAGGCCTGGGAATACCAGCCGTTGGGGCCGTTCCTGTCGAAGAGTTTCATCACCAGCATCTCGCCATGGGTGGTCACCGCCGAGGCCCTGGAGCCATTCCGCCGTGCCCAGCCGGCGCGCCCGCAAGGTGATCCGCAGCCGTTGCCGTACCTGTACGACACGCGCGACCAAATGGCCGGTGCCTTCGACATCGAGCTGGAAGTCCTGCTGCTCACCGAGGCCATGCGTGAACAGAACCTGCCGGCCCATCGCCTGACCCTGAGCAACACCCAACACATGTACTGGACCGTGGCGCAAATGGTCGCCCACCACAGCGTCAACGGTTGCCAGTTGCAAGCGGGTGACCTGTTCGGATCCGGTACCTTGTCGGGGCCGCAGAGCGGTCAGTTCGGCAGCCTGCTGGAGATCACCGACGGCGGCAAGAAGCCGATCGAACTGGCGTCGGGCGAGGTGCGCAAGTTTCTAGAGGACGGCGACGAAATCATCCTGCGCGGCCGTTGCCGTCGTGACGGTTTTGCCTCCATCGGCTTTGGCGAATGCCGCGGTAAAGTGCTGCCGGCGCGCTAAGGGGAGGGAGGCATGGAACTCTATACCTACTATCGCTCGACCTCGTCCTATCGGGTGCGCATTGCGCTGGCGTTGAAAGGGCTGGATTACCAGGCACTGCCGGTGAACCTGATCGCGCCGAGCGGTGGCGAGCATCGGCAGCCGGCCTATCTGGGGATCAATCCCCAGGGCCGCGTGCCGGCCTTGCGCACCGATGAGAACGAGCTGCTGATTCAGTCGCCGGCCATCATCGAGTACCTGGAAGAACGTTATCCACAGGTGCCGTTGCTGTCCACAGACCTGGTCGCCCGCGCCCGCGAGCGCGGCGTCGCGGCCGTCATCGGCTGCGATGTGCATCCGCTGCACAACGTCAGTGTGCTCAACCGGTTGCGCCAATCGGGCCAGGATGAAACCCGGGTGAATGAATGGATCGCGCACTGGATCAGCCAGGGTCTGGCGACGGTGGAGCAGTTGATCGGCGATGACGGATATTGCTTCGGGCCCGAGCCTGGTCTCGCGGACGTTTACCTGATCCCGCAGTTGTACGCGGCCGAACGCTTCAATGTTGCCCTTGCGCCGTATCCACGGATTCGCCGGGTGGCGGCGTTGGCAGCGATTCATCCAGCGTTCATCAAGGCGCATCCGGCGAATCAGCCAGATACTCCGTGAAGACAGAGCAAAAGATCGCAGCCTTCGGCAGCTCCTACCGGGATCGGCGTAGGAGCTGCCGAAGGCTGCGATCTTTTGCTTTTAATGAACGACCGCATTCGGCGGCAAATGCCCCAATCGCTCGGTCAGGCGAATCCGCTGGATCGGGTCGTCACTGAGCAACAGCGCATGTTCCAGGTCGAAGCGCTCGGCATTCGGGCAGTCCAGCCGTTGATACAGGCTGGCCCTGGCCAGATAGTCGGAGGCGTTGGCGCTGCCCAGTTCAAGGACGCGCTCGGCGTCGATCAGCGCGCCGATGTAATCCTCGTGGGACAGGTGCAGCTGACGCAGATTGCGCGACAGCCGTTGCAGCATCTGCACCGGTTCGGCGGTCACCAGGTGTTCGGCCTTGAGCTTCATGTCGGGGCCATACTGGCGGTGCAGCAGCTCGCGACAATCATTGGGGTAGAGCCGTCGACCACCACAGGGATCGAGCAGGTGATCGGCACCCGGCACACGCAACAAAACGTGCCCGGGAAAGTTGACCCCGACCATGGGAATCTCCAGCCCCCGGGCCAGCTCGAGCGCAATCAAGCCCAAGGCCAGCGGCTGTCCGCGTCGGCGTTCCAGGACTTTATCGAGCAAGGCCACTTGTGGACGCAACGGCGAGAAATCGTCCTGGGCAAAACCCAGGTCATTCAGGCGCCGCAGTAACGGCTGGGCCAGTTCGCTCACGGGCAGCATGGGCAACCCGCTGCTGACCCGCTGCTGCAGTTCCTTGAAGCCTGCGAGGACGACATCGGGTTTCACCAGATCGTCGTGTTCGGCCGCAATCCACAGCGCCGCCTCGAACAGCGCGGGCGGCGAGCGTTGCAGGCAGGCGAAGAATGCTTGGCGCGGGGTCATCAAAATCTCCGGGTGAATGCCTCGTTTTAGACCCGTCGCCGGGATTCGTCCAGTGCCATACATAGGCGGCAACAGGTTATTTCCGAAAGCCTGCTTGGCGACGGTCCTTATTCCGGTGCGCTTCTGCAATTTTTGGGCGCAAGCCTATACTGGCGTCTACAAGAAGTGATTCGGGAGCCTTACGATGTTCGCTCTCATGCAAAGCACTCGCCTTGAATCGCTGCATCTGAGCGTTGACCCGGTGACCGGGTTGAAGGCGGTCATTGCCATTCATAACAGCCGACTGGGGCCTGCCCTGGGCGGCTGTCGTTACCTTGCCTACCCCAACGACGAATCCGCGGTCGAGGACGCTGTGCGCCTGGCCCAGGGCATGAGCTACAAGGCGGCGCTGGCCGGCCTGGCACAAGGTGGCGGCGTCGCCGTGATCGTGCGCCCGGCTCACGTGGAAAGTCGGGCGTCGCTGTTCGAAGCGTTTGGACGCTGCATCGAACTACTCGAAGGCCGCTACATCACCGCCATCGACAGCGGCACCTCAGTGGCGGACATGGATTGCATTGCCCAACAAACCCGGCACGTCACCAGCACCACCTCGGCGGGAGATCCTGCGCCGCACGCGGCAATGGGCGTGTTCACCGGTATTCGCAGCACCGCCATGGCCCGACTGGGCAGCGATAACCTCGAAGGTTTGCGTGTGGCCGTCCAGGGGCTGGGCAACGTTGGTTTTGCATTGGCCGAACAACTGCACGCCGCCGGTGCCGAACTGCTGGTCAGTGATATCGATCACGGCAAGGTGCAACTGGCCATGGAGCAACTCGGTGCCCATCCGATCGCCAACGACGCGCTGCTCAGTACGCCATGCGACATCCTCGCGCCCTGCGGCCTGGGCGGCGTGCTCAACAGCCATTCGGTGGCGCAATTGCGTTGCTCGGCGGTGGCCGGCTCGGCGAACAACCAGCTGACCCATCTGGAAGTCGCCGACCAACTGGAGCGGCGCGGCATCCTGTATGCGCCTGATTACGTGATCAATGCCGGCGGGTTGATCTACGTCTCGCTCAAGCATCGAGGTGAAGAGTTGGGCACCATCACCGCGCACCTGTCGAAAATCAGCTCGCGGCTGACCGAAGTGTTCGGCCATGCCCAGGCTGAAAAGCGCTCGCCTGCCCGGGTGGCCGATGAGCTGGCTGAGAAAGTGCTGTACCGGTAGGCGCTGCCCCAGGTTGTGATTTTTATCCATAAAAAAGGCCCTGAGCCATTCGACCCAGGGCCTGTTCAATTCTGGCGCTGCTTACTTCGCTGCCTTGCCTTTGGCTGGCTTGGCCGGGGCAATCGGCTCGGCCGGCGCCTCTTCAACAGGGGCCACTGCAACGGGTTCCTCAGCCTTGGCTTCAACGGGCGCACTGAGCAGTTCGGACAAGGCGTCCGGCTGGCTCTTGAAGGCCTTGGCAAACACATCGCGATTCTTCGCCATGTAAATGCCGGCTTCTTCCACTTGCTGCTCGGTCAGGGACGGAACGGCTTTTTGCAACACTTCAGCCAGCAGTTCGGCCAGCTCGAGCATTTTGTCATGACGGTCAGCTTCGGCTTTATCCATGAACAAGCGCTCCAGATCTCGGCTGCTGCGGTATACCACTTCGACGGCCATTCACCACCTCACATGCCTTCACATTGGTTGTCGATTTCGACTACTGTATCTATATACAGCTAAGGATAAGCGAATCCCCAAGGTTTGGGTAGTGGCTTTTTAATGTAGTCCGGTTTCCGGGTTTGTCAGGGCGCTCTCCATCTGTTGCGAAGGTGCGACCAAACGCCACGGCGCGTTCTCCACAGCGGCTCGCCATGATGGGCTGGCCTTTTTTCTGCATGCAGAAAAACCGTCATGTCCATCCCGCATCATCCGGTCGAGCCGACCTAAGGAAGCATCATCGTGAAAATCAACTGGGCCGAAAAGCTGCGGCAGAACGTGCATGAACTGGCCGAGTCCCTGGGCAACCTGTTCGTCGAAACCTTTCACTACCTGGCGCTGTTTGCCATCGGTGCGGTGACCGCGTGGGCGGCGGTCATGGAATTCCTCGGCATGATCGAGGAAGGCCACATCAAGATCGATGACATCCTGCTGCTGTTCATCTACCTGGAACTGGGCGCCATGGTCGGAATTTATTTCAAGACCAACCACATGCCGGTGCGCTTTTTGATCTACGTAGCGATCACCGCGCTGACGCGGCTGCTGATTTCCAATGTGTCGCACCACAACCCGCCGGACCTGGGCATCATCTACCTGTGCGGCGGCATTCTGTTGCTGGCCTTTGCGATTCTGGTGGTGCGCTACGCGTCGTCGCAGTTTCCCTCGGTGAAGATCGAACACCCGCAACGCAAGATCGGTGCGGGCTCCAGCGAGCATCCCGAGGTCGAGAAAGGCGAGCTTTAAAGCCCCAGGGACTGGCGCGGCCTGCCATTTTCCCGAGGTGGCGACAGCAAGTGGTTGTCGCCACTGGTCATGGCTTCGAGAATGGTAATGGCGCTGTGGCCCTGTTCGATCGCAATACCGAACTGAATGCTTTGCACCAGTCGTTTGAGGCGTTGCGGGTCATTGCGTTGTTCGGCGCTGATCATGCGCTTGGCGACTATGCGGCCACTGTTGGAAAGGGTCAGCATGATGCTGCCATCGAGGCCCTGAATGCTCAGATTGACCTGGTAATCCGGCGCAAAGGCATCGGTAATAAGCTGGAATGGATTGTCCATGATGCGTCACCGCCTGATTGAACGTGCAGTTGTTGACCGGCCGTGATCGGGATTAGTTCGCAACACCGGACCATCGGCCATCGCCATCATCATTTCTGTGTGTGCGCGTAGGTGCTGCGCAAGGCTGCGATTTGTTTGATCTTTGGCGCTCTCAAGGAGGGTCGAAGCAAGATCAAGAGATCGCAGCCTGCGGCAGCTCCTACAGGGGGGTAGCAAGGGGCGTGCCGGAACAATTGTCGGACGATATACCCTTGGAATAGACGGTGAGCGCTGGTTTTTAGCGGTGTCTGCCTGCCCGAATCAGGGCAAAAATCCCCGCCGTGCCACCAAACCGGTCAGCATTCCACCCAATTCACCGCCAGGCCGCCGCGGGAGGTTTCCTTGTATTTGTCGTGCATGTCGGCGCCGGTGTCGCGCATGGTGCGGATGACCCGATCCAGGGAAATGAAATGCTTGCCGTCGCCGCGCAGGGCCATTTGCGTGGCATTGATCGCCTTCACCGCAGCGATGGCATTGCGCTCGATGCACGGTACCTGGACCAGGCCGCCGACCGGGTCGCAGGTGAGACCGAGGTTGTGCTCCAGGCCGATTTCTGCAGCGTTCTCCAGTTGTTCGGGGGTGGCGCCGAGCACTTCTGCCAGACCGGCGGCGGCCATGGCGCAGGCCGAGCCGACTTCGCCCTGGCAGCCGACTTCGGCACCGGAGATCGAAGCGTTTTTCTTGCACAGAATGCCGACCGCCGCCGCACCCAGCAGGAAGGCGACGACGTCATCGTCGCAGGCGTCGGCGTTGAATTTCATGTAGTAGTGCAGGACCGCCGGAATGATCCCCGCCGCGCCGTTGGTGGGAGCGGTGACCATGCGCCCGCCGGCGGCGTTTTCCTCGTTGACGGCGAGGGCGAACAGGTTGACCCACTCCATGGCCGACAGGGTCGAGGTGATGACATTCGGCTTGCCGATTTCCAGCAGGCTGCGGTGCAGTTTCGCGGCGCGCCGCGGCACATTCAGGCCGCCGGGCAGAATGCCTTCGTGACGCAAACCTTGCTCGACGCATTCGCGCATCACCGACCAGATATGCAGCAGGCCCTGACGGATTTCTGCCTCGCTGCGCCAGGCCCGTTCGTTGGCCATCATCAATTCGCCAACCCGCATGCCGTGTTCGTTGCACAGCTTGAGCAGTTCGGCGGCGCTGGAGAAATCGTAGGGCAGTTCGACTTCACCGCCCGGAGCCACGCCGGATTCGGCTTGCGCCGCTTCGATGATGAAACCGCCGCCCACCGAATAATATGTTTGCTCGAACAGTTCGCCGGTGTCGCCAAACGCGGTCAGCGCCATGGCATTGGGGTGATAGGGCAGGCTTTCGTCGAGCAGCAGCAGATCGGTTTGCCAGTTGAAGGCAATGACCTGGAGGCCCGCCAGGGACAGTTTGCCGCTCTCGCGCAAATCCCGGATGCGCCCGTCGATGGTGCCGGGATCGATGCTGTCCGGCCATTCCCCCATCAGGCCCATCACGCAGGCACGGTCCGTGGCGTGGCCTACACCGGTGGCCGACAGGGAGCCATAAAGGCGGATTTCCACACGTCGCACTGCCGTCAGTAAATCCTGCTCGACCAAGGCCTGGGCAAAGGTCGCGGCGGCCCGCATGGGACCGACGGTGTGGGAGCTGGACGGACCGATACCAACTTTGAAGAGGTCGAAAACACTGATAGCCATGCTAAAGCCTATACAAGCAATGGAAGAGGGGTCGCTGCCATTTTTGTAAGACAGACGCTAATTCGGCGATACTGCCTGTCAGCGTCTGACATGACTAACGACAATTCCTAAGACATCCTTTAGCAGGACTAAACGATGAGCCGTCAATTGCACGCCCAGACCTATGTCTGGCTCAACGTGTTCGCCTGTGCTGCGCGACACCTGTCCTTCACCCGCTGCGCCGAAGAACTGCACATCACCCCGGGGGCTGTGAGCCAGCAGATCCGGCAACTGGAGGAGCGCTTGGGGTTTCGCCTGTTTCATCGGCGCGCGCGGGGCGTGGAGCTGAGCGCTGAGGGCCAGCGCTTGGCCATTACTGTCAACGAAGCCTATGGCAGCATCGACGCGGAGTTGCGTCGTCTGGACGCCGGCATGATCAGCGGCATTCTGCGCGTGCGCTCGATTCCGTCTTTCCTGAGCAAATGGCTGACCCCGCGTTTGCCGCGCCTGCAACAGCACTTCCCGGACATCCAGTTGCGCCTGGTGGCCGAGGACAGCAGCGTGCCTTTGCACGAAGGTGATTTCGATCTGGCGATCGATCTCAACGACGGCAGCTACCCGGGGCTGTTATCCACAGCCTTGCTCGATGAACAGATTTTTCCGGTGTGCGCACCCAGCCTGTTGCGCGGTCGTCCGCCCTTGCACGGTCCGGCGGACCTGGTGCATTTTCCCTTGCTCCACGACATCACCGCCTGGCGTGGCAGTTACGAATACGCGGAGTGGGAGTTCTACCTGAATGCCATCGGATTCGAGGGCGCCGACGTACGGCGCGGGCACACCTTCAACCGCAACCACCTGACCATCGAAGCGGCCATCGCCGGCATGGGCGTGGCGATTGCCCGACGCACACTGCTCAACGATGAACTGGAACGCGGTGCCTTGATCGTGCCGTTCGGCCTGGCTGTGCCCAATCACAAACGCTATATGCTGCTGTATGCGCCGGGCGCGCTGAGCCATCCGGGCGTGCGCGCGGTGCATGACTGGCTGGTGGAAGAGGCGGGGATTTTTCGCAGTCTGCACCCGTTGGGTGAGCGGCAAATGTAAGGATTTGAGGCGGGTAAGCAGGGCGACCCAACTCCCGACCTTAACAGCGCTTTTACCCTTTGTCCGACTTTTTTTGCGTATGAATATTTATCTTTTTTCAGGGGTTGAAATGTTCGGCGTACAGACCGATTGTGTAAACAAGAGGTCACGGTGATGACGCCCAAGGGCTTAGCTGACCGGCCTCTCGCGAGCTAGCTGAAATAAGGGATGAACTATGCAAATCCAAGTCAATAGCGATAACCATATTCAAGGCAGTAAACGACTGGAGGAGTGGGTACGTACTACCATTGAGAGCACGCTCGAACGCTACGAAGAAGACCTGACACGCGTCGAGGTCCACCTGCGGGACGAGAACGGCGACAAGCCCGGTCCCCACGATATGCGCTGCCAACTGGAGGCGCGGCCAAAAGGCCATCAACCGATTTCCGTCACCCATAAAGCCTCCACCATGGAGCAGGCGATCGACGGTGCGGCGACCAAACTCGAACATGCCCTGGAGCATATGTTCGGCAAATTACGCGGCAAGCGAGCCAATGTGGTGCCCCTCGAAAGTGGCGCCCATGCCGACCAGCTGCTGGAAGAAGAGTTTCTCGAGAACGAACAGGCAGCGCTTAACGGCTGATACCTGATTCACTTTTACTTTCCAACGACAAACGGGTCTGCAGATGCAGGCCCGTTTTTGTTTGCGCGATGGGATCAAAATGCGACAAGCGTCTGGACCAGTTCCGGCAATGGGTGATCCGAGGAGGTGGCGGCCTAGGCCAAAAACGCCTGGCGATACTCCCCTGGGGTTGCGCCCAACGCTTGGCGAAAGCGATTGGTAAAGTGGCTGGCGCTGGAAAACCCACAGGCCAGGGCAATCTCCCCCAGTGGTTGCGAGGTCGTGCGCAACAATTCCCGCGCCCGGTTCATGCGCCGCGCCAGCACGTACTGGTGCGGCGGCAAGCCGAAGCTTTCGCGGAACATTCGTGCGAAGTGGTATTCCGACAGCGCGCACAATGCCGCTAACAGACCAAGGCTGATGGCCTCGTCCAGATGGCTGTCGATAAATTCCGCCATATGCCGGCGCTGATGTGCGGCCAGCCCGCCTTTGAGGCGCAGGCCCTGACGTGCATTGACCTGGCTGAGCAGGGCATGGCTGAGCATTTCGTGGCCCAGGCTGCTGGTGAGCAAACGTTCGCCGGGCTCGTCCCAATTCAAGGCGATCAGATGGCGAAAGCGCAGGGCCTGCTGCGGATCATCGAGAAAGGTCTGCTCGCGCAACTGCATTTCCCGAGGTTCGCGATCGAGCAGGGTGACGCAGCCGATGGCAAATTGTTCTGGACTGAAATACAGGTGGGCCAGGCGAATGTCGCCGTTGATCACCCAGCCGGACTGATGATCGGCCGGCAGGATGCACAGTTTGTCCGGGCCGCCTTTGTTGCCAGGCTGGCCGCGGCGAAAAGTCCCGGTGCCACCGGCGATATAGCAGGACAACGTGTGATGGCTGGGCGCTTCATATTCCTGGGCGTCGTGGTGATTGCTCCACAAGGCTGCAGACAAGCCGTCACCGAGCTCGGCGCTGTGCTCCAGGCGAGCGTTCGGCGAGCGGTTAAGGGCTTGAAAGACTTGTAGGGTATCCAGTGCCGCCATGATCGTTGCTCTCTGACACCTGCATCAACGCCTTGCATCCTACTCCGTAGCGGTACGGCTGCCAGCCTGTCGCCAGACAAAAGCGCAAGTTTATGCAAGTGCGTGCGCACGCGACGCCGGACACTGGGGACCTAATGAGGAGCCCTTGTCATGAACCTTTCTTTGTACTTGCTGACCGTATTGATCTGGGGCACCACCTGGATTGCCTTGAAATGGCAACTGGGCGGGGTGGCCATCCCGGTGTCGATCGTCTATCGCTTCGGCCTCGCTGCATTGGTGCTATTCGTGATGTTGCTGCTCAGCCGTCGCCTGCAAGTGATGAACCGACGCGGGCATCTGATTTGCCTTGCCCAGGGGCTGTGCCTGTTCTGCGTCAATTTCATGTGCTTTCTCACGGCCAGCCAATGGATCCCGAGCGGACTGGTCGCCGTGGTGTTTTCCACTGCCACCTTGTGGAACGCCCTCAATGCGCGGGTCTTCTTCGGCCAGAAAATCGCCCGCAATGTGCTGGCGGGCGGTGCCCTGGGCCTGCTGGGGCTTGGGTTGCTATTCTGGCCGGAGCTGGCTGGGCACACCGCCAGCCCGGAGACCCTGCTGGGGCTTGGCCTGGCACTGTGCGGCACCTTGTGTTTCTCGGCAGGCAACATGTTGTCGAGCCTGCAACAGAAGGCCGGGCTCAAGCCACTGACCACCAATGCCTGGGGGATGGCTTATGGCGCAGCCATGCTCACAGTGTGGTGCCTGGTCAAAGGCATTCCGTTTGATATGGAGTGGAATGCCCGATACATCGGTTCGCTGCTGTACCTGGTCATCCCCGGCTCGGTGATCGGCTTCACCGCCTACCTGACCCTGGTCGGACGCATGGGGCCGGAGCGGGCGGCTTATTGCACCGTACTGTTCCCGGTGGTGGCGCTCAATGTGTCAGCGTTTGTGGAGGGCTATCAATGGACCCTGCCGGCGCTGATGGGGCTGGTACTGGTGATGACGGGCAACGTGCTGGTGTTTCGCAAGCCCAAGGCGCGGCTTGTGCAGGGCAATGGCAAGCTGGCTTGAGCCGGCTTCAGGGTCGAGCGCATCAGCGGATCAGCGCTCGATCCTCATGGAAATGTAGATCAGCACGGGAAATATAAAGTCGAGAATATCCTGGGCCCACTCTTTGTAGTCCCATCGGGTCGACCTATCCATATTAAACCATTCGACGCCAATAACCTGAAAGCAAACGAAATAGAGAAAAGTTGCAATCATCAACCCGATAAGAGCAGGTTTCTTGGCATCATGAAATGCTCCAGCGTTAGTGTTAATATTTCGATAAAGACTGTAGGCACCAAATAAACAGAAGTAGGTGTAGACCAGCTCCAGCGAAATAACGAACCAGTAAATCCGGTGATGCAACATAGGCGAAGTAATGGCGCGGTAGTTGTATTTTTCGCTGTCGCTGGTCGTGTCCATGCTCAAGACATGGCCGAGGGCTTCATAGTTAGTCGCATAATCCGTGAAGTTGCTGTACAGCATCAGCAGGCCAAGGAGGCTTATAAATAGCATCAGTGTCGCTTTGCTGAATCTGATGAGCTGGTCGGTGGTAAACTTGTTCAATTGTAGATTGCTCCATTCTTGTTCCGGTCGGGGTCGGATAAGTAATGGAGTCTAACGTTCGATCTGTTTGATGAGTTATGAACTCAATTGCAGGGTGTGTATGTGGTACATAAACAGGGCAGGCCCGGTAAACCTGCCCTGAATGTTTTCAGCCTTTCCACACTTGCGGGTTGACCAGATCCTGCGGTCGTTCACCCAGCAAGGCGCTGCGCAAGTTGGCCAGGGCGCGATTGGCCATGGCCTCACGGGTTTCATGGGTGGCCGAGCCGATGTGCGGCAAGGTCACTGCGTTTTTCAGCTGGAACAGAGGCGACTCCGCCAAGGGTTCTTTTTCGTAGACATCCAGTCCGGCGCCTCGAATGCGATTGTTTTGCAGTGCCTCGATCAGCGCCGGCTCGTCGACCACTGGCCCCCTGGCGATGTTCACCAGAATTGCGCCCGGCTTCATCAGTTCCAGCTCGCGATGGCTGATCAGGTGCCGGGTCTTCTCGCTGAGCGGTACGACCAGGCAGACGAAATCGGCCTCGGCCAGCAGTTCATCGAGACTGCGAAATTGCGCGCCGAGTTCCTGTTCCAGCTCGATCTTGCGGCTATTGCCACTGTAGATGACCGGCATGTTGAAGCCCAGGCGTCCGCGCCGGGCGATGGCGGCGCCGATATTGCCCATGCCGACGATGCCCAGGGTCTTGCCGTGCACATCGCACCCGAACAATGACGCGCCGACCGTGGCTTGCCACTGGCCGGCCTTGGCCCAGGCATCGAGCTCGGCCACACGTCGAGCGCTGCTCATCAACAAGGCAAACGCCAGGTCGGCGGTGCTTTCGGTGAGCACGTCAGGCGTGTTGGTGAGCATGATCCCGCGTTCGCTGAGGTAAGCGACGTCATAGTTGTCGTAACCCACCGAGACGCTGGACACCACTTCCAGCTTTGCCGCGTTTTCCAGTTGGCCGCGGCCGAGTTTGCGACCGACGCCGATCAGACCGTGGGCATTGGGCAGGGCTTCATTGAACTGGGCATTGATGTCGCCGTTTTTCGGATTCGGCACGATAACGTCGAAGTCTTGTTGCAGACGCTCGACCATTTCCGGTGTGACACGGCTGAAAGCGAGGACGGTCTTTTTCATGGGATAAGGGCTCGTCGGGCGGAGAATGCTTAGCAAGCTACAAGTTTCAAGCGGCAAGCTGCAAGTTTAAAAGCTGCCGCCAGTGCTTTTTCACCTGGCGTTCACCGCTTGAAGCCAGTGGCTGCCGATCCGTTATACTGCCGGCTTTCGCGGTCCACTTACCGGACCCGACATCTCATGCATCACCCGGAGCTTTCATGACTTCCCCGAAACAACCGCCGGTCGCCGACGCCTTGAGCGACGCACAGGCAGAGCTGCCAGACAGTGTTGACGCCAGCACCGACGCCACAATTCCGGCATTCAAATTCCCGTTCAAGCCGGGTGAGCTGTCGGCCGCCAAAGGCTCGAACCAGCCGTGGTACAAGAACGGCGCGAAAAACGGCCACACCAAAACCCCGGGGATGGCGCCGCCTGGCACTCGTCGGTCGATGGGCAAGCGCTGAAAGCCGAGACCAATCCTACAACATTTGCCGATTTGCCCTCTGGGCGCGGCGAAGGCTTCTCATTGAGGATTTACACCCGTGAATCTCGATGAAGGTCTCTGAATGCATCTATTCAAGTTGTTTTCGCTGCTCTCGCTGGCTGCCCTGACCACAGGTTGCGCTTCTTCTGCCGTAGACCCAGAGATTCGATTCGGTGTCGAACCTCTGGTGCCTCCATTTGAAAGCCGTAACGAGCAGGGAGAATTGATCGGGCTCAACATCGAGCTGGGCAATGCACTCTGTGCCGAGCTCAACGCTCGCTGTGTCTGGGTCGACCAGGATTACTCGACCAATATCGCTGCCCTGGAAAGCGGCCGCTTCGACGTTATCATGCCGATGACGGCCACATCGCTGCGGCGCGAACGCGTGGATTTTACCGAAAACCTTTATCCCTTGAGCAGTCGTCTGGTCGCTGCCAAAGGCTCGAATCTGCAGCCTGATCCTCAATCGCTCAAAGGGCAGCGCGTAGGTGTACTGGCTGGCACCAGCCGTGAAGCTTTCGCCAGGGAACGGTGGCTGCAAGCGGGTGTACAGGTGCGCAGTTTCGATCTCAACGAACAATTGATCGCCAGCCTGCAGGCGGGCGAGTTGGACGCGACGCTGCAAGACTCGATTGAAATTACCCATGCTTTGCTAAGCAAGCCTGAAGGCTCAGGATTTGATTTTGCAGGTCCCGCACTCTCCGATCCTTTGCTGGGCAGTGGCGTGGCCTTGGCTGTGCGCAAAACCGATACGGCACTGCGCAATAATTTGAATTCGGCGCTGGAACGACTCAGAAGCAACGGTCAATTGCAGGCCATTACGCAACGCTACCTGCCGCCGCCAATGGCGGACGTTCTCCGCTACTTTCCCAACGATGAAGGCCTGCCTTTCTCCAATGCAGTGCAGATTGGACAGACCCTTTATCTTTCCGGGGTCATTGGCCTTGGGGAAAATGGCGAGCTGGAAAAGGGCGGCACTGGTCCGCAGACCAGGCAGGCCATGGAAAATCTGCGCACAGAATTGCAACGTCATGGCTCATCTTTTAACGAGGTTGCCAAATGCACCGTGATCCTTGCCGACATGAAGGATTTTGCGGTCATGAATGCCGTCTACCGCAGCTACTTCCCGCCAGAGCGCCTGCCTGCCCGCACTACATTTGCCGGAAAACTGGTACAGGATGCGCGGGTTGAAGTGGAGTGCATGGCGGTAGCGTTGCGTTGAATCCTTGAGCGTCCATAGATGCGCAGCCCCCAGGGTTGCGCATCAACCTGCCTGCAATGGAATGAACACATAATTTACCGGCGCATCCCTCGTCACCTGTGCGCCCGCTGCGAGTACCTGCCCGGCGATATTCTCACCCGACACATGAAGCTGCCATTCGCTGTCCCATTCAGGCAGCGTTTGCCCGATCAGTTCGTCGATGATCCTGGCGAACTCCGCCATATCCGGAAGATAAGCAGTAAACCCGTCGCCCTTCAGAGCCGTCGTGCGGATACCCAGCAAGGCGCAGATCGCATCCTTGGTGTGAATATCATCGCGATCCGCCTGGCGCGAACGCTGGATCAATTGCATCAATTGCTGATCGACCAGAGTGCCGCCGACGATCAGGTCCGGTCCGGTTTCCCATGATTCTGGCGGGCACTCCTTGACGGCCGTGTTCAGTGGAATGTGCGGATTGATCTCCATCGGATAGATGCGACAGACCAGGGGCCGGCGTTCGTAGATGCGGCAAAGGTTGTCTTCGTCAAGATTCCGGCAAGGGCCGACATTGTAGGCAGCGAAGGTGATGGCTACGTGCACCTCGGATTCACCGCTGCGCACTGTTGCCGACCGACGTTCGGCATGCTCGCGCTGGTCCACGGGCAGGCCCAGGCCGTTGCCCAAAAAAGCCTCGACCAGTACGATGACCTGGCCGCCGTCGCTGGCCCACAGGCGCGCTTCACTCAGGGTTAGCGGGACATGGTGATCATTGCAGCATTTGCCGCAGCCTATGCAGGAAAACGTCGTATTCATTGAGCGATCAACCGCACCCGGAAGCCTGTAGCGGTGACGGAATGCCAGCGCGAAGGCCCCAACGAAGCAAGTTGTGCGCCAGTCACTGCGCCTTGGCGGCAGGCCGGATGGAATCCCATTCGGTGACGTACGCGGTTTTGCTCTTCTTGTTGTACAGGCAGAGTTCGCTGCCTTGGGCGCCTTTCATGTGTTTTTGCGGGTATTGGCCCTGGAGCAGCAACGCGGTGTAGCCGACCCGATCGTCGAACTGTGCGGGATTGCCGACCGGCTGGCTGTTCTTCAGGCCGCTGGCCTTGGTGCAACTGGCGAGTACGGTTTTGTCGTAAGTGGCCCAGGCGTCAGGGCTGGAAGCGTGGGCGAACGATGCGAAGGCGGTCAGGCATAGAAGCGGCAGGGTCGTGGCTTTCATCGGGCAGACGTCCTTGGATTTAAAGTGGCCAGGGACGGAGTATGCCTGAAGGGTTCGAGGTGATTGCGCGGGACTGATCGCGGGCATGTAACCGGCCGTGTTGCGTCGATTCAGTCCGGTACGGGGTCGCGGCGGATGGCGCGCATCCCGACGCTTTCATAGAGCCGCCGCGCCCGATGGTTGTCTTCCAGGACCTTGAGGTCGACAAACCCCTCGCGCCGTTGCCGGAACACTTTGAACGCCTGCAACAACAAGGCTCGTCCCAACCCGCACCCCTGTAACCTTGGATGCACCACCAGGTTCTTGATGTAGGCACTGGTCCAGCACTGGCACACACCCACGATGCCTTCGGCGTCCCGGGCGATGAAGCACAGGGCCGGGTCATATTCCGGGTCGGATTCCAGTTGCTGTTGCCACATGTCCAGGGTGGCCACGCGACCGCCGCCTTCGAGATAACCGATCTCCATCAGCCGGTGCACGGCCGCGCCGATGGCGGGGCTGTACTCGATCAATTGCAGGTCGGCTGGCCAGGCAATGTCCGGCACGACTTCAGCCAGGTCGCGGCGCATCAGCCAGCAGTAATCTTCAGCCAAGGCTCAGTAACCTTGCTCGGCGACGGCCTTGGCCGCGGTGATCAGGCATTGGGTCAGTTCCGGCGAGGAGAACTTGGTCAGCACCGCATTCGCTCCGGCCAGTCGCGCCTTTTCACTGTTCATCGCGCTGTCTAGGGAGGTGTGCAGCAGCACGTAGAGGTGCGCGAAGTCCGGCGTTTCACGCAGGGTACGGGTGAACGCATAGCCGTCCATCTCTGACATCTCGATGTCCGAGACGATCAGGTTGATCTGCTGGGCGGTGCCTTGCAGGTCCAGCAGGCAATCGATGGCTTCCTTGGCACTGCGGGCAGTGTGGCATTGCAGGCCGAGGTTGCGCAGGGTGTGCACCGACTGTTGCAGCGCCACCTGGCTGTCGTCGACCACCAGGATTCGCGCGCTGCCGAGAATCTCGGCGTCTTCCATGCTCAACTCGGTAGGCGCCATCTCAATTTGCACCGGAGCGATGCCATGGATGACTTTTTCGATGTCCAGCACCTGTACCAGCGTGCCATCGACCGAGGTCACGCCGGTGATGTACGAGCGTACGCCACCGGAACCGAAAGGGGGCGGGCGGATGTCGGTGGTCAGGCAATGGACGATCTTGCTTACCGCCTGAACGTGCAGGCCCTGCTTGGAGCGGCTGACGTCGGTGACGATCAGGCAGCCACCGTTCGGGTCCTCCAGTGGACGCTCACCGATGGCGCGACTCAAGTCGATGACCGACAACGAGGTGCCGCGCAGGGTGGCGATCCCTTTGACGTGCGGGTGCGACTCCGGCAGTTTGGTCAGTGGCGGGCAGGGAATGATTTCACTGACCTTGAGCAGGTTGATCGCCATCAGCTTGCCGCTGCGCAGGGTGAACAGCAGAAGCGAAAGTGAATCAGCGCGGGCTTTGGTGGAGGACATAGGAACCTTCTGAGGAGAAAGGTGACGGGCAATCCCGGATCGCCAACGGCTGTTGATGCCGGGTTATCGACTTGAGCAGCCCAGGCTTTAGTTTTGTAGGTGCCGGGTAGATCAAAGATCGCAGCCTGCGGCAGCTCCTACGGCAGGTGTAATCTGTGTAGGAGCTGCCGCAGGCTGCGATCTTTTGGGTTATTTCATCCCCAACCGCTTGGCCATCCGCCCAAGATTAGCCCGATCAAGGCCCAACTCCCGGGCCGCACTCGCCCAATTATTGTGATGCCGTTCCAGGCAAGCGCCGATCAACTGGCGCTGATAATTCTCGGTGGCCTCGCGCAAATCCCCGTTCACCAGCGCCACAGCGGCAGTGGCCGGTTGCTCGGGGCCGGCTTCAACGCTGCCGTTGGGCAAGTCCAGGTCCGCTGCACTCAAACTGAGAATCTTCGGCCGCTCCTTGCAATTGCCCAGGGCCTTCAAGGCGCTGCGGCCGATCAGATGTTCAAGCTCGCGAACATTGCCGGGCCAGTCATAAGCCAGCAGCGCATTTTGCGCGTCGCTGTTCAGGCGCAGGCTGTTGAGGCCCATGCGTGAACGGTTCTGTTCGAGGAAGTAACCGCTGAGCAGCAGCACATCGCGGCCGCGATCGCGCAGCGCAGGCACCCGCAGGGGATAAACGCTGAGTCGGTGATAAAAGTCGGCACGGTAACGCCCGCTGCGCACTTCCTCAGCCAGGTCGCGGTTGGTCGCCGCGATCAGACGCACATCGACCTGATGTTCCTTGTCCGAACCCAGGCGCTGCAACTGGCCGCTTTGCAGCACCCGCAGCAACTTGGCCTGTACGGTCAACGACAACTCGCCGACCTCATCGAGAAACAGGGTGCCGCCATTGGCCAGTTCGAACTTGCCGCGTCGGTCATTCAGCGCCCCGGTGAACGCACCGCGTACATGGCCGAACAATTCACTCTCGACCAGGGTGTCGGGCAGCGCGGCACAGTTGAGGCTGATGATCGGTTTGTCGGCGCGGGGCGAGGCGGCGTGGATGGCCTGGGCGACCAGTTCCTTGCCGACGCCGGTGTCGCCAGTGATCAGCACCGTCAGATCGCTGCCGCCGACCAGGCTGATTTCTTCCACCAGGCGCTTGTGTGCCTTGCTCTGGCCGATCATCTCGCGGGCTTGCTGGCCGCTGGCCTGGCGGTACACCTCGGCGCGTTGATGTTCGTCCTCGGCGCGATTGGCCAGGCGTTCAATGCGCTCGGCGGCGTTGACCGTGGCGGCAGCGAGGCTGGCGAAAGCTTGCAGGGCGTCCAGTTCAATCGGTTCGAAACGCTCTGGATCCAGTGCATCGAGGGTCAACAACCCCCACGGACGCTCGTCGATAAACAGCGGGCAACCCATGCAGTCATGGACTTCGAGATGATCATCCAGACCATCGACCAGACCGTCATAGGGGTCAGGCAAGTCGCTGTCGGCGGCGAATCGGGTCGGGCCCGGGCTGCTCAGCAGCGCTTCGAAACGCGGGTGTTCGCTGACCTTGAAGCGGCGGCCCAGTGTATCGGTACTCAAGCCATCGACAGCCAGCGGCACCAGCCATTCGCCATCCAGGCGCAGCAGCGCGGCGGCGTCGCAGGGGAGCAGGGCGCGCATGGCTTCGAGCAAGCGTCGATAACGCTCGCCTTCGGGAAGCTCGCGGGACAGGTCGGAGACCAGGGGGAGCAGGGCAGTCAGCAGGGATTTTGCAGTCATAGTGACTCCATATAGTCGGTATGACTATAAAACAGTCCGTGTCTTTATGACTATTAGATTGTTAACACATTGATTTATAAGCATTAAATAATTGGCATGAAAGCTGATATGCATAAGGCAATCAGTCAGCAATCCACGAGGAGTCACCTTATGCTGAGCGCTCAAGACCGTGCCATCGTCAAATCCACCGTGCCGCTGCTCGAGAGCGGTGGTGAAGCTTTGATCACGCACTTCTACCGCATGATGCTCTCCGAATACCCGCAAGTGCGTCCGCTGTTCAACCAGGCCCACCAGGCCAGCGGTGACCAGCCCCGTGCACTGGCCAACGGTGTACTGATGTACGCGCGCCATATCGACCAACTCGACCAGTTGGGCGATCTGGTGGCCAAGATCATCAACAAGCATGTGGCCTTGCAGATCCTGCCGGAACATTACCCGATCGTCGGTAGCTGCCTGCTGCGGGCGATCGCCGAAGTGCTGGGCGAAGAAATCGCCACGCCGCAAGTGATCGCCGCCTGGGGCGCGGCTTACGGCCAACTGGCCGACATCCTCATCGGCGCCGAAGGCGGCATCTACGACCAAAAGGCGCAGGCGCCTGGAGGCTGGCGCGGGGCGCGTCAATTCATCATCAGCGCCAAGGTCGAAGAAAGCGCGGAAATTACCTCGTTCTACTTCGAACCGGCAGACAAAGGCCCGATTCTGGTCGCGGAACCGGGTCAGTACATCGGTATGCAACTGTTCCTCGATGGCGAAGAAATTCGTCGTAACTATTCGTTGTCGGCCCTGGCGAACAATGGCCAGTACCGCATCAGCGTCAAGCGTGAAGACGGTGGTCGCGCCTCCAATTACCTGCATGACCAGTTGCATGTCGGCGCCAGCATCAACCTGTTCCCGCCATCGGGCGAATTCACCCTGGCGGCGAGCGACAAACCCCTGGTATTGATCAGCGGCGGCGTCGGCATCACTCCGACTCTGGCGATGCTTGAAGCGGCATTGAAAACCGAACGGCCGGTGCATTTCATTCACTGTGCGCGCAATGGCGGTGTCCATGCCTTCCGTGACTGGATCGACGGTCTGGCCGAGCGTCATCCGCAACTCAAGCATTTCTACTGCTATGCCGAGGACGACGGCGTGAGCCCGGCGGCGCACAAGGTGGGCTTGCTCACCGAGCAACAACTGCATGAATGGTTGCCTGAGCAGCGTGACCTGGATGCCTATTTCCTTGGGCCGAAAGGTTTCATGGCGGCGATCAAGCGTCACCTCAAGGCTTTGGGCGTGCCGGAGAAGCAGAGCCGGTATGAGTTCTTCGGGCCGGCTTCGGCGTTGGAGTAAGTCTCTTGAAGATCGCAGCCTTCGGCAGCTCCTACAGGATGCACTCCATTGCCCGTAGGAGCTGCCGGAGGCTGCGATCTTTTGATTCCCTGTCTAAAAGTTAATCCCCGCTTAACCCCCTTATCGTCTATTCCCCCCGAATCCTCCCGACACGCACCAGGCTCTCAAAGCCCACGGCCAGCGTGTAGACTGGCGGGCAATCGAATCTTGAAGGGAAACGCGATGAGCGAGGAAACCATACGGTTGGGGCGTGAACGACGCTATCTGGTATTGCTGGGCATCATTTGCCTGGCACTGATCGGCGGCGCGCTGTACATGCAAATTGTCCTGGGCGAAGCGCCTTGCCCGCTGTGCATCCTGCAACGCTACGCGCTGCTGTTGATCGCCATTTTCGCCTTCATCGGCGCCGCCATGCGCACCCGCCGCAGCATCACCCTGTTTGAAACCCTGGTGGTGATCTGTGCCCTGGCCGGCGTTGGCGTGGCCGGGCATCACGTCTATACCCAGTTCTATCCGGCGGTCAGTTGCGGCATCGATGTCCTGCAACCCATTGTCGATGGATTGCCCCTGGCGAAGATCTTCCCGCTGGGCTTCCAGGTCGATGGCTTCTGCTCCACGCCTTATCCACCGATTCTCGGCCTGTCGCTGGCGCAATGGGCGCTGCTTTCCTTTGTGCTGATCGTGATTCTGGTGCCGCTGTTGACCTTGCGTAACCGCAAAGCACTGCGCTGAGCTTCACCGCCGGCGTAGATTGTCGGACAAAAAACGCCCCGTTCCTCGATGAGAGGAGCGGGGCGTTTTTGCATTTCACGGGGCGGGTAAAAAGACCGTGATACAGGTCCCCTGGCACTGCGACAGGTATGCGACATGTTGTCACAGAGCAAGTGTCGCAGGACATTTCAAGAAGGCGGATTGGTACCCGAACAAGTAACGAAATCGGTCTTCCCGGTCCGCAACGGGCCTCTGCTTCCCTTAGCCTTAACAGGCAGTTTTAACAAGCTTTGGCAAATGGCCAGAGCCCTTGTCATATCGGGGTTTGGGCTAGGTCATGGGTCATTAGCTTGCTATCAACCCTGTCTGATTTACCGGTGTAAGGCCTACTTATTTTGGTGTTTTTGTTGAGAATGAATTTCGATAAGATGCGCCACTTTTACGAAAACGGTTAATGATTGTTGCGGTGCCGGATAAAAATTATTTCGGGATGAGACATGGTTTATGAAACGTTACATATCTACAATCGCCCGCACTGAATTCCCGGCACTGCTCAAACCTTAACCAGGCACAGGGCAGGACAGGGGTCGAGAGCTTCATGCGACGCCTTGGTGTCGGTGCCTCCAACTACCCGCACCAAATGGAATTGGTCTGTAACAAGGCCTTTGACCACGAATTCGAATAAGAACTCACCGCAGGCCCAGGATTTGTCGAAACGCGTCTGACGCCACGACGGGCATGCCCTTATTCAATCCAAGAAAAATGCCAACCCTTGGCAGGGTGAAGTGTTGGCGATCAAAACCCAACTGCATTGCGCAAGCTGCTTTAGAGGTCGTGAGATGAGTAAAAACAGGTACCCCAGACTACTAGGCTTATTGCCGCTGATCGGCACGCTGTTGCTGTCAGGCTGCAACATGACCTTGCTCAATCCCAAGGGCCAGGTCGGTCTGGACGAGCGAAACCTGATCATCACCGCAACGCTGCTGATGCTGTTGGTCGTGGTTCCGGTCATCGTCATGACCTTCCTGTTCGCCTGGAAATACCGCGCGTCCAACACCAGCGCCACCTACACGCCGAAGTGGAACCACTCCACCAAGATCGAAATCGCGGTCTGGGCTGTTCCGGTGCTGATCATCATTGCCCTGGGTTACGTCACCTACAAGTCGACCCACGCGCTGGACCCGTACAAGCCGCTGGAATCGGACGTGAAGCCGGTGACCATCGAAGTGGTCGCGCTGGACTGGAAGTGGCTGTTCATCTACCCGGAACAAGGCATCGCCACGGTCAACAAGATCGTGTTCCCGGCCCACACCCCGATCAACTTCAAGATCACCTCTGACGCCGTGATGAACTCGTTCTTCATCCCTGCGCTGGGCGGCCAGATCTACGCGATGGCGGGCATGCAGACCAAGCTGCACCTGATCGCCAACGAAAACGCTGAAATGGACGGTATCTCCGCCAACTACAGCGGCGCGGGTTTCACCGGCATGAAATTCAAAGCGATCGCCACTTCCCAGGAAGATTTCGACGCCTGGGTAAGTGAAGTCAAAAAGGCACCTAAACAGCTTGAACAAGCTGAATACGCAGCCCTTGCCAAGCAGAGCCAGAACAACCCAGTCGAGCTCTACTCCTCGGTTACGCCGAACCTGTTCCAGACCATCGTCGACAAGTACGAAGGCATGAAACCGGGTCCTAAGGTCAAGCACGAGAAGAAAGAGAAAGAAGTGGCCGCTATGGACATGGACTCGCATTCAACTGCCGGGGCAGAGGAGTAAACGATGTTTGGTAAATTAAGTTGGGAAGCAGTCCCGTTCCACGAGCCGATCGTAATGGTGACCATCGCCATGATCGCGCTCGGCGGTCTGGCACTGTTCGCGGGTATCACCTACTTCAAGAAGTGGACCTACTTGTGGACCGAGTGGCTGACGTCGGTCGACCACAAGAAAATCGGCG
>Ga0160472_100410_pt1 | contig 34234 bp, 25 predicted proteins | sample HID1973M_E11MG_FD_108267 | JGI IMG/M metagenome (GOLD analysis project Ga0160472, IMG submission 108267) | Enriched mosquito-associated microbial communities from UW Madison campus, WI, USA - HID1973M_E11 MG | ecosystem: Host-associated > Arthropoda: Insects > Digestive system > Unclassified ... | reverse complement strand
TTCGAAATGGGTGTAGGTGAAGTTCTCCTTGTGGTGCGCCAGGCACCACTTGGCCATGATCGAACCGCCACGGGAAACGATGCCGGTCACGCGTTTGGCGGTCATCGGCACGTAGCGCAGGAGCACGCCGGCGTGGATGGTGAAGTAGTCGACGCCCTGCTCGGCCTGCTCGATCAGCGTGTCGCGGAACAGCTCCCAGGTCAGGTCTTCGGCCACGCCGCCGACTTTTTCCAGGGCCTGGTAGATCGGCACCGTACCGATCGGCACCGGCGAGTTGCGGATGATCCACTCGCGGGTTTCGTGAATGTGCTTGCCGGTGGACAAGTCCATGATGTTGTCCGCGCCCCAGCGAATACCCCAGGTCAGCTTCGCCACTTCTTCTTCGATGGACGAACCCAGGGCGCTGTTGCCGATGTTGCCGTTGATCTTCACCAGGAAGTTACGGCCGATGATCATCGGTTCCAGCTCGGTGTGGTTGATGTTGGCCGGAATGATCGCGCGACCGCGGGCGATCTCCTCACGGACAAATTCCGGGGTGATGATTTTCGGCACGCTGGCGCCAAAACTGTGGCCGGCGTGTTGCCGGTCCAGCAGACCGGCCTCGCGGGCCACTTCCAGCTTCATGTTTTCGCGGATGGCGACGAATTCCATCTCGGGTGTGATGATGCCTTGGCGCGCGTAGTGCATCTGGGTGACGTTGCCGCCCGCCTTGGCCCGACGCGGGTTGTTCACGTGGGCGAAACGCAGCTTGGTCAGTTCAGCGTCGGCGAGGCGCTCGCGGCCGAAGTTCGAACTCAAACCCGGCAGGCGTTCGGTGTCGCCCCGGGCCTCGATCCATGGCGAGCGCACATCGGCCAGGCCCTTGCGCACGTCAATGATGACGTTGGGGTCGGTGTACGGACCCGAGGTGTCGTACACCACCACCGGTGCGTTGATCTCGCCGCCAAATTCGGTCGGGGTCACATCCAGGCTGACTTCGCGCATCGGCACGAGAATGTCCGGGCGGCTGCCCTGCACATAGATTTTTTGCGAGCGGGTAAACGGCTGCACCGATTGTTGATCGACCTTGGCCGATTCACTCAGGTTGGTGGCGATTTTTGCTTTTGTGGTCATCACGGGCTCTCCAGACAGCATCCAGGCAGTGGATTTTTGTCGGAGCGAACCTGTAAACGAATGGACGCACGGGCGCTGGAAAACCAGCAGTGCTGTGCTCAGTGCTCGAGGGGTGTTCGATTGTCGAACAACATCCCGGACGAAGCACAAGAGGACTCGCCGGGTGACGAGAAATCTTGTTCCCTACGCAGGCGTTAACCTGATCAGGTTCAACGGGATCCGAAATTATTCGATCTCAGCCTCATAGCAAGGCACCCCGACAAGAACCCGGCCAGTCTAGACATAACTGGCAAAGAACGCCAACCCCGCAGCAAACACCTTGATAAATGGCGCAATAACACGCGCAGACAGGATTGTTGCCGCCCCGCTGCACATCTACACTCGCTACGCCGGGTTACGCATTGACGCCACCCGAGCCGCGCCTTAGCCTTGGCGCTCAAATTACCTGTGTAATATCAAAACTAGGGAACGCCCATGCTGCGTAAACTCTCGCTGGCCCTTGCAGTGTCTTGTGCGTCCAATGGAATGGTCTGGGCAGCAGAAGCGCCTTTGTCGACCAAAACCGACCTGGTCAGCGTGTATCAGGAGGCTGTGGACAACAACGCCGACCTGGCCGCGGCCATCGCTCAATATGGCGCCCAGAAAGAAGTCGTGCCACAGGCGCGCGCCGGCTTGCTGCCAAACCTCTCGGGCGGGGCGAATATTTCCGAGGTGCGTACTTCCCTCGACCAGCCTTCGGCGACGTCCAACCGCGATGCGCATTCCTACCAGGCCACCCTGGCGCAGCCGCTGTTCCGCGCTGATCGCTGGTTCCAGTTCCAGGCCGCCAAGGATGTGAACGAACAGGCCGCCCTGCAACTCTCGGCGACCGAGCAAAACCTGATCCTGCAGACCGCCAACAGCTATTTCAACGTGCTGCGCAGCCAGGACAACCTGGCCTCGACCAAGGCCGAGGAGGCGGCGTTCAAGCGCCAGCTCGACCAGTCCAAGGAGCGCTTCGATGTCGGCCTGTCGGACAAGACCGACGTCTTGCAATCCCAGGCCAGCTACGACACGGCCCGGGCCAACCGGATCGTTGCGCAGCGCCAGGTGGACGACGCCTTCGAGGCCCTGATCACCCTGACCAACCGTCAGTACAAATCGATCCAGGGCATCAGCCACAAGCTGCCGATCCTGCCGCCGGCGCCGAACGACGCCAAGGCTTGGGTCGAAACCGCAGCGCGGCAGAACCTCAACCTGCTGGCCAGCAACTATGCCGTCAGTGCCGCCGAGCAAACGCTCAAGCAGCGCAAGGCCGGTCACTTGCCAACAGTTGACGCGGTGGCCCAGTACGAGAAAGGCGACAACGACGCCCTCGGTTTCAGCAACCCCAATGCCCTGGGCCAGCCCTACGGTGGCAATGTCGAGCAAACCACCGTCGGCCTGCAACTGAACATCCCGATCTATAGCGGCGGACTGATCAACTCCCAGGTCCGGCAGTCGTACTCACAGCTTGATCAGACCGAGCAGCAGCGCGAATCCCTGCGCCGGCAGATCGTGGAAAACACCCGCGACCTGCACCGTGCGGTGAACACCGATGTCGAGCAGGTGCAAGCGCGTAAACAGTCGATCATTTCCAACCAGAGTGCGGTGGAAGCGACGGAGATCGGCTATCAGGTGGGTACTCGCAACATCGTCGACGTGCTGGATGCCCAGCGCCAGCTGTACACCTCGGTGCGCGACTACAACAACACCCGCTACGACTACATCCTCGACAACCTGCGCCTCAAGCAACAGGCCGGCACGTTGAACCCTGGGGATCTGCAGGACCTGGCCCGCTGGCTCAACCCGAACTACAACCCGGACAAGGATTTCCTGCCGCCGGATCTGGCAGAGGCGGCGGCCGAGCAGCTCAAGGCGCGGCCATAAAAGCAAAAGATCGCAGCCTTCGGCAGCTCCTACAGGATGATTCCGTGTAGGAGCTGCCGAAGGCTGCGATCTTTTTTGTTTGAAGCAACACGCTTTAACGGTCGATCAACCGCCCCAACCCATCCAGCAACCGCTTTAACGCGCCCTGGTTGCTGCGCATCACCTGCAAACCCGCCTCGGCCATGCGCTGCGCATCCCGCGGCAATTCGAACAATCGCTGCACCGCCAGCGCCAGTCCTTCGGCATCGTCCACTTCCTGCAATGCACCGGCACTGCGCAACTGCGCGGCGATCTCGAGGAAGTTGAACAGGTGCGGCCCACTCAAAACAGGTTTGGCCAGGGCCGCCGGCTCCAGCAGGTTGTGCCCGCCGTTGGGCACCAGGCTGCCGCCGACAAACGCGCTGTCGGCCAACGCATAAAGAAACAGCAACTCGCCCATGGTGTCGCCCAACAGCACCGCCGTGCCCGCATCGACCGTCGCGCCGCTGGAGCGACGGACCGTGGCAAAGCCTTGCTGCCGACACAACTCATGAACCGAGTCGAAACGCTCCGGATGACGCGGCACCAGAATCAGCAAGGCATCCGGATGATTGGCCAGCAACTGCCGATGGGCCGCCAGCACCACCTCATCTTCACCCTCGTGGGTGCTGGCGGCGATCCACACTGGACGCTCCAGGGCCTGCCATTGCTCGCGCAACTGGCTGGCACGTACCAGCAATTGCGGGTCGATGGTCAGGTCGAACTTGATCGAGCCGGTGACTTCAACCGTCTCCGCCCGCGCGCCCAGGTCGCGAAAGCGCCGGGCTTCCGCTTCGGTCTGCACCGCGAACAGGCTCATTTCGGCAAGCATCGGCTGGGTCAGCTTACGGAATCGGCCGTAACCCTTGGCCGAACGCTCGGAAAGACGCGCATTGGCCAGTGCCACGGGAATCCCGCGTTTGGCGCATTGATGGATGTGGTTGGGCCACAGTTCGGTTTCCATGATCACCGCCAGTTTTGGCTGCACGCGATCAAGAAAACGCCGGGCAGCGCAGGGCAAGTCGTATGGCAAGTAGCAGTGCTGAATCCGCGGCTCGTTGGCGAACAGTGCCTGGATGCGCTCCGATCCGGTCGGGGTCATGCAGGTCACAGTGATCGGCAGCGCCGGATAGCGCTGCAGCAAGGCGCGGATCATCGGTGCGGCGGCGATGCTTTCGCCCACCGACACCGCGTGCACCCAGATGCCGCCTGGCTGCATCGCCGGCATCCCGTAGGAGAACCGCTCGCCGATGCGTTTGGCATACGCCGGCGCCTTGCGCGCGCGCAGCCACAGCCGAATCGCTACCAATGGCAGCCCCAGGTAAAACAGCGCGGTGTAGAGAGTTCTATTCATGGCGGCGGAGTTTATCGGCTTTTTTCGCCGATCGCCTGCAAGTGCACGGCAAATCGTTCGGCGAGCCAGCGTGCCGCCGGGCCCAGCGGTTCGTCGCGGCGCCAGACCAGTTCGACCACCAGCGCTGGCGGGGTCCATTCGCTGACCAGTTCGACCATCTGGTTCTGGTAGGTCGGATACTGCACCACGTGACGCGGCAACCAGGCCCAGCCGAGGCCGCGCACCAGCCATTCGGCCATCACATAGAAGCTGTCGGCGCGCCATACCTGCGGGCTGGCCGGTTCGCTGCCCGGATAGACACTCGATTGCGTGGACATCAACAACTGGCGATGGCGAGCCAGCGCCTGGCAATCCACCCGGGGTTGCTGCGCCAACGGATGATCGACGCCGCACACCGTGACCATCTCCACGCTGCCGAGCACCCGCCGTTCCAGCGCCTCGGGGATCTGGTCGTGAAAGAACAGCAGGCCCAGATCGGCGCGGCGCTCCACCAGTTTGCGTGCGACTTCGCCCTGGGCAGCGCTGGTCAATTGCACTTCGAGACTGGGAAATTGCGCGGCCAGCGCTTCGAAACTCTCGATGATTGGCTGATACGGCATCGCCTCGTCCTGCGCCAGCCGCAGCAGCGCCTCTTGCCCGCGCATCATTGCCAGTGCCCGGCCATTGAGACGCTCGCATTGGCGCAAGACCTCGCGCGCTTCCTCGAGCAAGGCATTGCCGGCTTCGGTGAGTTTCGGCTGGCGTCCACTGCTGCGGTCGAACAGGCTGATGCCGAGGTCTTCTTCGAGCAGCGCTATGGAACTGCTGACGGCCGATTGCGCCTTGCGCTCCGCCCGTGCCACGGCGGAAAACGAGCGCTGCTCCGCTACGCTGACGAACAGGCGCAGTTGTTCGAGGTTCCATTGCATGGCTAACCCATCTTCAAAACAGATAGGTAATGACTTTACCGCATCTGGAGTCGCTCTAAAATGTCACCTCAGAGAGCAACACTTCACACGAGGATAAAACCATGACCGCTTACTACTACCTGGCCATCGCCATCTGCGCCGAAGTGATTGCCACTGTTTCGATGAAAGCGGTCAAGGGCTTCAGCACCCCGCTGCCGCTGGTGCTGGTCATCTGCGGTTATGGCATCGCCTTCTGGATGCTGACCCTGGTGGTGCGCAGCGTGCCGGTGGGTGTGGCGTACGCGGTGTGGGCCGGCATGGGCATCGTGATGGTCAGCGTGGCGGCGCTGTTTATCTATGGGCAGAAGCTGGACGTGCCGGCGATGCTGGGGATGGCGTTGATTGTGCTGGGGGTTGTGGTCATTCAACTGTTTTCAAAAACAGCGGGCCACTGACATTCGAAACGCGATCTCCTGTAGGAGTGAGCCTGCTCGCGATGAGGGCGCGTCAGTCAACATTGATATCGCCTGACACGCCCTCATCGCGAGCAGGCTCACGCCTACAGGATTCTTGCTCACCTCTGGATCCGGTAAATCCCCCCTCCATCGAGTCTGTATACTGCCACCTCGTCTTGAACACAGAGGTCGCCGCATGCCATCCGTTATTTCCACCGACGTTCTGATTGTCGGCGCTGGTGTCGCCGGCCTCTGGCTGAATGCGCGCCTGCGCCGCCAGGGCTTTTCAACGGTGCTGGTGGAAAACGCCAGCCTCGGTGGCGGGCAGACGGTCAAGTCCCAGGGCATCATCCACGGCGGCGCCAAGTACGCGTTGCATGGCGCCCTGACCGGCGCTTCGGAAGCCATCGCCGACATGCCGCGCCGTTGGCGTGAAGCCATCGCCGGCGACGGTGAGCTGGACCTTTCCGGCGTGCGCCTGCTGTCCGAAGCCCATTACCTCTGGTCCCCGGGCACCCTCGCCGGCAACCTCACCAGCTTCTTCGCCAGCAAGGCCGTGCGCGGCCGCGTCGATCAGGTCAAGGGCGAGCAATTGCCGCCAGCCCTGCAGGACAAGCGCTTCAAGGGCAAGGTGTATCGCCTGGCGGAACTGGTGATCGATGTGCCGAGCCTGATCCAGCGCCTGGCCGATCTGGCGGGCGACGGCCTGCTTGCCGGGCAGAAGATCGAACCCTTGCTCGAGGGCGGCGTGCTGGTTGGCCTGAAAGTCGATGAGCGCGAGATCCGCGCCCAACGTATCGTCCTCAGTGCCGGCGGCGGTACCGCGCAACTATTGGAAACCCTGGGCCTGAGCCAGCCGGCCATGCAACGCCGGCCGCTGCACATGATCATTGCCAAGGGCCCGAGCCTGAAACCACTGTATGCCCACTGCCTGGGCGGCGGTACCAAACCGCGGATCACCGTGACCACCCACCCGGCCGCCGACGGCAACTGGGTGTGGTATGTGGGCGGCGATATCGCCGAAAGCGAAGGCGTGGCCCGCGAACCTGCGGAACAAATCGCCACTGCGCAAAAAGAAATTGGCCAGTTGTTGCCGTGGATCGACCTGAGCACGGTGCAGTGGGCGACCTTGCGCGTAGATCGAGCAGAACCCCTGCAATCGGGCCTGATCCGCCCCGACAATGCCTTTCTCGCCGAAGAAGGCCGACTGTTGGTGGGTTGGCCAACCAAGCTGGCCCTGGCGCCGGATTTTGCCGACCGCGTCATGGCCAGCCTTGAGCGCGACGGCATCCAGCCCTCCCCTGCGGCCGCGCTGCCGGAATGGCCGAAACCGCCGATGGGTGTACCGGCCTGGGAGCTACTGCTGCCATGAGCCTACCGACTCTGCATGACTTGCATCGCCCCCTGGGCAGTACCGGCCTGCGGGTGTCGCCCCTGGGCCTGGGCACGGTGAAACTGGGCCGCGATCAAGGGGTGAAGTACCCCAACGGCTTTCGCATTCCCGACGACGATGAAGCGCGCATGCTGCTCAAGCTCGCCCGCGACCTGGGTATCAACCTGATCGACACGGCTCCCGCCTACGGCCGCAGCGAAGAGCGCCTCGGGCCGTTGCTGCGCGGCCAGCGTCAGGACTGGGTGATTGTCAGCAAGGTCGGCGAAGAGTTTGCCGACGGCCTGTCGCGCCATGACTTCAGTGCGGCCCACACGCGCATGTCCGTGGAGCGCAGCCTGCAACGCCTGGAAACGGATTTCATCGATCTGGTGCTGGTTCATTCCGACGGCAACGACCTGGCGATCCTTAACGATTCAGAGGTCTATGCCACCCTTGCCGAACTGAAGGCCGAGGGCAAGATCCGCGGCTTCGGCTTTTCCGGCAAAACCGTCGACGGCGGTTTGAAGGCGCTGGAGCAAGGTGACTGTGCGATGGTCACCTACAATCTCAACGAACAGAACGAGAAGGCTGTCATTGACTATGCTGCTGCACACGGCAAAGCCATTCTGGTGAAAAAGGCCCTTGCCAGCGGACACGTTTGCCTCAGTCCAGGCGTGGATCCGGTGCGTGCCAGTTTCAAGTTGTTGTTTGAGCAGCCCGGTGTGGCCAGTGCTATTGTCGGCACCATCAATCCGTTGCACCTCGCCCACAATGTCGCGACCGTTGCCCAGGTCCTACGTAGCCAATGATGCCGCCCACGCGGCCTTAAGCAGGAGCCGACATGTCGCGTACGCTCATCAGAAAGAACCCGAGCAACTTCAAGACCCTGCCGTTATTCGTCGAAGCGACCCCCGAAGGCCTGACTTACCAGAGCGTCGGCAGGCCGCTGAACTTCACCCAGACTTTGCAACGCCGGCGCCCGGTGACGGTCGCCGACAGCGAGCGCTTCGCCCTGGAACTGGCCAACCTTGGCGTTTCCGTGCGCCTGACGCTGCATTGGCAGAACCGCGATTATTGGGTGCTGGTCCGCCAGCGTCGCCAGGACCGCGGGGACGTGGTGCTCAAGCTGATTTCCGGCTACGTACCGGCCCACGAACTGAACCTGCCCTTGCATACGGCGATCCAGGAGATCGCCGAAGAGTGCCTTTTGGAAACGCCGGAAGGCTGGCTCGGCGGACGCTTCAATGACACCTGGCTGCCGGCGCCCTACTCGGCGGCCCTGCATTATCGGGAAGCCCTGCCCTTTCGCCTGACGCCGTTGTCCGGCTCGGCACGACCGGTGCGCTGCGCCAATCTGCAACTGATCGAACGGCCGCGGGCTTATGTGCACCTGCCGACCGCATCATTGCAGTTGATCTATGACTTGCGCCTGGAAGTGCCCAAGGACGCCAAGTCCCTGAGCCTGTTCCATGTCGACGAACGCCTGGAGGGCGACCAACTCGTCGCCCGCCTCGACCGCAAGCGTCCCGACCTGTACCTGATGCCCCTGCAGGATGGCCACCCGATGGCCGAGCTTTATACCTTGAAGAAAGATCACCTGTACCCGGCGAGCACCCGCGGGCTGTTCCTCGCGGAAAGCTTTTCCCGGCAGGAAGGCTGGCTGGTGCGCGACGAACGAATTCGCTGGAAGGATTGGGTGCGGCAACAGGGCCTGACCCCGCCGGGGAAGGATTCCGGGTTGGCGCGGTTGCGCGGGAAGGCGAAGTTGCTGCTCAAGAAGATGGTGCCGCGCAAAAAGGTCAGCTCCTGATAGCAAAAGATCGCAGCCTGCGACAGCTCCTACATTTACACCTGTAGGAGCTGCCGCAGGCTGCGATCTTTTGAGCCTTACGACTTGCGGATCTTCTCGACAATCGCCGTGGTCGAGCTGTTTTCCACCAGCCCCAGTACTTTCACCGTGCCACCGTAAGCGGTCACGATGTCCGCGCCGACCACCTGGTCGATCCCGTAGTCGCCACCCTTGACCAGCACGTCGGGCTTGACCGCGCTCAGCAGGTTTTCCGGGGTGCCTTCGGGGAAGCTGATGACCCAGTCCACAGCGCCGAGACCGGCCAGTACCGCCATGCGCCGGTCAACGCTGTTGATCGGACGACCTGGCCCCTTCAGGCGGCTGACCGACGCGTCGTCGTTGATCGCCACGATCAGGCGATCACCTTGGGCTCGAGCCTGTTCAAGGTACGTCACATGGCCGGCATGGAGGATGTCGAAGCAACCGTTGGTGAAGACAATACGCTCGTTGTGCGCACGGGCATCGTCAACCGCCAGCAGTAGTTGTTCCAGGCCCAGCACACCGCGCTCGGAACCCTCTTCACGCTGAATCGCCCGACGCAGTTCCGGCGCGCTGATGGCGGCCGTACCGAGCTTGCCGACCACGATGCCGGCGGCAAGGTTGGCCAGGGCCACGGCATGGGGCAATTCCTCGCCAGCAGCGATCGCCGCTGCCAGGGTGGAAATCACCGTATCGCCGGCACCGGTCACGTCGAACACTTCACGGGCACGGGCTGGCAGGTGCAGCGCCGGATGATCGGGGCGCAACAACGTCATGCCGTGCTCGCCGCGGGTCACCAGCAGAGCACCGAGGTCCAGGTCGTGCATCAACTGCGCGCCCTTGTTGACCAACTCGTGCTCATCGGCGCAACCGCCGACGATGGTTTCGAATTCGTTGAGGTTCGGGGTGATCAGGCTCGCACCGCGGTAGATGGAGAAATCCTTGCCCTTGGGATCGGCCAGCACCGGAATGCCTCGGGCACGGGCGGCCTGGATCAGCGCTTGATGGTTTTTCAGCGCGCCTTTGCCATAGTCCGACAGCACCAGCACCTTGATGCCTTCGAGCAATTCGTCGACCTGCGCAGCCAATGCCGCGGCATCGGTGGCGAAGGGTTCTTCGAAGTCGATACGCAGCAGTTGCTGGTGACGGCTCATGACCCGCAGCTTGACGATGGTCGGCTGATGAGCAATACGCTGGAACAACGCACGCACGCCAGCGCCCTTGAGGCTATTGACCAGGCTGTTGGCAGCCTCATCGTCGCCGGTCACGCCGACCAGCGAAGCGGGCGCTCCGAGTGCGGCGATGTTCAAGGCAACGTTGGCGGCACCGCCCGGACGGTCTTCGATGTGATCGACCTTGACCACCGGCACTGGAGCCTCAGGGGAAATCCGTGAGGTACCACCATGCCAGTAACGGTCGAGCATGACATCGCCGACCACCAAGACAGGGGCTTGATCGAATCGCGGCATGGACAACTTCATGGAGCAACCCACATACAGAATGAACAGGGGCGCGATATTAACACAGGGTTGGCCCCGGCTTGTGCGACGGCTGCAACAGGATCATTTGTCACGCGCCAATGCTCGTTTTTTGAGCAAGACAGGCCGATTCTGCTTCATTCATAAGCAGACAATGCAGGCAGGGAGCTGCAAAAGGGTGAGCCGGGCCCACCCTTTCGCCGGGGGTCAGGCGATGTCTTCGGCCGGGGCGTCGAGGCCCATCGCATTCAGGCGGGCGTAGTAGCCATTTTGTGCGAGCAACTGGTCATGGGTACCGCGCTCGACGATTTTCCCCTGGTCCATGACCAGGATGAGATCGGCCTTTTCGATGGTCGACAAGCGGTGCGCGATCACCAGTGTGGTCCGGCCTTTCATGACCTGATCCAGCGCTGCCTGGATATGCCGCTCGGACTCCGTATCTAGCGCCGAGGTCGCCTCATCGAGAATCAGCAACGGGGCGTTCTTCAACAGTGCACGGGCGATCGCCAGACGCTGGCGCTGACCGCCGGACAGCAGCACGCCATTTTCCCCGACCTGAGTGTCCAGGCCTTGAGGCAGCTGGGCGATGAAATCCATCGCGTATGCGTCTCTGGCAGCTTTCTCGATGTCTTCACGGGGCGCACCGGCCAGATCGCCGTAGGCGATGTTGTTGGCCACGGTGTCACTGAACAGCGTCACATGCTGGGTGACCTGGGCGATGTGCTTGCGCAGGTTGAGCAACTTGTACTGCTCCACTTCCACTCCATCAATCAGGATCTCGCCTTTATCGTGGTGATAGAAACGCGGAATCAGGTTGGCCAGGGTCGACTTGCCACTGCCCGAGCGTCCCACCAGCGCCACCATTTGCCCCGGCTCTGCCGAGAAACTGATGTTATCGAGCACCAAGCGATCGGTCTCGGGATAGGTAAAGCTGAGATTGCGCACGTCCAGGCGACCGCTGACGGCATCACGCTCGATGGTGCCGGTGTCGACTTCAGGCGCGACGTCCAGTTGCTCGAAGATGCTTTCAGCACCCGCCACACCTTTCTGGATGGTCGAGCTGACTTCGGACAATTGCCGGATCGGCTTGGGCAGCAGGCCGGCCAGGGTGATGTAGGCCACCATGTCACCGGCAGACGCGTCACCGCGCAGGAACAGGACCAGGAACATCAGCACGGCCATGGCCGTGTAGATCACCAGTTGCAGCATGGGCGTGTAGATGGCGCCGGTACGGGTCATGCGCAGTTGTTTATCGGTGTTGCTCTGACTGGCATTTTGAAAGCGTTGTTCTTCGTAGGTTTCGCCACCGAAACTGCGCACCACGCGATAGCCCTGGATGGTTTCCGAGGCAACGTGGGTCACATCCCCCATGGCCAACTGGATTTTCTTGCTCTGCTTGCGGAATTTCTTGCTCGCCGTACGCACCATGAAAGCGATCAGAGGCAAGATGGCGACCATGACCAGCGTCAGGCGCCAGTTCATGAACAGCAGCGAGGCAAACAGGAAGATGACCGTCATGCCTTCACGGATAACGACCTTGATCGCATCTGTCGCCGCCCCTGTGACCATGGTCACGTTGAAGGTGATACGTGAAATCAGATGCCCCGAGTTATGCTTGTCGAAATACCGGTTGGGTAGCACCAGCAGGTTGTTGAACAGCTGGACCCGCAGATCATGGACTAGACCCAGGGAAACCTTGGCCAGAAAATAGTTACCCAGATAGGATCCAAGCCCTTGCCAGGCTGCGATCAGAATGATCAGCAACGGCACGGCCTGCAATAATTGCAGGTCTCGCAGGTAAGGCACGGTTGGAAAAAGCACCGCTTCGGGGTTGGATAGACCGTCGACGAAGTATTTGAGAATGTAACCCAGCATTGGCTGCGTCGATGCGAAAATCAGGAAGCCGACGATGCTGATCAGAAACAGGCTGATGTACGGCCGGACGTAGCCCAGCAGGCGGAAATAGATTTTCAAGCTCGAAGGGCTTGCGGAGAGACTGGAGTCGGTCATATCACGCGATTGTCGATGAAAAGGACGCTGACTTTAGCACAGCTTCCCCAGGGTTCTGGCAATCGCATAAAGTCTGTGTATTGTGGCGCGTCAAATACTCACCCTGTACCCGAATCCCGGCCCGGTTGTCATATTCAGGAATAAATCTTTCAGCATGCAATTAAGCGGATTGAACAACACCTCCAATCGAGTTTTCGATTTCATTTGCCTGTGGATCCTTCCACTCGGATATCTCCTGTTGCTTTGCGCGCTGTTTTTTCTGCCGGGGCGCAGTGTGCACCACAAACTCTTTTATGGCCTGTTCAGCATTCCGGCCTTCGTTGCGCTGTGCCTGCGTCCGCGGATCGGCATGCAGTTGCTGCGCGAACCGATCGTCATAGCGGTGTTGCTTTTTGTGGGTTGGGCCTGGCTCAGCCTGTCCTGGGGTCCGGTAGATGACGTCCCTGCCGGTCAGTTCAAGCCCGCGCTGCACACCTTCCTGCTGTTCGTCGGCTGCGCCCTGCTGGTGCGCTATCGCAGCGAGCTGATCCCGCCCATCCTGTTCTGCGCTGCAACGGTGGCGGTGATCGCTTCGGTCTATAACCTGTACAAATTTTCCCAGATCTACCAACCGGAAATGCGCCTCATTGGTGTCGGAGCCTTTGATAATCCGTTACTCAGCTCCCATGTTTTCGGCTTTTTCTGTGCCTATTGGCTGAGCCTGAGCATGACCTTCAAGCGCCGCCAGATACTTTGGCTGAGCCTTCCAGCGGCGGCCATCATGCTCGCGGCCGTAGTCGCCACCGGTTCGAGAACCCCGCTGGTCGCCCTGACAATTGCCGCCTTGTGGCTGTGCTTCATCTGCTGGAATCGTCGATCCGTCGTCATGTTCGCCTCCATTGTTGTCGCCGGATTGGCAATTTACGTGCTGTTTTCGCAGAAATTGATCGAAAGAGGCAGCTCGTTCCGCTTCGAACTCTGGCAGATGACCTTGAGCAAGATCGCTGATCATCCCTGGATAGGCCATGGTTACAACGCCCAACTGCGACTCGATCCGGGGGTTGGTTACACCCTGCAAGAGCCCCACAGCTTTGCCCTTGGCGTGCTCTACTACATTGGCATCATCGGCTTGCTGCCATGGCTGTTTTTCCATGTCCGAGGCTTCATCATCAGCTGGCACCATCGTTTCCAGCCCCTGTTCATCATTGCCTCGACCTGGCTGGCCTTTGGCATCGGTGCCGGTCTGTTCGAGGGCGGTGGCATTATCTCGCGCCCCAAGGAACACTGGTTCCTGTTGTGGATTCCATTGGCACTGGTCGCCGCCCTGAGCATTAACCAACGGGCCAGACGCCTGCTGGACATGCCCATCAAGACACTCAAACCAGACGCTTTGCAGCAGTTGACTGCCCAGGCCCGGATTATTGAAGAAGATGGCCTGGGCCCCAAAGTCCTGCGCCTGACCGATGGCAGCTTCCTCAAGCTGTTCCGCCGCCGTCGCTGGTACACCTCGGGAAGTTTCATCCCCTATTCCGAGCGTTTCGCCATCAACAGCCAGCAGTTGTGCACCATGGGCATTCCTGCGCCGCAGATCCTGGATCTCTATCGTCTCGAGGACGGCAGCACCGCCGTGCACTACTCGCCACTGCCCGGCAACACGCTGCGCCAGGTTCTGCAAGGCATCACGGCGCCTGCGGTGCGCCAGGCCCTGGTAGAACGTTTCGGCAAATTCATGGCGCAAATGCACCAGCAAGGCGTCTACTTCCGCTCTCTGCACCTGGGCAACGTGCTGGTACTCGATGATGGCGAGTTTGGTCTGATCGATGTGGCCGACATGCGAATTTATCCTTCGTCATTGAGCAGTTCCCTTCGTAAGCGTAATCTGCGCCATATGCAGCGTTATGCCGAAGATCGGCGTTGGCTGTTTGAGGATCATTTCGACGCGTTGCTCCAGGGATACGCCGCGACGGCATCGAAATCCGACGTGGATAAATTGCACAGGCAAGTGCTGGCCGGCTCTCCCCCGGCCCGGGCTCATTGATGATAGAAACCAACCCCCTGATTGCGTCGGCGGCTTATCTGCTCGCCATCGCTACCGCTGCGCTGCTGCTGCGCACCGTGCCAGCCTTCAGCAGACAGCTGGACCACTCTGGTGAAAGCCGTTTTGCCGGCATTGATGGCCTGCGTGGCTATCTGGCATTCGGCGTGTTCGTGCACCATTCGATCATCACCTGGATATTCCTGCGCACCGGCGTGATCGACTTCCCCCCGAACAACTTCTATTCGCAGCTCGGCCAGGGCAGCGTCGCGCTGTTTTTCATGATCACCGGTTTTCTTTTTTGGGATCGCTTGCTGACCCATGGGCGCAAACACGACTGGCTGGCTTTTGCGGTATCTCGCCTGTTTCGCCTTTATCCGCTCTATCTGCCGCTGATGCTGGCCGTGTTTGTCACGGTGTTCTACTTGCAGAACTGGGAATTGAAGGAACCGGTTGGCCAGATCATTACCCAGACCCTGGGATGGCTGACCTTTGACCGGCCCGACGTCAACGGGTACCACCAGACTGGCATGCTGATCTCGAACGTCACCTGGACACTGGCCTATGAGGTGTTTTTCTACCTGTCCCTGCCTCTGGCCGGGATGCTGTTCATCTATCGCGGCGGCTGGGTACAGACGGTGCTGTGCCTGATCGGCATCTACGCCCTGTATCAAGTGGTCGGCTGGGAACACTCACTGAAGAAGCACTTTCTCGCCAGCTTCCTCGGGGGCATAGCGGCTGCGTACTGGATTCGCAAACCGCATTTGCTGGCCTGGAGCAAAAGCCCACTGGCAGGCATCATCGCCCTGGTGGCCTTGATCATTGCATTCACCGCATTCAAACGCGCCTTCGCTCTGGCCCCGTTACTGCTGCTAACGGTGTTTTTCGTGATCGTGGCCTCCGGCAACCTGCTGTTTGGCGCCCTGAGATCACGCAGCATTCGCTGGATGGGAGAGATCAGCTACAGCACCTACCTGCTGCATGGTTTTGTGCTCTGGCTGATGGTGCAGCAGCTGCCGCAGATGTTGCACCTGGATGCCCGGGAAGCCTGGATCTACCTGCCGTTGATGGCGCTGTGCAGCTGCCTGCTGATTGTTATCAGCAGCCTGACCTATGTGTATATCGAGAAACCAGGGATCCAGTCAGGCAAGAACACTCTGTACTGGTTACGCCAGAACAAAAAAGCGCGCAAAGCGCTTGCCGAGGAGTCGGCTCAACAGCGTTGAGCCTACTGCGCTATTCTTCCAGCCGCGAAAACAACAACCGGCCCAAACCACGCCAGGTTTTCTTGTTCCAGGCCTTCAGCGGGATCTGCGCCAGCAGCTCTCGCGCCAGTTTGCGATCGCGATTGGCTGTCTTTAGAAACATCGAATTGAGAAACTTGTAACGTACTTCGTCGTACAGCGGATGGTCGCTGAACAGCGCATAGGTACGCAGGATACTGTCGATCATGAAGCGGTGGTTCTTGTAGGAGTTGGTGGCATGCTTGCGATAACGCGCCATCACCACGCTCAGGCCGTCGATGAAGTAACCGGCATGGGTCACCTTCAGTTCGATCAGCAAGTCTTCCAGGCGAATGGTCGGATCGAAGCCGCCCACCTTGTCCAGCGCTTCGCGGCGGATCATCAGGGTTGGTGCCGGAGGGTAAGGCTTGCGCTCCAGGAACATGTCATCGAAATCCAGGCGACGGAACGGCACATCGCGGCGCTGGCGCTTCTCCGGGTAAAGGTTGCCATCGGCATCGATCAGCTCGATGTTGCCCGCGCAAATGCCGACCTCGGGCTTGCCGTCCATGTGCGCTACCTGAATGGCGATTCGCTCCGGCATCATGATGTCATCGGAACCGAAGGGCACGATCAGACTGCCCCTGGCCCGGGCAATCGCACCGTTGAGGGTATTGGTCAGCCCCTGGTTTTCCTGGACGCGGAAGTCGAAACCATGGATGGCCTGCAGCGCCCTGATTCGCTCGACACTGTCGTCTTTGGAGCCATCATCGACCACCAGCAACTCGATGTTCGGGTAGGTCTGATGGATGACACTGAGGATGCTTTCTTCAATATAACGGCCGTGGTTGTACGACGCGATGATGACCGTGACTATGGGTTGAACGCCGCTCATGGCTGTGGACTGCACGTCGCTCATGGCTGTCGGTTGCACGTCGCTCATGGCTGCTCCTTGCGGGCCTGCTCCAGGCCGGAGTCGATCAGGTTCAGGTATTCCTGCCGGAATACCTCGATGTCATGGTGTTGTTGCAAATAGCGGAAGGCCTGCTCACCCTTGGCCTTGAGCTCGTCATCCGACAAACCGAGATAGGTGTCCAGCGCCGCCTGCAAAGTCGGCACATCCTTCGGCGTGATTGCCAGGCCACCGGCCCCCTCAATGAGCGGCAACATCGCCGGTACATTCGAGGCAATGACCGGCAGATGCCCACTCATGCCTTCCAGCAGAGCCAGGCCCAGGCCTTCGGCCAGTGACGGCATGGTCCAGATGTCGAACGCGCGGATGTACTGCAGGGCGATGGCCTTGAAACCCAGCAGATGTGCGCGGCTACCGAGACCGAGACGATCGATTTCAGCGGCCAGTCGTGATTCCTCACGACCGGCACCAATGATCGCCAACTGCGTGTTCGGGTATTTGTCCTTGAGTGCGGCAAAGGCCTGCAGCAAATAAATGTGGCCCTTGACCGGCACCAGGCGGCCCAATGCACCGATCAGCCGTACCGACGGATCGATACCCAGCATTTCACGAGCCTTCTCGCGGCTGTGCTGCAGGCCTTCAGCCTGCTCGATGTCGATCGCGTTAGTGATCGCATAGGTGTTCTGGTCGGTGAAGCCGCAATCGCAATCGAGCAGGTACTGTTTGACCGCCGGTGACACCCCGACAAAGCGCCAGTGCCGGTCGATAAGTCGCTGGGTCTGACGGCGCCGGTAAAACCGGTCGTACTCGCCAAAACCGTGGGAAATGCCGATGCACAGTGGCACCTTCAACCAGCGGTTGAGCGTCAGCATCATGTTTACCGGCTTGAAGCGGTTGCAGATCACCACGTCGAACTTTTCCCGGCGGCAGAACTTGTACAGCTGCCACATGGCCCGCAGGCGCATGCCTTTGAGGGACTTGTCGGAAAACTCGAAATACACCGAACGGTCGGCGCGGCTGACCGCCTCGCCGGGCCCGGGCTTGCCGCGCAAAAAGGCGGCGGTCACTTCGTAGCGATCGCCGGGCAAGGCCTTGACGATCTGCTCCGCGAGATCGGCAAAGTCATGGGTTTTGACGTTGTAGTCAGGCTGTAGCTGCAGGACCTTTGAACGCTGACTCATAACTCTCCCCGCTGAGAAACATTGCCTGGCGTGTGCTTGATGACCCACAGCAGTTCGTGGCGTCTTACTGCCTTGCGAAAGAATTCATTCTCGCCGTAGACCGCTACCGCCCTGCCCACCAACAGGCGCTGTATCAAGCGACGCAGACGTCGCTTGAACGGCATCGGCGGTTGCAGGTCATGCATCATGCCCAGCGCCATGGCCTTGTCTTGCTGGCGCGCCAGCGACATGGGCAGACAGACGGGCTGCATCGGCACGGCCGGATCGAAAGCAGGCGGCAGGGTTATGCCGTTACCTGCGCTCCCCATCGGCCAACGATCGTTGTCGTGCAGGTGGTTGGCATAGCCCAGCAGCGTGGCCGGTTGCCAGTCCAGGCCCTGCAGCGCCTCGAGAACCGCCGCCTGAGCGCAGATATGATCGGGATGCGGATCAAGCGTCGGGTGTGGCAGGACGATGACCTCGGGGCGCGCACGCAGCAGCAATTCGCGCAGGTCCGCCAGCAGATTGTTCCAGGTCGGCGCACCGTCTGCATCGCCCGGCAGCGTGAAAGGATTCAACTGGCGAAACAGGCGGGTGTCGCTCATATCCGCTTCCCTGGATCCCGCCGCCACGGCAGGCGCGGCCTGCATGCTCGCCAGTTGCAGGCAGAAGTAACCCAGCTGCACGCAGTGAGCCTCAGGCACGCCGGCCCAACGTGGCACGGCGATGCTGTCCCAAGTGCGTAGACGACCTTTCAAGCGGGCTGCCTCGACCTTGTTCAGGCCCATCTGCTGATAGTGTTCGGCTTCGATTTCACCGGCGGTCAGGGTGACGATCCAGGTTTCGTCAGCCTGGCTGTACAAACCGTAGGCGGCCAGCTCGGCGTCATCGGCATGGGGCGCGATGACCATTACCCGCTGACGCCGATAATCCGGGTGCTCGAACGCCCACAGCACAGGCTCGCCCAGCACACGGCAGTGTCGACCGCACAAGCGCAGCTCACCACGGGACAATGCCTGGGCCTGACCGCTGAGATTGAGATAACGCAGGCCGTTTACACCGCGCTCGAAGGTTTGCCGATCAGGGTTTTCGCCCCCCAGCAACTCGACCACAGGGTCGATGAACCGCCCCAGCCAGGTACTTTTAACCCGCAGCGCCAACACCAGCGTCGCGTCATCGACCAGCATGACCCCTTCATCCAGGCGCAAATGCTCACCCCTGAGGTGCACTTTTGGTTGCGGGGTGTAGGGTGGAAAGCTGTACTGATAATCGTCTTTCGGCGAATAGAACAGGTGATCGGCAAACCAGGCTTCGTGGGCGATCCAGGCGAGGACCGCGAGCAGCAGCGGCAACCACCAGGCCACCAGTACGCCGATGGCAATCAGCAGCGCCAGCGCAATCAACAGTCCGACACGTTTGTTGCGCCGATGGCGCTTGAGCAATTGCTGTTTGCGACTCATGGGTTGGCTCATACGGTAAAGACCGGCACGGGATTGCACCAGCGATCCTTGTATTCACGATCGGCGCGACCAAAGGAGAAGCGCAACGGCTTGTCCTGAGCCCGGGCATGTTCCCAGGCGCTTTGCGTATTGAGGAAACTCAGCACGCTGCCGGGGCTGAACTCGCGGGTCTCGGGGTCGACCCCGCCGTTGATGTACTCCACGCTGATCCACTGCGGGGTTTCAACGCGGTACACCAGCTGAATGGCAATGGGCGCGCCGCCCAGGAAAATCACCGAACCGATCAGCAACTCACGCAGCAGTTCGATGACCTCGGCCATGCGCTCGGCGCCCGTCGCCGGAAAACCCCAGCGGCGCTGGAACAGATCACAGTAAATGGCTGCCAGCTCTGCACTGGAGAAATCGGACACCGGCCGCACGACCCCACCGGCCTCTTCCAGCAAACGCAGTTCGCGACGCTGGTTGTAGCGAAATTTCTTCGACAGCTCTTCCGGGGTGCGGGCCATGGCCAGCTGTTCAGCCTGCAACCTGATGCCGGTGAAACGGCCTTCGTTGAGCGCCGACAGGTAGCGACCGCGATGACGCAGAGGCGCCTGGGCATCGGCGGCGGCCGGGAGAATGATCTCGGCGTTACCCAGGTCGAACAGGCCTTTTTTGCCCCTGCGCTTGAGTACGTCCTTGGACAGCGCGAGGTCGCGGCCCCAGGTCGGGATCGCCGCCTTGACTTCGCCGCCCTGCTCCCAGGCCAGGTAGCGCACCGGAATGTCGGCCAGTTTCGCCAGCCGCTCGACCACCAGGGGATGGGTGGCGACACTGCCGCCATAACGCTGCCAGACTTCGGCATAGGTCGAGGCGTCGATTACCGCCCAGCCACGCTCGCGCCAGCCTTGAAATCGGTTGAGCATCAGCCCCTCTGTGCCAGTTCGGTAACGTGCGGCAAGTGCCAGAAAGCGTCGCGCACCGCGCGATCGGAAAAGCGCTCGCGCAAGCGTTCGAGCATCAGCCCGGCACACTGCTGGCGCTGTTGATCATCCATACCGGCCAGATGTCGCAGCCCTTGAGCCAGATGCTCGGCATCGCCCAGGGGGAACAGGATGCCCACGCCCTCGACCACTTCCTTCGCTCCGCCGCACGCCGTAGCGAGCAAAGGCACACCGGCGGCCATGGCCTCCAGCAGTACCATGCCGAACGGTTCGTGGTCGGAACTCAGGGCGAACACATCGAAAGCGCGGAAGTAGTTGCGCGCGTCCGGCACCTGACCGAGGAACAACACCCGGTCGCCAATGCCCAACTCACGGGCCTGAGCCTTGAGGTCTTCTTCCAGACGGCCTTGACCGAGAATGACCAGTTGGCTGTTCGCTGGCAATCCCGGCAAGGCCTGGGCAAAACCGTCCAGCAGTGTGGCCTGGTCCTTGTCCGGGTGCAGGCGCCCGACGTTGCCGACAATCCACGCATCCGCCGCCAGCCCGAGGGTTTCCCGGGCCTCGCGCGCCGACACCTGTGCGGCCTGCAAGGCATCCACATCGATACGGTTGTACAAGGTCTGAATGCGTGAGGCCGGCCACTTGGGCAGGCAATGACGCATGTCGTCGCGCACCGCGTCGGACACGCCGAGCAAACTCAAACGCTTGCGAAACAGGTGCGCGAACAGCTTGCGGCTGCCGCGCTTGTAGTCTTCAAACCCGTGGTGCACGCCAATGACCGGCAACGACGTACCGAGCAAGGCAATGTAGATGGGCTTGAAGCGATGGGCGATGCAGAAACTGAAGTTGCGCGAGGCCGCGATCTTGCGCAGATCGCTGATAGCGCCCAGTTTCAGGCCACGAATGGCCTTGGAGCTGTACTCCATGAACAGCACTTCATCGCTGGCGCATGATTCGGCGACTTCGGCATCGGCAACCCCGGTGAGAAACACCGTGGTCACTCGATAGCCGCTACCCGCGAACAGGCTGGCGTACTGCCGTGCGCAGTCCAGGAACGGTCCGTCATAGCCGTGACAGAACTGCAGCACATGGCGTTCAGCCGAGCGTGTCATATGCGTTGGCGCCCTCTTTGACCACCAGGATGTCTTCCATGATCAGATACTGTAGATCCGATCCGAAGAACATGTTCAAGGCGTCCGTCGGCGAGCAGATCATCGGCTCGCCACGACGGTTGAGCGACGTGTTAAGTGAGACGCCGTTACCGGTCAGGACTTCCAGCGCTTTCATCATGTCGTAGTAGCGCGGGTTGTATTCGCGCTTGAGCACCTGGGCGCGGGAAGTGCCGTCTTCGTGGACAACTTCCGGCACGCGGGTTTTCCATTCTTCCGCCACTTCGAAGGTGAAGGTCATGAACGGCGCCGGGTGATCGATCTTGATCATCTGCGGCGCGACGGTGTCGAGCATCGACGGGCAGAAAGGCCTCCAGCGCTCGCGGAACTTGATCTGGTGGTTGATGCGGTCAGCCACGCCGGGAATGCTCGGGCAACCGATGATCGAACGTCCACCCAAGGCGCGCGGACCAAACTCCATGCGGCCCTGGAACCAGGCCACCGGGTTACCGTCGACCATGATTTTGGCGATGCTTTCCGGCATGTTTTCGAGCTTGCGCCAGGCCGGCTTGCTCGAGTGACGGGCACAGGCGGCGATCACGTCTTCATTGCTGTACGACGGGCCGAGGTAGACGTGTTCCATCTTCTCGACCGGCACGCCACGGGCATGGGACACATAGGCCGCCGCACCAACGGCGGTACCGGCATCGCCGGACGCAGGCTGGACGAACAGCTCCTTGACGTCATCGCGGGCGATGATTTTCTGGTTCAGCTTGACGTTCAAGGCACAGCCGCCGGCGTAGGCCAGCTTGCCGGTTTCCTTGAGCACGTCGCCCAGGTAGTGGTCGATCATCTGCAGCGCAAGCTTTTCGAACAGCGCTTGCATGCTGGCGGCGTAGTGGATGTACGGCTCGTCGGCGATGTCGCCTTCGCGCTTCGGACCCAGCCACTCGATCAGCTTCGGCGAGAAGTAGAAACCCTTGCCCTTCTCTTTGTAACGACGCAGGCCGATCACGTTGGCGTACTCGGTGTTGATCACCAGTTCGCCATTTTCGAACGAGGCCAGGCGCGAAAAGTCATACTTGCTGGCGTCGCCGTACGGCGCCATGCCCATGACCTTGAATTCGCCATCGAGCATTTCGAAGCCGAGGAACTCGGTGATCGCGCCGTACAGGCCGCCCAGGGAATCCGGATCGAAGAATTCCTTGATCTTGTGGATCCTGCCGTTCTCGCCGTAACCGAAGAAGGTCGTGGCGTACTCACCCTTGCCGTCGATGCCGAGGATCGCGGTTTTCTCTTTGAAACCTGAGCAATGGTAGGCACTGGAGGCGTGGGCCAGGTGGTGTTCGACCGGCTCGATCTTGATCTTCTTCGGATCGAAGCCTAGTTGCTCCAGGCACCAGACGATCTTGTTGCGATAGCGCTTGTAGCGACGGTTGCCCATCAGGATCGCGTCAAGGGCGCGGTCCGGGGCGTACCAGTAACGCTTGGCGTACTGCCAGCGGGCCTTGCCGAACAGGCTGATCGGGGCGAATGGAATCGCCACCACGTCAACGTCGGACGGCTTGATGCCCGCCTGCTCCAGGCAGAACTTCGCCGATTCGTAAGGCATGCGGTTCTTTGCATGTTTATCGCGCACAAAGCGCTCTTCTTCAGCGGCCGCGACCAGCTTGCCGTCGATGTACAGGGCTGCGGAAGGATCATGGCTAAGGGCGCCGGACAGGCCAAGAATCGTCAATGCCACAGGGGTCTAGCCTCTTTAGTCTGCTTGCAGGCGCAAGCGCCTCGAAAATTAATGTGCCCTCGCAACGGGCGAGAGACAGCTAAAGGGCGGGATTATAGCGTAAAAGCGGCGGCAAACCTCTAGCCGCAAGCGGCAAGCAAGTGCGGCGGGGACCTGAGGCCTTTCAGCCACGGGAGGGACGCCAGTAGATCAGGATGTTGCCATCCACACTTTGCCGGTAAATCGTATAAGGCAAGGCCGCTGTATCCAGCACACCGGACAGGGCAAGGTCCAAAAGAATGAAAGGGACGAGAATCCCGGTGGGATCGGGTGGTGCGTTCAAGACACAGAAGTCGTAGGCAAGGCCGCTATAGACCCGGGGAATAGACTGACAGTAGCTTTTTTGTTTGCGCAGCCCCTGCGCCGCCTTGTCTTCTATCTGCAAGACCGTAGAGACAGTCCCGCAGCCCGCTAAAGAAGCGGATAAAACACCCGCTGAAACCGCCATTTTGATCGACACAGCCTGCCCTCCGAGAACGTCAGGCAAATTAGCATCGGGGTGATATCAGCCACAGTTCATGATTTCCCGGGATCGTGTAGGACGGTTCCCGGGAATCTGTATGCCTTCTACTTACGACTCGAAACCCTGTGGGAGCGGGCTTGCCCGCGATAGGACCGAAGGTCCTGATTCAAGCAGCGTCGGAGATGTCCTTGGGCAACCGCTGATCGATCAATCGATACAAGGCACTACTCGCCGGCCAATTACGCATGAACCGCGCCCGGTCTCGCGCATAGGCCGGGGCAAAGCTCCTGAGTGAGCCGTGCTGACACATCGAATCAAGATCGATCAACGCCCAGCGATCCTCCTGCCAGAACAGGTTATGGCCCTTGAAGTCGCCATGACTGATGCGCTCGGCAATCAGTTCGGCAAACAGATGATCCAGTGCTACCAGTTCGGACTCGGGCGCATCACCGTTTTCAACATAGGGCGCGAAACGCTCGATGATGTCCGGGCCCGGCAAATACTCGGTGATCAGGTAGGCGCTACTGCGCAGCCACAGGAAACGCTTTTCCAGCAATGCCAGCGGCTTGGGCGTGGCGATCCCGAGGAACGCCAGGCGATTGCCTTCCTGCCACGAATGCCAGGCCCGGCTAGGCCGCCAGAAGCGCTTGAGCCAATGGGCAAAACCCTTGATGTTGTAGCGCTTGATCACCAGCGTGCGGCCCGCCACCTCGACTTTGCCGACGCTGGCCGCGCCACCGGTCTTGTACAGGTGCCCCTGGTCGAGCAAGGCATCGGCCTGCTCCAGCACCGGCAACATCGCGGTTTCCTCTTCGCGACGAATCGCTCGCAAACCAAATGCCCCGCGCTTCACGGCAAACAACGTGCACTCGCGACCGACCTTGATCAGGTAATCGCGCAGGCGCCAGGCGCGCACCTTGTCGATCTGCTTCTGCAGCGCCTCCATGGGCAGCGCGTGCTCGCCGTTGCTCAGCAGGTAATAGACCAGCAATTCCTCGATGAAGGGTTCCAGCGCCTTGGGCAACTGCGCGAAGAACACCCCGAGGTTTTCCAGGACTTTCTGCCGAGACAACGGCTGGCCCGGGGTTTGCGAGCGGATGCCGGCACCGTCGATCAGGTACAGGCGACCGCGCTGGCGCAGCAGATTGTCCAGATGCAGATCTTCCTGCCACAAGCCTTTGCGGTGCATTTGCCCGATCGCGCCCAGCGCTTCGGCCAGCACCGCTCCCTGCCCATCGGACAGTACGGGCTGTTGCTCGACCTGCTTCCAGGTGTCGCCCAGGCTTTCGGCGCGCTCAATGAATTCGAAAAGCAGCCAGCCGCCCTCGCCGTCCTTGAGGCCATCGGCCAACAACTGCGGGGTGGTCAAACCTTGTGCAGCGAGCAGGCATACGCCATCCAGTTCCCGCTGAAAATGCCGGGCAGCCTTGCTGCCAACCAGCAATTTAGCCAGCACCGGGCGGCCGCGCCACACGCCGGCGCCGACATAGCGCTGCCCCGGCAATACCCGCAACAGACTCAACAATTGCAAATCGGCAGGGCCAGCGGCATCGGCCAACGACACCACCAGTGGCAGCTCCGGCGTGCGGCCGGCGCCCTTGAGTTCAGACAAACGCATCAACGTGGCCTCTTTTGACTGCGGCGCACGGTCAGACGCTGGAGCCAGCTATCAACCAGTGAACTGTCCCGAGGCTGATCCAGATAAGCCGCCAGCAATTCACGCAATTGCGCCTCGCCCCATTCCGGCGCGCGGCGGGTCAGCGGCTCCAGGTCCTTGATCCGGTCACGCTGGCCGTACAGCAGCGGACGGGTCTTTTCCAGGTCGATCAGTTGCGCCTGATACCCGTTGCCGCTGGCGCGCATGAAAATATGCTTGGGATAGAAGCAGCCGTGCACTTGACGCGCCGCGTGCAGCCGGCGAGCCAGCTCACCACTGGCCTTGAGGATTTGCGAGTGCTGCTGCGCGCTCAGTTGCGACCAGCGCTGCAACAACGAGTCGAGGTCATCCCAGCCATCCAGCGCGCGGGTCAGCAAGATCGCGCGGACTTCACCGTTGACCTTGCGCTGACCATAAAACACCGCCTCCAGCGCCGGAATACCCAGCTTCTGGTAACGGGAGATATTACGAAACTCCCGGGCGAAACTCGGCTCGCCAAAGGGCGCGCGCAAGGTCCGGGTCAGGTAATTGCTCTGGCGCTTGAGGTAGAAACCACGGCCTTCCAGGTCCAGCCGGAACACACTGCTCCAGCCGCCCCGACCAGTGTTGGGCTCATCCACAGCGTCGAGCTGCTTGTCCCAGAGCGCCTCGAATGTGCCGAGGCCGTGACGTTCAAGCAGCGCACGGTCTTCAGCAGCCAGGAAATCAGTCATTCGCGTCCCTCGAAAAATCTCACCACATGCCGGATGCGTTTTTTGTCGGCGGCGTTGAGCCGGCTCCGGCCGCGGTATTGCAGGTAAAAGCGCAGGCGCTGGGTGGCCGATAGCTGGTACTTGGCGACCTTGTCCAGGCACGCCAGGTCCTTGGTGATGCGGTACTTGAGCCAGAAACCGCGCCAGAAATCACCGTTGGGGCAATCGATCAGGAACAGCCGATCCTCATCGTCAATCAGCAGGTTGCGCCACTTCAGATCGTTATGGGTAAAGCGGTGGTCGTGCATGATCCGGGTGTACCGGGCCAACTGGCGGCTGACGGTATCGATCCAGGCACGGTCCGCGAGCTTCGGATCGTTGCGCTCGGCCAGGGCCGACAGGTCTTCGGTATGGGGCAGCTCACGGGTAATCATCGCCCCACGATCATAGGCCGCGCCGCGTCGCTCCAGGCCCCATGCCACGACCTCGGCGGTGGGGATGCCCCACTTGGCGAAGCGCTTGAGGTTCTGCCATTCCATCTTCACCCGGGGCTTGCCGATGTAGCGGCGCAGGCCTTTGCCGGCACCGACATAGCGCTTGACGTAATAGTTGACGCCATTGCGTTGCACGCGAATGACCTCGGACAGCGGATCACGGGTCAGCCGCTCGCCCTCAAGGGCAAACACGGCCTCGAGACTGCCGAAATCCTCGGCCAGATCGCTATAACCCGACTCCAGTCGCCAACCCGACATCAGAGCGCATCCCCGTATCGCTGTTTACGCTCATACAGCTTGTTCGCCTTGCCTTCCAGCCAGTTGAGCAGACCCGCTTCCTCAGCGAGGATCTGCCGCAACGGCCGCTGGAAATAACCTTTGAGGAAACGCAGTTTGTCGCGACGGGTCAGGCCGATATCCAGCGCGGAGAAGTACAACGCGGCCAGATCCTTGTTGCGCCAGCGCTGGGTAATCGCCGGACGGGTCTGGGCGCGGTGCAGGTCAATCACCGAGAGCTTGAAGTCTTCGGCTGTCACCGGCTTGTCGGTGTGCAGCAGGAAGTGGCAGATATAGCAGTCGCGGTGATTGACGCCGGCGCGGTGCATCATGCCGGTCATGCGCGCGACTTCGGCGATCAGCGCGCGCTTGAGCTTTGGCGCAGGCGGTTGCTTGATCCAGTTGATGCTGAAATCTTCAAGGCTGACCGTTGGCGCCAGCTCTTCAGTGACGATGAAGGAGTGCTGGTCGGCCGGATTACTGCCCTTTTCGCCATAGGCGACCGCCGTCATGGTCGGCACGCCGGCTTCCTGCAGGCGCTGGATGGCCTTCCACTCCTGGCCCGCGCCGAGCACCGGCAACTTGGCGGTGAACAGGTTCTTGAAGATCTCACCCCAGCCGATGCCGCGGTGGATCTTCACGAAAAATCCGTTGCCGTCGACTTCCGTGCGCAATGTCCGACGCGCTTCCAGCTCGCGGTACACCTCGCCCTTGAGGCCCTCGACTTCGGCGAACGGGTCGCGTCCGGCCCAGAGGCTCTTGAACGGTTCAGCCAGCATCAACTTCATTTAGCGTGCTCCGCCAGAATCACATCGGCCGCGTGCTGCGGCATGCTGTAGAGGTCAGCCGTCTCGGCGAAAGCCAGGCCATTTCGGCTCCAGGCCGCCCTGGCTTGAGCGTCGTTAAGCATGCCGGTCAGGTACCGGTTCAATTGTGCCTGTTCGAACGGCTCGTCCAGCACCAGGCCGGCATCGGCTTCGGCAATGTAATGTGCATAACCGCAGACCGCGCTGACCAGCACCGGCAAACCGGCCACCAGCGCTTCAAGCAGCACAGTGCCGGTGTTTTCGTTGTAGGCCGGGTGGATCAAAAGATCGGCGCCCAGCAGAAAACGCGGGATATCGCTGCGCCCCTTGAGAAAGATCACATTGTCGCCAAGGCCCAACGTTGCGCTTTGCATCTGGAACAATTTGGGGTCGTCCTGGCCGATTACAAACAGCCGGGTGCGCTTCTTCAGATCAGCGGGCAAGGCGGCCAGCGCCTTGAGGCTGCGATCGACGCCCTTGGTCTTGAAGCCGGAGCCGATCTGCACCAGCAGCAGCTCATCGTCTTTCAGATTGAATTCCGCGCGAAAACCGGCGCGAATCTCGTCGGCATCCGCCGGGCGGCGACGGTCCTGGGCAATGCCCGGTGGCAGCAGGTGGAAGCGTTCCAGCGGAGTGTCGTAATGCTTGATGAACAGCGGCTGCTGGACTTCGGAAATCATCAGGACTTCTGTCTTGGCGTCCTTGGCGAACACCGCGCGTTCGTACTCGGCGAAGTGGCGGTAGCGACCCCAGCGGCGATACAGCGAGTTGCGCAGGTTTTGCGCCTTGTCTTCGAAGCAGCCGTCGGCCGCGTAATAGACGTCCAGGCCGGGCATTTTGTTGAAGCCGATCAGGCGATCCACCGGGCGCCTGGCCAGGTCAGCTTCCATCCACTCGCTGAGCTTTTCATTGCGACGATGGTTGAAGAGCGCCTTGACCGGCGCCACCAGCACTTCAAAACCCGGTGGCACGTCGCCTTCCCAGATCAGCGTGTAGACGCGAATCTGGTGGCCACGCTTCTGGCACTCCAGGGCAATGCGCATGAAGTCACGCTGCAAGCCGCCAAAGGGAAAGTACTTGTACAGGACAAATGCCAATTGCATCAGCGCAGCTCCTCAGCCAGTAATATCGTGCTCAGTCGGCTGGCGACACGCTCGGGGTTCAGACGCGTGAAGCACAGAGGCCATTCGCGTTTCAGGTCAAACTGACGGGCATCTTCGGCCGTCGGTTGATAGGTGCATTTCTTTTGCAGGCACGGCGCGCAGGGGAAGTCGCTGGCCAGGTGAATCTGCGATTTGCCATAGGCGCCGGTCAAGCCCGGGTTGGTCGGGCCGAACAGCGACAGCGTCGGCACATCCAGCGCCGCGGCCAGATGGCCCAGGCCGGTATCCACCGCCACGCAAGCCTGCGCGCCGGCGAGCACCTTGCCGACGCCGGCCAGGTTCAACTTCGGCAACACCTCGGCGTGTTTGAAGCCGGCGGCGATCCGCTCGGCACGGGCTTTTTCTGCCGGATTGCCCCAGGGCAACTTCACACCGACACCGAGATAACCGACCCGCTCGGTCAGTTCTCGCCAATAGGCTTCGGGCCAGTGCTTGGTGTCCCAGGTGGTGCCGTGCAAAAACAGCACATAGGGGTTCTTGCGCGGCAACTCGACCAGGCGCTCGACGCTCAGGCCATAGTCGCCCAGCCCCTTGGGCAGGTCATACCCCAGGGCGATGGCGAACAACTGCCGCACCCGTTCCACCGCATGCTGGCCACGGGCGACCGCCAGGCGGCGATTGTAGAAGCGGGCGGCGACGGGTTCGCGCGCCGAGCTTTTATCGAGTCCGGCCACCGGCGCTTTGACATAGCGGGTCAGCCAGGCGCTTTTCAGCAAGCCCTGGGCGTCGATCACCAGGTCGTACTTCGTGGCGCGCAGGCTTTGCTTGAAGCGCTTCCACTCGCCACTCTTGAGGGTCTGCCAGAGGTTCTTGCGCCAGCGACGGATCGCCACCGGAATCACCTTGCCTACCGCCGGGTGCCAGGTCGGGATTTCGGCGAAGCCTTCTTCCACGACCCAGTCGAAGCGAATGCCGGGAATCGCCCGCGCCGCGTCGGTCAACGCCGGCAACGCGTGAATCACGTCACCCAGCGAAGATGTCTTGATCAGCAGTACCCGCAAACTATTGGACCTCGACCGCTGTGCCCTGCAACCGCTGCAAGGCTTCGTTCACCGCCTGCGGCATGAGCTGGCGCAGGCAGTTGTAATGGCCGAAGCGGCAAGTGCGGTCGAAACACGGACTGCACTCGATGCCCAGGCGCACGATCTCGACCTGTTCGGCCAACGGTGGCGTGAAACCCGGCGACGTCGAGCCGTAGACCGCCACTAGCGGGCGATTCAGTGCGGCGGCGACGTGCATCAGGCCGGAGTCGTTGGAGACGACCGCATCGGCGCAGGACAACAGGTCGATGGCCTCGGCCAGGGAAGTGCCGCCGCTGAGGTTCACCGACTCTTCACGCAAGCCGGGAATCAGCCGCGCGCGGATGTCTTCGCCCACGGCGTGATCGTTTTTCGAACCGAACAGCCAGACTTGCCAGCCTTCGCGGATCCGCGCTTCGGCGACCTTGGCGTAATGCTCGGAAGGCCAACGCTTGGATTCGCCGAACTCGGCACCGGGGCACAGGGCCAGGACAGGACGATCGAGGGTCAGGCCGAACTTTGCCAGGGCGGCTTCGCGGGTCACCGGGTCGATCTGCAACATCGGTCGCGGATAGGGCTTGGGCAGATCGATGCCCGGCTCGAAAGCGAGCGCCATGAAGCGCTCGATCATCAGCGGGTAGCGGTCCTTGTCCAGAGTCCGCACGTCATTGAGCAGGCCGTAGCGGAATTCGCCGCGCCAGCCGGTGCGTTTCGGGATGCCGGCAAAAAACGGCACCAGCGCCGACTTCAGGGAGTTGGGCAGCAGGATGGCCTGGTCGTACTGGCCGGCCAGGGATTTGCCGATGCGCCGGCGCGTGGCCAGCTCCAGCGCGCCGTGGCCGAGCGGGAAGCTCAAGGCCTGGCGGACTTCAGGCATGCGCTCGAGAATCGGCCGGCTCCATTCGGGGGCCAGCACGTCGATTTCGCATTGCGGGTGGCGTTGCTTGAGACACTGAAACAGTGTCTGCGCCATCACCATGTCACCGACCCAACTGGGCCCAACGATCAGAATTTTCATGTGGTTTCCATAAACGAACCGGGGAGGCCTACGCCTCCCCGCCTCGAAAATCTCTGCGGGAGTATGGCGGCTTGCGATGGGTCATCACCTTCAACATTGCTGTCGACTGTCACTCCGCTATCGCGAGCAGGCTCGCTCCCACATGGGTATACAGATCTACTGTGGGAGCGGGCTTGCCCGCGATGGCGGTGTGACTGTCAGCATAGATGCTGGATGTGACGGCCTCATCGCGGGCAAGCCCGCTCCCACAGGGTACTCGGTGCTGCTAACAACCGATTTTCAATTCAACCCCAACTCACGCCAGATCCGCATCACCTGCCGTCGCTCTTGCGCAAACTGATCGCCCGGTATCACCCCGGCATCCTTCTGCAACGCCTGCTTGTGGGCGGCGGAGCGGTAGGCTTTATACGCCTCGCGCAACAAGCTGGCATCTTCGACGGGCATCAACCCTTCGTGTTCCAGCTCTTCCAGAATGCGGATATTGTCCGTCCAGCGCAGCAATGGCGGATGGGTATGCGACCACGCCAGAGCCGCGTATTGCACCATAAATTCGATATCGACGATACCTCCGGCGTCCTGCTTGAGGTCGAAGGGCGCCGTGGCTTCGAAGGCATTTGCCCCTGTGCCGGCCGCGGTGCTCTTGCTGCCAAGGTTTTCGCGCATCTTGGCGCGCATCTCGCTGACCTCCTGACGCAAGGTCGGCAGATCACGGGTTTTACCCAGGATCCCGGCGCGGACTTTTTCGAAGGCCTGGCCGACATCGTCACTGCCCACCAGCACCCGGGCGCGCACCAGCGCCTGATGCTCCCAGGTCCAGGCTTCGTTCTCCTGGTAACGGGCAAACGCCCCCAGCGAACTCACCAGCAACCCCGAGGCTCCGGAAGGTCGCAGGCGCATGTCCACTTCGTACAACTGACCGGAGTTGGTCTGCGCCGTCAGCAAGTGGATGATGCGCTGGCCCAGGCGGGTGAAGAATTGCGCCCCGTCGATGGGCTTGGGCCCGTCGGTTTCGGCTTGCGGGTCACCGTCATGGATGAACACCAGATCCAGGTCCGAACCATGCCCGAGTTCAAGGCCGCCGACTTTCCCATAACCGACAATGATGAAGCCAGGATCGCACAGGGTGCCATCGGTACGCAGCGGCGTGCCGTACTTGGCCACCGTCTGCCGCCAGGCCAATGCCAGGACTTGCTCCAGAATCGCTTCGGCGAGCCAGGTCAGGTAATCGCTGACTTTCATCAGCGGCAGGCTGCCGGCGATCTCCGAAGCGGCAACCCGCAAGCGGTGCGCCAGCTTGAAATGGCGCAGGGCTTCCATCTGTTGCTCGAGGTCGTCCTCGGGAATCCGCGTCAGACGCTCGCGCAACTCGGCGGCCAGTTCCGGCGCCAAAGGCGGCTTGAACAGCCGACCTTCATTGAGCAGCTCATCGAGCAACAGCGGGAAGCGGGTGATCTGCTCGGCAATCCATGGACTGGCGGCGCACAGGGTCAACAATCGACGCAAGGCGCCGGGGTTCTCCGTGAGCAAGACGAGATAGGCCGAACGCCGGGCCACGGCTTCGACCAGCGGCAGTACCCGCTCCAGCACCAGATCCGGATTGGCGTGCTCGACAGCCTGGGCAAGCAAACGCGGGATAAAGGCATCGAGGCGCTCGCGCCCCAGACGCTGCATCGCCCGTAACTGCGGGCTGCCGCGCAGACTGGCCAGGGCTTTCAGCGCCTTGGTGGCATCGGCAAAGCCGCCCTCTTCCAACTGGCGGCAAGCAGCCTCCTCGTCCTGGGACTCTTCCCACAACGGCAACCATTCGCCGCCAACCACCACTTCGCTTTCGCCACCCTGCTCTTCATCCGGGTCGGCAATCACCTGCGCGAAGTGCCAGGCCACCCGGTCGCGCCAGTACATGAGCTGCTCATGGAAGGCCGGCCAATCGGCGAAGCCCATCATGAAGGCAATGCGCGCCTGATCCTGAGCGCCATCGGGCAGCATCTGGGTCTGGCGGTCGGCAATCGCCTGGATTGCGTGTTCGGTGTAGCGCAGGAATTCGTAGCCTTCGCGCAGTTCGTTGATCACCGCAGGCGGCAGGTACCCCTGACCTTCGAGGGTGCCCAGCACCTTTAACAGTGGACGTTGCTGCAGGCTCAGGTCGCGGCCGCCGTGGATCAATTGAAACGCCTGGGCGATAAACTCCACTTCGCGAATCCCGCCGGAACCGAGCTTGATGTTGTCCGCCATGCCCTTGCGCCGGACTTCCTGCTGAATCAGCTGCTTCATGGTGCGCAGGGCTTCGATGGCCGAGAAGTCCAGGTAACGCCGATAAACGAACGGCCGCAGCATGTCCTGCAACTGCGCGCCAGCCACCTGGTCGCCAGCCACCACCCGTGACTTGATCATGGCGTAGCGCTCCCAGTCACGGCCCTGATCCTGGTAATACTGCTCCAGCGCGTTGAAGCTGAGCACCAGGGCGCCAGAGGAGCCGTAAGGGCGCAAACGCATGTCGACGCGGAAGACAAAACCGTCGACCGTCATCGGGTCCAGCGCCTTGATCAGGCGCTGACCAAGTCGAATAAAGAATTCCTGGTTATCCAGTGGTCGTTTGACGCCGACGGTTTCGCCGCCCTCGGGGTAGGCGAAAATCAGGTCAATGTCCGATGACAGATTGAGCTCCACCGCGCCGAGCTTGCCCATGCCGAGGACGACCATCTGCTGCGGTTCGCCGCTGCGTCGCCCGGTCGGCACGCCAAACTGTACGCAATGACGCGTGTACAGCCATTGATAGGCCTGATCGATACTGGCATCGGCCATGTCCGAGAGGTCACGGCAGGTCTGCACCAGATCCGCCTGACGGTTCAGGTCGCGCCAGATGATCCGCACCTGATGGCGCGCACGCTGGCGCCGCAAGGCGCGGCTCAACTGATCATCGGTCTCGGCGGCGCTGGCGACAGCGGCAATCTGTGCGCACAATTCGCCAGGGGCGAAGCGCCGGTCCAGTTCGCCGGACTGCACCAGCTCCAGCAACATCAAAGGATCACGAACGCTCTGTTCAATCACAAAATCGCTGGCGGCGGTAACCCGGGCAAACTGCGCCCAGCGCTCAGGCGTCCAGGTGGCGAGGGCTTGATCATCGCCCAGCGTGGCGACGGCTTCACGGAACGACTGCTCGGCGCGAGTGACAAACGGCAACAGAATGGTGGGCAGTTCCACCAGCGCTGGAAGGCTCATGGTCTATCCTTGATCGGCGTGCAATGGGCTGCATGTAGTGAATCTGGCAAACCCACTACCTGAAGGACTGTCGAACAAAAGTTAGAAATAGCTGAAATTTCTTTAATTTTGGCAGCCAGCATCAAGCACTCACCTTTTATGGTTGGTAAAACACCAACCTTAATGATTAATCTAACAAGGCAGCCGGTGGCCACAAGCCGCTCATCTGTAGTTTTACTACTCGTATATACATTAGCGAGGCTGAAATGCCGGATGATTTGTAGTAAAACTACACGCCGCCGGAACAACCTGTCGGCAATCCAAGAATTCAAAACGTCTGCCCACAAGGCCAGTCGCTAACTCAGGCAACCGATTCTGGTAGCCTTTCCGCCCTGGAGCAAGCCATGCAAGACCTCGATCCCGTCGAAACCCAGGAATGG
>Ga0160472_100409_pt1 | contig 34252 bp, 32 predicted proteins | sample HID1973M_E11MG_FD_108267 | JGI IMG/M metagenome (GOLD analysis project Ga0160472, IMG submission 108267) | Enriched mosquito-associated microbial communities from UW Madison campus, WI, USA - HID1973M_E11 MG | ecosystem: Host-associated > Arthropoda: Insects > Digestive system > Unclassified ... | reverse complement strand
GGCCATGTGCCGATGCAGTTGATCAAGGAGAACATGGACAAGCAGCTCGAGTGCTGCGACGAGGCGCCGTTCTACACCCTCGGCCCGCTGACCACCGACATCGCGCCGGGTTACGACCACATTACTTCGGGTATCGGCGCGGCGATGATCGGCTGGTTCGGTTGCGCCATGCTCTGCTACGTGACGCCGAAGGAACACCTGGGCCTGCCGAACAAGGATGACGTGAAGACCGGGATCATCACCTACAAGATCGCCGCCCATGCCGCCGATCTGGCCAAAGGGCATCCGGGTGCACAGATCCGCGACAATGCCTTGAGCAAGGCGCGTTTCGAGTTCCGCTGGGAAGACCAGTTCAACCTGGGCCTTGATCCGGACACCGCGCGTTCGTATCACGATGAGACGTTGCCGAAGGATTCGGCCAAGGTCGCACACTTCTGTTCCATGTGCGGGCCGAAGTTCTGCTCGATGAAAATCACCCAGGAAGTCCGCGAGTACGCGGCCAACCAGCGGATCGAAGCGGTCGACGTGGATGTCGCCCAAGGCATGGCCGAACAGGCCGAGCGCTTCAAGCGCGAAGGCAGTCAGCTGTACCAGAAAGTTTGATGCCGGTACTCCAACCGTAGGAGCCGGCTTGCTGGCGATAGCGGTGCATCTGATGCACCGCGTTGCATTTGATCGCCAGCAAGCCGGCTCCTACAAGGGCGCGCTCCCAAGTTTCCTGTGGGAGCCAGCCTGCTGGCGATAGCGGTCAACACAACAACAAATGTCCCTCTGAGATAACACCCTTGAGCATTCAACCCAGCACTTACTCACCCGATATCGCGGTACCGACCGACAAGCGTGTGTTCGGCGGTCGCGACCTGTTTTCCCTGTGGTTCTCCCTCGGCATCGGCCTGATGGTCCTGCAGACCGGCGCTTTGCTCGCGCCAGGCCTGGGCCTGTCCGGCTCGTTGCTGGCGATTTTCCTCGGCACCCTGGTCGGCGTTCTGCTGCTGGCGGCGGTCGGCGTGATCGGCAGCGACACCGGTCTGTCATCGATGGCCGCACTCAAGCTCAGCCTCGGCAAGCGTGGCGCCAGCTTGCCCGCGGTGCTGAACCTGCTGCAACTGATCGGTTGGGGCTCGTTCGAAATCATCGTCATGCGCGATGCCGCCAGCCTGCTGGGCGCCCGCGCCTTCAGCGAAGGCAGCCTGCTGTCCAATCCTATGCTCTGGACCCTGTTTTTCGGCGGGCTGGCGACCTTGCTGGCGGTCAGTGGCCCGTTGACCTTCGTGCGTCAGATCCTGCGCAAGTGGGGTATCTGGCTGTTGTTGGCCGCGTGCATCTGGCTGACCTGGAATCTGTTCGCCAAGGCCGACCTTGCCGCGTTGTGGGCCCAGGCCGGTGATGGCTCGATGCCGTTTGCCGTGGGCTTCGACATCGCCATCGCCATGCCCCTGTCATGGCTGCCGCTGATTGCCGACTACTCGCGTTTCGGCAAGCGTGCGAAAAATGTCTTCGGCGGTACCGCCATCGGCTTCTTTATCGGCAATTTCTGGCTGATGAGCCTGGGCGTGGCCTACACCCTGGCGTTCGCGCCGAGCGGTGAAGTCAATGCATTGCTGCTGGCCCTGGCTGGCGCCGGCCTGGGGATTCCGCTGCTATTGATCCTGCTGGACGAGTCGGAAAACGCCTTTGCCGACATTCACTCGGCAGCGGTTTCCAGCGGGTTTTTGCTGCGCCTGAAAGTCGAGCACCTGGCCCTGGCCATTGGCGTGGTCTGCACCCTGATCGCCTTGCTGGCGCCACTGGCCCAGTACCAGAACTTCCTATTGCTGATCGGTTCGGTGTTCGCACCGCTGTTCGGTGTGGTGCTGGTCGATCACTTCATCCTGCGCAAGCGTTCGGCCGAAGTGGCTTGCGCCGCGTTGCGCTGGCCGGCACTGCTGGCCTGGCTGGGTGGCGTCAGCACCTATCATCTGCTGGCCAACTTGTATCCGGACGTCGGTGCAACCCTGCCGGCACTGGTGCTGGCAGGGCTGTTGCAACTGGTGCTGGGCCGGGCCTTCAGTTACGGCCGGGAAACAGCTCGGGCTTGATAATGCCGTTCAGGCGAGGGTAGGGGATCTTCAGTTCGACGTGGCCCAGCGCATAAGGCGCGATGGTGCTGGTTTCGTACTTGAGGATCACCCCGCCATAAGTCAGCGCCACGTTCGGGGTTTTCTGGAACGGCCAGCTCTTCACGAACTCCGCTTCCTGATCGAGCTTGGTGCTGATCAACCAGCTGTTATGGGCCACTTGCGCGGCTTTCCAGAATGCGTCTTCCTGCCCGGGCACCAGCATGTCCGACAGCGTCAGCACTTTATGCTGCTGGCGCGAGTAGTTGATGAAGCCTCGACCTGGCGTGCCATGGGCGCCGCCAGTGTCCAGGTAGCTGGACAGTTCGATAATCACCAGACCGTCATGCTGCTCGCGTACCTTCGCTTGCAAGTACATGCTGTTGCGCGGGCCGGCCGTGCGCAAAAACTGTTCGCGATAGGCCGCCAGGGTCGGCGCCACCGGCGCGTCGGGCGAAGTGCGGGTCATCTGCAGCAGGCGTTTTTCGATGATGCCGTCCAGCGCGGGCTCGTCCGCAAAGTGCAGGGTGTCGATATTCACCAGCGGGCAATCGGCGTTGGCGCAGCCGGGCTGAAGCTGCTCCGAGGCATCGCGGGTGGTTTCCAGCGGCGCCCGGTAGTTGGGCTGGAACAGGCTCTGGCAAGCGCCCAGGGTCAGGGCGATGGCGGCCACGGAGGCAGTTTTGAAAAGCGACATAAGCGTCCTTTCTGAAACAGGGGAAGGCAAAAGTTATCCGCTTCGACTCTCAACGAAGCAGTCAGTTCGCCACTAAGCTAATTAGAGTGGGTTTCGTCTTCACCGTCCATCCCGATGACCGCAAAGGGGCTGCATCAAACGTCACGGGCGCGTTAGGATGGCGCGAAGTCGAGGCTCCAGGCAAAAAGGAGCCTCGTGCAGGATCGACCGTCACGAGGATTGCCATGACTGATTTCACCACCGCCATTCCGACCGCCGTTGATATCGTGCGGCGCGAAAAGTGCTTCGAAGGCTTCTACAAGCTCGATCGCGTGCACCTGCGCCACGAATTGTTCGCCGGTGGCATGAGCCGGGAAATCAGTCGTGAATTGTTTGTGCGCCATGACGCGGTATGCATGCTGCCTTACGATCCGCAACGCGATGAGGTGGTGCTGATCGAACAGTTCCGCGTCGGCGCCCTGGGCAAGACCGACAACCCGTGGCTGATCGAACTGGTCGCTGGTCTGATCGACAAGGATGAAGTGCCGGAAGCAGTTGCTCACCGCGAAGCGCAGGAGGAAGCTGGGCTGGAAATCAGCGCGCTCTGGCCGATGACCCAATATTTTCCATCGCCGGGCGGCAGCAACGAGTTCGTGCATTTGTACCTGGGGCGTTGCGAAACAACCGGGGCCGGCGGCCTGCATGGGCTGGAGGAAGAGGCAGAAGATATCCGCGTCACGGTCTGGGCGTTCGAAGATGCCCTGCAGGCCGTACGCGACGGACGTATTGCCAACGCGGCGAGCATCATTGCCTTGCAATGGCTGGCTTTGAACCGCGTTGAAGTGAGGGGGTTATGGTCGTAAACAAGCTGCGCGATCGCTATCGGGTGGATCTGGTGGGGCTGCAAGCGTCCTGCGAGGCGAATTACGCGCGCCTGATGCGACTGCTGCCGGACATGCGCAGCGAGCCTGCGGCACGGCGCATTGCCGTGACCCATGGCGACCAGATGCTCGGCGTGCTGGCGCTGGAGGTGCTGCAGGTCTGTCCCTACACCACCACCCTGCAAGTGCGCCAGGAGCACAGCCTGCCATGGTTGCCGGTGCCGCAACTGGAGGTACAGGTCTATCACGATGCCTGCATGGCCGAAGTGGTCAGCGCCGAACATGCGCGACGCTTTCGCGGCGTCTATCCTTACCCGAATGCCTCGATGCACCAACCGGATGAGAAGGCCCAGCTGAACATGTTCCTGGGCGAATGGTTGAGTCATTGCCTGGCATTGGGGCATGAGTACGAAGTGGTCCGTTAATTCTGCGCCGCAGTTGTGAACTGCGTCAGGTTCGCAGGTTTCCCCTTTCGATCGTCCCCCAGCATAATTGCCGCACACATTCCCGTGATCACGCCCTGGGAGAACGTCTTGTCGAGCGTTTCCACACTGACCACCTTTGACTCGGCCTTGCTGGTGCAACTCTCCGACAGTCATCTGTTTGCCGAGGCGGACGGCACGCTGTTGGGCATGAATACCCGGGACAGCCTGCAGAAGGTCATCGAGCTGGTACGCAGGCAGCAGCCGCATATCGACCTGGTCATTGCCAGCGGTGACCTGTCACAGGACGGCTCGCTGGAGTCCTACAGGCAGTTTCGCGACCTGACGCGCCAGCTCGATGCGCCGGCCCGCTGGATTCCCGGCAACCACGATGAGCCGCAGGTGATGGCCGAGGCGGCGGTGCAGAGCGCTTTGCTCGAATCGATCGTGGACATCGGCAACTGGCGTGTGACCCTGCTCGACTCGGCGGTGCCGGGCTCGGTGCCGGGGTATTTGCAGGATGAGCAGCTGCAATTGCTGGCCCGCTCGCTGAGCGAAGCACCGGAGCGCCATCACCTGGTGTGTTTCCACCATCATCCGGTGTCTATTGGCTGCGCGTGGATGGAGCCGATCGGTCTGCGCAATCCCGAGGCGTTTTTCGAGGTGCTGGACCGTTTTCCCCAGGTGCGCGCGGTGCTGTGGGGGCATGTGCATCAGGAAATCGACCAGATGCGCAATGGCGTGCGCCTGATCGCCTCACCTTCGACCTGCATCCAGTTCGAGCCGCGCAGCGAGGATTTCAAGGTGGGTGACCAGGCGCCGGGTTACCGCTGGTTGCGGTTGCTGCCCGATGGACGGCTGGAAACCGGGGTGGAGCGGGTGACGGGGTTCGATTTCACGGTGGATTACGGTTCCAACGGCTACTGATGTCCCATCACCGCAACGGCTACTGACACTTTCTGTAGGAGCTGCCGAAGGCTGCGATCTTTTAATCAAGGCAAGATCAAAAGATCGCAGCCTTCGGCAGCTCCTACACCCAACACCCCCCGACTCCCTGTAAACTCCGCCTCTTTAGCCGACGCACAGGGAGCTCACATGTCCGGTTCGATCCTTTATATCCACGGTTTCAACAGCTCGCCCTTGTCGAAAAAGGCCACGCAGCTGATGGCAGTGATGGAGCGCCTGGGCCTGAGCGATCAACTGCGCGTGCCGGCCTTGCATCACCATCCCCGCGAGGCCATTGGCCAGCTGGAACAGGCGATTGCCGAGCTGGGGCGGCCGCTGCTGGTCGGCAGCTCACTCGGCGGCTACTATGCGACTCATCTGGCTGAGCGGCATGGCCTGAAAGCCTTGCTGATTAATCCGGCGGTCAGCCCGCACAAGCTGTTCGACGGATACTTGGGGACACAGAAAAACCTGTACACCGATGAGACCTGGGAACTGACCCACGACCACGTCACGGCCTTGGCCGAGCTGGAAGTGCCGGCACCCCGTGACCCGCAGCGTTATCAGGTATGGTTGCAGACCGCTGACGAAACGCTGGACTATCGCCTCGCCCAGCAGTATTACCGAGCCTGCGCCCTGCGTATCCAGGCCGGCGGCGACCACAGTTACCAGGGTTTTGCCGCGCAAATGCCGGCCATGCTGAGTTTTGCCGGCATTGGCGCCGATATTTATCAGGGTATTGATTTCACATCGTTGTGACGCAGTGCCTGCTTTTATTGATTCCTTTTTCACCGAACACTCTTTTTCACTGAAGGACGACGAGACCCCATGGCCACTCCCAGCGCTAGCTCTTATAACGCCGACGCCATCGAAGTCCTCTCGGGCCTCGACCCGGTGCGCAAGCGCCCCGGCATGTACACCGACACCAGTCGGCCGAACCACCTGGCTCAGGAAGTCATCGACAACAGTGTCGACGAAGCCTTGGCCGGGCATGCCAAGTCGGTGCAGGTCATCCTGCATGCCGACCATTCCCTGGAAGTCAGCGATGATGGCCGGGGCATGCCGGTGGACATTCACCCGGAAGAAGGCGTGTCGGGTGTCGAGCTGATCCTGACCAAGCTCCATGCGGGCGGCAAGTTTTCCAACAAGAACTACCAGTTCTCCGGTGGTTTGCACGGCGTGGGCATTTCGGTGGTCAACGCCCTGTCGACCCAGGTCCGGGTGCGGGTCAAGCGCGACGGAAACGAATACCAGATGACCTTCGCCGATGGTTACAAGGCCACCGAGCTTGAAGTGGTCGGCACCGTCGGCAAGCGCAACACCGGCACCAGCGTGTACTTCGCGCCGGACCCGAAATACTTCGATTCGCCGAAATTCTCCATCAGCCGCCTCAAGCACGTGCTCAAGGCCAAGGCCGTGCTGTGCCCGGGGCTGCTGGTCAGCTTTGAAGACAAGGCCACCGGCGAGAAAGTCGAGTGGCACTACGAAGACGGCCTGCGCTCCTACCTCGTCGATGCGGTCAGCGAGTTCGAACGCCTGCCGGACGAGCCGTTCTGCGGCGCGTTCGCCGGCAACAAGGAGGCGGTGGATTGGGCACTGCTGTGGCTGCCGGAAGGCGGCGACGCGGTGCAGGAAAGCTACGTCAACCTGATCCCGACGGCCCAAGGCGGTACCCACGTCAACGGTTTGCGCCAGGGCCTGCTCGATGCCATGCGCGAATTCTGCGAGTTCCGCAGCCTGCTGCCCCGCGGCGTGAAGCTGGCGCCGGAAGACGTCTGGGAGCGCATCGCGTTCGTCCTGTCGATGAAAATGCAGGAGCCGCAATTCTCCGGTCAGACCAAGGAGCGCCTGTCGTCCCGTGAAGCGGCGGCATTTGTCTCTGGTGTGGTCAAGGACGCGTTCAGCCTGTGGCTCAACGCCAACCCGGAAACCGGCATGCTCCTGGCCGAATTGGCGATCAACAACGCCGGGCGTCGCCTGAAGGCCAGCAAAAAGGTTGAGCGCAAGCGCATCACCCAGGGGCCGGCGCTGCCGGGCAAACTGGCCGACTGTGCCGGACAGGACCCCATGCGTTCCGAACTGTTCCTGGTCGAAGGCGATTCCGCCGGTGGCTCGGCCAAGCAGGCGCGGGACAAGGAATTCCAGGCGATCCTGCCCTTGCGCGGGAAAATTCTCAACACCTGGGAAGTCGACGGCAGCGAAGTGCTGGCCAGCCAGGAAGTGCACAACATCGCCGTCGCCATCGGTGTCGATCCGGGCGCGGCGGACATGAGCCAGCTGCGCTACGGCAAAATCTGCATCCTCGCGGACGCCGACTCCGACGGCCTGCACATCGCCACCTTGCTCTGCGCCTTGTTCGTCCAGCATTTCCGCCCGTTGGTGGATGCCGGCCACGTCTATGTCGCCATGCCACCCCTGTATCGCATCGACCTGGGCAAGGAGATTTACTACGCCCTCGACGAAGCCGAGCGCGATGGCATTCTCGATCGCCTGGTGGCCGAGAAGAAGCGCGGCAAGCCGCAGGTCACCCGATTCAAAGGTCTGGGTGAGATGAATCCGCCGCAGCTGCGTGAAACCACCATGGATCCGAACACCCGACGCCTGGTGCAGTTGACGCTGGATGATTTCGAAGCAACGTCGGAAATGATGGACATGCTGCTGGCGAAGAAACGCGCCGGTGATCGCAAAAGCTGGCTGGAATCCAAGGGCAACCTGGCCGAGGTTCTGGGCTGATGCGCTTGGGCTTTGCCCTGGCCTGTGCACTGCTGCTGACGACCTTCACGGTATCCGCCGAGCCGTTGCCAGAGTTGCGCCTGCTGTCCGGGCATGCCGTGGATGGCATGCGCGGCGGCAACCTGTCGGGGCTGGCCCAGTGCGGCAGCGAGCTGTGGACGGTTTCCGATCGGGATGACCAGCAAGTCTACCGCCTGGACACCCGCGAACCGGTCTGGCAGGCGCAAACCGTGCACATTGATTACCCACCGGTACCTGATACGGGTTTGCCATGGGGGCTGAAAATTCGCGTCTGGCTGGCTTCGTTCGTACGGGGCGGCGATCTGGATTTCGAAGGAATTACCTGTGACAGCGCCGGCAATCGCTATGTGGTCAGCGAAGGTCATGCCGCTGTGTTGCAGATTCCACCGGACGGTCCGGCCACCTGGATGAAAATTTCGCCTTTGATGGTCAAAGAGGCTCGCGCCAAGGGCCTGCTGTTGCAATTCAATGCGCTGTTCGAGGGTCTGGCGATCAATCCGGCGGGCGACCAGATGTGGCTCGCCGCCGAGCGCCAGGGCCGTGGCTTGTTGTTGATCAAGCGCAAGCAGACCGTGTGGGACTGCGATGGCGGTTGCGTGTTGTTGAGCGAAGGCGGCAGCGAAATGCAGCCGCCGCAGTTCAAGTGGGCCAAAGCCGTTGCCCGGGACTTTTCCGACCTGTCCCTGTTCAACGGCAAGCTGTTTACCCTGGAGCGCAACGCCTACCGGATTTGCCGCCGTGATCCGCAGACGGCCGAGGTAGAGCGTTGCTGGTCGTACGCGAGCGAATTGTTGCATGACAACCTGCTTTACCCTCAGCGCTTCGGCCTCGAGGAAGCGCTGGTCGTGGATGCCGATGGCGCCTGGATAGGCGTGGATAACAACAATGGCACCCGCAAGGATGGCGAGAGCCGTCCGGTGGTCTGGCGTTTTGCCGCGCCGGAAGGTGGCTGGAGCGCCAGGCCTTGAGTCAGCAAACACCAGGCAGGCGCGCCGGTCGGGTACTGCTGGTACTGGCGTGGTGTGCGGCATTGTTCCTGGCGACGCGATTTTTCGGCCAATGGGAAGAGCGTCAACAAAACCCCAATGTCGTGGTCAGCTCGGAGCAGGGCGAAGGTTTCATCGAAGTGAAGCTGGCCAGCAACGTCCAGGGGCATTTCGTCGCCAGCGGCCAGATCAACGGCCAGCCGGTGAACTTCATGATCGATACCGGGGCGACCGATGTGTCGATTCCGGCCCGGCTGGCCGAACGCTTGAAGCTGGAGCAGGGTTTCGGCGTGACCCTGAGCACGGCCAATGGCCTGAGCGAGGGTTACCGCACTCGTATCCAGAGCCTGCAACTGGGCGATATTGTCCTGCACGACGTGCGCGCGCTGGTGGCCCCGGGGCTGCATGGCGATCAGGTGTTGCTTGGCATGAGCGCACTGAACAAACTTGAATTTACCCAGCGCGGTGGCACCATGCTGCTGCGCCAGACAACGAACCGATGAGGCCCGCATGAGCGACTCCCTTGATCTCAGCCTGGACGGTGTAGAACGCCGGTCACTGGCCGACTTCACCGAAAATGCCTACCTCAACTACTCCATGTACGTGATCATGGACCGTGCCTTGCCGCATATCGGCGACGGCCTGAAACCGGTACAGCGCCGCATCATCTACGCCATGAGCGAGCTTGGGCTGGACGCCGATTCCAAGCATAAGAAATCGGCGCGTACCGTCGGTGACGTGCTCGGCAAGTTCCACCCCCACGGCGACTCGGCCTGCTACGAAGCCATGGTGCTCATGGCCCAGCCGTTCAGCTACCGCTACACGCTGGTCGACGGCCAGGGTAACTGGGGTGCGCCGGATGATCCCAAGTCCTTCGCCGCCATGCGTTACACCGAGGCGCGCCTGTCGCGTTATTCCGAAGTGCTGCTCAGCGAACTGGGCCAGGGCACTGCGGACTGGGGGCCGAACTTCGACGGTACTCTCGACGAGCCGCTGGTATTGCCGGCACGTTTGCCGAACATCCTTCTAAACGGCACCACCGGTATCGCCGTGGGCATGGCCACCGACGTGCCGCCGCACAACCTGCGCGAAGTCGCGACGGCTTGCGTACGCTTGCTCGATGAGCCGAAAGCCACGGTCGAACAGCTCTGTGAACACATCCAGGGCCCGGATTACCCGACCGAAGCGGAAATCATCACCCCGCGTGCCGATCTGCTGAAAATCTACGAAACCGGCCGCGGTTCGGTGCGCATGCGCGCCGTGTATCACATCGAAGACGGCGACATCATTGTCACTGCGCTGCCGCATCAGGTCTCGGGCGCCAAGGTGCTGGAGCAGATCGCGGCGATGATGCAGGCCAAGCCATCGAAGGCCCCGCAGATCGCCGACCTGCGCGACGAATCCGACCACGAGAACCCGTGCCGGATTGTGATCATTCCCGGCGCGCGGAAAAACTTCGACCACGATGCGCTGATGCAGCACCTGTTCGCCAGCACCGAGCTGGAGTCGAGCTATCGGGTCAACGTCAACATCATCGGTCTGGATGGCAAGCCGCAGCTGAAAAACCTGCGGGCCTTGCTGGTCGAATGGCTGGAGTTCCGGGTGCAGACCGTGCGTCGCCGCCTGCAATTCCGCCTCGATAAGGTTGAGCGTCGCCTGCACCTGTTGGACGGCTTGTTGATTGCCTACCTCAATCTGGACGAAGTGATTCACATCATTCGTACCGAAGAGCACCCGAAAGCTGCGCTGATCGAGCGTTTCGCCCTCAGCGAGATCCAGGCCGACTACATCCTCGACACCCGCTTGCGTCAATTGGCGCGACTGGAAGAGATGAAGCTGCGTGCCGAGCAGGACGAACTGCTCAAGGAACAGGCCAAGCTGCAAGCGCTGCTGAGTAGCGAAGCCAAGCTGAAAAAGCTGGTGCGCACCGAGCTGCTCAAGGACGCCGAAACCTACGGCGACGACCGTCGGTCGCCGATTGTCGAGCGCGCCGAGGCCAAGGCCTTGACCGAGCACGATCTGCTGCCGAACGAGAAAGTCACGGTGGTGCTCTCGGAAAAAGGCTGGGTTCGCTCCGCCAAAGGCCACGAGATTGATGCCACCGGGCTGTCATACAAGGCCGGGGACGGCTTCAAGGCCCTGGCGGCCGGGCGCTCCAACCAGTACGCGGTGTTTATCGACTCCACCGGGCGCAGCTATTCGGTGGCAGCACATACCTTACCGTCGGCCCGGGGCCAGGGTGAACCGCTGACCGGTCGTCTGACGCCACCACCGGGGGCGAGTTTCGAGTGCGTGCTGATGCCCGAAGACGACGCGCTGTACGTCATCGCATCGGATGCCGGCTACGGTTTTGTGGTCAAGGGTGAAGACCTGCAGGCCAAGAACAAGGCGGGCAAGGCGCTGTTGAGCCTGCCGAACAACGCCAAGGTGATACTGCCGCGGCCGGTCGCTGATCGCGAACAGAACTGGCTGGCGTCGGTCACGACCGAGGGTCGCCTGCTGATCTTCAAGATCAGCGATCTGCCACAATTAGGTAAGGGCAAAGGCAACAAGATCATCGGGATTCCTGGCGATCGTGTGGCCAGTCGCGAAGAATATGTCACGGACATCGCCGTCATCCCGGAAGGTGCAACCCTGGTGTTGCAGGCCGGGAAACGTACCCTGTCGCTGAAAGCCGACGACCTCGAACACTACAAAGGTGAGCGCGGGCGTCGTGGTAACAAGTTGCCACGTGGTTTCCAGAGGGTGGATGCGCTGCTCGTCGAAAACCTCAATTAAGCGGGCTAGAGGCGCTGATCTACGATTTAACGCGCAGATCGGCGCTTTGCCGCTGGAGTCGGAACGCATATTCACGGATGATATGGCCTTTCAAGCGCCGGCGTGGCCGAGCGTTCTTCATATTTATTGAGTATTTTCACTGTGATCAGCCTTGTGGCGATCACCTGGATGGGACGATGACTGCTCTGCGCCTTCCTTTTTTTCTCATGCTCGCCGGCGTTCTTGGCCTGGCGGGTTGCAGCGTTCACCAGCCGGTGTCGCTGTACCAACTGGACAGCGGAAGTCCGGTTCAGCCTGCCCAGCCAACGGGCATGGCGGTTTTGCTGGGCCCGGTCACCGTAGCTGACTACCTGCAGCGCGAAACCCTGTTGCAACGCCAGCCCGATGGCAGCCTGCAAGCGGCGACCGACGGTCGTTGGGCGGGCAGTCTTTCTTCGGACATCGATCAGTTGCTGCTGCGCCAGGTGGCCGGTCACCTGGACAGCCAGCGTGTCGTGCTGGCTCCCGCCACAACGGGTTTTACCCCCGATGTGCAGGTGCTGTTGACCATCACCCGTCTGGATTCGGGTGAAAAGCAGCCAGCGATCCTCGATGCGCAATGGCGCCTGATCGACCGTCGCGGCCAGGTTCGCGACAATCGCATCATCCATTTGCAGGAGCAGCATGCCGGTACTACGGCGGCTCAGGTCCAGGCTCAAGGGGTGTTGTTGCAGAAGCTGGCCGAGCAGTTGTCGGTGGCGCTCAAGCCGCTGGCCAATCAGCCGCCTATCGCCGAAGCCCCGCGCAAGCGTGAAGCAAAGCCGGCAGCGCCGGTGGTGGAGCAGGAGAAACAGCCAAAGATTCCGATGGCGGCGCCGATTCGCACGGATATGGAAGTGTTTCGCTTCTGAGTGTGAAAGATTCAAAACAAAGCCCGCCTTGATGCGGGCTTTGTTGTTTCTGCAGGCTGTTGAATCTGTATTGCCTGTGCCGGCCTCTTCGCTGGCAAGCCAGCTCCTACAGGGGCAGCAGCGCTCACATAATCTGGATTCGACACGGACACTGTAGGAGCTGGCTTGCCAGCGAAGGGGGCGGAACAGGCAACAAAAAAGCCCGCAGACGATTACTCATCTGCGGGCTTCTTCACATCAAGACCAAGGCTTACGCCCGACGCTCATGCATCCTTGCCAATTGCCGCTCCAGCAACGACGGATAAGGCTCCATCAACCGCTCCACACAGCAGGCGCCCTCAGGGCTGGCAATCGGCCGGATCCGTGCGCGCTGGCGGATCAGCGCGTCATCGCTGATCTTGCGTTCCACCAGCAGCAGGTTGCGGCTGTGTTGCGACAGGGCCAAGGCGTCCTGCGCGCTGTCTGTCAGCAGCAGATCGATCTGGCTCAGGCCGAACAGCTCGTCGCCCAGGGTCAGTCCCAGCTGCAGTTGCAGGGTGATGCCGCTGTCGGCGACTTCGATTTGCAGCTGATGACCCAGCGCACGCAGCAATTCACCGCAGCAAATGGCGTTGGTCAGGTAGTCGTCGCCGCTGTCCTCGGTGTGGAACAGCATCAGCGTGCTGCCATCGTTCAAGGTCTGCACTTCGCCCTGGTACAACGAAGCGGCTTGATCGAGGCAGTCGCCATAGCGTTCCAGCAATTCTTCCAGGCGCGCTCGCGGCAGGCGTCGCAGCTGCTCCTGGGAGCCCAGTTGCACCGCCAGCACCGCGCTGTGTTGCGGGACGCTTGCAGTCGGCTTGCGCACGACCGGTTGTGGCGCAGCGCTCAAGGACTCGTCGCGCAGGTCGGCAAACGGGTCTTCGTCATCGTCGTCTTCGACGGTGCTGACAATCTGCCGTGGCGCAGGCTTGAGGGCCGCCATCGGGCGACTCTCGTCGAAACTCGGATCACGCAGGTTACGCACTTCGAAGGCCGGATCGGCTTCTTCTTCGATGTCGTCGAATTCCGGCTCCGGTTCCGGCACAGGGGCGGGCTCCGGGGCGAAGTTGGCGTGCAGCTGGCGGGCCAGGTCGCCGATTTCATCCTGGCGGTCGGTGCCTGGGGTGTATTCGTCGATATTGCGCAGCCACACGCGTAATTGCAGGAGCGGCGTAGAGAGATAACGGCCCATGCGCAGGCTCAGGGCCAGGGACAGGGCCAGCAGGATCGCGCTCAAAATGCCCATGCTTTGCAGGCTGATGGTCATCGGCTGCTGGAACTGGTCCATGTCCAGGCTAATGCGCAGTTGCCCGGCTGTCACATCCTGGAACGTTATCTTGCTCTGGTACATGCCCTCGGCTTCGCCCAGCAGACCATGCTTGGGACGCTGGCCGGCCTCGGCGAGGATGCGGTTGTCCGGGCTGTAGATGGCCGCGTGTGCCACCAGCTTGTTCTTGGTCAGGTTATTGAGCAGCACGTTGAGGCTGAGAATGTCGTTGGACACCAGCAACTCGGTGGCCGAGGTGGCGGTCTGCGTCGTCAGGCTTTCACCCAGCGCGTCTGCCTGCTCGTGCATGGCCTGCTTGAACTGCAAGCCCATCACGCCGGCATAGATGACCAGGGCCAGGGCGACCAGGATCACGTTATGACTGGCGATGCGCAATGCAATCGGTACGCGGCGGTGGCGCAGCGCCCGGAAGATCAGCAGAAAGAAGTTATCGGTTTTTACTGGCGTGGGCCGGTTCACTTGAGCTCGGCTCTTTTGTCCGTGAAGTTGACGCGCAGTATAGCGACAGGCCTTGGGCCGTCAAAGCGCTCACGGTGCCCGATGGTCACTGAAAGTGGGTAGAATGCGGTTTTTTTCCACCTGCGGGGGTGCGCCTTGCGCGAAATCGTCCTGATAAACATCACGGGAGTCGACCGTCCGGGTCTGACTGCAGCCATTACCGGCGTTCTGGCCCAGGGTGGTGTGAACATTCTCGACATCGGTCAGGCGGTGATCCACGACACTCTGTCGTTCGGCATCCTGGTTGAAATTCCGGACACCGAACAAGGCAAGTCCGTGCTCAAGGATATCCTGTTCAAGGGTTACGAGCTCGATCAACAGGTGCGGTTCACGCCGGTATCCGAAGAGGATTACCAGCAATGGGTCGGCAATCAGGGCAAAAAACGCCACATTGTCACCCTGTTGACCCGCAAAGTGACGGCCGGCCAGTTGCAGGCGGTCAGCGCGATTACTGCCAAATACGGTTTGAACATCGACCATATCGATCGACTGTCCGGGCGCATGCCGCTGGACACGCCGGCCGACAAGGGCAAGGGCTGCATCGAGTTTTCCGTGCGCGGCGAAGCGGCTGATCCGCAGGCCCTGCGCGCCGAATTCCTTAGCGTCGCCCAGGAATTGAACGTCGATATCGCCTTCCAGGAAGACTCCCTGTTCCGGCGTAACCGTCGCCTGGCCGTGTTCGACATGGATTCGACCCTGATCGAAGCGGAAGTGATCGACGAACTGGCCAAGGCGGCCGGCGTGGGGGACAAGGTGTCGGAAATCACCGAGCGGGCGATGGCCGGCGAGCTGGATTTCCGCGCCAGCTTCAAGGAGCGCCTGGCCTTGCTGCAAGGCCTGGACGTCAGCGTGCTGGACTCCATCGGCGCTTCGTTGCGCCTGACCGAAGGTGCTGAAACCCTGTTCGCCGAACTCAAGCGCCTGGGCTACAAGACCGCGATCCTGTCCGGTGGCTTCACCTACTTCGCCAAGCAGCTGCAAGCGAAGCTGGGCATCGACTACGTGTTTGCCAACGAGCTGGAAGTGGTCGACGGCAAGGTTACCGGCGTCGCGGTCGAGCCGATTGTCGATGCGCAGCGCAAGGCTGACTTGCTCAAGGAGTTGGCGCACAAGGAAGGTTTGCGTCTGGAGCAGACCATTGCGGTCGGTGACGGTGCCAACGATCTGCCGATGCTGGCGATTGCCGGGCTGGGCGTGGCGTTCAGGGCCAAGCCGCTGGTCAAACAGTCGGCCAAACAGGCCATTTCCACCCTCGGGCTGGATGGCGTGTTGTACCTGCTGGGCTTCCGTGATCGCGACGGGCAGCTCTAACACCGCCAATCCACTGTAGGAGCCGGCTTGCTGGCGATGGGGCCCTTGAGGACGCCATCGCCAGCAAGCCGGCTCCTACAGGCTTGCATCGGCGGTGGACCAAGTGCGCACTTAAGCTTTTGGCGAGCCCATCCCCTGACCCATCTGCACCGGCGCACCGGCGACCATGTCTTCAGCCCACTTCACCTGATCCGGCCCGAACAGCACAACAGCGGTCGAACCCAGCTTGAAGCGGCCCAGTTCCGCGCCTTTCTCCAGATGGATCGGTGCACGTGCGGCTTCGTCGTAGCGGAAGGTCTTCAGTTCGCGTTTCGGCGGTGTGACCAGGCCGGCCCAGACGGTTTCAATCGACGCAACGATCATCGCGCCCACCAGCACCACGGCCATCGGCCCGCGCTCGGTGTCGAAAATGCATGCCACACGCTCATTGCGGGCAAACAGCTCCGGAACGTTTTCGGCGGTGGTCTGGTTGACCGAGAACAGGCGACCCGGGATGTAGACCATTTCGCGCAGGGTGCCGGCCAGCGGCATGTGCACGCGATGGTAGTCCTTGGGCGACAGGTAAATGGTCGCAAAGTCACCGCCCATGAACGGCGCAGCATTCGCCGTATCGCCGCCCAGCAGTTCCAGCACGCTGAAACTATGGCCCTTGGCCTGGAACACGCGACCGTGTTCGATCGGGCCGAGCTGGCTGATCGCGCCGTCGGCCGGGCAGAGGATGGCGCCCGGAGTCTCGTCCAGCGGGCGGGCACCGTCTTTCAGGGCGCGGGTAAAGAACGCATTGAAGTGCTCGTAGGCGGTCAAGTCTTCGACCAGGGCCTGGGACATGTCCACCTGATAGCGCTTGGCGAACCAGGCGGTAAAGGCATTCTTGAACCAGCGCACGCGGCATTCGGCGACGCAGCCGGCCAGTCGCGAGAGCAAATTGTGGGGCAGCAGGTACTGGCTGAGGATAAACAGACGCTTGTTCATTAATTGTCCTTTAAAACCTTAATTCTCTACAGGGGTGTCAGGGTGGTTGCCCCATTCGCCCCAGGAGCCGGCGTAGCCCTTGACCCGCGGATAACCGAGGGCCTTGGCCACCAGATAGGTGAAGCCAGAACGGTGGTGGGTCTGGCAGTGGGTAATCACTTCTTTGTCTTTGCTGATCCCGAGCTGTTCGAGGATCTGCGGCATGTCGCTGCGAATACGCAGCTGACGTGCCTGGTCCATGCCTGCGGTCCATTCGAAATTGACCGCGCCGGGAATGTGGCCGCCCTTGGCCGCCAGGACTTTCTCACCGGAGAATTCCAGCGGTCCACGCGCATCCCAGATCGCAAGGTCAGCAGCACCGAGGCGGCTTTGCAGGTATTCACGGGTAGCGGTGGGTTCTTCGTGCAGCGTCAATGGTACCGGGCCGCCAACCAGGGCCGGTACTTGCGTGGAGACGGGCAGGCCTTCGGCCAGCCACGACAGCAAGCCACCGTCGACGTAGTGGTATCGGCTGTGGCCAATCACATCCAGCAACCAGATGAATCGCCCGGCCCAGCCGCCGCCTTCGTCGTCATAGACCACGTACACCGCGTCCTTGTTATGCCCCAGTTCACCGAACAGCGCCTCGAGTGCCGCTGGCGTCGGCATCAGGCCGGGCGCTGGCGGTTGACCGAGTTGCGTACGCTTGGGGTCGACAAAACGCGCACCCGGTATATGCCCGTGGGCATAGCGGGCGCTGCTGGTCAGGTCCACCAGAATCAATTCACGGGCGTCCAGGCGAGGGAGCAGGTCGCTCGGCTCGATCACCAGCGGCAAGCCAGAGAAGTCAGACATGTGAGGTCTCCAGAGCACAAAAGGGGGGATTGTAACGCAGCGTCATTGGCCGCGTCGGCTAAAGCTGTGCAGTGCCTTCTCGATGCACTGCGCGGTTTTGCCAAAGGCTTGTACGGTGGTTTCCGAAAACGCAACGCCGCCCTGATCCGCGACCACGATCATGATGACCCGGCCATTGTTGACCAACGAGCGCAGGAGCAGGTGTTCACCCTTGAACTGCGAGCGCAGGCTGTTGGGCAGCAAGGCTGAAAACTGTGCGTTGTTGGCCGGTGTCAGGCGCACCTGGGCCTGCTGCGCAAGCAGGCGTTGCAGCACGCTGCTCTGGCTCACGGCAAAATTCAGCCCGGCGGCTTCCTTCGGCAACCCGGCCGTCTGGTGTACCCGCAAGTTGGCGTGGGTGCGATCGGCCATCAGGATCATCACCCGGCGCATGCCACAGGCGACGAGGGCGTCACGGGCGGCAATGGTCAGGTTCATGGCATTGCTGAAGCGGCTCGGTTCGAACAGCAACTCGGCACATTGTTTACGCCACTTGACCAGGTCTTCGGCGGTCGGGCCAGCAGCCGGCAACATCCCTGGATGGATGCGGTTCATGCCCCATGGCCAGAGCAAGGCTTCGGCGGGGTGCCAGAGGTCCGGCATGGCGTGATGGCGGGCACTGTTGGCGGCTTGTTGATGCAGCTGTTGCTGCACCTCGGCCATGGGTATTTGCAGGTAGAGGCTGGTCAGGAATTGCCAGCGCTGACTGTGCGCACTGTCCCAGGCCTGTTGTGCCGACAATGCCAGGCCGTTGGCCAGCAACACCGTGTTGGCCGGTTGATTGAGCCAGCGGCGCAACTCCGGATCGTCATCGAGACGGTTCTGCTGTCGCAACGGATGCTCGCTGTCGCGGGCGATGCGCAGGACTTTCACCAGTTCCCGCTGCTCGCTCAGCAGCAGTCGGTAGCCCTGCTGCACCCAGATCGGCAGACGCCAGATGTCCACCAGGGCCTGGCCAATTTCCAGCAGACGCACGCCAAACAGCTGCTTTTCGACTTTGCGCGCCGACTCGCCTTTATGGATGACCCGCAGCTCCCACTCTTCGAGCAACTGCGGATGGGTCAGCGCCAATGGCCACAGCGGCGAGAGAAACAGCAGGCTGCCCCAATGGATGTCTTGCCACAGGCGTGCCAGGCGACTGGCAAAAAAACCGTTGGCCTGTTGCGTGGCGTGCTGACTGATCATCTGCAACTGGCGCAGCGCCTTGGGAATCTCGGCTTGAGGTTGGGCCGGCAGGCGCGCGAGCAGCTCTTCGGTGCGCTTCAAGCCGAGTCGGTTGATGGCGACTTCAAGGTTTTCCGCAGGCTCGGTCATGCTGCCATGGGTATGCCGGTTGGCTTCGCGAAGCACGCTCAAAGCCAGGGCCGGGCTGTCCTGGATCAGTTCGGCGATGTCGCGAAGTGAGCGGCGGCTATCGCGCATGGCCTTGCAGACGAGGTCGTGGCTGGTTTGTGGAACCGGCAGGCGCACGCCATCGAGAAGCTTGACCCAGCCTTCAAGAGTGGTCGGTTTTACAGTGGGGACGTTCGTTTCGTTAGCCATGGTGGGAGGCGATCATTTTCAACATTACCTGTGCCCTGATTGGGTCAAATTAGCTTTTCGCCTGAACTGGCTATAGTCTGGCGCAGTTTTGCCGATAAGGAGAAGAAGAGATTTTTTAACTTCCGAATATGACCTTGAACCCGACTCAGTAAGTGCTCTCCTAACCTATGGCTAAAATTATCGGCATCATCGTCGTATTCGCGAGCGTGCTCGGCGGATACGTGCTCTCCCACGGCAAGATTGCCGCCTTGATCCAGCCTTTCGAGGTCCTGATTATCGGCGGTGCCGCCCTCGGTGCATTCTTGCAGGCCAACCCCGGCTACATGACGATGCACGTGCTCAAGAAGTCCCTGAGCATGTTCAGTTCGCGCTTCAGCCACGCCTTCTACCTCGAAGTGCTGGGCCTGATCTACGAGATCCTCAACAAGAGCCGCCGCGAAGGCATGATGGCCATCGAAGGCGATATCGAAGACGCGGCCGCGAGCCCGATCTTTGCCAAATACCCGGCGGTACTCAAGGACGAGCGCATGACCGCGTTCATCTGTGATTACCTGCGCATCATGTCCTCCGGCAACATGGCTCCCCATGAGCTGGAAGGCCTGTTCGACATGGAACTGTTCAGCCTCAAGGAAGACCTGGAACACCCTTCCCACGCGGTAAACGGCATTGCCGACGCCATGCCTGGTTTCGGTATCGTCGCGGCGGTACTGGGTATCGTGGTGACCATGGCCTCGCTGGGTGAGGGTGACCAGAAGTCGATCGGCCTGCACGTGGGTGCAGCCCTGGTAGGTACCTTCTTCGGTATTCTCGCCGCTTACGGATTCTTCGGTCCGCTGGCCCACTCCCTGGCCCACGATGCCAAGGAAGAGCTGAACGTCTACGAAGCCATCAAGGCTTCGCTGGTGGCTTCGGCTTCCGGCATGCCGCCATCGCTGGCCGTGGAGTTCGGTCGCAAGGTGCTGTACCCGGCGCACCGTCCAAGCTTTGCCGAGCTGGAACAAGCGGTTCGCGGTCGATAAGCCATGGAAAACAACCAGCCGATAATCATCAAGCGCGTCAAGCGCTACGCCGGCGGGCATCACGGGGGCGCCTGGAAAATCGCCTTCGCCGACTTCGCCACGGCGATGATGGCGTTCTTCCTGGTGTTGTGGCTGCTGTCCACTGCCACGCCGGAACAGAAGATCGCCATCGCCGGTTACTTCAAGGACCCGATCGGCTTTTCCGAAAGCGGTACGCCGTACATCATCGATCTGGGCGGCACGCCGACCATGGCGCCGGAGAATACCCTCAACCCGGAGGTGAAGTCCCAGCCGCAACCGGACAAGGTCACCGTCGACACCGATCAGGTCGAAGGCATGGCTGAAATGGTCGAGAAGGAGCGCCTGGAGCTGTTGCTGCAAGAACTGCAGAACAAGGTTGAAGAGAACCCGCAGCTACAGAAGTTCAAGGACCAGATCCTGTTTGAAATCACCCAGGACGGCTTGCGCATCCAGATCATGGACGCGGAAAACCGCCCGATGTTCGATTCCGGCAGTGCGCGGCTGAAGCCGTACTTCGAAGACATCCTGCTGGCCATGGCCGACACCATCAAGGCAGTACCCAACAAGATCAGCATCAGCGGCCACACCGACGCCAAGCCGTACACCGGCACCGGTGATTTCGGCAACTGGGAACTTTCGGCCAACCGCGCCAACGCCGCACGCCGTGCGCTGGTGGCGGGCAGCTATCCGGATGCCCAGGTGGCCCGAGTGGTGGGTTATGCCTCGTCAGCCCTGTTTGATCGGGAGCATCCGTTCAACCCGGTCAACCGCCGCATCGACATTGTCGTGCTGACCAAGAAAGCCCAACGTGCGATCGAAGGTTCACAGGGTGCGGAGCCTGCTCCGGATGCACCGCAAGGTTCTACGCCCCCGGTACCTGGTGCAGCACCCGCAGCGGCACCGGCCACGCCGGTCGATCCGAATGCGTTGCCGGCGGACAAGGAACCGCTGCCAGCCCACGAACTGCGCGAGCGACTGAACCTGTTCGATGACCCGGCACCGAAGCCGGGTGAACCGGCCAAGGCGCCTGCGACGCCGCAGCAGTGAAATACGAAAAAGCCGACAGTGATGTCGGCTTTTTTGTGGCTGTTACGTGCCGATTTCCCTAGAGTTTTGTGTTTTCGTCGTGGTTGTAGGAATGGTCTGAAAATTTGCGCCAAGGTTCTCAGTCGTGCATGAATCTACTTATAGTTAGCGGTCGCCGCTCACGCAGTGATCGATCTTAGCCGGTCGAAACACAGATGGAACCTCATCCAGTAATCGGAGTTAGACCTATGGCTAAGTACCACCCTCTTCAAGGCAACTTCAGCGTCGGCACGACGTTGTATATCCACACCGAAGCCAAGATTTCGGACATTTTCGAAACTGCAACGCACCGCATTAAAGCAGCACGCAATCTGCTCAATAGCGTCACTTGTCTATGCGTTAAAGACGCGGAAGGACATGATTTGGAGCATTTTGCCAATGCCGCGCATCTATTGATCCAAGACGGCTGTGACGTCTTGGACGTATTGGGGTGGCGGTTGGAAAAGGCTGCACATTGAAAATGCGGAAGCCGCAATAGGCACGGCTTCTCTTCACCGCACCTGCGAAGACTCAGTGGAGGCTTCCGATCATTTTCGTGACGTTGCGAAAATGATCGAGTTGGGCTGCGGTGACAAGCGCCAATATTGTTCATTCAATTGAATTCAGCCCCCCTGTAGGAGCGAGCCTGCTCGCGAAAGACTCAACAGCGCCGCGTTTTATCCAGTAAGTCCGCGTTATCGTTGACGACCATCGCGAGCAGGCTCGCTCCTACAGTGGATTAGTTTTTTCAAGAGAGCGTGTTCGACAAGTGTCGGTTTTTTTTGCGGGCACTACCTTTTAGAACCCGCGGCTGACCCTGGCTTTAAGGTCGCTATGGAACCGGTCGGCGTTGCTCTTGTTAACACTGCGCACCGATTCACTACCAGTGATCGACTCCAGCGACATCGAGCGCTTGAGCGTCGCCTCGGTGCGATAAGCATCGATGAAGAACTCGATGTCCTTGTCAGTGGTTAGCTTCGGCCACTTGTCGAGGTACAGCGGCAGTTCGGTCGGGCCGGTTTTGAACGAGCAGATGCGCCGATTGGTGATGGTCGCTTCGCCGATTTCGAACGGCACCCACCAGGACAGCGCGGTTTTTTCCGAGACCACGGCCAGCAAGTGCGTGCATTCGCTGATATTGCGCGTGATCACGCCGGTGATGTCATCGGTGGTCTGGGATTCGGAATCCAGCACATCGAGGTAGGTCTTGATGTTGGCCTGCATCAGGCGGGCATTGATCTTGACCGCGTGAGCACGGTCCATGTGGCGGTAGCTGATAAACACTGGCATCAGAAATGTCCCTTTTTGGCGAGTTCGCGATAGTAGGCACCGAGGGCTGTGAGGCGACAGCCCGTCGATTGGATGGCGGCGTAATACATGTGCTCGGCGTCCACCGGCTCCACCAGGCTGTGGCGATTGCACTTTTGCAACTGCTTGAAGACCGCGCCGTGGTCCGGGTCGTACTCGGCTTCGGTGGGTTCATAGCTGGGGTCGAGGGCAAACACCGATTGCGCGTCGGGAAACCACTCGGGCAGCCGGCGCAGGATGTCTTCGGGGATCAGCGGCGGCACTTCGCGCAGGGCGATGAACTGCGACACGTTGGTCTTGAACACCGGCCGCTGTTCCCAGGCCCCTAGTGCGTTGTCGACGAAGGAGTAAAGGCTGCCGGGGGTGATTTCGCCCAATACATTGGCGGCGCCACCGTGCAGGGCTTGCAGCAGTAGCCCGGTGAATACGCCGTGACCGGACTCCTCCAGGGCGGACTGGGTTTTCTTGCAGGCGGTGAGGATGGTCATGCCTTCGCCGATCACGCTGGCGCCGCCCCTCAGGCTGCGCATTTCCCCGGCAGCCCCGGCTTCGCAGCAATCGAGGATGATCACCTTGTTCTTGATCTTCTCGGCCGCGTTCGCCCACTGGAGAATGTCACTGATGCGAATGCCGTCGTTGCTGGTGCGATAGTCCTGGGGAATCAGCATGCCTTCGTCGATGCTGGCCTCGAAATGCCCGTGTCCGGCGAAATACAGCAGTGCCACATTGCAATCGCCGCTGAACAGTTCCTTGATGTTCACTTCGAGCATGTGGCGGGTCAGGTTCTCCTCGGCGGAAGTCAGCACCAGATTCTTGAAGTTCGGCTTGCCCGTGGCGTGCCGCTCGAGGATCGAAGCCATGGCAATGGCGTCGTTATTGCAGCCGTTCAGCGGAGTGATGTGCGTGTAGTTGTTGATGCCGATGAACAATCCCTTGCGCATGATCAGGCCGCCGCGTGCAGGTGGATCGCGTTGACGATGCTGTTGGTGTTCCACGCACACTCGGCATGGGCGGCGTTGCGCACTACCGTGGAAATCCGCTCGGCACCAAAGGGTTTGACCGCGATGATGATCTTGCCCATGCGCTGGGCAATCTCGATTTCCTTGTTGATCCACTTGCTGTAAGTGGCATACATGCCTGCCATGATCAGCACGGCCGAACAGAGGCGGATCTTGTTTTCGATGGCCGCTTCCAGTTCCTTGTCGTTCTTCGCGTCGACAATCGGGTTTTCCGGCGGCACCGAGAAGTTCTTGAATCTGAAAGTCGGATGCGCATTCAGCAGTCGGACAAGGGTGTCGTGACTGTCGGAATAGTTCCACGAATGGCTGATGAACAAATGGTAGGTTTGCATGGGGTTCCCTCAAGATCGCAGGAGTGCGAAGAGGGTTTGAACTTAGGTGATTGAGGGGCGGCGACAAGGGCTCGCGGCCGAAAGAGAAATGCCCTACAGGCGGCGGGGCTATGCCCTTCAGAAAGTTCTGACGTTTAAAACGCGGGGACTTGTACGCGGAAAAACCGGCACGCCATTGCCCCCGTTGATATCGGGGGCAGGGCGCGTCTGTTTAGTAGCCGTTTTCCGGTAGGCTGGCGATGATCGAGCGGTAGCTGTTCATGCGTTGCTGTTGAACACGGCCGTCTTCCAGGGCCTTGAGCAGGGCGCAACCGGGCTCGCGGTCGTGCTTGCAGTCACGGAAGCGGCAGGTGCCGAGCAGGTCGTTGAACTCGATGAAACCGGCCTCTACATCGGCGCGGCTGACGTGACCAAGGCCGAATTCGCGGATACCCGGGGAGTCGATCAGCTCACCGCCGCCGGGGAAGTGGAACAGCCGCGCGGTCGTCGTGGTGTGTGTGCCCTGGCCAGACAGCTCGGACAACGGGCCGACGCGAGTCTCGACCTCGGGCAGCAGGCTATTGACCAGCGAGGACTTGCCGACACCAGACTGGCCGACGAACACGCTGATGCGCCCGTCCAGTTGTTTCTGCAACTGCTCCATGCCGTTGCCGTGGTGCGCCGACACTTCCAGCACCGGATAGCCGAGGGTGCGGTAGACCGCGAGCAGGGCGTTCAGCGCCGGGGCGTTGTTTTCGTCGATCAGGTCGAATTTGTTCAGCAACAGCAGCGGCTTGATGCCGGCATGTTCGGCCGCCACCAGATAGCGGTCGATCAGGTTCGCGTGGGGCTCGGGCAGCGGTGCGAAGACGATGACAATCATGTCAACGTTGGCCGCCACCGGCTTGAGCTGACCGCGGCTGTCCGGGCGACACAGTTCGGTGTTGCGCGGCAGTTGCGCGACGATCACGCCGATGCCCTGGTTGCCGGCACGCCAGACCACCTGGTCGCCCGTCACAAGCGCCGGCAGGTTGGCGCGCAAGTGGCAACGGAACACCTGGCCGGCCAGTTCGCCGTCACGGGCCTCGACTTCGACCTGGACGCCGAAGTGCGCGATCACCAGACCGTGCTGTTCCGGGCCCAGGTCGCCGCCCTCGAGTGCCTCGACAGCCGAGGACTCGCGTTTGGCGGCGCGGGCAGCGCGTTCGCCCTGAATCTTTTCGATGCGCCAGTTTTGACGACGATTGAGTTGGCGTTTGGCCATGGGTGTTCCGTATCAAGAATGCAGCGATTGGATAAAACGGTCGCGAGTTTAGCACGCCCGGCCACCGGCCTAAGCTAAACTGCGCAGCATTGCCTAGGAGCCGACACATGCAAAATGCGCAGAACCTGATCTGGATCGACCTGGAAATGACCGGTCTGAATCCTGACACCGACGTCATCATCGAAATGGCCACCATCGTCACCGATAGCGAGCTGAACACCCTGGCCGAAGGCCCGGTGATCGCCATCCATCACAGCGACGTCGTCCTCGCCACCATGGACGAGTGGAACACCCGCACCCACGGCAACTCGGGCCTGACCCAGCGCGTTCGCGACAGCCGCGTTAGCATGGCTGAAGCCGAAGCCGAGACCATCACTTTCCTGGAAAAATGGGTGCCGAAGGGCAAGTCGCCGATCTGCGGCAATAGCATCTGCCAGGATCGTCGCTTCCTTTATACCCACATGAAAGCCCTGGAAAGCTATTTCCACTACCGCAACCTTGATGTGTCGACCCTCAAGGAACTCGCCGCGCGCTGGGCGCCGGACGTGCGCGACAGCTTCAAGAAGGGCAGTACCCACCTGGCGCTGGACGATATCCGCGAATCGATCGCCGAGCTGCAGCACTACCGCAAGCATTTCATCAAGGCCTGACGCTCAGCTCTTGTAGGAGCCGGCTTGCCGGCGATGGGGCCGCGAGGACGCCATCGCCAGCAAGCCGGCTCCTACAAGTAATGATGCCCTCTTTTGGTGCTTCGGCGAAGTCAGTAGACTGCGCGCCTTTTGTGCAAGGACCGCCACCATGCTGCTGATGCTCTACCTGATTGCCATCACCGCCGAAGCCATGACCGGCGCCCTGTCTGCGGGCCGGCGCGGCATGGACTGGTTCGGCGTGGTGCTGATCGCCTGCGTCACGGCATTGGGCGGTGGTTCTGTACGCGATGTGCTGCTCGGCCATTACCCGCTGACGTGGGTCAAACACCCGGAATATTTGGTGCTGACCACTGTCGCAGCCATGATTACCGTGTTCACGGCGCGCTGGATGCGTCACCTGCGCTCACTGTTTCTGGTGCTTGATGCCGTGGGTCTGGTGGCGTTCACCCTGATCGGCTGCATGACGGCCCTGGAAATGGGGCATGGCATGTTGGTCGCTTCGGTCAGCGGCGTCATTACCGGCGTGTTCGGCGGCATCCTGCGGGATATCTTCTGCAACGATATTCCATTGATCTTTCGGCGCGAGTTGTATGCCAGTGTGTCGTTCGCGGCGGCCTGGTGTTACATGCTGTGCATCTATCTGCAGTTACCTGGCGAGCAGTCGATTCTGATTACGCTGTTTGGCGGGTTTCTGCTGCGGTTGCTGGCTATCCGTTTTCATTGGGAAATGCCCAAGTTCGTGTACAAGGACGATGCCTGATTACGCGCGTTACCCGTAGGAGCTGCCGCAGGCTGCGATCTTTTGATCTTCAGGGTCTTCAGGATCTTCAGGGTTAAAAGATCGCAGCCTGCGGCAGCTCCTACGGGGTCTCGTGTTGTTTCAGGGCCCATTCCACGTGTTCACGAACCAGTTCGGATGGATGATCGCGTCGTGCTTTCAATGCTTCGAGTACAGGGATGGTTGAGGGGGCATTACCCAGCCCTACGGCAAGATTACGCAACCAGTTTTCATACCCTGTACGGCGCAGCGGCGAACCTTCGGTGCTGCTGAGAAACTTGTCCTCATCCCACAGAAACAGCTCGGCCAATTCGGCGTTGTCGAGGTTGTGCCGCGGTTTGAAGTCGCTTTCCCCGGAGGGGCGGGCGAAGCGGTTCCACGGGCAGACGATCTGGCAGTCGTCGCAACCGAACACCCGGTTGCCGATCAATGGCCGCAAATCCTCGGGAATCGCGCCCTTGAGTTCGATGGTCAGGTAGGAAATGCAGCGTCGGGCATCCAGCACGTAGGGGCCGACGAAGGCACTGGTCGGGCAGATGTCGAGGCAGGCGCTGCAACGGCCGCAATGTTCGGTGGCGTGGGGCGGGTCGACCGGCAGGGGGAGGTCGACGAACAGCTCGGCAAGAAAGAAATAACTGCCAGCCTTGCGATTCAGGACCAGGGTATTTTTGCCGATCCAGCCCAGGCCGGCCTGCTCGGCGATGGCTTTTTCCAGCACGGGGGCACTGTCGACGAACGCGCGAAAGCCGAACGGGCCGATCTGGGCCTGAATTTTTTCCGCCAGATGCTGCACGCGCTTGCGGATCAGCTTGTGATAATCGCGGCCCAAGGCATAACGCGAGACGTAGGCTTTTTCCGGCTGGGTGAGCATTTTCGCCATGTGCGTGTCGCCGGAAAGGTAATCCATGCGCAGGGACACCACGCGCAAGGTGCCCGGCACCAGCTCTCCGGGGTGCGAGCGCTTGCTGCCGTGGGCGCTCATGTAGTCCATTTCGCCGTGGTAGCCGGCTTCGAGCCAGCGCTCCAGGTGCTGCTCATGCTCGGCGAGGTCGAGGCCGCTGATGCCGACTTGCTGAAAGCCCAGCTCGCGGCCCCATTCCTTGATGGATTGGGCGAGGGCGGGCAGGTCTGTGGTAATAGCGGGCATGAGACGAGAGAAACCGGAGCTGAGGTGCGTATAATTCTGCCAGACATCGGAGCCTGAAGACGCATGCCGCACACTAAAGATGAATTACCCGACGCGCTGTACAGCGCCGCGCAAGTGCGAGGGCTCGATGCGAGCCTGATCGCGGCCGGAACACCGGGCTTCGAGTTGATGCAGCGCGCGGCCCGGGCGACCTGGCGTGCGTTGGTCCGCCAGTGGCCTGCGGCCTGCGAATTGACGGTTGTCGCCGGTCACGGCAATAACGCCGGCGACGGTTACCTGGTGGCCGTTCTGGCCCAGCGCGCCGGTTGGTCGGTGCGGGTGCTGGCGGCGGGTGATCCCCGGCAGTTGCGCGGTGACGCGGCATCGGCCCATGCCGAGGCAGTGGTCGAAAAGGTTTCCATCGAGCCCTGGGGCGCGAACGCCAGTGTGCGTGGCATCGTGCTGGACGCCCTGCTCGGCACGGGCCTGACGGGCGAAGTGCGCGAGCCGTACGCCAGTGTGATCGCGGCGATCAATGACAGCGGGTTGCCCGTGGTGGCGGTGGATATTCCTTCCGGGCTCTGTGCTGATACCGGTCGTGTCCTGGGCTGTGCGGTGCGAGCTGACCTGACAGTGACGTTCATCGGCCTGAAGCTGGGCCTGTTCACCGGCGATGCGGCGGATGGGGTGGGTGAACTGGTTTTCAACGATTTGCACGCCGATCCTCAGTTGCTGGAAGCTGCGCCGGTCACCGCACGTCGCCTGACGGCTGGCAATCTCCCGCGCCTGGCCGCACGGGCACCCGCGTCCCATAAAGGTAAATTCGGCCACGTGCTGCTGATCGGTGGCGATCGCGGGTTCGGTGGCGCGATCCTGCTGAGTGCGCAAAGTGCGTTGCGCAGCGGCGCCGGCATGGTTTCCGTAGCGACCCGCAGCGAACATGTTCCCGCCGCGCTGGCGCGCATCCCCGAGGCGATGGTGCTGGGCACCTCGTCAGCCAATCAGTTGATGGGATTGCTGCAAAAGGTTTCCGTGCTGGTCGTCGGTCCCGGGCTCGGGCAGGCTGGTTGGGGGCGCAGCCTGCTGTCGGCCGCCGCCAACGCGCCGCTGCCGCAAGTCTGGGACGCCGATGCGTTGAACCTGCTGGCCGAGGAGCGAGTGAGCCTGCCCGCGAATTGCGTGATGACGCCGCATCCGGGCGAAGCGGCGCGCTTGCTCGGGATCAGCACGGCCGAGGTGCAGGCGGATCGTCCGGCTGCTGCCCGGGCATTGAGCAAAAAATATACAGCCGTTGTGGTGCTCAAAGGTGCCGGGAGCCTGATCGCTCACCCTGATGGGCACCTGGCGCTGTGTCACCAGGGGCATCCGGCGATGGCCACCGCCGGTCTCGGCGATGTCCTGGCCGGGCTGGTCGGCGCATTGCTGGCCCAGGGCATGGTGGCGTTCGACGCCGCGTGCCTGGCGGTCTGGCTGCACGCCAATGCCGGCGAGCAACAAGGAAAAATGGGCCGTGGGCTGGCGGCCAGTGATCTGATCCCGGCCATTCGTCAGTTGTTGGAGGAGCATGCACCGTGTCTGAAGTAACCCTGTACCTGGCCGATGAGCAGGCCATGAACGACTTAGGCGCACGCATTGCACGGGTCACCCAGGGGCATGGCCTGATTTTTCTCGAAGGTAACCTGGGAGCGGGGAAAACCACGCTGTCCCGGGGCATCATTCGTGGTCTTGGGCATGTGGGGGCGGTAAAAAGTCCGACCTTCACCCTGGTCGAGCCTTACGAGATCGGCGATATCCGCGCCTTCCATTTTGACCTGTACCGTCTGGTCGATCCGGAGGAGCTCGAGTACCTCGGCATCCGTGACTATTTCGAAGATGACGCCCTGTGCCTGATCGAGTGGCCCGATAAAGGTGCAGGCTTTTTGCCAAAGCCCGACCTGACCATTACCATTAGCCCGCAAGACAGCGGGCGTTCGCTGAAAATTTTATCCCAGGGCTCGCGCGGCGAGGCCTGGTGTGCCGCTTTGGCAGTGGAATCCAAATAAATGATGGGGTTAGGTATGCGCTTTCGCGCGTTGGTGGCTGCCGTAGGGGTGTTGTTTCTGGCGGTTACCGTCGACGCTGTGGCCGATTCGAAGGTCAACAGTGTTCGCCTGTGGCGCGCACCGGACAACACACGACTGGTGTTTGACCTGACGGGCCCGGTGCAGCACAGCGTCTTTACCCTGACCGCTCCGGATCGCCTGGTCATCGACATCAACGGTGCGACCCTTGGCGCTCCGTTGAACGTCAACACGTCCAATACGCCCATTACCGCCATGCGCTCGGCCCAACGTACGCCGACCGACCTTCGGGTGGTCATCGACCTGAAAAAGGCCGTGACCCCGAAAAGCTTCTCCCTGGCACCGAACGCCCAGTACGGCAACCGCCTGGTGGTCGACCTGTTCGACAATCCTGCTGACGCCGCACCGCCACCGGCGCCAACGCCGACTGTTGCCACGGTGCCGGCGGTACCGGTCACCCCTGCGGAACCGGCGATCAAGCTGCCACCGGCCCCGGCCGGCAAGCGCGATATCGTTGTGGTGATCGACGCCGGTCACGGTGGCGAAGACCCGGGGGCCTCCGGCTCCCGTGGTCAGCGCGAGAAAGATGTGGTGCTGCAGATCGCCCGCGAAACCCAGCGCCAGGTCAACGGCATGAAAGGCTTCCGCGCTGAGCTGACCCGTACCGGTGACTACTTCATTCCGTTGCGCGGCCGTACCGAAATCGCCCGCAAGAAGGGCGCCGACCTGTTCGTGTCGATCCACGCCGACGCCGCACCCTCGGCTGCCGCCTTCGGTGCCTCGGTGTTCGCCCTGTCTGATCGTGGCGCAACCTCGGAGACCGCACGCTGGCTGGCGGACAGCGAAAACCGTTCCGACCTGATCGGCGGTGCCGGCAATGTCAGCCTCGATGACAAGGACCGCATGCTGGCCGGCGTATTGCTCGACCTGTCGATGACCGCGTCCCTAACGTCCAGCCTGAATGTCGGTCAGAAAGTCTTGAGCAACATTGGCCGGGTCACGCCATTGCACAAGCAGCGGGTGGAGCAGGCGGGGTTCATGGTGCTGAAGTCGCCGGATATTCCGTCGATCCTCGTGGAAACCGGGTTCATTTCCAACGCTAATGAAGCATCGAAGCTGTCGGCGGCGAGCCACCAACAGGCGTTGGCGCGCTCCATCAGCAGCGGCGTGCGGCAGTTTTTCCAGCAGAATCCGCCACCGGGCACTTACATTGCCTGGTTGCGCGACTCCGGCAAAATTGCCCAGGGCCCGCGTGATCACCGGGTCAGCCCGGGTGAAACCCTGGCAATGATCGCCGTGCGTTACCAGGTGTCGCCGGCGACCCTGCGCAGCGCCAACAAGCTGTCGAGCGATGAGCTCAAAATCGGTCAGCACCTGACCATTCCTGGTACCGAACTGGCGGCCAAGGAATGAACGAGGTCCTCAGCAACAGCGCGCGTATCGAGTTGCTCAGTCCGCGTCTGGCGAACCAGATCGCGGCCGGTGAAGTGGTTGAGCGCCCGGCATCGGTGATCAAGGAGCTGCTGGAAAACAGCCTCGATTCCGGTGCCCGACGCATCGATGTCGATGTCGAGCAGGGCGGCGTCAAGCTGCTGCGGGTGCGTGACGATGGCAGCGGCATTTCTGCCGATGACCTGCCGCTGGCCCTGGCCCGCCACGCCACGAGCAAGATTCGCAACCTGGAAGACCTTGAGCAGGTGATGAGCCTGGGTTTTCGTGGTGAGGCCCTGGCCTCGATCAGTTCCGTGGCGCGCCTGACCCTGACCTCGCGCACCCGCGACGCCGATCAGGCCTGGCAGGTGGAGACCGAAGGGCGTGACATGGCGCCACGGGTACAGCCGGCCGCCCACCCGGTGGGTACCTCGGTTGAAGTGCGCGATCTGTTCTTCAATACCCCGGCGCGGCGCAAGTTTCTCAAGACCGAGAAAACCGAATTCGATCACCTGCAGGAAGTGATCCGGCGCCTGGCGCTCGCCCGTTTCGATGTGGCCTTTCACCTGCGGCATAACGGCAAGACCATTCTCAGCCTGCACGAGGCCCACGATGATGCGGCCCGCGCCCGGCGTGTAGCAGCCATCTGTGGCCCGGGTTTCCTCGAGCAGGCGCTGCCCATCGAAATCGAACGAAATGGCCTGCACCTGTGGGGCTGGGTCGGCTTGCCGACCTTCAACCGTAGCCAGGCGGATTTGCAGTACTTCTTCGTCAACGGCCGTGCCGTGCGCGACAAACTGGTGGCCCACGCCGTGCGCCAGGCCTATCGCGACGTGCTGTTCAATGGCCGGCACCCGACTTTCGTGCTGTTTTTTGAAGTCGACCCGACCGGCGTCGACGTCAACGTGCACCCGACCAAACACGAAGTGCGCTTCCGTGAAGGGCGCATGGTGCATGACTTCCTTTATGGCACCCTGCACCGCGCCCTGGGCGATGTGCGTCCGGATGATCAACTCGCGGCCCCGGTGGTGACCGCCGTAGTGCGGCCCACCGGCATCGAAGCCGGTGAGTTTGGCCCGCAAGGCGAAATGCGCCTGGCGGCCAACGCGCTGCTGGAGCAGCCGCAAGCGCAGCCGTCGTTCAATGCGCCGGCCGGCTCCGGTGCTGGCGCGGGTTACCAGTATCAGTATTCGCCACGCCCGCAGTCCGCAGTCCCTGCCGCCGAAGCCCAGGCCGCCTATCGCGAGTTTTTCGCGCCGCTGCCGGAGGCCAATGCCATGGCGTTGCCGCAGGGGCAGGGTGATATTCCGCCGCTGGGCTATGCGCTGGCGCAGCTCAAGGGCATTTATATCCTCTCCGAAAACGCCCAAGGGCTGGTGTTGGTGGATATGCATGCCGCCCATGAGCGGATCATGTACGAGCGCCTGAAGATCGCCATGGCCAGCGAGGGCCTGAGCGGCCAACCGCTGCTGGTGCCGGAATCGCTGGCGGTCAGCCAGCGTGAGGCCGACTGCGCCGAGGAGCACGCGGCCTGGTTTCAGCGCCTGGGCTTCGAATTGCAGCGCCTGGGCCCGGAAACCCTGGCGATCCGGCAGATTCCCGCCTTGCTCAAGCAGGCTGAGACCAATCGCCTGGTCGGTGATGTGCTGGCCGACCTGATGGAATATGGCACCAGCGATCGCATTCAGGCGCACCTGAACGAATTGCTCGGGACCATGGCCTGCCACGGTGCAGTTCGGGCGAATCGACGCCTGGCCCTGCCGGAAATGAACGGTCTGCTGCGCGACATGGAAAACACCGAGCGCAGCGGTCAATGCAACCATGGCCGACCGACCTGGACCCAATTGGGGCTGGACGATCTGGACAAACTGTTTTTGCGCGGTCGTTAATGAGCCAGTTGCCCCCTGCAATATTCCTGATGGGCCCGACCGCCGCCGGCAAGACCGACCTGGCCATCGAACTCACCAAAGTGCTGCCCTGCGAGCTGATCAGTGTCGATTCAGCGCTGGTTTACCGCGGCATGGACATTGGCACCGCCAAACCGTCAAAAGAGCTTCTGGCGCAGCATCCCCATCGCCTGATCGATATTCTTGACCCGGCCGAAAGCTACTCTGCCGCAGATTTCCGCCGCGATGCCCTGCAAGCCATGGCCGAGATCACCGCCCGGGGCAAGATTCCCCTGCTGGTGGGCGGCACGATGCTTTATTACAAGGCTTTAGTCGAAGGCCTGGCGGACATGCCGGCGGCCGACCCTGACGTTCGCGCGCAGATCGAGGAGGAGGCGGCACGACTCGGCTGGCAGGCCTTGCATGAACAGCTCGCAATTATCGACCCCGAGTCTGCCGCGCGTATTCATCCGAACGATCCGCAGCGTTTGAGTCGCGCGCTGGAGGTTTATCGGGTCAGCGGTCGAAGCATGACCGACCTGCGATTGCAACAATCTGCGCAAAGTACTGAAGCAGCCGCTTCTGGACGGCACCAATTGCCCTATACTGTCGCAAACTTGGCGATTGCCCCGGCAAATCGTCAGGTACTGCATGAGCGAATTAAACAAAGATTCACTTTAATGTTGGAACAGGGATTCATTGATGAGGTCGTAGCCCTGCGTAAACGAAGTGACCTGCATGCCGGGTTGCCCTCTATACGTGCAGTAGGATACCGACAAGTCTGGGATTACCTGGATGGCAAGCTGACATCAGCCGAGATGCAGGAGCGTGGAATTATCGCCACGCGCCAATTGGCGAAGCGTCAGTTCACCTGGCTGCGCAGTTGGGCTGATCTGCACTGGCTGGACAGCCTCGATTGCGACAATCTGCCACGCGCCTTGAAATACTTGGGGACCATCTCCATATTGAGGTGAGTCCTTGCAATTGCCGTCTATCCTTGGGGGTGTGACGGCTGAAGCCATCTGTTTTTACCTATTTTTTTATATTGAATCCTTAAAGGAGTGCGGCACATGTCAAAAGGGCATTCGCTACAAGACCCTTACTTGAATACTTTACGTAAAGAGAAAGTTGGGGTGTCCATCTACCTGGTTAACGGTATCAAGCTGCAAGGCACGATCGAGTCGTTCGACCAGTTCGTTATCCTGCTGAAAAACACCGTCAGCCAGATGGTCTACAAGCACGCTATCTCGACAGTGGTGCCGGTTCGTCCAATTCGTCTGCCTAGCGCAACCGAATCCGAAGCGGGTGACACTGAGCCAGGTAACGCCTGATAGGAGTCTCCTTTGTTCTTTGAGCGCCACGGTGGTGGTGAGCGAGTCAT
>Ga0160472_100408_pt1 | contig 34323 bp, 31 predicted proteins | sample HID1973M_E11MG_FD_108267 | JGI IMG/M metagenome (GOLD analysis project Ga0160472, IMG submission 108267) | Enriched mosquito-associated microbial communities from UW Madison campus, WI, USA - HID1973M_E11 MG | ecosystem: Host-associated > Arthropoda: Insects > Digestive system > Unclassified ... | reverse complement strand
TGTTGAGGAAGTGACGGTCGTGGGAAATGATGATCATGGTGCTGTTACGCGCCTTGAGGATCGTTTCCAGCCAGCGGATGGTGTTGATGTCCAGGTGGTTGGTCGGTTCGTCGAGCAACAGCAGTTCCGGATCGGAGAACAGTGCCTGGGCCAGCAACACCCGCAGCTTCCAGCCTGGCGCGACTTCGGTCATCGGGCCAAAGTGCTGTTCCAGGGGGATGCCCAGGCCCAGCAGCAGTTCGCCGGCGCGGGATTCGGCGGTGTAGCCGTCCATTTCAGCGAACTCGGTTTCCAGCTCGGCCACGGCCATGCCGTCTTCTTCGCTCATTTCCGGCAGCGAATAGATGCGGTCGCGCTCGGCCTTGACCTTCCACAGCTCTTCGTGACCCATGATCCCGGTGTAGATCACAGTGAATTCTTCGTAGGCGAACTGGTCCTGACGCAGTTTACCCATGCGCACGTTCGGCTCCAGCATGACCTGGCCACCGGAAGGATCGAGCTCACCGCCGAGAATCTTCATGAAGGTCGACTTGCCGCAACCGTTGGCGCCGATCAGACCGTAACGGTTGCCACCGTTGAACTTGACCGAGACGTTTTCGAAGAGCGGCTTGGCGCCGAACTGCATCGTGATGTTAGCTGTAGAAATCAAAGGTTTTTCCTGCGAAGCATTCAGAGTGGCCAGGGAGGCGGCTGGACCGAGTTTGGCCCGAGTCAACATGCGCTGAGGCGGGAGTTTTCCCGTGATCAACGAGGGGGCGCGTAAAGTTTGGCGGCAATTGTACTGGTCTGGCCCTTCAAGCGATAGGGTATTGAGGTCCGTGCGACGCATTGGCAGACTGGACGAACACATTTTCACAGTTTCGGGTTAACTAAAGGTTACAAACTGTGGCTAAATTGCCATCTGCATAGCCTGATGCCACTCGTCGACAAGGCTTAACGTTGTGCTACGAGGCCGCTGGTTCGTATTCAGGCACTACTAAAGCCCCAAGGGCTGTCTGGCTGGCAAGGGGCACAGTGTGTTCACTTCTGACGTGTGAAGACTTCCGTGAAACTGATCATTGCCGTTGTTTATCTGGTATCCATTGCGTACGTCCATCTGCGTGGGCGCGTTCGCCATAAGCTGGGACGCCAGTTGAGCGATCACTCGACGTTTCTGGCGCCGATCAATTGCTTCCTTTATCTGTTCTCGAAATTTCCCAACAAGCCGTATCTCGATCCGCGTGATTTTCCGGACCTGAGTTTGTTGCAGGCTCATTGGCAAGAAATTCGCGCCGAAGGCCAGAACCTGCTGCACGCGGGGGAAATCAAGCGCTCGGATCAATACGACGACGTTGGCTTCAACTCGTTCTTCAAAACCGGCTGGAAGCGCTTCTACCTCAAGTGGTACGGCGACAGTCATCCGTCAGCGATGAAGTTATGCCCGCGCACCACGGAGCTGGTGCAAAGCATCGGTTCGATCAAGGCTGCGATGTTTGCCGAGCTGCCCCCCGGCTCCAAACTGGTGCGTCACCGCGATCCGTATGCCGGTTCCTACCGTTATCACCTAGGCCTGGAAACACCCAACGACGCTGGTTGCTACATCAACGTCGATGGCGAGAACTACCATTGGCGTGACGGCGAAGCTGTGGTGTTCGACGAGACCTACATCCATTACGCCGAAAACACCACGCCGCATAACCGCATCATCCTGTTCTGCGACGTCGAACGCCCGATGAAGTATCGCTGGGCGGCGGCGTTCAACAGCTGGTTCAGTCGCAACATCATGTCGGCGGCCGGTGCGCCAAATGAGGTAGGCGACAAGGTCGGAGGGCTGAACCGCCTGTTCGGCAAGGTGTACAAGATTCGCTTGCGTGGCAAGGCGTTGAAAAAGCGCAACCGCAAACTGTATTACCTGCAGAAGTGGTCATTATTTGCCAGTTTGCTGGCGGTTTTTGTGCTGATCTGAGCGGTTTCGCCGACGATCGGCATTATTTGGCGACTTTCTTTCTGGCGGGCGCCTTGGTGGCGGCTTTCGGCTTGGCCGGGGCTTTGCTGGCGCCTGTGCTTTTGCCGCCGAGACTGCGCTTGAGCAGTTCGGTCAAGTCGATGACATCCGCAGACTTACGCTCTTCTTCGCCGGTAGCGGTTTCAACGTTTTCGATCTTGCCTTCATGGGCCTTTTTGTCCACCAGCGCCATGATCTTCTCTTCGAAGCTGTCGCGGTAATCCTCCGGCGACCAGTCCGCGCTCATGTCCTGCACCAGCCGCTTGGCCATGTCCAGTTCCCCTTTGGCCAGGTCAGCCTTGGTCACGTCGGCAGTCAACGCAAGCTCGTCGAGGCTACGCACCTCCGCCGGCCAGCGCAGTTTCACCAGCACCAGGGCCGATTCCATCGGCATCAACGCCGCGAGGTATTGGCGGGTGTGCAAGACCACGCGGGCGAGCGCGACTTTATTGGTTTTGCTCAGGGTTTCGCGCAGCAAAGCATAGACCTTGCCGCCGCGTTTATCCGGTGCCAGGTAGTACGGCGTGTCAATGTTTTGCAGAGGAATCTGCTCGCTGTCGACAAAAGAGAAAATGTCGATGGTCTGGGTCGACAGTGGATGCGCCGAGCGGATCTCCTCCTCGCTCAATACCACATAGCGACCCTTTTCATATTGCACACCTTTGACGATGTGTTCCTTGGTGACCTCTTTGCCGGTGACTTTATTCACCCGCTTGTAACCCACCGGTTCCATGCTGCGGCTGTCGAGCCAGTCGAAATCCACGCCTTGGGAGGAGGTCGCCGAGACCAGTGCCACGGGAATATGCACCAGGCCGAAGCTGATTGCGCCTTTCCAGATTGCCCGAGCCATGGTCGTCTTCCCGTGAAGTGATGTTCAGGTGACCCGAGGCGCCGGGTAAAAGTTTCAGTGGCGTAGCGGCGCGCGTGCGCAGAGGCGATCAACGTTGTGTTACATCTTCCCGGGGAGGTTTTGATTAACAAATGCGCATCCCGGGCGTAGCGTGGTGTCGAAAGCTCTAACCCTGCTGACCCGAAGAGGCTCCCCCATGAATCGATACCTGATTGCCGCGATAGCGCTGGCCTTGGGCGCCGCGCTCAGCCCTGTGGCCTCGGCTGATGTTTCGTTGCAGGTCGCGCAAAACCTGCCGGGCAGCGCCCAGAGCAATCCATACAACAGCCCGATTCGCCGGGCCAACCCGAACAGCATGCAGGGAACCCAGCCGGCGACGCCTGTCATCCGCGGGCCCAATACCGTGCCGGTGCCGCGCCCGCCGACGCTGGACAATGGCGGGATCGGCAATCGATATCCTGCTTCCAGCGCTCCCGCGAGCCCACCGAAATTCATCCCCAATCCGCCCCCTCGAGACACTGGTTCCAGCAACCGTTGAACGACAGGCCCGCTAGCCTGTTTGCCTTATTGACGACAAAAGGATGCTTGTATGTTGCGTAAAACCCTCCTGGCCACGTTGTGCGCCAGTGCCTTGTTCACCGGGTCGGCTGCCGTGACGGCCGCACCGGTCCCGTCAATGAAAAGCGAAGCGGGCACGCTTGACGTCACGCCAATCGTGACCGGACTGGAACATCCCTGGTCGCTGGCATTTCTTCCCGACGGCAAAAACATGCTGGTGACCGAGCGCCCTGGCAACCTGCGGGTGGTCAGCGCCGACGGCAAGCTCTCGGCGCCGCTCAACGGCGTGCCCATGGTCTGGGCCAAAGGGCAGGGCGGCTTGCTGGACGTGGTGCTTTCCCCGGATTTCAAGCAAGACCGGATGGTCTATTTGTCCTACGCCGAAGGCGACGGCCCTGACGGCAAGGCCGGCACCGCTGTCGGGCGCGGGCGCCTGTCCGAGGACCTGACGGCCATCAAGGACTTCCAGGTCATCCTGCGTCAGGAACCGAAGCTCTCGGTGGGAAACCACTTTGGCTCGCGGTTGGTGTTCGATCGTGATGGCTATCTGTTTGTCACGCTGGGGGAGAACAACGACCGACCGACCGCCCAGGACCTCGACAAGCTGCAGGGCAAGGTGGTGCGGATCTATCCGGACGGCACGGTACCGAAAGACAACCCCTTTGTCGGCCAGGCCAACGTGCGCCCGGAAATCTGGTCCTACGGCCAGCGCAATCCCCAGGGTGCTGCGCTCAATCCCTGGAATGGCACTTTATGGGAGAACGAACACGGCCCCCGCGGTGGCGACGAGATCAACATCATTGAGCGTGGCAAGAACTACGGCTGGCCGCTGGCGACCCGTGGCATCAACTATTCCGGCCAGCCGATTCCGGAAGCTCGGGGCGAAACCGCCGAAGGCACGGTTGCACCGAACCACGTGTGGGAAAAATCCCCTGGATTGAGTGGCATGGCGTTTTACGATGCCGATCGCTTCAAAGCCTGGCAGCACAGCGTGTTTATCGGCGCACTGGTGAGCCAGGACCTGATACGCCTGGAGTTCGAAGGGGACAAGGTGGTGCATGAGGAGCGTTTGCTCGGTGAACTGAACAAACGCATTCGCGACGTACGACAAGGGCCGGATGGTTTCCTGTATGTACTGACCGACGAGGAAGAGGGTGGGTTGTACAAGGTCGGGTTGAAGTAACGCGGGTCAAAGCCAGCCCCGCGCCTGCACGTGCGGGGCTGGATAGACGGAGCTGAAACCCCGTTTATTCCTGAACGGCCTTTTCGACCTTGTTCGACGCCGACCAGATCCGGTAACGCACTTCAACGTCCTTGGGCACGTACAGCACCAGCGGCAGCTTGCTGTTGTAGCGCAACAGGAAGCCATCACCGACGACCGGAACAAAGTCCTGTTTGCGCTTGCCATCGGGGCAGGCCATCAGGGTGCTCATCGGGCCAATGACTTTTTCCAGGCGATAGAACGGATAACCCCAGCCCTCGAGGTTTTTTTCTTCAAGTATTCCGCCCAGGCGCTGGCGATTGCAGTCGACCTCAAGGGTCTTGCCGGCGAGGATTTCGACCTGGAAGTCTTCTTCGCGAGTCTGTGGTACAAGCCGAATGACTTGGCGTGTGAAGCCGTTTTCGGCTCTCGGGAACGGCGCGAGGTCTTCGAGTTTGCCGGCATTGACGATGCCTGACAGACCCGCAGCGATTAATCCAACGGTCATGTTAAAGGTCAAAGTACCCATGTTGCCTCCTTGCGGGTGATGTTCTGGGCGCAATCTTACCGGGCCTGATCCTGAATGCAATTGCTTAACAGTGTGCAAATTGCAGTACGGGAAACGGCCGTACTTGCAAATTGCATGGCCAGGCAAACAGCTGGTTTGCCTAACTTATTGATTTTCCGATGAGCTGCCGGGCGAATTTCAAGGCATGTTTTATGCTTGAGCTGTTCTGAAGGCTTGCCGGGATTTCATATGAGCGAGCATCGCTGGTTTATTTGGCAATCTCACAAAGGAGAGGGTGGCCATGTTTTTATCTGCCTTGGAACTTCGCAACATCATCGAAAGCAGTTTTCTACCTAAACGCTGTCAGTGCACGCTGGCACCGGACTTGTCCATGACCGTCAAGATTTTTGCCGACGGCCAGACCGATCAACTGGATGTGCTGGTCACTGGAATAGATGCCTCGGGACTCAATGGCTGTCGGGAAATCAATGAGCTGATTGGCCAGCTGCGCATGCGCCAGCAGCCCGTGGCGTTCGAGCCTCGGCATAGAGTCGGCAAAGCGATTTAATCCGCCGCCTGCAGGGTCAGCGTCAAGCGCTGGGTCTGGAAAAACGCCAGGCCCAGCGCCAGTTCGACCGCCACTGCCAGCAAGATACCCGGTCCAGCGTGACCGTTGAGCCATTCGCAGAACCCGAGAACGCCCAACCCCCAGCAACCGACGACAAAGCCGATGCTCAGGGCATTGCGGGCTGTGGAAGGCGGTTCATTGCGCAACAGGAAAAACATCACACCCAGTGCGGCAAACAGCACGGCGACGCGCCGGGCAATCACCCCTGTGGCCAGTGAAAATTCCACATCCCAGAACGCCAGCAACTGCTCCGGCACCACGCCCCAGGCGAGGGTGAGGAGCAGGCATAAAGTGGCGGTCAAGGTCGACAATGTGCGAAACGACAACTGCATGGCTAATCCTTGCGGCAGTGAGGGAGGCGCTAGAGCATAGCGCCAGAACCCTGCGAGGAACACCGCGTGGTGCCAAATCAGACGTTTCTGTCATCCCTGGTTCGTGCAGGCGTCGGACAGTTTACGGTAGGAAATTTCTGCCGGCTTGCCTGACTCATCGATGTACTTCATATCGGCCTTGACCACCTTGCATTCGAGCGTGTCGGGTTCGGTCAGGGAGATGACCTTGCTGACGTGCAGCGGCATGCCATAGTGATAAGGCACTGCTTGTGAGGTGGTAGTGTCGTTGGCCTGGGTCAGGCCGGAAAATGAGGCACAGGCGAGCGCTGCACCAAACAGTAATGTGCGTGTGTTCATGAACGATCTCCGATGCGGACGGAAAGTCAGCTCGACGTGTTGCCTGTCGAACCTGCCGCACTGGGCGTCAGAACTGTCTGAGGGCGTGCGGTCCAGTGAAGTGTTGGACCGCAACATTAAGCAATGGTTAACCCGGCTGAACGCCGCCTGTCGCCCGGCTCAAACCAGTTGATGGCGATAAGGTAAATCCGGGCCGGTCTTGCTGCAGGTCAGCGCCGCAGCCTGCATCGCAAATTTGAGCATGCCGTCGATCTGTGCGCGGCTGAGCTGCGCCAATCCTTCTATCGAATCCAGCTGCTGCTCGGTCAGCCAGGCAATCAGTGCTGCCTGGAAGGTATCACCGGCGCCTACGGTATCAGCCACTTTCACGGTCAGGGCGGGCACCGACCAAGAGCCATGGTGTCGGCTGAACACGGTTGCGCCATGACCACCGCGGGTCAGGAATACCAACGGGCATCGATGCAGTAGCCAGCCCTCGATCACCTGTGCCGGATCCTGTCCCGGGTACAGCAGGTGCAAATCCTCGTCGCTGACCTTGATCAGGTCTGCCAGCTCTACCAGTGTCGCAATCCGCGACCGCCATAGGGCAATGTCGGGCGCCGGATTGAGCCGCACATTGGGGTCGAGGCTGATCAGACGCCTGCCGCTTTCCCGGCGCACCAGCGCGAGCAGGGTGTCGGCGATCGGCTGCACCACCAGCGAGTATGAACCGACGTGCAAGCCTCGGACTTGCGGGCCGAGGGCCGGCAGATGATGTGGCTGCAACTGGCGATCGGCACAGCCTTCGCCGCGGAAACTGTACTGGGGCGAGCCATTGGCGCCCACGGCCACCATCGCCAGGGTGGTCGGTGCGTCAAAATCGAGCAGATAGTCCTGGCGGACGCCTTCATTCTGCAATACCTGCAGCAGGCGCCGGCCCAGATAGTCGGTGGACAGCCCGGCCAGCATCGCCGCTTCCACGCCCAGGCGGCGCAAACCCACCGCGACATTGAACGGCGAACCGCCAGCAATGGCCTTGAAATCAACGTTGGACGCCGGACCGCTGACGTCATTGCCACTGAAAAAATCGAACAGCGCTTCGCCACAGACCAGATACATGGATATCACTCTTATAAGGAACCCTGGGAAAGGGCTTTCAGATCAGGGTTGATGACGGTTCTTCGCTTCAATCCATTGCGCCATGTACTGAGTACTTTTGTGCTGATGGTGGCGCAGCATGCTGCCGGTGAAATTATCTCGCCGGATCTGTTGCAGCTGTGCCCTGCAATGGTTCAGCTGTTCAATCAGGGCTGGTCCGTGATCGGCGAATTGATAACGGCTGGCAAGCAAGGCCTGCCCCAGTGCCTGGGCGTTCAGCCATTGCGCCTTGTCGTTATGCAGTCGCACGGCGTGATCGGCAAATTCGCGCGCCGTAAGGGTCACAGCACCAGGCCAGGGCTCTTCGCCGTGCATGCCTTCGGCACCCACGGGGGTGGTGACATTGGGGGTGCCACAGAGCATTGCGTCGAGGATTTTACCCTTGATACCGGCGCCAAAACGCAGCGGCGCCAGGCATACCCGCGCGGCCGACATCACCTGCAAGGCATCTTCAGCCCAATTCATCACATGAAAGCCTTGGGCCGCATTGTGCAGCGCAGTGGCCTTGGGAGGGGTATAGGCACCATAGATGTGCAGCTGCGCGCCAGGCAGTCGTGCGCGAATCAACGGCCAGATGGTATTTTTCAGCCAGAGCACGGCATCCCAGTTAGGCGCATGGCGGAAGTTGCCGATGTGCATGAAGTGCGCGCGATCCTCGAACGGTACTGGCGCCGTGGACGGCATGTCGACCATCAACGGGCACCAATGCAACAGATTGCGCGGCACCTTGAACTGCTCGACCAGCAGTTCGATTTCAACCTGGGAAATCATCAGGTTGAGGTCGCAGCGATATATCGCGGCGATTTCCCGTTTGGCCAGGTCGGTGTCGGCCATGAACTCGAACTCTTCGCGTAATGCCGGCGCGAACAGCTCGCTGAAATCATCGGCATCGTCGCTGGCTTTGAGACGCAGCTTCAGTCGTTCATGGCGGGCGTTGCGCAGACTCTGCAGGTCGGACGTCTCAAGCACGCGCACGGCATCGGGGCAGTGCTTTTCCACGCGCCAGCCGAATTGCTCCTCCATCATGAAACGATCAAACAGCACCACATCCGGGGCCAGTTCGCTGATGAAGGTATCGAAGCTGCTGTTGTTCAGCTCGATCGATACCTCGCGAATGCCCAGAGCCGGAAGGTCTGCGCGATGTTCGCCGCTACTGGCCGGACTGCTGAAGGTGATGTCCCAACCCTGCTGCAGAAAGGCCTCGAGGATTTGCATCATATGCCCACCGGCCGCCGAAGAGCGGGGCTCGGGCCAAACGTAACCAATAACCAGGACTTTGGTTGCGCGGGGCTGGGTCATGAGCGGGTTTCCTTGGAGCGGGCACAGGGGCAGGGGCGAAAAACGGCGCCATTAAACCATAGCGCGCAATCATCTCGCGCCCGTCTTTGCCTTGATTCTGAATGGGGGCTGGCGTTTACCGTCAGTGCCGTGCGCCGGTAAAACAGCGTTCAGCCCAGGATGCCCTTGACCTTATCGCGCAGTTGATCAATCGAGAACGGCTTGCCAATCAAATGCATGCCGGAGGGCACCACGATGTTTTCCGCATAGCCGCTGGCGAACAGGATTGGCAGGTCGGGGCGCAGGGCACGCGCTGCAGTGGCCAGTTCACGACCGTCCATGCCCGGTAGACCGACATCGGTCATCATCAGGTCGATGGTCTGCCCGGTGTTCTTGAGAAGCTCCAGTGCCTGTTCACTGCCATCCGCTTCCAGCACCTGGAAATCCAGCTCCTCCAGCACATCGACGATCAACATACGCACGATGCTATCGTCTTCGACGACAAGGATGATGGAGGCGTTGGCGGAGGACATAATGGCGTTCCCGAGAAAATTGACGATTGCCGGTCTGGATGAATTTGCCGGCCTCATGCATCAGTAAGTGGCGGATCCCGACAAGTTCCCGGCCCTTTGCAAAAAGAATGGCTGGACAGGTCCGGGAAGAATAACCCGCGGTCGCGTACAGGTGCAGCGAGATGTAAGACTTTGCGCTAAAACATGTCAGAAAATTGGATCAATGTGCCAGTTTTGGGGCAAACTCCCCGCATTCTGACAGTTCGACAAGGCCTGCCCATGCGCTCCGCTTCCTCGGTTGACGAGCAACGATTCCGTAAACTCCTGAGCCGCAACATCAGCCTGCCCCTGGGGCTGGGTGTTATCAGTGCGGTGTTTTTCGTCTCCTTGATCACCTATTTGTTATCGACCATCCAGTGGGTGCAGCACACCGACCGGGTGATCAATAACGCCAATGAAGCGGTCAAGCTGACGGTCGATCTGGAAACCGGCATGCGCGGTTTCCTGCTCACCGGCGACGAGCATTTCCTCGATCCCTATGAAACCGCCAAGCCGCGCATCGCCGTTGCCCTGAACACCTTGCTCGAGCTGACCGCCGACAACCCGGTGCAGACCGATCGCCTGCGGCGGTTGCAGGCCATGCATCAGGAATGGACGAGCTACGCAGAATCGATGATCGACATGCAGCGTTCCAGCGGTGACTACCGCAGCGCGGTCAAGGCCGGGCGGGGCAAGCGCCTGACCGATGAAATACGCAAACAATACGAAGAAGTCATCGACACCGAGCAGCAACTGCGCACCACACGCAATGAAGAAGTCAGCCGCACCACTATCTGGAGCATCAGCCTTTATCTGTTGCTGATCGCCGGCGTCAGCGGCCTGTTGTCCTATATAGGGCGCCGGGATCTGCTCAACCTGTCGCAAAGCTATGCCGCCAATCTCGCTGCGCAACAAGCGAGTGCCCTGCGCCTGGAGCAGCAAGCCTGGTTGCGCAATGGCCAGACCCAACTGGCCGAGCAAGTCCTTGGGCAGCTCAGCCTGAACAGCTTGGGCCACAACATTCTGCAATTCTGCGCGCAGTACCTGGGCACGGCCGTGGCGGCCATTTATGTGCGCGAGGAGCATGGCAGCCTGAAACGTGTCGCTACCTATGGTTTTTCCCGCGAGCAGGAAGAACTGGATCAGCAGCTTGACGGTAACGAAGGCATCGTCGGCCAGGTGGCGAATCAGGCGCGCCTGATTCGCCTCGACAATGTGCCCCAGGACTACTTCAAAGTCAGTTCCGGCCTCGGCGACGGTTTGCCGCGCAGCGTGCTGGTGGTCCCGACCAGCGATGACGACCGGGTCAACGGTGTCATCGAACTGGGTTTCCTGCGCCCGTTGAGCGACCGCGACGTCGAACTGCTGGAATTGATCGCCAGCAATATTGGCACCTCGATCGAGGCTGCGCGCTATCGCCAGCGTTTGCAGGAGGTGCTGGCACAGACCCAGCAGCTCAACGAAGAGCTGCAAGTGCAGCAGGAAGAACTCAAGACCGCCAACGAAGAGCTCGAAGAGCAGTCGCGGATTCTCAAGGAATCCCAGGCCCACCTGGAAACCCAGCAGGTCGAGCTTGAGCAGACCAACGAACAACTTGCCGAACAGGCGCAGATTCTCGCCGATCAGCGTGATGCGATGGATCTGAAGAACACTGAGCTCAATCAGGCACAGCTGCAGCTCGAAGACCGCGCCGAGGAGTTGCAGCGCTCCAGCAAGTACAAATCCGAATTCCTTGCCAACATGTCCCACGAACTGCGCACGCCGCTGAACAGTTCGTTGATCCTGGCGAAACTGCTGGCGGAAAACCCCCAGGAAAACCTCAGTGCCGAGCAGGTCAAGTTCGCGGAATCGATCTACAGCGCCGGCAATGACCTGCTCAACCTGATCAACGACATCCTCGACATTTCCCGGGTCGAGGCCGGCAAGCTGGAAATCCGCCCGGAGCACACCAGCGTCGAGCGCCTGGTCGAAGGTCTGCGCGGCATGTGCCAGCCCTTGGCGGCCGACAAGCAACTGGACTTCCGTGTGCAATTGCAACCCGGCGCGCCGGGAATGATGTATACCGATCGCCAACGCCTGGAGCAGGTGGTCAAGAACCTGTTGTCCAACGCCATCAAGTTCACCGAAAAAGGCAGTGTCAGCCTGACGGTATCCGCCGCGCCGGACAATGGCATCGCGTTCATCGTTGCCGACTCGGGGATCGGCATTGCGGCGGACCAGCAGGAAAGCATCTTCGAAGCCTTCCGTCAGGCCGACGGCACCACCAATCGCCGCTACGGTGGTACCGGGCTGGGCCTGTCGATTTCCCGCGACCTCGCCAAACTGCTGGGCGGCTCCATCAGTGTTTCCAGCACGCCGGGGCAGGGCAGCACCTTCACCCTGGTCCTGCCGCAACAATACCGGGAGGAAGGGGTAGAGATGGTCGAGCCGATGCGCCTGGCCGTGGTGCCCAGCGTGGCCGCCCCAGTCGTCACGGCGCCGAGGGTCGAAATCGACATCCCGCATTTCGCCGATGACCGCGACCGCAGCCCCTTCACCAGCCGCTGCATCCTGGTCGTCGAAGATGAGCCCAATTTTGCCAACATTCTCTACGACCTGGCCCACGAACTGGGTTACCAGTGCCTGGTGGCCCATGGCGCCGACGAGGGCTACGACCTGGCGACGGCCTTCATTCCCGATGCCATCCTGCTCGACATGCGCTTGCCGGACCACTCCGGCCTGACCGTACTGCAACGCCTGAAAGAGCACGCGCAGACCCGGCATATTCCAGTGCACGTCATTTCCGTTGAAGACCGTGTTGAAGCCGCCATGCACCTGGGCGCCATCGGTTACGCGGTCAAGCCGACCACCCGCGAAGAGCTCAAGGACGTGTTCGCCCGCCTGGAAGCCAAGCTGACCCAAAAGGTCAAGCGCGTACTGCTGGTGGAAGACGACGACCTGCAACGGGACAGCATCGCCCGGTTGATCGGCGACGATGACATCGAAATCACCGCCGTAGGCCTGGCCCAGGAGGCCCTGGACCTGCTGCGCGGCTCGATCTTCGACTGCATGATCATCGACCTCAAGTTGCCCGACATGCTCGGCAACGATCTGCTCAAGCGCATGTCTACCGAGGACATCTGCTCGTTCCCTCCGGTGATTGTCTACACCGGGCGTAACCTGACCCGGGATGAAGAGACCGAGCTGCGCAAGTATTCGCGCTCGATCATCATCAAGGGCGCGCGCTCGCCGGAGCGCCTGCTCGACGAAGTGACACTTTTTCTGCACAAAGTCGAATCGCGGTTGTCCCAGGAACGGCAGAAGATGCTCAAGGTCGCCCGCAGTCGCGACAAAGTGTTCGAGGGCCGCAAGGTGTTGCTGGTGGACGACGACGTACGCAACATCTTTGCCCTGACCAGCGCGCTGGAGCACAAAGGCGCTGTGGTGGTCATCGGCCGTAATGGCCAGGAAGCGATTGATAAATTGAATGAGGTAGAGGATATCGACCTGGTGTTGATGGACGTAATGATGCCGGAAATGGATGGTTTCGAAGCCACCACCCTGATCCGTAAGGACCCGCGCTGGCGCAAACTGCCGATCATCGCCGTCACGGCCAAGGCCATGAAGGACGATCAGGAGCGTTGCCTGCAGGCGGGTGCCAACGATTACCTGGCCAAACCCATCGACCTTGATCGCCTGTTCTCGCTGATTCGTGTGTGGATGCCGAAAATGGAACGTTTCTAGTGGAGCGAAATAGCGAAATCGAACTGCGCTTGTTGATCGAGGCGATCTACCTCAAATACAGCTATGACTTCCGCGACTACTCCGGCGCCTCGATCAAGCGCCGGGTCAACCACGCGCTGGTCCAGTTCGAGTGCAATACCATCTCAGCCTTGCAGGAAAAGGTGCTCCACGACCCGACGGCGTTCATGCAGTTGCTGCAATTGCTGACGATCCCGGTCAGCGAAATGTTCCGCGACCCCTCGCACTTCCTGGCCATTCGCAAGGAAGTGGTGCCGCTGCTCAGGACCTGGCCTTCGATCAAGATCTGGATTGCCGGTTGCAGCACGGGGGAAGAGGTGTATTCGATGGCGATTCTGCTGCGCGAGGAGGGGCTGCTCGATCGCACCATCATCTATGCCACCGACATCAACCCGCGTTCGCTCGACAAGGCCAAGCAAGGGATTTTCTCGATGGAGAACGTCCGCGCCTACACTGCTAATTATCAGCAGGCCGGTGGCCAGCGCTCGTTTGCCGATTACTACACGGCAGCCTATGGCTACGCGATTTTCGACAAGTCGCTGCGCGAGAACGTGACCTTCGCCGACCACAGCCTGGCGACCGACAGTGTGTTTTCAGAAACCCAATTAATATCGTGCCGTAACGTATTGATTTACTTCAATAAAAAGCTTCAGGATCGCGCTTTCGGCTTGTTTCACGAGTCCCTCTGCCATCGCGGATTCCTGGTGCTGGGCAGCAAGGAAACCCCGGATTTCTCGTCGTTCGGCAATGAATTCGAAGCCTTGGTCAGACAGGAACGGATCTACCGTAAAAAATGAACAGTACGACGGCTCGACCTTCCATAGAAGCAATCGTGATCGGGGCCTCCGCCGGCGGCGTCGAAGCCTTGCTGAGCATCCTCGAACCGCTGCGGGAGGGCTTTGTCCTGCCGATCATTGTCGTGCTGCACCTGCCCGAGGAGCGCCGCAGCCATCTGGCGGAGGTGTTCTCGCGCCGGGTCGCGCTGCCGGTGCTGGAGGCCCACGACAAGACGCCGATCGAACCCGGCACCCTGTACTTCGCCGCGCCCGGCTATCACCTGTCGGTGGAGCACGATCGCAGTTTCTCCCTGAGCCTGGAACCGCGGGTGCACTTTTCCCGTCCGGCGATCGATTACCTGTTCGAATCGGCCGCCGACGCCTATGGCAGCCATCTGGCGGCGGTATTGCTGACCGGTGCCAACCGCGACGGTGCGCACGGCCTGGTCCAGGTCAAACGCCATGGCGGCCTGACGGTCGTGCAGGACCCAAAAGATGCTCAGGTGGCTACCATGCCCCAGGCTGCGCTGGATTTGCACCGGCCAGACCACATACTCACTACCAGCGGCATTGGCCGTCTGCTTGTCGATCTGGAACGAATCGCATGCTAAGTAATATCCAGGCCAAACTGCTGATCGTCGATGATCTGCCGGAGAATCTGCTGGCACTTGAAGCGCTGATCAAGCGCGAAGACCGCGAGGTGTACAAGGCCCTGTCCGCCGACGAAGCTTTGTCCCTGCTGCTGCAGCACGAATTTGCCATGGCCATCCTCGACGTGCAGATGCCCGGCATGAATGGCTTTGAGCTGGCTGAACTGATGCGCGGCACCGAGAAAACCCGGCACATTCCGATTGTCTTCGTCAGCGCCGCCGGGCGTGAACTGAACTACGCGTTCAAGGGCTACGAAAGCGGTGCCGTGGACTTCCTGCACAAGCCGCTGGATATCCATGCGGTCAAGAGCAAGGTCAATGTCTTCGTCGAACTGTATCGCCAGAGCAAGGCCATGCAGGAGCAGGTTGTGGCCCTCGAAGCGAGTCGCCGCGAGCAGGAAGCGCTGCTCAAGCAATTGCAGAGCACCCAGCTGGAGCTGGAGCAGGCGGTGCGCATGCGCGACGACTTCATGTCCATCGTTGCCCACGAAGTGCGCACGCCGCTCAACGGCCTGATCCTCGAGACCCAGCTGCGCAAGATGCACCTGGCCCGGGACAACGCTGCGGCCTTCACCCTGGATAAAATGCACGCCATGGTCGATCGCGACGAGCGGCAGATCAAAAGCCTGATCCGCCTGATCGAAGATATGCTCGACGTGTCGCGAATCCGTACCGGCAAGTTGTCGATCCGTTCAAGACAATGCGACCTGGCTGCGCTGGTGCGCGGTTTGCTGGAGAATTTCAGCCAGCAGATCGAGGCGGCGGAGTCCTCCGTGACCCTTTCGGCCGAACAGGCGGTCATCGGCAATTGGGATGAGTTTCGCATCGAACAGGTCATTTCCAATCTGCTCACCAACGCCTTGCGCTACGGCGCCAAGAGCCCGATCACCGTGAAGGTGTACAGTGAGGCAGGGCAGGCCGTGGTAGAGGTGCGCGATCATGGCATTGGTATCAGCGAGGAAAACCAGCAACGAATCTTTCAGCAGTTCGAGCGGGTATCGGCCAACCATGCGGTAGCCGGGCTCGGCCTGGGTTTGTTTATTTCGGAACAGATTGTCACCGCCCATGGCGGTACCATCACCGTCGACAGCCGGATTGGCGAAGGCGCCTTGTTTCGCGTTTGTCTGCCGCTGCAGGAAACCAGCGAGAAAAACGCAACCTCTGATCGACACCATGGTCGTATCAGCAGCAATTGACCGAACAAAGGCTTCCCATGAGTGAAGATGCGCAAGATGTTGTACTGGTGGTCGAGGACGATCCATCGATTCTGATGGTGCTCTCGGCTTATCTGTCCGGCGAAGGTTACCGGGTGCTGCAGGCTGAAAACGGCGAGCAGGCGTTCGAGATTCTCGCCAGCAAACCGCACCTGGACATGATGATTACCGACTTTCGCCTGCCGGGTGGCATTTCCGGCGTGCAGATCGCCGAGCCGGCAGTGAAACTGCGACCGGAACTGAAGGTGATTTTCATCAGCGGCTACGCCCAGGAAATCCGCGAGACCGACAGCCCGATCACGCGCAAGGCGCCGATCCTGGACAAACCGTTCGACCTCGACAAACTGCAGGAGCTGATGCAGGACATGTTGTCGTAACAGCCCTGCATTCCCCGCGCCCGTAGGAGCTGCCGAAGGCTGCGATCTTTTGATCTTTTGATTTTGATCTTTTGATCTTTTGATCTTTTGAACGCACGGATCAAGAGCGAAAAGATCGCAGCCTTCGGCAGCTCCTACGGGGCCAAAGTGTTGGGAGGGGCCAGCGGGTCCTACGCCCGGATCATCTCCTGCACCTTGGCCGTCAACAGATCGAAGGTGAAGGGCTTGGTGATCATCTGCATGCCCGGATCGAGGAATCCGCCGCGTACCGCGGCGTGTTCGGCATAGCCGGTGATGAATAACACCTTGAGGTCAGAACGCAGCTGCCGGCCGATTTCAGCCAGTTGCCGGCCATTCATGCCGGGCAGCCCCACATCGCTGATCATCAAATCGATGCGCTGGGTAGAGTCGAGAATCGGCACCGCGCTGTCGGCATCGCCGGCCTCGACGAAGGCATAACCCAGATCGCTCAACACCGTGCACACCAGCACCCGCACCGCCGGATCATCCTCAACGATCAACACGGTCTCGCCGTTATGGGCGAGGGGCGCGTGCCGTCTGGCCACCGGTTTGTCCAGGGGCAAATCACCGCCAAAACGCGGCAGGAACAAGCTGACTGTGGTGCCTTGGCCGACTGCACTTTCAATGGTGACGTGCCCGCGCGATTGCTTGCTGAAGCCATAGATCATTGACAGCCCGAGGCCGGTGCCCTGGCCAATCGGCTTGGTGGTGAAAAACGGATCGAACGCGCGGTTGATGATGCTTTGCGACATGCCGCAACCACTATCGGTGACGCTGAGCATCACGTAGTCACCGGCTTCCAGGTTACTGTGGGCCAGGTCTGCGTCCAGATGCCGGTTGGCCGTGGTGACCACCAGCCTGCCGCCGTCAGGCATGGCATCGCGGGCATTGATCACCAGATTGAGCAGGGCGCTTTCCAGTTGATTGGGGTCAGCTTCCGCCACCCATAGATCGTCACTCAGTTGCATGTCCAGGCGAATGCTTTCATCGATACTGCGCCGCAGCAGTTCGCCCATGGACACCACCAGGCTGTTCATCTCCACCGGCTTGGAATCCAGTGTCTGGCGCCGGGAAAACGCCAGCAGGCGATGGGTCAGGCCGGCCGCGCGGTTGGCCGAGGTCACCCCCAGGTCGATCAGGCCCTCAAGGTCGTCAGTGCGGCCTCGGGCCAGGCGCCGGCGCAGCAGTTCGAGGCTGCCGATGATGCCGGTCAGCATGTTGTTGAAGTCGTGGGCGATGCCGCCGGTCAATTGGCCGACCGCTTCCATTTTCTGCGACTGGCGCAGCACCTCTTCGTTCTGGCGCAACTGGGCAGTGCGTTCCTCGACCTGCTGTTCGAGGGTTTCGAGGGTGTTTTGCAGGCGCAGCTCGCTCTGGCTCAGGTCGATCAGCCGGTCCCTGGCTTCGTATTGTCGTCGCCGGCCGCGCAAGGCAGTGCTGACCAGACTGATGAGGGTGACCGGGTGAAAGGGTCGTTCGAGGAAGGTGACGTTGCCCAACTGTGCGCCCAGGCGTGACGCCGGGTTCTGTTCCGGGCCGCCATGGTGGGTCAGCAATACAATCGGCAGGTCCGACCAGGCCGGTTGCTGATCGATCAGCCGCAGCAACGGTTCTGGATCACTGCGCAGCAATGCTTCAGAGGAAATCAGCAGCAGGCCCGCATCCTGTTCCAGTTCGCCGCAAAGACCCGCCAGATCACGGCAGATGACGCCGTCAACGCCTGCTTCGTTGAGGATCATCAAGGCAATCTGGCTGTCGCGACCGAGCGGCGCGAGGATGAGTGCGCGCTCGGACGTCGCTTGGGTCGCCGTCACCGGGCGTCTTCCTGCAGCAGCGGGCTGCTGGCGCCCAGGTAGGTCGGCACGCCACGCAATACGCCCTGGAAGGCGTCCAGCGGTTCGCCGATGGTCATGCCCTGGGCGCTGATGCGGTATTCACGGATGGTCGATTCATGGCTGCCGGTGCGCTTCTTGATGATCGAAATGGCCCGACGCACCTTGCCCAACGCCTCGAAATAGCGCAGCAGAATGACCGTGTCGGCCAGATAGGTGATGTCCACAGGCGCCTGCATGTCGCCGACCAGTCCATGCTGGGCAACGGTCATGAAGGTCGCTGCGCCCTGGCGATTGAGGTACAGCAGCAGTTCGTGCATGTGCAGTACCAGGGCATTCTCTTCCGGCATCGCTGCCTGATAGCCATTGATGCTGTCGATCACCACGGTCTTGATGTTCTGTTCATCGACACAGCGCCGGACCCGGTGGGAAAACTCGCCTGGGGACAGTTCGGCGGCATCCACTTGCTCGATCAGCAGGTTGCCGGTGTTGCGCAGCGCCGGCAAATCGATGCCGATGTTTTTCATGCGAGCGAACAGCAACTCCAGCTCTTCGTCGAAAATGAACAACGCGGCCTTTTCGCCCCGGGACACCGCCGCAGCGGCGAAGACCATGGAGATCAGTGACTTGCCGGTACCGGCGGGGCCGAGGATCAGCGTGCTGGAGCCGGTCTCTATACCGCCACCAAGCAGGGCGTCCATTTCCCGTATGCCGCTGGTCAACTGTTGGCGGGTATAGGTACCACGGTGTTCGGCGGCCACCAGGCGCGGGAACACGTGCACGCCGTCGGCCATGATGGTGAAGTCATGGAAGCCGCCGCGATACTTCTGACCCCGGTACTTCACCACGCGGATGCGTCGACGTTCGGCGCCGTAGTTGGGCGTCAGCTCTTCCAGGCGAATCACGCCGTGGGCGACGCTGTGTACCGTCTTGTCCAGGGATTCGGTGGTCAGGTCGTCGAGCAGCAGCACCGTGGCGTTGTAGCGCACGAAGTAGTGCTTGATCGCGAGGATCTGCCGGCGATAGCGCAGCGAGCTTTGCGCCAGCAGGCGAATCTCGGACAGGCTGTCGAGGATCACCCGGCTCGGCTTGTAGCGTTCCACCACCTCGAAAATCTGCTTGGTGGCTTCGCCCAGCTCAAGGTCCGAAGAGTACAAAAGCGTCTGTTGTTGCTCGGCATTGAGCAGGCTTTCCGGCGGCGTCAGTTCGAAGATCTGGATGTTTTCGCCCATATCCCAGCCGTGGGACAACGCGCCCTGGCGCAGCTCGCGCTCGGTTTCCGACAGGGTGATGTACAGCGAGCGCTCGCCGGCTTTTGCGCCTGCCATCAGGAAGTGCAGGGCGACGGTGGTTTTGCCCGTGCCCGGCTCACCTTCCAGCAGGAATACGTGGCCGCGGGACAGCCCGCCGTCGAGGATATCGTCCAGGCCCTCAATGCCGGTCGCGGCCTTGTCCTGGGTAAATGCGTTGAATGTAGACAAAAAATGTCCTCTCTTTGCCTTGGGGATGCGAGGCAATGCGCGCGGGGCGCAATGGTTGCCTTTTCACTTGACCATTGGCCGCAGCGACGGTTCAACGTTTTTGCGCAAGGTGAAAGCAAAGATCGCAGCCTGCGGCAGCTCCTACCCGTGACCACCGTAGGAGCTGCCGCAGGCTGCGATCTTTTGCACTTCAAAGCCCCTGCTGCAACGACGGATCATCAGGGTTCATCTGTTCCAGCTGCGCCAGCAGGATCTGCACGTTCTGCAACTGGCCGCTTTCTTTCCAGTAGTTGATCAACAGCACCCGCGCCTTGCGGTCGTTGGGGTGGCGCTGGACGATCTCCTGCAACTGCTTCTGGGCCGCATCCAGTTCCTGTTCGCCATGCAGGGTCGTCGCCAGGTCGTAGCGGTATTCCTTATTGTCCGGTTCCAGTTCGACAGCCTTGGACAGGCCGAGCAGGGCGAACTCACTCTGGTCGTGGTGCAGCAGCCACATCCCCAAGGCATGCTGCAAATAGGCCGAGTTGGGTTGTGCCTGTAGCTGCTTGGCCAGCAGTTGCCGGGCGGCGTCGCTCTTGCCCTGTTTGTCGAGCACTTCGATCTGCATCACCAGCGCCGGCAAATTGTCCGGCGCCAGGTGCAGGGTGTTGTCGAGGGCCTGCTGTGCCTCCTTCAATTGGGCATTGTGCAGGTGCAACCGGGCCAGCTGGTACTGGTTTTCCGCACTCGGCGGGGCGTCCTTGAGCACTTGCTCCCAGGCGTCGATCGCCTGTTCCAGCGGTCCGAAATACAAGCCCAGTTCATCCGGGGACAAGCCCAGCAGGGCATTGATGGCCGCCAGCCGCACGCTCTGCTCAGAATCATCGAGCAGGGGCCCGAGCAGCAGACTGCGCTGGCCGTTGGGTACCAGGCCGCTGAGGCTCCTGATCGCGGCAATGCGCACTTCGGGCGCCTCGTTCTGCAGGTCGACGGTCGCCAGCTTCAGGGCCACGGAACTGGGGTAGTTGGGCAGTTCGGCATGCAGCCATACCCGGCGCTTGGGCGACAGGTCAGGACGCGCCAGTTGCTGATAGAGCACCCGCGCCGCACCCGGTTGACCACCCCGGGCCGCGGCCAGTGCTTCGCTGTAGCCGTGCTTGATCGCGTCGGGAACCACCGGGGCAGAGGGGCGCAGGGACAACCACGCAAGACCGATGAGCAACAGGGCACAGAGGCTGATAAGCAGATAGCGGCGGGACTGGGGCATGCAGGAATCCGGAAGCTCAGGCTTTTTGCAGAGGCGCCAGCTTCGGTCAGGTCGGGCCGCGAGTCAAACCCTGGCGCGGTTCTTCATCAGCGGCAAAGCTGTCGAGAGCGCCCGGCAGTGACTACGCTTGCTGCAAGTGAATCGACGAGCCTGCCCATGCAAGCGTTGCTGCAGTACTTCAAGACCATGCTCAAACCGGATCGCGGGGTGCTGCTGTTCGCCCTGCGAACCATTGCCGCCGGGCTGCTGACCCTGTACCTGGCGTTCCTGTTCGACCTCGACCAGCCGAAGTGGTCGATCATGGCCGTGGTCATCATCAGCCAGCCCTTGGGCGGCATGGTCCTGGCCCGCAGTTTCGGCCAGGTCATCGGCACCACCCTGGGGGCGGTGGTGGCGGTGGCAACCATGGCGGTGTTTCCCCAGGCGCCGTTGCCGTTCATCACCACCCTGGCCCTGTGGCTGGCGCTGTGCACCGCCGGTGGCACGCTGCTGCGCTACACCAGCTCCCAGGCCTTCGTGCTCAGCGGTTACACGGCGGTGGTCATCGCGCTGCTGGCGATACCCGATCAGGACGGTACCTTCCTGCTGGCGGTGACCCGGGTCACCGAGACCCTGCTGGCGGTGGCCTGCGTCTGCGTAGTCAGCCTGCTCACGGCGCGTCCGGAAGCCGTGGCCCGGGACTACTTCGCGAAAATCGACCAGATCACCAAACTCCTGGCAACCCACGCCAGCGCGGTCATTCGCACCGAAGAAAGCGAGGCGGATTTCCAGGCCCGGCAAATGCAGTTGCTGGGGCAGATCAGCGCCCTGGAGGGTGTGCGTCGGCATCTGTATTACGACGCCCCGCGCTTGCGCAGCGCCAACGGGCTGGTGCAATTGCTCGGCAATCAACTGGTGCTGCTGACCGCGCGGCTCACCGCCCTGCGGCATCAGCGCCTGTTGCTGACCGAGCGTTGGGAAGGCGAATTGCCGGAAGACATCCAGCAACTGCGCGGCGAAGAACTGGCCTTTCTCGATGAACTGGCCGCGCAAGGCCGCTCACTGCCCAGCGAAAAGCGTCATCATTTCACCCGCCTGCAACAACGCTTCGACGAACTGGCCTACCGCGCCGAGCAATTGACCGAACCGCTGCCGGCCACCTTGCGATCACTGGCCTGGTCGTTGCGCTGGGAGCAGGCGCGTCTGCTGCAGCAGCTCGAACAGATTCTCGAACTGAGCGATGCGATCCAGAGCGGACGGCCCGCCAGCAGCATGTTTCGCGGCCAGGATAACCCGCTGCACCTGGACTTCACCCTGGCCACCATGAATGCCGTGCGCGCCTTCACTGCCTTGCTGCTGGCCGGACTGATCTGGATCGAAACCGGCTGGGACGGTGCCCGGGGCGGCATGGTCCTGCTGGGGATTCTCTGTTCGCTGATGGCGACCTTTCCCCGGCCGCTGCTGGCGGTACAGAGTTATGCCCGGGGCTTCGGGCTGGCGCTGCTGATGTCGGCACTGCTGCAGTTCCTGTTCGTGCCGATGGTCAGTGATTTCGAGATGCTGGCGTTGCTGCTGACGCCCTTGCTCTATGCGGTCGCGGTGGGATTGGCGACGCCGGCGACCACCGGCACCGGCATCGGTTTGGGGCTGACGACTTTTTTGATGCTCGGTCCGATCAACACGGGGACAGGGCAGAACAGCGCGATCCAGTGGTTCGAATTTGCCGGTGCCTACACCTGCGCTACCGTGCTGGCCTTGAGTGTCTACGCCCTGATTTTTCCGTTCCGGCCGCGATTGCGCCTGCGCCGCCTCTATAAGGAGAACTGCGAACAGGTCTACGCCCTGTTGAAAGTCCCGGCCACCGACCAGCAGCAATTTGCCTTCGAGAGTCGCATGGTTGATCGCCTGACCATGATGCTGGGATTGCTGCCCGCCACCCAGGACCCGCAGTCACGGGAGCTGTTCCAGGTGAGCCTGGGCAGCATGGCCCTGGGCATTGCCCTCAATCAGCTGCGCCAGCAGGGCCAGAACAATGACTTGCTCAGTGAAGCGCTGAAAACCCGCCTGTTTGCCACGGTGCGGGAAACCGGGCGGCTGGTGGCCGGTCGACCGGGCGCCGAACCGGCCCGGGTCCTGGACAACCTGCGCGCCCTGGGCGATGAACTCGATGGCCTGCATGCCAGCGTGCATGAACACCTGTGGTCGGTGTTCCGCATGCGCGTGGCGTTGTTGATCGTGGTGTCGTTCGTGGAACGCTATCGCCATTATTTTGAACCCGGGTCCGCTGAAGGAGTGCCAGCCCTTGCCCATTGATCTTGAAATAGGCGGCGTCTACCTGCCACCCATCGCCCAGGCACTGCTGTTGGGCCTGCCGGTTTTCCTGCTGCTGGACTGGCTCCTGCGCCGCCTCGGCGTGCTGCAGTTCGTCTGGCACGAGGCGCTGTTCGAAGGCGCGCTGTACGCCTGTGTTTGCGCCACCTTGATTTTGCTGATGGGAGCCTGATGCCTTGAAGAACCTGTTCTCGCGATTGTCGACCGTGGCCGTGGTGGTGCTGGCGCTGGTCCTCGGCTGGTTTGCCTGGGAACACTACACCCGTGCACCCTGGACCCGGGATGCCCGGGTGCGGGCCGACGTGGTGACCCTGTCTGCGGATGTCTCGGGGCGGATCGTCAGCCTCGCGGTGCAGGACAACCAGCACGTGAAAAAAGGCCAGGCACTGCTGCAGATCGACCCGGCGCGTTACACCCTGGCGGTGGAACATGCCAAACGCGGGGTAGAAGTCGCCAAAGCTTCGCTCGGGCAAGCCCAGGCGAACATCACCGCCAGCGAAGCCTTGCTCAAGCAACGCCAGAGCGAAGAGCAACGGCGGCGCACCCTCAAGGACCGCTCGGCGATTTCCGGCGAGGAATGGGAAAAAGCCAACACCGACGTCTCGGTGGCCCAGGCGGATTTGCTGCGCAACCAGGCCAACCTGGTCTTGGCCCAGGCTAACGTGCAACTGGCGACTGCCGCGCTGACCCAATCTGAGCTGGACCTGCAGCGCACCCAGGTCGTGTCGCCGGTGACCGGTTTTGTCACCAACCTGCTGACCCGCGAGGGCGATTACGCAACGGCCGGTGGCCCATTACTGGCGCTGGTGGACAGCGACAGCTTCTATGTCAGCGGTTACTTCGAAGAAACCAAGCTGCCACGAATCGAAGAGGGCGACCGGGTGAAGATCGAGCTGATGAGCGGCGAGACCTTCGGCGGCACGGTGCAAAGCATCGCCTTCGCCATCGCCGACCGGGAAAACCTCCCCGGCGGGCGCCTGTTGGCCAACATCAACCCCAGCTACACCTGGGTCAAACTGGCCCAGCGGGTGCCGGTGCGGATACAGATCGACACCGACTATGCCGGCAAGGACAAACTGCGGGCGGGGACCACGGCGACGGTGACCGTGCTTGAAAACACTGACCCTGAGCGCAAGGCAAGATGATGATCGATTACATGGATTGCAGGTGAATATTGCTGTTTTGACCACACAGTCCGGTGGGGCACGCGGATTGTTCGGCGTTACACAGATCTGTAGGAGCCGGCTTGCTGGCGATAGCGATGGCGATGGCGATGGCGAATGTGATGACGCCATCGCCAGCAAGCCAGCTCCTACAGGGCGTGGGGGCACGCGGCTTGTTTGCCCACACAAATCTGTAGGAGCCGGCTTGCTGGCGATAGCGGTGGCGATAGCGATAGCGATGGCGAATGTGATGACGCCATCGCTAGCAAGCCAGCTCCTACAGGGCGTGGGGGCACGCGGCTTGTTTGCCCACACAGATCTGTAGGAGCCGGCTTGCTGGCGATAGCGATGGCGAATGTGATGACGCCATCGCCAGCAAGCCAGCGCCTACAGGGCGTGGGGGCACGCGGCTTGTTTGCCCACACAAATCTGTAGGAGCCGGCTTGCTGGCGATAGCGCTGGCCATAGCGGTGGCGAATGTGATGACGCCATCGCCAGCAAGCCAGCTCCTACAGGGCGTGGGGGCACGCGGCTTGTTTGCCCACACAAATCTGTAGGAGCCGGCTTGCTGGCGATAGCGCTGGCGATAGCGATGGCAATGGCGATGGCGAATGTGATGACGCCATCGCCAGCAAGCCAGCTCCTACAGGGCGTGGGGGCACGCGGCTTGTTTGGCTACACAAATCTGTAGGAGCCGGCTTGCTGGCGATAGCGATGGCGATGGCGGTGGCGAATGTGATGACGCCATCGCCAGCAAGCCAGCTCCTACAGGTCGGTGGGGTCGTTGAAGGTCTCAACTTCCGCAATGACGTAGTTGCTCAATGATTCGGCGAGCGCGGTTTGCTCCGACATCAACATGGATATCGATCATCGGCCGGGCACCGAATCGGCACATGTTCCGATATTGGGATTCGATCACTTCCTTGTCTTCATCGAAGGTCAATATTGTCTGCTCCACGACCTTCGCCTTGATGGTTTCCGGGTCACTGGCCGGGTTGGTGGCAATGGTCCAGAAGTAGTGACTGGTGGTGTCGGTCTCCGGTGTCACGCCGTGAAAACCGCGCATGTGGAAGCCACCGCGATCGGGGTTGTCCAGTGAATCGGTACCGGCATCCACCGCACCGGTCCAGATCCGCAAATGACTGACGTGAAATTCGATCTCCTGCCAGCGGTCCACCGTGCCCTTGAACGGGTAGGCCGCCGTGTAGGTGGGCGGCGGAACCGAGTCGGGCATATGACGCACGACACGCACCACGTCGCCCTCAGTCTCTACATTCATCTGCGCATTCATGTGGATGCTGGCGTTGCCGCCGATGGTGCGCAGGTGGACATACCCCAGATGGCTCAGGTCCATGAGGTTGTCGTGAATCAACTGATAAGGCGCGTTGTAGTGGTACACGCTGCCGTCGAACAGGTACTGGCCGCTGCTGTGGACAGGGTAGGTCGGCGGCTCGACGGCTGGCACGGGCTGAGCCTCGCTGCCAAACCATATCCAGACGATCTGGTCCTGTTCACGCACGTGATACGCGGGCACTTTGGCTTTGCCGGGTATCTTGTCCTGGCCCGGGATTTCAATGCATTTGCCATGGTCATCGAACAGCAGGCCATGGTAGCCGCAGCGGATACCCGATGCCTCCAGTGTGCCGTTCGACAGTGGCAGTGCTCTGTGGCAGCAGCGGTCTTCCAGCGCAGCGACTTCGCCGTCAGCCTTGCGGAACAACACGACAGGCTTGTTGAGCAGTGTGCGGCCGACGGGTTTGTCCTTCAGCTCCCAACCCAGGGCAGCGACGTACCACTGGTTCAGGGGAAACGCAGGCGCTGGAATTTCTTCGGCAAGCGATTGGGGAGTGGAGGTATTCATGGTGTTCTCCAGGAAGCACGGTTTGGCTGTGTTGTATGAATTCACAGATCAAGCACCAGGCGTGATGATCGGGCGCGGGAGCAGCAGGGAGTAAAACGGTCGTTGGCAGCGTGTTCGGCTACGGTCAGGAACTTGTCGCGGTGTTCCGGTATGCCCTTGAGCACTCGGGTCACGCAGGTGCCGCAGACCCCTTGCTCGCACGATGACTCGATCTCGATGCCAGCCTCGTCCAGAACCTCGAAGACCGTACGTTCGGCAGGTATCTGAAAAACCCGGCCGCTTTTTGCCAGTTCGACTTCGAAGGGAGCATCGGCGGATTGATCAATTGGATCAGCGGCGAAAAATTCTTTGTGGACCCGGTCCTGTGCCCAGCCTGCCTTATGTGCCGTATCGAGGATGTGGTTCATGAAGCCACCCGGCCCGCACACATAAAGATGGGTACCTGTGTCCGGTGTTGCGAGCACGGCTGGCGCATCCAGCTGCTGCTCTTTGGCGCCACTGTCATCATGAAACGTGATACGGGCGGCGAAAGGCGTTTGAGCAAGCATCGTAACGAAGGCTGCACGATCACGTGATCGAAAGCAGTAGTGCAACTCGAAGTCGGCGCCTTTACGCGAGAGCTCCCACGCCATGGCCAGCATGGGGGTGATGCCAATACCACCGCCAAACAGCAGGTGTCGTCGAGCTGAGTGATCGAGCGCAAAAAGGTTGCGTGGCGTGCTGATTGAGAGCGTTTGCCCTGTTTGTACCTGCTCGTGCATGGCGCTGGAGCCGCCACGGGAATTCGGATCCCTGAGTACGCTGATCAAATAGCGATGGCATTCCTCGGGATCGTTGCACAAGGAGTATTGCCGGGTGAGGCCATCGGCGATGTGAACGTCGATGTGCGCACCCGCTTCGAAAGCTGGCAGTGGGCTGCCGTCCAGGGCACTCAATTCGAAACTGCAGATGCCATCGGCTTCGTCTGCTTTGCGGGTTACGGTGACTTGGAGCATGACTTCTCCCTCCACACTGAATTGGCTGCAAATAAACGTCGGATAAAACGTTGCGAAAAGAAGGGTCAGCCGGGCGCCGGCACGCTCAGGGCGAGCAATAGCTTGGGAGTAGGGAGCGAGATGGGATTGAAGGCGTTCATGACCAGGACCTGATAATTATTTTTATGAGCCGGGCGACGGCATATCATTGAAGTCATCGCCCGCGACGTTCGGTTGAGAAATCCTCTGATCATTTAGTTGCGGTGTCAACTAATATTCCAGAATCCCGCCGATCCAGGGTGCTCGCTCAATGTCCGCACAATCCCAACTGAACCTCACGCGTTATGTCCCGGCGCTGCTGAACTTCCTGTCCAACAAACTCTCCGCGGGAGCATCGCAGTGCTATCGCAAGCATTTCGGCATCGGCGTCGTCGAATGGCGAATGCTCTCGATGCTCGCGGTGGAAAATGACATCACCGCCAATCGAATCTGCCAGACGATCGGTCTGGACAAGAGCGCGGTCAGCCGTTCACTGCAGAGCCTGGAAGGGGCAGGGCACATTCGCAGTCAGGTGGATGCAAAGGATGCACGACGCTACACCGTCAGCCTGACGGACAGCGGCAAAGCACTGCATCAGCGCGTGCTCAAGGTTGCACTGGAAAGAGAGCGGCGCCTGCTCAGCGGGCTCTCTGCCGCGGAAGTGGACACCCTGGTCGAATTGTTGGGCCGACTGCATTCCCAGGTCGCCCATGTGAACGAGTACGACCCGCAAGACGCTTGAAAATCCGGTGTTTCAGGTATCGCGATTGCCGATAGGTCGCATCCCGACAAGCGATTGGTCAGCCCCTTTGTGTCACGTCAACCTCTGCCCCCAATTAAAACAATAATGGGGTCACTCGATGACTGATCGCTCCATCACCGCACTCAGGTCGAGCAAATGAAGCGCCATCCCTTGGGTGCTTCGCTGAACCGTCTCAGTGTCGGCGGCAAGTTGTCGCTGGGCTTCGGGCTGGTGCTGATCTGTACGATCGGCATGGCACTCACCGCCTGGTATTCGGTGCGGGTAACGCAATCGAGCACCACGCAGTTGCGCGAGCTCGATCGCCTGAAAGCCGGACTCGCCCAGGCACGTCTTGCAGAAAGGGATTTTGGTTTACTGCCGTCACGAGAAGCCGCGGCTCAAGTCGAGGACTCTTTACGTCAACTGCAGACCGGATCACCCATTGCCTTTTTGGGGGAGGGCTTCAGACATGCACTCGCGCAATCATCCGAGGGTTACCTTACGGCATTTCAAGCCTATGCCGAGGCGCGCCAACAAGCGATCCGGGCGAGGCTGCGCATGCAAGTGCTGGCGGAAACGACAGGGCAGCGTTTCAGCGAAGTGTTCCTCGACCAACTGGACGATATCAACCTGAATCTGGAGCAACATACCCTGCCCGAGGCGCAGTCAATGCAGCAGTTGGAGGGGGCGGTTGCATTGCGCGAACGCCTGGCCAACCTGCGTGACAGCGAACTGTATTTTTCCCTCGATCCACAAAATCGCTATCGGGACGACTGGGTCAACCGGGTCAATGAACTCACCAGCGCTTTGGGCAGCCTGAGTTCGCAACTCGATGGCGATCGTCGCCGTGCACTGGATGAAGCCAGCGCAGCGCTGGCCGAGTATCGCGAGGCATTTCTGGGTTTTGCCAGTAGCGGTGAGCAGGCCTTGGCGCAACAACTGAGCATGTCGGTCTCGGCAGAGCAAGTGACAACAGTGTTGGAAGGCGAACGCACGAGGGCCGCGATGTCTTACGAGGTACTCCGAAAGCGTCTGGACCTTCTACTGGTAGCCATGGCGCTGCTGGCCGTGCTGCTCAGTGTCGGTGGGTCTCTTTCGATCCAGCGCTCAATTGTCTCGCCGCTGAAGCAAATGCTGGGTCTGGCGCAACGTGTGGCGGCGGGTAATCTGACGGATCCTCCCGCGCAGATTGATCGGCAAGACGAACTGGGCCAGCTCGGTCAAGCCATTGATCAGATGTTGCAGGCGCTGCGCCGTCTTGTGGGGCGAATCGGCAGCGACGTGCAACAGCTGGACGCTGCCGCCGTATCGTTGGGCGCAATGGTTGATCGCACCGGGCAGGGCGTGCGGGCACAGCGCGAACAGACCGCCAGGGTGGTTGAGTCCATGGGGCATATGACTCAAGCGACTGCACAGGTAAACCAGCAGGCCGCGGGAAGCCAGGCAATTCTGGGCGATGCCTGCAGGCTGATCCATCAAGGCGACGATCTGGTGAGGCAAGCGAGTCAGAGCCTTGAGCACCTGTCGCGGGAAATGACCCTCAGTGCGAGCTCCATGCATCTGCTGCAGACCGAAAGCCACGCCATTACCGGTGTGCTGGATGTGATCAGTGCGCTGGCCGAGCAGACCAATCTGCTGGCCTTGAATGCTGCCATCGAAGCAGCCCGTGCCGGCGAACAGGGGCGCGGTTTTGCGGTAGTGGCGGACGAAGTGAGGGCGCTCGCGAGTCGAACGCGGGCGTCGACTGGCGAGGTCGACAGCATGATTCAGCGCCTCTGGAAGGTCACCGGGGACACCGCAGCCAGTCTTCGTGACAGCCAACGGCTAACCGCCGAAGGCGTTGAACTGACCGTACGTGCGAGTCAGGTTCTGGATGCGACAACCGAAGCCATCTCGCGTGTAGAACACAGCGGACTGAGCATTGCGCAGGCCGCGGCTTCTCAACATGACATCGCCTGCCGGGTCGATGCAGCACTGGGCCAGGTGGAATCGGTGGTCGAGCAAAATGCCGAGGAGTGCGCTCGCCTGGAAAAGGCGAATGGCAATCTGCAGAGACTGAGCGTCAGCCTTGGCGAAGCGGTTGGGGCATTCAACAGCGACACCTGAATCCGCTGAAACTGGCGGGGATGAATTACCCATGATTTGAAATGGACATGCCATGCGTTATCGACGCCTCGACTTGAACCTGCTGGTTGCCCTGGATGCCTTGTTGAGCGAGTGCAGCGTCAGCAGGGCTGCCGAACGATTGTGCCTGGGGCAATCGGCGACCAGTTCGGCGCTGGGACGCTTGCGCGAGCATTTCAATGATCCTTTGCTGGTTCAGTTAGGCCGGCGCCTGGAGCCCACGGCATTGGGTCTGGAGCTACTTCCAAAAGTACGTGAAGCGCTGGCACTGACCCGTGAGATTTGTGATGCACCGGTCAAGTTTGACCCAGCCGAATGCAATCGCAGTTTCACCCTGGTGGCCTCCGATTATGTAGCCGGAGTCCTGCTGCCGGCGGTCAGCCGTGAATTGGCCCGAATTGCGCCAGGCGTTCGCTTGAGCCTGCGGGACATGCCCGTACCCCGTGACGGTGATGTGGTCAGCGAAGCGCTGGATTATCGTCGCAGTGATTGTGTGATTGTGCCGCAGCGGCGCTTGAACCCGGCCTACCCCCATGTACCCCTGATGAACGACGAGCTTTGTTGCATGGTCTGCGCTCGTCAGCCGCAGTTCGCCGACGGTCTGAGTCTGGCCGACTACTGCAACGCCGAGCATGTGGTCCGCGAGTTTGCCGATGGTCGAAACCTGGCGATGGATGCCGTGCACTTGCATGAACTGGGTATTGAACGTCGGGTGGCGATAGCCCTGGAAAGTTTTATGCTGATGCCCGAATTCATCGTCGGTACTGCGCGGATCGCCACATTGTTTCGTCGGCAGGCGCAGCGATTCGCTCAACATTACCCGCTGCGTATCCACCCGACACCGCTGGCATTTCCCGACGCTGTTCAGGTGCTGCAATGGCATCCCTATCAAGACCATGATCCGGCGATGTCGTGGTTTCGCGGCCTGTTATCGGAGCAGGCCGCGTTGCTTGATCAGTCCGCCAGCTGATCGCCGGTATCCGCCACCAGCGCCGCCTGTTCAATGGCCTGCACAGCACATCGTTCGTCATTGTCCGATGTGTCGCCGCTGATGCCGATGGCGCCCAGAATCAATCCTTCGCCATTGCGAATCAGCACGCCGCCGGCCACGGGAATCACCTCGCCGCCAGTCAGGCTATTGATGGCATCGAAGAATGCCGGCATCGCTTGCGCGCGCCGGGCCAGTTCTCGCCCGCCAAAGCCCATTCCCAGGCAACCCCGTGCCTTACCCGTGGCGATTTGTGGCCGCAGGAAACTGGCACCTTCATCCCGCAGGACTGCCAGCGGATGTCCGGCGGCATCCAGCACGGCGGCGGCCAAGGGTTTGACGCCCGTTTCCCGGGCGATGCGGATGGCGTGGCTGGCGATGTTGGTGGCGGTCATCAGGTCGAGACGTTGCATGTCGTGGGTCCTCATTGTGCCCACTTGCCCAATTGGGCAACGCGGTCCCGGGTGTAAAGGTCAGTCCATTTCAACGAGTTGAAATCAGAGACCTGTTTGGGGTTGTAGGGGCTGCGCTCCATGCGCACCGGTTGGCCGGCCTTGTACACAGCCTTCAGGCGCGAGCGGTCCTGCAGAATGCGGATGTCGTGTAACGGCGAACCGTCGAGCAACAAAAAGTCCGCTTGTTTGCCCACTTCCAGGGTGCCGATGGTCTCGCTGCGTGGCATGCAGCGGGCACCGACGTTGGTGGCGGCATACAGCGCTTCTGCCGGGGTGAAGCCCAGTCGGGTGACCAGCAGTTCCAGCTCACGGGCGTGCCACTCGCCATAAGGCGTTACCGCGAAACCACTGTCGCTGCCGCAGGCGAAGGGTACGCCTGCGGCCTTGGCACGCTTGAGTACGGCCGAACCGATTTCCAGGGTGCGGGCGCAGTAGCCGGCGTATCCGGTGGTGATCGCCGGATCGTGGGGTTGGCAGAAGTCCACGGTGTTCTGCGGAAAGGTCATGGTTGGCGCGAGGATGCTGCCCGCTTCGAGCAAGGCTTCGATACAGGCGTCGTCCATGTAAAAGGCGTGGAAGACCAGATCGACACCGGCGCGTGCGGCGTACATCACTGCCTCCCGGCCATAGGCGTGAGTCGCCACTTTGCAGCCCAGACGATGGGCTTCTTCGACCATTTCAAAGGTTTCTTCAGCTGTGAACGCGGCGATGATTTCGCCATTCGGGCGGCGGTGGGTACCGTCCATGGCAATCTTGATCAGGTCGACGCCATCCTTGGCCTGCTTGCGGATTTCCGCCAACGCTTCGCTGCGGCTGGTGACCAGGCGCGCAGTGAAGTACTCCGGCGCACCTACGCGGCTCGGGAACCAGTCGTTAAGGCTTTGTCGATTGGTGATGACCCGGCTGCTGGCGGCAATGCGCGGGCCCTCGAACAACCCGGCAGCGACTGCATTGCGCACCGCGATGCTGAGCTGGCCGCTGTCACCCGGGCAGACCATGCTGGTCACCCCGGCGGCCAGTACATGCTGGGCGAAGAACATGCCACGCAGTGCGCGGAATTCATCGCTGGTCCAGATATCAATGTCTTCTTCGCTTTGTGCGTTGCCGAAGGCCAAATGGGTGTGCACATCCACCAGGCCCGGCATGACGAAGTTATCGCCGGCGTCCAACAGGGTGTCTCCCGGTTGCGACTGCGGCGCGTGCGCGGTCGGGCCGACATACGACAGCAGGCCGTTTTCCACGACCAGGGTTTGCTGTTCGCGGGTTTGCAGATCGGTACCGTCGAACAGGGTCTGGCATTTCAGGTGCAGGGCAGGCATGGCGATTTCACTTTGCTGATTGTTATGCAAAGCGAAGCTAGGGCAGGGCCATGGGCGCTACCAGCAACTTGTATCAATGCTCGGGTATTGATGGCGTCGATAGCTGCTGCACGCCAGCAACGTCAAGGCTTTGCGGTGATGAGTAGCAGCAAGCGGCTGGTATCGCGAGTGGCGATGGCAGGCATTGTGATCGGCGATTTTTTATCGGCCTGATCGGGCGTCTATGGTGCGCGCTCCTATCCACACAGAGCCATTCATATGACCGACACTCATGTAAAAAACCAATTGCTGGCACTAGAACAAGAACGCCGCCGGGCACTGGTTGAAGAAGATTACCCACGGGTCGCCGAGCTGTTTGCCGATGACCTGGTGTATGTACACACCACGGGATTGGTGCAAGGCAAGGCGGACTATCTGGAGTACGCGAAAAGCGCAGTCCAGTATCTGGACATCGAGCGGGGCGAGTTGTTGATCCGCTTTTATGGCGAACGCCTCGCCGTCATGACCGGTACGCAATGCAACACCTTGCGCAAGCGTGGTGGTGACCAGTCGATTCGCGGGGAGGGTTTTGCCACGCAGGTCTGGGCGTTTGGCGAGCATGGATGGCAGATCAGCTCGTTCCATGGCACACGTGCACCCAACTGAGGCAGACGCCAGTCAACCCAAAACGTTACGGGTGTTTTAAGAATTATTGACTACCACACAAATCTGTAGGAGCCGGCTTGCTGGCGATAGCGGTGGTGAATGTGAAGCCGCCATCGCTGGCAAGCCAGCTCCTACAGGTCTGTGGTGGCATGAGGATTGTTTGGCGTTACACCGATCTGTAGGAGCCGGCTTGCCGGCGATGAGTCCCTACAGTCACATCCAGAACCAAACTGTGACAACGCTGCTCATTCCCACGCACTAGCCTTTCATTTCGATATTGAACACAGGAGGGCAATGGAATGCCTGATCTTCCCCACGGCAAAAGCCTGCGCGCCGGGCGCTACTCCCAATCCGGGCAAATTTATCTGCTGACTGCGGTTACCCGCAATCGCGAACCACTTTTCAACGATTGGCCGACAGGCCGGTATCTTGTACGGCAACTTCAACAGGCACATACGGACCAGCTCGCTGAGTCGCTGGCGTGGGTCATCATGCCTGATCATTTTCATTGGCTGATCGAGCTGAAGAACAGCACTTTGCCGGCACTCATGCTGACTACCAAGTCCCACAGCGCACGAGCAATCAATGCTCACCTGGGACGAACAGGGAGTTTCTGGCAAAAGGGCTTTCACGACCGTGCCATTCGCTACGAAGAGGACTTGCTCGCAGTAGCGCGTTATATCATCGCCAACCCTATACGCGCCGGTCTCGTCAGGCGAGTGCATGATTATCCGTTGTGGGACGCTAAATGGCTGTAGGAGCCGGCTTGCTGGCGATAGCGGTGGTGAATGTGAAGCCGCCATCGCTGGCAAGCCAGCTCCTACAGGTCTGTGGGGGCACGTGGATTGTTTGGCGTTGCACCGATCCGTAGGAGCCGGCTTGCTGGCGATAGCGGTGGTGAATGTGAAGCCGCCATCGCTGGCAAGCCAGCTCCTACAGGTCTGTGGTGGCATGAGGATTGTTTGGCGTTACACCGATCCG
>Ga0160472_100407_pt1 | contig 34429 bp, 30 predicted proteins | sample HID1973M_E11MG_FD_108267 | JGI IMG/M metagenome (GOLD analysis project Ga0160472, IMG submission 108267) | Enriched mosquito-associated microbial communities from UW Madison campus, WI, USA - HID1973M_E11 MG | ecosystem: Host-associated > Arthropoda: Insects > Digestive system > Unclassified ... | reverse complement strand
CCTGCTCAAGCGCCTGATCAAGAACATTGCCTACGACCATGAAATGGACACCACCTTCATGGCCAAGCCGTACCCGGGCCAGGCAGGCAATGGTCTGCACGTCCACATCTCGATTCTCGACAAAGATGGCAAGAATATTTTTGCCAGTGAGGATCCCGAGCAGAACGCCGCACTGCGTCACGCGATCGGCGGTGTGCTCGAGACCCTACCGGCGCAGATGGCTTTCCTCTGCCCGAACGTCAACTCCTACCGTCGTTTCGGCGCACAGTTCTACGTGCCGAACTCGCCATGCTGGGGCCTGGATAACCGTACCGTGGCGATTCGCGTACCGACCGGTTCCGCGGACGCCGTGCGCATCGAACACCGCGTTGCCGGTGCCGACGCCAACCCGTACCTGCTGATGGCTTCGGTATTGGCCGGTGTGCACCACGGCCTGACCAACAAGATCGAGCCAGGCGCCCCGGTGGAAGGCAACAGCTACGAGCAGAACGAGCAGAGCCTGCCGAACAACCTGCGCGATGCGTTGCGCGAGCTGGACGACAGCGAGGTCATGGCCAAGTACATCGATCCGAAATACATCGATATCTTCGTGGCCTGTAAAGAGAGCGAGCTGGAGGAGTTCGAACACTCCATCTCCGACCTCGAGTACAACTGGTACCTGCATACCGTTTAAGCGGTTGCTGTGAGTCAGAAACGCCGCCGGCTGCCAAAGCCTGCGGCGTTTTTTTATGGCCGCCAAAGAATCCTGTGGCGAGGGAGCTTGCTCCCGCTGGGCCGGGCTGGTGCTCCAGGCCGAAGGACTCCTGTATTTTTGCACCGCCGGTATGGGGTCGCTCCGCGACCCAGCGGGAGCAAGCTCCCTCGCCACAGCAAGCGCCCTCACTCCAGGGTATGGATCATCCCGGCGCTCTGCGTACAATGCCCCCTGCCCCGCAGGAGACTCCAATGACACGCGCCGCCAGCCCCCGCAAACCCCGCGCCCGCAGCCAGGCACGGATCGATTCGATACTCGAAGCTGCCCGCACCCTGCTGGCGGCCGAGGGCGTGGCCAGTCTGTCGATCTACAGTGTTGCCGAGCGCGCGGAGATCCCGCCTTCTTCGGTCTACCACTTCTTCGCCAGCGTCCCTGCCCTGCTCGAAGCCCTGACAGCCGACGTCCACGCCGCCTTTCGCGCCTGCCTGCAAGCGCCCATTGACCACGCCGCCCTGGGCAGCTGGCGCGACCTGTCGCGGCTGGTGGAGCAGCGCATGCTCGACATCTACAGCGAGGACGCCGCGGCCCGCCAACTGATCCTGGCCCAGCACGGCCTGACCGAAGTCACCCAGGCCGACCGCCAGCACGACATCGAGCTGGGCGACCTGATGCACAAGCTGTTCAATCATCATTTCGAACTGCCGAAACTGCCGGATGACGTGGATGTGTTTGCCCTGGCCATGGAGTTGGGCGACCGGGTCTATGCGCGCTCGGTGCAGCAGCATGGGCAGATTACCCCGCGGATGGCGGAGGAAGGGATGCGGGTGTTTGATGCTTATGTGGGGTTGTATTTGCCACCGTATCTGCCCAAGCGCGCTGTTTTTTAAAAGATCGCAGCCTTCGGCGGCTCCTGCATTGGAATGCGCACTCCTGTAGGAGCTGCCGCAGGCTGCGATCTTTTGATCTTGAGGAATGAAAAAACCCCGAAGGGCTCAAACCCTTCGGGGTTGTGTGTAACGCACCGGCTCACAACTTGGCGATCGACACCTCGGTGGATTTCACAAACGCGATCACTTCACTGCCCACCGCCAGCTCCAGCTCTTTCACCGAGCGGGTGGTGATGACCGAGGTAACGATGCCGGAAGCGGTTTGCACGTCGATTTCCGACAGTACGTCACCGAGGACGATTTCCTTGATGGAGCCTTTGAACTGGTTGCGAACGTTGATGGCTTTAATAGTCATGGTGTTGATTCCTGTCGTGGGTAACTTGAGTTATTGAGCCCAACGCAACTGCGTGGGCAAGGGTGAAACGGGTTCCGGTTCCGGCGGCTGGCCAGGCAGCGCCAGCACGCGGTTGAGCACTTCGGTTTCCAGCGCCGCCAGCCGATGGGAGCCGCGGACCCGGGGGCGCGGCAGATCCACCTGCAGGTCGAGGCCGACTTCACCGTCTTCGATCAGGATCACCCGATCGGCAATCGCCACGGCTTCACTGACATCGTGAGTCACCAGCAACACGGTGAAGCCGTGCTGCTGCCAGAGCCGTTCGATCAGTTGCTGCATTTCGATTCGGGTCAGGGCGTCAAGTGCGCCAAGCGGTTCATCGAGCAACAGCAGACGTGGTTTGTGGATCAGTGCACGGGCCAGGGCCACGCGCTGCTTTTGACCGCCGGACAGCGCTGCCGGCCATTCGTTGGCGCGATCGGCCAGACCCACCGCTTCCAGCGCTTCAAGGGCTTGCGGTCGCCAGTTGCCCTTGAGCCCGAGACCCACGTTGTCGATGATCTTTTTCCACGGCAGCAAGCGCGCTTCCTGGAACATCAATCGCGTGTCTTCCCGCGCCTCGCTCAGGGGGGCAGCGCCAGCGAGCAGGTCGCCACCTGTGGGCTGATCGAGACCGGCGAGCAAGCGCAGCAAGGTACTTTTGCCACAGCCACTACGACCGACCACGGCGACAAACTGCCCCGCCGGAATATGCAGGTCGATGTCGCGCAGCACCTGCCGCGCGCCGAAGGTTTTCTGCAGGTTGCGCACCGCCAGCGGAATCCCGCGCAGCAGGCGTGGAGGTTGCTCTGCGATCATGCTGCACCTCCCTTGGCGACCTGATAGGCCGGATGCCAGCGCAGCCAGACCCGCTCAAGTCCCCGGGCCGCCAGGTCGGCCAGCTTGCCCAGTACCGCGTAAAGCAGGATTGCCAGCACCACCACGTCAGTCTGCAAGAACTCCCGGGCGTTCATCGCCAGGTAACCGATGCCGGAGCTGGCGGAAATGGTTTCCGCGACGATCAGCGTCAACCACATGAAGCCCAGGGCGAAGCGCACGCCGACCAGAATCGAAGGCAGCGCACCCGGCAAAATCACCTGCCAGAACAGGCTGAAACCGGACAAGCCGTAGCTGCGCGACATTTCCACCAGCGCCGGGTCGACGTTGCGGATGCCGTGGTAAGTGTTGAGGTAGATCGGGAACAAGGTGCCCAGGGCCACCAGGAAAATCTTCGCCGACTCGTCGATGCCGAACCACAGGATCACCAGCGGAATCAGCGCCAGGTGCGGTACGTTGCGGATCATTTGTACCGAGCTGTCGAGCAGGCGTTCGCCCCACTTCGACAGGCCGGTGATGAAACCCAGGGCCAGGCCGATGCCGCCACCGATGGTGAAGCCCAGTGCCGCGCGCCAGCCGCTGATGGCCAGGTGCGTCCAGATTTCGCCGCTGCGCACCAGGCTCACACCGGCTTCGATCACGGCGATCGGTGCCGGCAGAATCCGTGTCGACAACCAGCCCGCCGACACCGACAACTGCCACACCGCCAGCAGCAACACCGGCAACGCCCAGGGCGCGAGGCTGTGGATGATTTTCTTCATGACGCGCCTCAGCTCTGGGACGCGGCTTTCGGGAGGATATCGTTGGCGACCATCTCGCCGAACGGGCTGACGTAACCGGCGCCTTTTGGCAGCTCGGGACGCTCGACATCGAGGTGCGGAAACAGCAATTCGGCAACGCGGTACGACTCTTCCAGGTGTGGATAACCGGAGAAAATGAAGGTGTCGATACCCAGGTCCGCGTATTCCTTCACCCGCGCTGCCACGGTCGGACCATCGCCCACCAGCGCCGTGCCGGCGCCACCACGTACCAGGCCGACACCGGCCCACAGGTTGGGGCTGACTTCGAGGTTGTCGCGATTGCCGCCGTGCAGCGCAGCCATGCGTTGCTGGCCAACGGAATCGAATCGCGCCAGGGAAGCCTGGGCACGGGCAATGGTGTCCTCGTCCAGATGGGAAATCAGGCGATCCGCCGCTTGCCAGGCTTCGGCATTGGTTTCACGGACGATCACGTGCAGACGAATGCCGAAGCGTACGGTGCGCCCGAGCTTGGCGGCCTTGGCACGCACCTGCGCAATCTTCTCGGCCACGGCGGCCGGTGGTTCGCCCCAGGTGAGGACCATTTCCACCTGCTCGGCGGCGAGGTCTTGCGCAGCTTCCGAGGAACCACCGAAGTACAGCGGCGGACGCGGTTGCTGGATCGGTGGATAGAGCAGCTTGGCGCCCTTCACGCTGATGTGCTGGCCGTCGTAGTCAACGGTTTCGCCTTCTAGCACCCGGCGCCAGATACGGGTGAATTCAACCGAGGCCTGATAACGTTCTTCGTGGCTAAGGAACAGTCCGTCGCCCGCCAATTCTTCCGGATCGCCGCCGGTGACCAGATTGAACAGCGCACGTCCGCCGGACAGGCGATCCAGGGTCGCGGCCTGCCGCGCCGCCACCGTAGGGGAAATGATCCCGGGGCGCAGGGCGACGAGGAATTTCAGACGCTGGGTGACGGGGATCAGCGAGGCGGCCACCAGCCACGAGTCTTCGCAGGAGCGCCCGGTGGGAATCAGCACCCCGCCGAAGCCCAGACGATCCGCCGCTTGCGCGACTTGTTGCAGGTAACCGTGGTCGACGGCGCGTGCGCCTTCAGCGGTGCCAAGGTAATGGCCGTCGCCGTGGGTAGGCAGGAACCAGAAGATATTGAGGCTCATTGGAGTGGTCTCCTTGGGGAATCGATTTACTGGGCTTTGGTTACTGAGCTTTGGGCTACGGCAGCCGGCGGCGTCCAGATCACGTCTTTGATGCTCAGGGGCTTGGGAATCAGCTTGAGCTGGTAGAAGCTGTCGGCGATTTTCTGCTGGGCGGCGACCACTTCCGGGGTAAGGAACAGCGCACCGTAGCCCTGGCGTTTCACCGAGGTCAGCGTGATATCAGCCGGCAGGCCGAGCAGTGGCGAGACCTGTTGGGTGACTTCCTGCGGGTTGGCTTTGGACCACTCGCCCACGGCGCGCACTTCTTCCACCAAGGTCTTGATCACCTCGGGATTTTTCTGCGCGTAAGGCTTGGTCGCCAGGTAGAACTGATGGTTGTCGACCAGGCCTTTGCCATCACGCAGGGTGCGCGCTTGCAACTGCTGTTCGGCCGCAGCCTGGTAGGGATCCCAGATCACCCAGGCGTCGACACTGCCACGCTCGAACGCGGCGCGGGCATCGGCTGGCGGCAGGAACACGGTCTGGATGTCGGTGTATTTGAGGCCGGCGTCTTCCAGCGCACGCACCAGCAGGTAGTGCACGTTGGAGCCTTTGTTGAGCACGACTTTCTTGCCTTTCAGCTCCGCCACCGACTGGATGGGAGAGCCCTTCGGCACAAGGATTGCCTCGCTGTTCGGCGCTGGCGGTTCGTAGGCGACATAAAGCAGATCTGCGCCCGCGGCCTGGGCAAACACCGGCGGCGTTTCACCGGTGACACCAAAATCGATGGAACCGACGTTCAAGCCTTCGAGCAGCTGCGGGCCGCCAGGGAATTCAGTCCATTGCACGTCCACGCCTTGTGCGGCGAGGCGTTTTTCCAGGGTGCCTTTGGCTTTGAGCAGCACCAGGGTGCCGTATTTCTGATAGCCGATTCTCAGGGTTTCAGCTTGAGCTTGAGTAATGGCGCCGAAGGTGACAGCCGCAGCAAACAGAGCGACCAGACCTCGACGCAAAATGACAGGGCGCATGGCGCTCTCCTTTTTGCAGTTGGGTTGTGGCTGCACCTGCTTGCCCGTTGGCGGGCGAGTAAGGCCAGTACTTCAATGTTTCGGTGAGGCTTAAATGCTCCAGCGAGCACTCAACAAACGTTCATTCAACAGGTTCGGATCCAGCGGTTTGGGGCGCCGCGCCATGGCCGTGAAAAACTGCTGCAGCGCTTCTTCCAGTCGTTGTTCCAGCTCCGGTGCCAACTGCGCCAGAGCACTGCCTTCGCCGTAGGCGATCTGGCTGTCGACCGCGAAAATACCCTGAAGCATTTCCTGGGCTTTCAGCGCCGCCAGTACCGGCTTGAGCGCGTAATCCACTACCAGCATGTGAGCGATGCTGCCCCCGGTGGCCATCGGCAACACCACCTTGTGACTCAAGGCACGTTCCGGGAGCAGATCCAGGATGACTTTCAGCGCTCCGGAAAATGAAGCCTTGTACACCGGGGTAGCGATCAACAGGCCATCGGCGTTTTCAATTTGCTGCAGCAAGTCGATCACCCTGGGGCTGTCGAAGCGTGCGTGCAGCAAGTCTTCGGCCGGGAAGTCCCGTACCTGGTAACTCACCACTTCCACACCCTGCTCTTGCAACCAGCGCCGGGAGCGATCCAGCAACACCCCGGAACGGGAGCGCTGACTGGGACTGCCACCGATCGAGACAACCAACATTCAGACGATTCCTTACACGGTTCGGGCGATTCGCGGCTTGCGATCTCGCTTTGATGGAGTGACCTTAACAGGTGTTTTATATATCCATAAATCATATTTATTCATTTGGTTATTCTATTAAGAGATATCGAATTTCACGTTCTCGGGACGAAAAAAAATGCCGTCGAAACGGCCTGAAATCCCCTGCTTTTGGGTGCCTTTAAAGATCGCAGTCTGCGGCAGCTCCTACGCGGATCGTGCGTGGATCTGTAGGAGCTGCCGAAGGCTGCGATCTTTTGATGCTTAACGATTCGGCTGCGGCGTCAAACGCAGATAAGGTTTCACCGCCCTGTATCCCTTGGGAAACCGTTGCCTGATCTCCTCCTCATCCTTGAGCGACGGCACAATCACCACCTCGTCGCCATCCTGCCAGTTGGCCGGTGTCGCCACCTTGTAGTGGTCGGTGAGTTGCAGCGAATCGATCACCCGCAGGATTTCATTGAAGTTGCGGCCGGTGCTCGCCGGATAGGTGATGGTCAAACGAATCTTCTTGTTCGGGTCGATCACGAACAAAGAACGCACGGTCAGGGTGTCGTTGGCATTCGGATGAATCAGGTCGTAAAGATCCGAGACCTTGCGGTCCGCATCATCGAGGATGGGAAAGTTGACCACCGTGTCCTGGGTTTCGTTGATGTCCTCGATCCAGCGATGATGGGATTCCACTGGATCCACGGACAAGGCAATGGCCTTGACCCCACGCCGGGCGAATTCGTCCTTGAGACGGGCGGTGAAGCCCAGTTCGGTGGTGCACACCGGGGTAAAGTCCGCCGGATGGGAAAACAGCACGCCCCAGCTATCGCCCAGCCACTGATGAAAACGGATGGTCCCGGCGCTGGAATTCTGTTCGAAATCGGGGGCGATATCGCCAAGTCTGAGGCTCATGGTGCTGCTCCTTGTGAGTGCTAGATGAGCTCAACTGTGCCTGTGTTCTTTATCTATTAAAAAGAATAAATATCGATTTATTTAGATCTGAAAAGAATATTAAATTTCTGTTCACTGGACGCCGGCGCGGATCACGCCGAACATCGACCCAAGGTTTCGAGAAGGCCTTGAGTTGCTGCAAAGAAGGGAAATTCAATGCGGGTTTGCGGGGGTGAGCTCGCATTGAAGACGCAAAAGCCCCGTCCGGCGATGTGCCGGACGGGGCTTTTTTTATGTCGTTACGCGAGCGCTATTACAACAGCGGGATCGAGTAGCTGACGATCAGGCGGTTCTCGTCCTGGGAGCGGGTGCTCGGCAGGTCGGTGCGCCACATTGCGTTTTTCCAGGCCAGGCCGAGGTTCTTCAGCGGGCCTTCCTGAACGACGTAGGCCAGGCTCAGGTCGCGCTCCCACTCCGAAGCACCGTTGGCCAACTCGCCACCCGTTCTGTTGACGGTATCGATGTTGTCGCCACGCAGGTAAACCAGACCTGCTGTCAGGCCAGGTACGCCGACCTTGGCGAAGTCATACGCGTAGCGTGCTTGCCAGGTGCGCTCGCCGGCACGGCCGAACTTCTGGATCTGCATGTCGGTGATGGTGTAGTTCGAGGAACCGTCGCCCTGGTTCAACCACGGGAAATCGCTGCTGCCGTTGCTGACCTGGTAACCGGCACCGAAGGTATGACCGGCAACGCTATACAGGAACAGGCCGCTGTACAGGTTGTTGTCGACCTTGCCTTTACCGTTGGCCGCGCCCTTGTAGTTACCCGTGGTGTAGTAATTCGGGTTGCTGCCGTTAGCGCCGTCGTCGGAACTGTTGAAGTAACGCAGATCAGATTTCAATACGCCCGGGCCAATAGCCCAGTTGTGCACCAGGCCGAGGAAGTGCTGCTTGTAGAAGTCTTCCAGGTTGCCGTAGTAGTACTGGGCCGTCAGGTCCTTGGTGATTTTGTAGTCACCACCGCCATAGATGAACTTGTTACTGTCGCGAGACGTCGCGGTACGGCCGTTAGCGCCGGAAATGGACAACGACTGATTGTTGCTCGAGTTACGGCCTTTGGCCTGCTCGATTTGACCACCGATCAGGGTCAGGTCCTTGAACACGTCGTTTGAGGTGATCTGCCCACCCTGCCAGGTTTGCGGCAGCAGACGACCGTCGTTGGTCACGATCACTGGCAGTTTTGGCTGCAGGGTGCCCAATTTCAGTTCAGTCTGGGAAACCTTGGCTTTAGCAGTCAGGCCCAGGCTGGAGAAGTTATCCACCGCTTCGCCGTTGGACTTGCTCGGGAACACGGTACCGCCGTAGGCGTTGCCGCTGGCGCCGTTGGTGCCGCCACCGGAATCCAGTTTTACGCCCAGCAGGCCAATCGCATCTACACCAAACCCAACAGTGCCCTGGGTGTAACCGGAGATAAAGCGCAGGTCGAAGCCCTGGCCCCACTCCTCGTTTTTGTTTGGAGTGGCATTGCCGTCACGGTAATCGGTATTGATGTAGAAGTTACGCAGCCCCAGAGTGGCCTTGCTGTCGTCGATGAAACCGGCGGCGCCTGCCTGCTGCGCCATGACCCCAATAGCTACAGCCGCGGCCAGGGTGGATTTGTTCATGTTTCACTCCTCTATGTTCAATTCTGTTTTTATGGTCCTGGATCGAATGCCCGGGATCCTCAAACGCGTCATTTGCGGCAGACCGTCTGCCCTGCCCCTCGGGGCGCGGCAGGATACAGCTTCATAATCCCAAAAAGAATTCTTTCCGTCTTTTTCATTCCATTACGGAATATGCCAATCCGTGCCAGACCGAGGTATCGGCCACGGGGCTGATTCCTTGATGGGGGGAAATTGTCGAGAGACGAAACGGCCAAAGTTCACGATTCGACGCGAATTTCGCAGGCGCCTACTGTAGGCGGAAGAAGTGAAAGCTAAAAAGAATATTAAATAACAATATTAGCTGTTTTTGGAATATGAGAAAAAAGTCAAAAAAAAGCCCCGCCGATTGGCGAGGCCCATTAGCGAAAACTGTATTACAGGAAGCTGTAGGTGTAATTGAAGATCAGACGGGTCTGGTCCTGGTCAGCGATGTTGATTTCGCTGCCACGGTACACACCATTACGCACTGTCACACCGAAGCCTTTGAGAGCGCCTTGCTGGATGGTGTAGTCGATGCGCATGTCGCGCTCCCACTCGGAAGCATCGGGGCCAGCGCCGTTGGTGGCTTTGATGTTATCGCCATGCAAGTAGGCAACCGACGCTTTCAGGCCCGGTACGCCCAAGCCAGCGAAATCGTAGCTGTACTGGCCAAAGGTGGTGTTTTCACCCGCACGCACGAAGCCGTTGATCATCGAATCGGTGAACAGATAGAAGCTGGAACCACCGTTGCCTTCATTACGGCCATTACCATCAACCACATTGCCCTGGTTCAAGTAAACGAAACCGCCATCATCGTTGACGCGCTGGTGACCGAGCAGGAAGGCGTTACCACCCAGGGTGTAGGTGAACATGGCGCTCCAGGTCTTGTTATCGACCTCTCCAGGAGTCTTGGCGTAACCGCCCTGGTTACTGAAGAAGTAACCCGGATCGCCGTTCTTTCCATCAGAGCTGCTATCAAAATAACGAATATCGGTCTTGAAGGACTGATTGGCATCGATCGGCAAGACGTGGATCAGGCCGAAGAAATCCTGCTTGTAGTAATCCTTCAGATTCGAGTGGTAGTACTGCAAGGTCAGGTCTTTGGTGACCTTCCAGTCTGCACCGCCGTAAATGAACTTGTTGCTAGCTTGCGCAGGGCCGATGGTTGCGATTGCCAGGCCTGTGGAGTTGGACGAGGCACGAGCCGCAGTATGCTCCAGCTGACCGGCGTTGATCGTCACATTCTCGATTTCCTTCGAGGTGATGGTGCCACCGTCAAAACTCTGTGGCAGCAAACGGCTATCGTTCGACACGAGAATTGGCAAGTTCGGGGCCAAAGCGCCACCCAGGTGAGCTTCGGTCTTCGAGAATCGTGCCTTCACGTTAGCAGCAGCGCGACTCCACTCGTGCACGGCCGAACCATCGGTGTCGCTTGGGAAGAAGGTGTTGTTGTCCGGGTGGTGCCCCTTGCCGCCGTCCAGGTGAATACCCACCAATGCCTGAGCGTCGATACCGAACCCAACGGAACCTTGCGTAAAACCGGACAGATAATCGAATTTCAGGCCTTCAGCGGTCTCTTTCTGATCCGCACCGCCGTCACGGTTATCGTTGTTGTAATACATGGTCCGGGAACTGACGGACGCCTTGCTGTCTTCGATAAAACCGGCTGCGCCTGCCTGCTGCGCCAAAACCCCTACGGCCACGGCTAAAGCCAGGGTGGACTTGTTCATTGTGCAACTCCTCTGGATTCTAATTCTTGTAGTTCCTGGTTCCGGGTCGACGCCCAAAATCCTAAGATGCGCGATTAGCGCCAGACCGTGACCCACAAGTCAATCGTAACCATGTGTGTCTACGACCATAGTCTAATCACGCGTTTTTTGGCCCGATGAGGGTCATCAATTCGTCATAAATCTGAAAAGAAATAGCCAACTCTTCCCTAATACTTTTTAGGTCTTTAGCGCGCCTTGATGCCCGCCGCGGTCTAGAGAGGCGGGCTCATAAGCTAATTCCTAAAAGGTATTTATTTATCGGTTTTTAGATCGTTTAGCTTTGACGCAAATCGGAAACAAATCTTCTACCGAGAGGCGGCCCCATGACAATTAAGCGCGCACTATCCAGACCAATTGTTACAGTTTGTGTATCGCTGGCATTTTCCTTGAGTGCCCAGGCGGCGAACCTCACCGTCGGTTATCAAACCGGCATCGACCCCAGCAAAGTGCCTCAGGCAGACGGCCTCTACGAAAAAACCATTGGCCAGCCAATCGATTGGCGACGCTTCAACAGCGGTCCGGAAGTGGTCACGGCGATTGCGTCCGGCGACGTGCAAATCGGCAACCTCGGCTCCAGTCCATTGGCAGCGGCCGCCTCACGCAATCTGCCGATCGTTGCGTTCATCGTCTCCGCGCAGATCAATGCCGCCGAGGCGCTGGTGGTGCGTAACGGCAGCGGCATCGATAAACCGCAAGACCTGATCGGAAAAACCATCGCGACGCCGTTCGTCTCGACCTCTCATTACAGCCTGCTGGGTGCGTTGAAGCATTGGGGCCTGGATGCCTCGAAAGTCAAAGTGGTGAATCTGCAACCGGCGGAAATCGCCGCGGCCTGGAAGCGCGGTGACATAGATGGCGCGTTTGTCTGGTCGCCCGCCCTGGGGGAAATCCGCAAGTCCGGCAAGACCCTGACCGATGCCGCGCAAGTGGGCCAGTGGGGCGCGCCGACCTTCGAAGTCTGGGTGGCGCGCAAGGATTACGCCGAGAAACATCCGGACGTGGTGGCGAAATTCGCCAAGGTCACCCTGGACTCTTTCGCTGATTATGCGGCGCACAAAGACGCCTGGACCGCCGACTCGGTACCGGTGCAAAAAATCGCCAAACTGACCGGTGCCAATGCTGCTGATGTGCCGGAGTTGCTGGCCGGTTCGGCGTTCCCGGATGCCCAGGCGCAGCAGACCGGTGCGCTGTTGGCCGGCGGCACTGCCAAAGCGATTGGCGAGACGGCGAAGTTCTTGAAGGAGCAAGGGAAGGTCGAGACCGTGCTGCCGGATTATTCGCCGTATGTCAGCGCTAAATTCGTACAGGAATAACGCGACGCTTGCGTAGGAGCTGCCGCAGGCTGCGATCTTTGTCTTTCAAGATCAAAAGATCGCAGCCTGCGGCAGCTCCTACAAAAGCGTTCGTGGTCAGAGGGCTTTTTCGAAGATTTTCGAATTGCGCTGGTAGTTGTACAGCGAGGCCCTTGCCGAAGGCAGGCGCTCGACGCTGCTCGGTTCGAAGCCACGCTCGCGGAACCAGTGGGCAGTGCGGGTGGTGAGTACGAACAGGGTTTTCAAGCCCTGGGCCCGGGCGCGGGTTTCGATGCGCTCCAGCAGCTCGTCGCCGCGACCACCGTGGCGGTACTCCGGATTCACCGCCAGGCACGCCAGCTCCCCGGCGTCCGAATCGGCAATCTGATACAGCGCCGCACAAGCGATGATCATGCCCTCGCGCTCGACCACGCTGAACTGCTCGATCTCGCGTTCCAGCACCTCGCGGGAGCGGCGCACCAGGATGCCTTGCTCTTCCAGTGGGCTGATCAGATCCAGCAAACCACCGACGTCTTCGATGGCCGCTTCGCGCACCACCTCGAATTGCTCCTGGGCGACCAGGGTACCGCCACCGTCGCGGGTGAACAGTTCGGTCAGCAGCGCGCCGTTCTCGGCATAACTGACAATATGACTGCGCGCCACGCCGCCACGGCAAGCCTCGGCCGCTGCGTCCAGCAGTTCCGCCTGATAGTTGCTGCCCAGGCGTTGCAGATGCGCCGGCACCTGCTGTGGACGCAGCTCGCGAACCAGTCGGCCATTTTCATCGATCAGGCCAAGATCAGCGCCGAACAGCAGCAATTTGTCGGCACCCAGTTCGATGGCCGCACGGGTGGCGACGTCTTCACAGGCGAGGTTGAAGATTTCGCCGGTCGGCGAATAACCCAGCGGCGACAGCAGGACGATGGAGCGCTCGTCGAGCAGGCGGTTGATGCCCTTGCGATCGACCCGGCGCACTTCGCCGGTGTGGTGGTAGTCGACGCCTTCGAGCACGCCGATCGGCCGCGCCGTCACCAGGTTGCCGCTGGCCACGCGTAGGCGCGAGCCCTGCATCGGCGATGAGGCCATGTCCATGGACAGCCGCGCTTCGATGGCAATGCGCAACTGGCCGACTGCGTCGATCACGCACTCCAGGGTCGCGGCATCGGTAATGCGCATGCCGTGGTGGTAATGGGGAGTCAGGCCGCGTGCGGCCAGGCGTGCTTCAATCTGCGGGCGGGAGCCGTGAACCAGCACCAGGCGCACGCCGAGGCTGTGCAACAGCACCAGGTCGTGAACGATATTGCCGAAATTCGGATGCTCGACGCCATCGCCGGGGAGCATGACGATGAAGGTGCAATCGCGGTGGGCGTTGATATAGGGCGAAGCGTGACGAAGCCAATTAACGTATTCGGGCATGAACCTGGGCCTGTAATAAATAGCAGCCAAAAAATGGGCGAAACAGAAATGCACAGCGGGCTGATGGTTATCGTCGGAACAGGCTTGGCGTCACGCGCGCTCTCCTTATGAATACGGGTTGGGGTACCGGCAATTTATACATCAAACCTGGAGGAGCCGGCTTGCTGGCGATGAACGATGACGCTATTCACCTGATGGACCGCAGGGTCTGCATCGCCAGCAAGCCGGCGCCTACAGTGTGTGTTGTGTTTGGGCCGGCGTCAGGCAGTAATGTTCAATCAACTGACGTAGTAGATGCACCGTAGGCTGCAAACGTGACATTTCGAGGTATTCCCCCGGTTGGTGGGCGCAGGCGATATCACCCGGGCCAAGCACCAGCGTTTCGCAGCCAAGGCGCTGAAGATAAGGCGCTTCGGTGCCGAACGCCACTGCTTCGGCGGCATGGCCGGTGAGCTTTTCGGCGATTCGCACCAGCTCCGCGTCCTCGGCCTGCTCGAAAGGCGGCACTTCGGGGAACAACGGTGCGTAGTCGATCCTGACCTGGTGACGCTCGGCGACCGGCTTGAGCCGCTGCAGGATCTCGGCGCGCAGGGCCTTGGGGTCCATGCCCGGCAACGGCCGCAGGTCGAATTCCAGTGAACACTGCCCGCAAATGCGGTTGGGATTGTCGCCGCCATGGATGCAGCCGAAATTCATCGTCGGCGTCGGCACGCCAAACTGCGGATTGTGGAATTCGCGCTGCCACAACAGGCGCAGGCCGCGCAGTTCGCCGATGGCATCGTGCATGGCCTCCAGGGCACTATGGCCCAGGCGCGGGTCCGAGGAGTGCCCGCTCTGGCCGAGGATATCGATGCGTTCCATCATGATGCCCTTGTGCATGCGGATCGGCTTGAGCCCGGTCGGCTCGCCGATCACCGCCGCCCGTCCCAGCGGCCGACCGGCCTGCGCCAGAGCCCGGGCGCCGGACATCGAGCTTTCTTCGTCGCAGGTGGCAAGAATCAGCAGCGGTTGCTTGAACGGCTGGTCGAGCAGAGGCAGGACCGCTTCGATGGCCAGGGCGAAAAAACCCTTCATGTCACAACTGCCCAGGCCTACCCAGCGTCCGTCGACTTCCGTCAGCTTCAGGGGATCGGTCTGCCAGAGGGCGCCGTCGAACGGCACCGTGTCACTGTGCCCGGCCAATACCAGGCCGCCGGGACCGGAGCCGAAACTGGCCAGCAGATTGAATTTGCCCGGGCTGACCTGCTGGATGTCGCAGGCAAAACCCAGGTCGCCCAACCAGCTCGCCAACAGGTCAATCACCGGGCGGTTGGTCTGATCGAGGCTCGGCTGGGTACAACTGACCGAGGGCGCAGCGATCAGCGCAGCGAACTGCTCTTTCATGGACGGCAATGGCATCGCTGGCTCCCGACTGCAAATTGAGGTCCATCATAGAACCATCCGAGGCCAGGAATAAACCGTTGCGGCGCGCAGGTTTGGCCAGTGCTGTACACTGCACCCCCTTGGCAGCCCCACATTCCCCCGGCTGCGCTCCCGATCCTGGATTTTCCGGCCATGCAGAAAGAAACCGAAATCAAACTCCGCGTCAGCCGCGAAACCCTCGCCGCCCTGCGCGAGCACCCTCTCCTGAAAAAACGCAACAAAAGTGGCTGGGAACGCCGTGAGTTGATGAACCAGTACTTCGACACCCCCGAGCGTGATCTGGCACAGGCCAAAGTCGCCTTGCGCCTGCGCAAGGATGGCGAAGAAGTGATTCAGACCCTCAAGACCCGCGGCCAGAGTGTCGCCGGTTTGTCGGTACGTAACGAATACGACTGGAACCTGCCCAAGGCCAAGCTCGACCTGAAGAAACTCGACGGCGAATGCTGGCCCGAGGCGCTGGCCGAGCTGGACAAGAAGACCCTCAAGCCGATCTTCACCACCGATTTCGTCCGCGAGCGCGCGGAAATCGCCTGGGGCCGCGGCAAGGCCAAAGTGGTCATCGAAGCCGCCCTGGACCTGGGCCATGTGGTCGTCGGCAAGCAAAAAGAAGAAATTTGCGAGCTGGAACTTGAACTGCGCGAAGGCGAACCGGCGGCCCTGCTGGAACTGGCCGCCGAACTGGCCGAGAGCCTGGCCTTGATGCCGTGCGACATCAGCAAGGCCGAGCGCGGCTATCGCTTGTACGACGCCCACAGCTATTCCCTGAGCCTGCCGGCACCCGAAATCACCGCCGAGATGCCGCTGGACGATGCATTCGCCGCGCTGAGTTGGCATTTGCTGGGCAGCAGCCAGCGCCTGGCCGAGCAGTACCGTTTCAACGGACATTGGCGCCTGCTGCAAGACTGGGTGGAAAACCTGGCGGAACTGCGCGCACTGATCAGCAGCCTCGGCCAGGCGGCGCCGCGTCAGTCGACCCACGACCTGCGCGTCGCCCTCGACGCCTTGCTGGAAGACTGGCGCCCGCTGGTGCAAGCCGGCCTGGAAGACGAAGACGTGCGCAAGGCCGCACCGGAGCAGTTCCTCGAAGAACTCGAAGATCCGCGCTGGGGCTTGTTCTCCCTGACCACTTCACGCTGGTTGCTGGCTCGCGCCTGGGCCGCCGACCGCAATGTCCGTGGCAATCGCCAGGGCGCCGCGCAACTGGGTAACTGGTTGCCGCGCCTGCTGGGCGAGGAAGCCAATTCGCTGCAATTGCAGCGCTACCAGCAACAGCCGGAAGACCTCGCCGAGCAACTGCCGCGCATCGAACGCATCCAGGTCTGGCTGCATCATGCGCGAAACGTGCTGGAGATCCCGGAGATGGATCGCCTGTACGGTGAGCTGAACAAGCTGGCGCAACTGGCCAACGAAGTGATCACCGATGAGGCGCTGGATGCGCGCAAGCAGCAGGCGATTGCTGTTTATCAGAACCGTGCCTGGAAGATGCTGTTGCGTATGTAACGTCGTTGAAAGATCGCAGCCTTCGGCAGCTCCTACATTGGGATGGCAAGTTCCCGTAGGAGCTGCCGCAGGCTGCGATCTTTTTGTTTCTATCGCCCCAAGGGCAAACGGGTAGTCGACTTGATCTCCGACAACGCCACAATCGAATTCACCTCCTGAATCCCCGGCACCATCGACAGTTTCTCGAAGAAGAAACGCTCATAGGCCTCGATGTCCGCCGTCACGATGCGCAGCAGGAAGTCCACCGCCCCCATCAACACATAACACTCCAGCACTTCGGGAAATCCGCGAATGGCCTCGGTGAACTCGGTGAAGTTCGAACGACCGTGGGCGTTGAGTTTCACTTCGGCGAAAATCTGCGTGTTCAGGCCGATTTTCTTGCGATCCAGCAGGGTCACCTGAGCACGGATGATCCCCTCCTCCTTCATCCGCTGAATCCGCCGCCAGCACGGCGACTGCGAGAGACCCACCTGCTCGGCGATCTGCGCACTGGAAAGGGAGGCGTCCTCCTGCAGCAATGCGAGGATCTTGCGGTCGTAGCTGTCCAGCTCGCCTTGCATAAATAAACCTTCTATTGGTTCTTTCCCGGATTGTTAATGCTTATATTTCGTTAATTCACTCATCATAGAGAAGAAATACCCGGCTGCTGATGTAAAAATTTCTCCACTGAACTGGAGCCTGAACATGCCGCATCTTGAAGCCGTAAACACCCCGCCTGCCCGCGTCGACGTATGGAACGCCAGCAATACCCAATGCCAGGTTCGCTTTCAACTGCTGGCCGAAGCCGAGCCGGACCTGCTGTGCCGTGCCCTCAATCTGTTTGCCCTGCAGATGCTCACCCCACAGCAAGTCAATGTGCAGCGCCAGGAAGACCTGCTGAGCATCGCGATCGTCATCGACGGATTAAGCTGGCATCGCGCCCGGGTCCTAGCGGAAAAACTTCGTAACCTGATCAGCGTCTGCTCGGTCGATCTGCAAGAGGCTGACGCCATGTGGCCTGAGGTGGCTCGAGCGGCCGGCTGAAAAACCCCGATATGGCTTGCCCCGGTAGTGGCCCAACGGTCAGCCGGGCCACGGCTATCCTTGGCGAACTGTCGTTCAAAAGGAGCCCGCATGTCGGTTCAACGCGCTTTACAGGACCGCTGGCTGGACCTCAATGAGGTGCTGCGCGACCTGGTCGCCCAAGGCTTCATCAGCCAGGATTGCGCCGAACACGCGCTCAATGCCGGTCGCCGCCACGCCACAACGGGCCAGGTTCACCCCCTGGAATTCATCGCCAGCCTGCATCTGGCCGACCTCAGTCGCCCCGGCAAATACCTGGACCTCGAAAGCCTGACCCTGTGGTTGTCCCGGCAAGCCGGCCAGCCCTACCTGCGTATCGATCCGCTGAAAATCAATGTCGCGGCCGTCACCCCGTTGATGTCCTATGCCTTTGCCCAGCGCCACAGGATCCTCGCGGTCGCCATCGACCGCGAGGCCGTGACGGTGGCCAGCGCCCAACCCTGGGTCAGCAGTTGGGAAGCCGACCTGACCCACGTCCTGAAGCTGCCAATCAAGCGCGTCGTGGCCAACCCGGTGGACATCCAGCGTTTCAGCGTCGAGTTCTTCCGCCTGGCCAAATCGGTCACCGGGGCGAACAGTGCCGATCAGCCGATGAGCACCCTGGGCAACTTCGAACAGCTGCTCAACCTCGGCGCCAGCGACCAGGAACCGGACGCCAACGATGCGCACATCGTCAACATCGTCGACTGGCTCTTCCAGTACGCCTTCCAGCAACGGGCCAGCGATATCCACATCGAGCCACGGCGCGAACAGGGCACGGTGCGTTTTCGAATCGACGGCGTGCTGCACAATGTCTATCAATTCCCCCCGCAGGTGACCATGGCCATCGTCAGTCGCCTGAAAAGCCTCGGGCGCATGAACGTCGCGGAAAAACGCAAACCCCAGGACGGCCGGGTGAAGACCAAAACGCCCCAGGGCGGTGAAGTCGAATTGCGCCTGTCGACGCTGCCAACGGCCTTCGGCGAAAAAATGGTCATGCGCATCTTCGACCCCGAAGTGCTGCTCAAGGATTTCGATCAGCTAGGGTTTTCCGCTGACGACCTGCGCCGCTGGCAGGACATGACCCGCCAGCCCCACGGCATCATCCTGGTGACCGGCCCCACGGGCTCAGGCAAGACCACCACCCTCTACACCACCCTGAAGAAGCTGGCCACACCGGAGGTCAATCTCTGCACCATCGAAGACCCGATCGAAATGGTCGAGCCGGCGTTCAACCAGATGCAGGTCCAGCACAACATCGACCTGACCTTCGCCGCCGGCGTGCGCGCGCTGATGCGGCAAGACCCGGACATCATCATGATCGGCGAAATCCGCGACCTCGAAACCGCGGAAATGGCGATCCAGGCGGCACTCACCGGGCATCTGGTGCTGTCGACGCTGCACACCAACGATGCGCCCAGTGCCATCAGCCGCCTGCTCGAACTCGGTGTGCCGCACTACCTGATCAAGGCCACGGTGCTCGGCGTCATGGCCCAGCGCCTGGTGCGAACCCTGTGCCCGCACTGCAAGGCGCCACAGGACCTCGGTGAAGAAGATTGGCAGACCCTGACCCGGCCCTGGCAGGCGCCGCTGCCGGCCACTGCCCAACGGGCCGTTGGCTGCGCCGAATGCCGCGACACCGGCTATCGCGGTCGCGCCGGCGTCTACGAAATCATGCAATTCAGCGATGGGATCAAGGCCCTGATCAATCCCGCCACGGATCTACTGGCAGTGCGACGCCAGGCGTTCAAGGAAGGCATGCGCAGCTTGCGCCCGTCCGGGGCACAGAAAGTCGCGGCCGGGTTGACCACCGTCGAGGAGGTGCTGCGCGTGACGCCCCAGAGCGAGCAACAGTGAATGACATGCTGTAACGGCGTCATGGTTCTTATCCTTGAATGACGCCGTTACACTCCTGCTATCGCAACCCCACGGATCAACTCATCAACAAGGAATCGTTATGCAAATCGGTAGTGTGCTTCTGCTTTTTGTCGGCCTGGTGGTCGCCATTCTGTTCATGGGTTTCAAGGTCGTGCCCCAAGGCTTCGAATGGACCGTCGAACGCTTCGGGCGCTACACCAATACGCTCAAACCGGGCCTGAACATCATCATCCCGATCATGGACCGCATCGGTCGCAAGATGAACGTGATGGAGAGCGTGCTGGACATCCCGCCCCAGGAAGTCATCACCGCCGACAACGCCACGGTGCAGATCGACGCGGTGTGCTTCTTCCAGGTGGTCAATACTGCCCAGGCGGCCTATGAGGTCAACAACCTCGAACACGCCATTCGCAACCTGCTGCAAACCAATATCCGAACCGTGCTTGGCTCCATGGAGCTCGATGCCATGCTCAGCCAGCGGGACGGCATCAATGAAAAACTGCTGCGCACCGTCGACGAAGCGACCGCGCCGTGGGGCATCAAGATTACCCGGATCGAGATCAAGGACATCAGCCCGCCCGCCGACCTGATGGCGGCGATGTCCGGGCAGATGAAGGCCGAGCGGATCAAGCGGGCACAGATCCTCGAAGCCGAAGGTCTGCGCGCCGCCGCCATCCTGACTGCCGAAGGCAAGAAGCAGGCACAGATTCTCGAGGCCGAAGGCAGCCGTCAGGCCGCATTCCTTGAGTCCGAAGCCCGGGAGCGGCAAGCCGAGGCGGAAGCCCAGGCGACCAAGGTCGTATCGGAAGCCATCGCCAGCGGCAACGTGCAAGCGGTCAATTACTTCGTGGCGCAGAAGTACATCGATGCCTTGGGCAAGCTGGCCTCGGCCAACAACAGCAAAGTGATCCTGATGCCGCTGGAAGCCAGTTCGATGATCGGTGCCGTCGGCGGTATCGGTGAAATCGTCAAGGCCACCTTCGACAACAAGAAAGCCTGAGGCACGTCATGGGCGCATTCCTGCAGCATTTATCGTTCTGGGACTGGCTGGCACTGGGCACCGTGCTGTTGATTCTCGAGGTCTTCGGCGCCGGTGGTTACCTGCTGTGGATCGGCATGGCCGCCGCTGCGGTGGGTGTGCTGACCTTCGTCATGCCGGAGTTGTCCTGGGAACTGCAATTGCTGCTGTTCGGCCTGCTGTCGATTGCCACCGCCCTGTACTGGTGGCGACGCCAGCGCACGGCGGTGCGTCCCAGCGACCAGCCCAACCTCAATTTGCGAGGTCAGGAGCTGATCGGCAAAACCTTTGTGGTGCATGAGGCGATTGTCGACGGTCGCGGCAAGATCAAGGTGGCGGACGGCGTGTGGATCGCACGGGGTCCGGATGCCGCCATCGGCAGCCGGGTACGTGTGGTTGGCCAGCAGGGCGCGATCCTACTGGTCGAAGCGGCGCAGTAGCGGCAACGGAACCGAATTAAGGGTTGGCAATCCAACGGCGTAGTCAACCCAGTGGAGTCATCCTGTCATGCGTTTCAAGCTTGCTGTCGCTACCGTCGCCCTGTTGTCCCTGCCTGTCGGTTCGGCGATGGCCGATACTTTTTGGCGTAACGTCCTGTCGTCCGGTGCAACCACCGCCTCGACCTACCTGACTTCCAGAGATCACAAGCTGATCATCGCCGCCCAGGACGACGCCAGCAGCTTCGTCGCCAGCGACGGTGGCATCCGTGGTCCGTTCCTGGAATCCGCGATGCAGAAAGTCCGCGCCGACAACCCGGGGCTGCAGGCCACGGACATGGAACTGGCGAATGCGATTCTGGCGAAGAATGCGGTGGTTTCAGAGTAAGCGTTTCTGCCGAACAAAAAATGCCGCTCAATATGAGCGGCATTTTTTATTAGCGACAACACCCCCTGTAGGAGTGAGCCTGCTCGCGATGGCGGTGGTACAAACAACAATTGATGTGACTGACACACCGCCATCGCGAGCAGGCTCGCTCCTACAAGGGGGGGCGGTGTCGCCCTGTAGTTCAGCGGTAATCATCCACCGGCACACAAGCACAAAACAGGTTCCTGTCGCCGTACACATTGTCCACCCGATTCACCACCGGCCAGTATTTGTGCGCCTTGGTGTGCGCGTCCGGCGTCACCGCCTGTTCGATGCTGTACGGCCTTTCCCAAACCCCCGTGACATCGGCCAGGGTATGCGGCGCGCCTTTGAGCGGGTTGTCTTCGGCGGGCCAGTTGCCGTTTTGCACCTCATTGATCTCTGCACGGATGCTCAGCATCGCGCCGATGAAGCGATCCAGTTCCGCCTTTGATTCACTCTCGGTCGGCTCGACCATCAAAGTCCCCGGTACCGGAAACGACATGGTTGGCGCATGGAAGCCGTAGTCCATCAGGCGCTTGGCGACGTCTTCCTCGGTAATCCCGGTTAACGCCTTGAGCGGCCGCAGGTCGAGGATGCACTCATGAGCCACCCGTTCGTTGCGCCCGGTGTAGAGCACCGCAAAGGCCCCCGACAGGTGCCGCGCCAGGTAATTCGCGGCAAGGATCGCCACTTCGCTGGCGTCCGCCAGTTGCGGGCCCATCATGGCGATGTACATCCAGCTGATCGGCAGGATGCTGGCGCTGCCCCAGGGTGCGGCGCTGACTGCACCGTTCTGCGGCTGCGGGCCGTCGATCGGCACCACCGGGTGATTGGCCACGAACGGCGCCAGATGCGCCCGCACCCCGATGGGTCCCATGCCCGGCCCGCCACCGCCGTGGGGGATGCAGAAGGTCTTGTGCAAGTTCATGTGCGACACATCGGCGCCAATGTCCGCCGGACGCGCCAGCCCGACCTGGGCATTTAAGTTGGCGCCATCCATGTACACCTGGCCGCCATGCTGGTGGATCACCTCACATATTTCGCTGATGCCCTCTTCGTACACGCCATGGGTCGAGGGATAGGTCGCCATCAGGCAGGCCAGCTTGTCCGCCGCCGCAGCGGCTTTTTCCTTCAGGTCATCGAGGTCGACGTTGCCCGCCTCGTCACACTCGACGATCACCACGCGCATCCCGGCCATTTGCGCCGAAGCCGGGTTGGTGCCGTGGGCCGACGACGGGATCAGGCAGATGTCCCGGTCGCCCTCGTGGCGGCTCTCGTGGTACTTGCGGATCGCCAGCAGCCCGGCGTATTCGCCCTGGGCGCCGGAGTTGGGCTGCATGCAGATGGCGTCGAAACCGGTAATCGCGCAGAGCCAGCGCTCCAGCTCTTCGATCATCAAGCCATAACCGGCAGCCTGTTCCTTGGGGACGAACGGGTGCAGGTTGGCAAATTGCGGCCAGGTGATGGGGATCATTTCACTGGTGGCGTTGAGCTTCATGGTGCAGGAGCCGAGCGGGATCATCGACTGATTGAGCGCCAGGTCCTTGTTTTCCAGCTGCTTGAGGTAGCGCAACATTTCGGTTTCGCTGTGGTGGGCGCTGAACACCGGATGACGCAAATACGGCGAGCTACGCGTCAAACCTTCGGGAATACCACCCGGCAGTGTTTCCGCGTCCAGGTCCTCGACCTTGAGGCCATGATCGGCACCGAGGAAGACGTCGAAGAGCTTCGCTACCGTGGACTCGTCGCAGGTTTCATCAAGACTCAGGCCGACCTGTCCGCGCCCGAGGATGCGCAGATTGATCTGCGCGGCCTGAGCGCTTTCGAGGATTGCGGTCTGGGTACCACCGACCTCCAGGGTCAGGGTGTCGAAGAAGTGCCGGTTGAGCCGGTTAACGCCCTTGCGCTCAAGGCCGGTGGCGAGGATGCACGTCAGCCGGTGCACGCGCTGGGCAATGCGCTTGAGCCCTTCGGGACCGTGGTAGACCGCATAGCAACTGGCGATATTGGCCAGCAACACCTGGGCGGTACAGATGTTGGAGTTGGCCTTTTCCCGACGAATATGTTGCTCGCGGGTTTGCAGGGCCATGCGCAAGGCAGTATTGCCCCGGGCGTCCTTGGACACGCCGATGATCCGCCCGGGGATCGCCCGCTTGTATTCATCGCGGCTGGCGAAAAATGCCGCGTGGGGCCCGCCGTAACCCATGGGCACGCCGAAACGCTGGGATGAACCGAACACCACATCGGCGCCCAGTTCGCCCGGCGGGGTCAGCAATAGCAGGCTGAGCAGGTCCGTGGCGACGCAGGCCAGGGCCTGCTGGGCGTGCAGGTGATCGATCAGCGGTCGCAGGTCATGGATCTCGCCGTGGGTATCGGGATATTGCAGCAGCGCGCCGAATACCTGGTGCTGCTTGAGGTTATCCACCGCGTCGATGATCAGTTCGAAACCGAACCCTTCGGCACGGGTCTGCACCACGGAAATGGTCTGCGGATGGCAGTTTTTGTCGACAAAAAACAGGTTGCTTCGGGACTTGGCGACCCGCTTGGCAAGGGCCATGGCTTCCGCCGCGGCCGTGGCTTCGTCGAGCAACGAGGCGTTGGCCAATTCCAGGCCTGTCAGGTCGATGGTCAGTTGCTGAAAGTTGAGTAGCGCTTCGAGCCGGCCCTGGGCGATTTCCGGCTGATAAGGCGTGTAGGCGGTGTACCAGCCAGGATTTTCCAGCACGTTGCGCAAAATGACCGCCGGCGTGAGGGTGCCGTGATAGCCCATGCCGATCAGGCTCGTCCAGACCTGGTTCTGCTCGGCATAGCCGCGCAGCTTGGCCAGCGCCGCTTCTTCATCGAGTGCTGGCGGCAGGTCCAGCGCCCGGTTCAAGCGGATGCCTGGCGGCACCGTTTGCTCGATCAGCTCGACCCGGCTGCCCAGGCCGAGGCTGTCGAGCATGGCCTGCTGCTCGGCGGCATCGGGGCCGAGGTGACGACGGAGAAAGGCATTGGGGTCGCGTAACTGGCTCAGGGATGGCAACTGGGACATGACGGGCTCTCTTCTGACTGGCGCTCAACGTCGATGCAACACGGTCAAAACAGCATAGCAGTCGATGTTGCCGTGGCCCTGAAGATCAAAAGATCGCAGCCTGCGGCAGCTCCTACAGACAAACGCGCCAGCCGTAGGAGCTGCCGCAGGCTGCGATCTTTTGAGACAAAAAAGCCCCGACAGGTCGGTGATGCTGTTCATATAAAGGCAAAAGCTATCCTGTGGCGAGGGAGCTTGCTCCCGCTGGACTGCGCAGCGGTCCCATTTTTGGGGCCGCTTCGCGGCGCCTGCGGGAGCAAGCTCCCTCGCCACAAAAGTGTGTTCGGCTCTAAGTGAACAGCATTACCGACAGGTCGGGGCTTTGGAGGTGGCGCAGACAGCTTATTCGCCGATGGCAGCCTTGTAACCCGCCGCGTCCAGCAGTTTTTCCAGCTCAGCGGTGTTGCTTGGCTTGATCTTGAAGATCCACGCACCGTACGGATCGGAGTTGAGCAGTTCAGGCTCGCCGCTCAGGGCGTCGTTGACCGCGATGACTTCACCGGAAACCGGGGAGTAGATGTCGGAAGCGGCCTTGACCGACTCAACGACGCCAGACTGGTCGCCCGCGGCAAACACATTACCCACTTCAGTCAACTCGACGAAAACCACATCGCCCAGCGCTTCCTGCGCGTGATCGCTAATGCCCACGGTGACGGTGCCATCGGCTTCCAGACGGGCCCATTCGTGACTTTCGGCAAAACGCAGGTCGGCAGGGATATCGCTCATCTTGTATGTCCTCAGGAAAAATATCAGCGGTCGTTGTCCGCCGGAATAGGTTAGATCAAGGTTTTGCCGTGGCGTACGAAAGTCGGTTTGACCACTCGGACCGGGTACCACTTGCCACGGATTTCCACTTCAGCGCGGTCGGCAGTTGCCATCGGCACACGCGCCAGTGCAATCGACTTGCTAAGCGTAGGAGAGAAACTACCACTGGTGATCTCCCCTTCGCCAACATCGGCGATGCGGACCACCTGATGAGCGCGTAAAACGCCACGCTCCTCAAGGACCAGACCCACCAGTTTGTGCTTCACACCGGCGGCCAGCTCCGCTTCCAGGGCCGTGCGCCCGATGAACTGGCGATCGGCCGGCTTCCAGGCGATGCTCCAGGCCATGTTGGAGGCCAGCGGTGAAATGTCTTGCTGGATATCCTGACCGTAGAGATTCATGCCGGCCTCGACCCGCAGAGTGTCCCGGGCACCCAGGCCGATGGGAGAAATCCCGGCACCCACCAGATCGTTGAAGAAACCGGGGGCCTGATCGGCGGGCAAAATGATTTCCAGGCCGTCTTCGCCGGTATAGCCGGTTCGTGCGATGAACCAGTCACCGTCAGGCTGGCCTTCGAAAGGCTTGAGCAGCTGGATCAGGTTGCCACGGGACTGGGTCACCAATTCGGCAATCTTTTGCCGAGCGTGCGGGCCTTGAATGGCTAGCATCGCCAGTTCTGTACGCTCATTGAGCTGCACGTCGAAGCCGTCCAGATGAGCGTTCATCCAGACGATGTCCTGATTGCGGGTGGAGGCGTTGACCACCAGGCGATAGCCGTCATCAAGGCGGTAGACAATCATGTCGTCGACGATGCCGCCCTGCTCATTGAGCATGGTGCTATAGAGCGCGCGGCCGGCGCTGTGCAGGCGCTCGACATCGTTGGCCAGCAAATGCTGCAGCCAGGCCTTGGCCTGGGCACCGCTGACATCGATCACGGTCATGTGGGAAACATCGAAGACACCGCAATCGCGGCGCACCTGGTGGTGCTCCTCGACCTGCGATCCATAATGCAGAGGCATGTCCCAACCGCCAAAATCGACCATCTTCGCGCCAAGGGCGAGATGAAGGTCATACAGAGGCGTACGCTGTCCCATGGGTTTCTCCTTCCGGGCGTGGCGAAGGTGCGGACAGATACTGCACCGATGAAAGCCTTTAAATAGAGGCTTTCAGCCGATTTCAGCTACCTGGTCTGTCAGACATACCGCACCGAATGCCGCGCATTGTAGCTGCAAGGTGTAGGACTGACACCTAGGTGTTTCGATGCGCTGAACGCCGGATCAATCCGATGACCGGTAACAGTCCGACCAAAACCAGGGTCAGTGCCGGTAACGATGCCCTCGCCCACTCCCCTTCGCTGGTCATTTCAAAGATTCGCACCGCCAGCGTGTCCCAGCCAAACGGGCGCATCAGCAAGGTCGCGGGCATTTCCTTGAGCACATCGACGAACACCAGCAAGGCCGCACTCAATGATCCCGGCAGTAACAACGGCAGATACACTTTGAAAAACAGTCGCGGCCCACTGACACCAAGACTACGTGCCGCTTCGGGCAAAGATGGCCGTATACGCGCCAGGCTGCTTTCCAGCGGCCCGTAGGCCACCGCAATGAAACGCACCAGATAGGCGAGCAACAACGCCGCCAGACTGCCCAGCAACAGCGGCTTGCCCGCACCGCCGAGCCAGCCGGAGAGCGGGATCACCAGCTCGCGATCGAGGTAACTGAACGCCAGCATGATCGATACTGCCAGCACAGAACCCGGCAAGGCGTAGCCCAGATTAGCCAGGCTGACGCCGCTACGAATGGCCGGAGTGGGCGCCAGACGTCGGGCGAAGGCCAGCAGCAAGGCCACGCTCACGGTGATCAGCGCGGCTGTGCCGCCCAGGTACAGGGTATGGAGGATCAACCCGGCGTAACGTTCATCAAGGTCAAAGCGACCACGCTGCCAGAACCAGACGATCAGTTGCAGCATCGGGATGACAAAGGCGCAGGCAAATACCAGCCCGCACCAGATCATGGCCGCCAGCGCCTTGAAGCCCCGCAGGTGATACAGCGCCTTGACCCTTGGCCGTTCGTTGCTTGCCCGATTGGCCCCGCGGGCACGGCGTTCGCCATACAGCACCACCATCACCACCAACAGCAGCAGGCTGGCCAGTTGCGCGGCGGTGGACAGGCTGAAGAATCCGTACCAGGTCTTGTAGATCGCAGTGGTGAAGGTATCGAAATTGAACACCGACACCGCGCCGAAATCCGCCAGGGTTTCCATCAGCGCCAAGGCCACGCCCGCGCCGATCGCCGGCCGCGCCATAGGCAAGGCAACCCGCCAGAACGCCTGCCAGGGCGATTGCCCCAGCACCCGCGCGGCCTCCATCAGGCCTTTGCCTTGGGCGAGGAACGCGGTGCGGGCCAGCAGATACACGTAGGGGTAGAACACCAGCACCAGCACCACAATCACCCCGCCCGTGGAGCGCACGCGGGGCAGGCGCAGCCCGCTGCCAAACCACTCGCGCAGCAGGGTCTGCACCGGTCCGGCAAAGTCCAGGAGACCAACGAAGACGAACGCCAAAACGTAAGCGGGAATGGCGAAAGGCAACATCAACGCCCAATCCAGCCAGCGCCGGCCCGGGAATTCACAGAGGCTGGTCAGCCAGGCGAGGCTGACGCCCAGCAGGGTGACACCGACGCCGACGCCGACGACCAATGTCAGTGTGTTGCCCAGCAGGCGGGGCATCTGGGTGTCCCAGAGGTGGGACCAGATTTGCGGGTCGATGGTTTGCCAGGACAGGAGCAGGACGCTGAGGGGGAGCAGGACCAGCGCGGCGATGGCGAAGACGATGGGGTACCAGCGGCGTTGGGCGGGGTGGGGCACGGTCGAGCTCTCGCGAAAAATCGGGGAGTGTAGGGCCAAACGTCAAAAGATCGCAGCCTTCGGCAGCTCCTGCAGGGTGTTCACGGACCCGATGCAGGAGCTGCTGAAGGCTGCGATCTTTTGCGCTTTAAAGAAACTGACTCAGTTCCACCCCGCCCGATCCATCATCCGAATCGCTTCAGCCTGACGCTTGCCGGCAATCTCCACCGGCAAAGTATCGGCAATGAACTTGCCCCAGGCCGCCACTTCTTCCGACGGTGCCACCGCCGGGTTGGCCGGGAACTCCTGGTTCACGTCAGCGAAGATCTTCTGCGCTTCAGCCGTAGTCATCCACTCCACCAGGGCTTTGGCAGCCTCTGGATGCGGCGCATGTTTGGTCAAACCGATGCCCGACAGGTTGACGTGCACGCCACGGTCAGCCTGGTTTGGCCAGAACAGTTTCACCGGCAGCTCCGGTTTCTGCTTGTGCAGGCGCCCGTAGTAGTAAGTGTTGACGATGCCGACGTCACACTGACCGGCGTTGATGGCCTCAAGCACCGCTACGTCATCGGAGAACACATCGGTGGACAGGTTATTGACCCAACCCTTGAGGATTTCCTCGGTTTTCGCCGCACCGTGGACTTCGATCATGGTCGCGGTCAGGGACTGGTTGTAGACCTTCTTCGCCGTGCGCAGGCACAGGCGGCCTTCCCAGTTCTTGTCGGCGAGGGCTTCGTAGGTGGTCAATTCGCCCGGTTTCACCCGTTCGGTGGAATAGGCAATGGTCCGCGCCCGCAGGCTCAGGCCGGTCCAGGCGTGTGAGGCTGCGCGATACTGCAGCGGAATATTGGTATCGATGGTTTTCGAAGTGAAAGGCTGGAGGATGCCCATCTGCTCGGCTTGCCAGAGGTTGCCGGCATCGACGGTGAGCAGCAGGTCGGCGGTGGCGTTTTCGCCCTCGGCCTTGATCCGCTGCATCAGTGGCGCTTCCTTGTCGGTGATGAATTTCACTTTTACACCGGTCTTGGCGGTGTAGGCATCGAAGACCGGCTTGATCAGCTCGTCGATACGCGAGGAGTAAACCACTACCTCGTCAGCGGCCTGGGCGGCGGTGCTGCCGATCAGGGTCAGGGCGATGGCGGTCAGTAGACGCTTCGGTGCCAACATGGGCGCGGTCTCTCGATTGAAAAATGAGGCCAAATGATAAGGACTCACATTTAGCTTCTCAATCGAACACTTTCCCAAGGAGTTACCAGATGTTGCATGAGGCGAAAATCAGCGGTGAATGTACAGGCCCCTTCGCGGGCAAGCCCGCTCCTACAGTTTTCGCGGGTGTTCAGAATTTTGTTGTTCGACACGGAACCCTGTAGGAGCGGGCTTGCCCGCGAAGAGGCCATTCGCCCCACTGAAAATCTCAAGCCTTGGCCAACGCCGGCAAATCCCCGGTCAACCCCAACGCCTCACGCACAAACAAGGCCTTGGCCTCAGGCATCTGCTCAACCATCTTCAACCCGGTATTACGCAGCCAGCGCACCGGCAACGGATCAGCCTGGAACAACCGCTCAAAGCCCTCCATGGCTGCCATCAGCGCCAGGTTGTGCGGCATGCGCCGGCGCTCGTAGCGGCTCAAAACCTTCACATCCGCCAGACGCTCGCCACGGGCGGCCGCCTGCAGCAATACTTCGGCCAGCACCGCGGCGTCGAGGAAACCGAGGTTCACCCCCTGCCCGGCCAACGGGTGAATCGTATGGGCCGCGTCACCGATCATCGCCAGGCCTTCAGCGACATAGCGCTTGGCATGGCGCTGGCGCAGCGGCACGCACAGGCGCGGGTCGGCGCTGAGCACTTCGCCCAGGCGCCCCTCGAAGGCGCGCTCCAGTTCCTTGCAGAAATCCTCGTCCGGCAGCGCCATCAAGCGCTCGGCTTGGGTGGGTGTGGTCGACCAGACAATCGAACACCAATCCTGCTGCCCGTCCCGCTCCAGCGGCAGGAAAGCCAGGGGGCCGTCATCGGTGAAGCGCTGCCACGCCGTCATCTGGTGCGGTTGGGCGCAGCGCACGCTGGTGACGATGGCATGATGCAGATAATCCCACTCCCGTGTGGCCATACCCGTGAGGCGCCGTACCGCCGAATTGGCGCCATCGGCGGCGATCACCAACGGCGCGCGCAGGGTGCGGCCATCGGCCAGGGTCAGCAGCCAGTCGTCACCGGAGCGGCGCATCTGCTCCAGGCGGGCATTGGCCAGCATTCCCAGATCGCAGTCGTGCAGGCGGTCGAGCAAAGCGTCCTGCACCACGCGGTTTTCGACGATATGCCCGAGCACATCGGCGTGCACGCTGGCGGCAGAAAAATGGATCTGTCCGGTGCCGCTGCCATCCCAGACCTGCATGTCGGTATAGGGGCTGCTGCGTCGCTTGGCGATGCCGTCCCAGACGCCCAGGCGCTCGAGAATACGTTGACTGGCCGCCGACAGCGCACTCACCCGCGGCTCGAAGGGCGCCTGCCCGTCGAAGCGCTTGACGCTCAGGGGGCTGCCGTCGAGCAGCAGGACTTCCAGCCCGCTGTCCTGCAACGCCAGCGCCAAGGCGCTACCCACCATTCCGGCTCCGACAATCAGCAGATCTGCGCGCATTTCCATGCTTTAAGCCTGTCTCTCTTGCGGCTTGAGCCGCACGTAAAGGGTTTTCCCGACCCGCGCCACCAGATTGCCGGCGCCGTCATGAATGTCGACCTGCAATTGCGGCAGGTATTTTTCGCCGGTGGCCGTCTCGCGGCGGATCTCGTCGAGCAAGGTTTCATCGATGGTGAAACGGGCGAAGACCCGGCCTTTGCCCGGTGAGATGAAATCGATGTCGGCGGCCTTGTCCCAGACGATGTATTGGCGCCCGAGGTTCTCCATCAGCATCAACATGAAGAACGGATCGACCAGCGAATACAGGCTGCCGCCAAACTGGGTACCGACGTAGTTGCGGTTGTACCAGCTCAGGCCCATGGTCACCCGCACATCACGAAAGTCGTCGCTGATGTGCTGCACCCGCACGCCCGCGCCGAAATAAGGTGGATAGAGGCTCATGAAAAAGCGCATCAATCGCGCCTTGCCGAATTTTCGAGTCAGCCACTTAAGCATCGGGGCGAGTACCCAGGCCCATGGCCTGACGGGCGAACCAGCGCTTGGCCGGCGGCAGCAGATCGAGGCCGAGCAGGCCGATGTTGCGCCCCAGGGACACCAGCGGCTGCTGGCTGCCGAACAGGCGGGTGACCTGATCGGAGAAGCCTACCGTGAGGTTCTGATCGAGGCGTTGGCGTTCGCGATAGGCCTGCAAAGTGGTGAAATCACCCAACGCTTTGTCGCTGGCGAGGAGCGCATCGGCCAAGGCCTGGGCATCGCGCAGGGACAGGTTGAAGCCCTGGCCGGCAATCGGATGCAGGCTGTGCGCCGCGTTACCCAACACAGCCAGGTGCGGGCGCACTTGCTCCTGCGCTTCCACCAGGGTCAGCGGGTACAGATGCCGCGCACCGACCTGCTTCAAGGTCCCCAGGCGATAGCCAAACACGCCCTGCAACTCACTGAGGAAGCTGCGCTCATCCAGTGCAGCCAGGCGTTGCGCGTCCATGCCCAGGCGGGTCCAGACCAGCGCGCAACGGTTTTCCGGCAGCGGCAGCAAGGCCATCGGGCCTTCTTCGGTGAAGCGCTCGAACGCCATGCCGTTGTGCGCTTCGCTCGGCGTGATATTGGCGATCAAGGCACTCTGGTTGTACGGACGCTGGCTGACGTTGATCCCCAATTGCTCGCGCAGGCCGGAACGGCCGCCATCGGCGAGCACCGCGAGGTCGCACTCGAGGGTGGTTTCATCGTTGAGGGTCAGGCGATAACCACCGCTCAACGGCTCCATGCGCGTGACTTCCGCCGGACAACGCCAACTGACCACGTCCTTGTCCAGGCCTTGCCACAGGCATTGGCCGAGCCAAGCGTTTTCCACCACGTAACCCAGCGCCGGAACACCCTCCTCCATCGCCGAAAGTCGCGCTGTGGAGAATCGCCCGCGGTCGGAGACATGGATCTGCTTGATCGGCTCGGCGCGACGGGAAATTTCCTGCCACACGCCCAGCCGCTGATAAATCTGTCGCGAGCCGAAAGACAGCGCCGACGAGCGGGCGTCGTAACTCGGCTGGTAGGTGTCACCGGGGGCGAACGGTTCGATCAGCACGATCTTCCAGCCCCGGGTCTTGGCCCCGGCCTGCAGGGCCAACGCCAGGCTGGCGCCAACCAGCCCGCCTCCAATGATTGCCAGGTTGACTCGACTCATGCCGCTTGCGTCCGCGCAGCGGCCATCAGGGCTTCGATCTCGGCAACCGTCTTCGGCACGCCGCCCGTCAATATTTCACAGCCGGTTTTAGTGACCACCACATCGTCCTCGATACGCACGCCAATGCCGCGCCATTTCTTCGCCACGTTCAGGTTGTCCGGGGCAATGTAGATCCCCGGCTCCACGGTCAGCGCCATGCCGACCTCCAGCACGCGCCACTCGCCGCCGACCTTGTATTCGCCCACGTCATGCACATCCATGCCCAGCCAATGCCCGGCCCGGTGCATGTAGAAGGCCTTGTACGCTTCGCTGGCGATCAACGCATCGACGTCGCCCTGGAGCAGGCCCAGTTCGACCAGGCCGGACGTAATGACCCGCACTGTCGCCTCGTGCGCCTGGTTCCAGTGTTTGTTCGGCGCGATCTCGGCAAAGGCCGCTTCCTGGGAAGCCAGCACCAGTTCGTAGATCGCTTTTTGCTCCGCTGAATACTTGCCGCTGACCGGAAAGGTGCGGGTGATGTCGCTGGCATAACAGTCGATTTCGCAGCCGGCGTCGATCAACACCAAGTCACCGTCCTTGAGCAGTGCGTCGTTCTGCTGGTAGTGCAGGATGCAAGTGTTGCGCCCCGACGCGACGATCGAACCGTAGGCTGGCATCTTCGCCCCGCCCTTGCGGAATTCGTAATCAAGCTCGGCTTCGAGACTGAATTCGTGCAGCCCGGCGCGGCAGGCCTGCATGGCCCGCACGTGCGCCTGGGCGGAAATCCGCGCGGCTTCGCGCATCACTTTCACTTCATTCGCCGATTTATACAGGCGCATGTCGTGCAGCAAATGATCCAGGGCAACGTATTCGTTCGGCGGCTGCGCACCGAGACTGGCCTTGGAGCGGATCACGTTGATCCAGTCCATCAGGTGTCGGTCGAATTCCGGGTTGCTGCCCATGGCCGAATACACACGGTCGCGGCCTTCAATCAAGCCAGGCAGGATGTCGTCGATGTCGGTGATGGGAAAAGCGTCATCAGCGCCGAAATCGCGGATCGCCCCCTCCTGCCCCGCGCGCAAACCATCCCACAGCTCACGTTCGGCGTTGCGTTCGCGGCAGAACAGGATGTATTCGCCATGCACGCGCCCTGGCATCAATACCAGTACGGCCTGAGGCTCTGGAAAGCCGCTGAGGTATTGGAAATCGCTGTCCTGGCGGTAGACGTGCTCGACGTCGCGGTTGCGAATGGCTACCGCGGCGGCGGGCAGGATGGCAATGCTGTTGGGTTCCATCTGCGCCATCAGGGCCTTGCGGCGACGGCCGTATTCCGACTTCGGGATATGAATCATGGGCAGATGGCGTTCCCTGGCGTTGATCAGTGTAGCGATGGCTTGGCGGCAGCCGCCGTGTCTTTGCGGGTTTCCGAGAACAGCAGCAGCGGCGCGACACGCAGGTATTCCATCACTTCCATGTAGTCGCTTTCGCCATCTTCGGACTCCTCAAGGGCGTCCTGCACTTGGGAAATCGCCGCCAGATCCTGTAGGACTTCGGTCGCTTCGGCGCTCAAAGTGCTGCTGTCACGGCAGTTAAGGCCAAAACCGCTGAGGAAACCCTGGCACCACAGGCCCAGCGCAATCGCTCGCTCGGTGAGCGGCGCGTCATCGCTTGGCAGCAGCAGAACCACAGTCACATCGTCACCGGTCAGCTCGCCCTTGACCATCTGTTGCAGGCCGATCAAGGCGTTGCGGACGTTGTCCTGGGGCTCGGTTTCGAGCAGTTCGGCGGCGTCGACCAACCAGCCATCGGCTTCAAAACCGGCACCGGCGCAGCTGCGGCCCAGCAGCAGGCCATGCAGTTCGGCGGGCGAAACGGGGTGACCGCTGCTGTTGAGCAGGGTGGCGAAGGCTTGGTACGGGGAATTCTGAATGGTCATGGGTAGCTAGGCGCCAGACGGCGCTATGTCTAGAATGAAGGCCTTGTATCCTACATCGACTACCCCTGTAGGAGCGAGCCTGCTGGCGATGGTCGTCAACGATAACGCTGGATAGCTGACACTGCGCGACGTTCTCAGGCTCATCGCGTGTAGGATCACTCCTACAGTCCGCCCCCATCAGACAGTGAAGACAATGGAAGACACCGACCTGCAAGCGCTGATGGCCAGACTCGAACTGCTGATTAGTCGAGTCGAGCAACTTAAGAGCCAAAACGGACTCTTACTAGCTCAGGAAAAGACCTGGCGCGAGGAACGCGCGCACCTCATTGAAAAAAACGAAATCGCCCGGCGTAAGGTCGAAT
>Ga0160472_100406_pt1 | contig 34436 bp, 32 predicted proteins | sample HID1973M_E11MG_FD_108267 | JGI IMG/M metagenome (GOLD analysis project Ga0160472, IMG submission 108267) | Enriched mosquito-associated microbial communities from UW Madison campus, WI, USA - HID1973M_E11 MG | ecosystem: Host-associated > Arthropoda: Insects > Digestive system > Unclassified ... | reverse complement strand
TCCAACCCAAACCAGCCAGTCAGCCAAATCGGAGACCCATCATGTCCCTCACCATCAAAAGCCTGCCCGTCGAACAAGACCTGGACGCCGCCCGGATGCACGCCGTGCGCGGTGGCAGCCTCTTCCTGAACGCCGGCGTCAACGCCATCACCAACGGTGCTGGCCTGTCGTTCGCCAGCCCGAACATCATCGTCGCCCCGGTGACGCAGGTCGATGCCTCGACCCACACCAACGTCAACCTGTCGAGCATCTCGAACCTGCTCAGCAACATCGGCGGCATCGTCGGCGCTGCCCAGCACTGATCGAACCCGACACCACCCTCATCACCAGCCATCCCCCTGGAGAACCATCATGACCATCACCATCGCCAATCTGCCCGTCGCCCAAGACCTCGATGCAGCCAAGATGCGCGCCGTCCGCGGCGGTAGCGTCTTCCTCAATGCCGGCGTGAACGCCATCACCAACGGCGGCGGCCTGTCCTTCGCCAGCCCGAACTCGATCACGGCCCCCGTGACGCAGGTCGACGCGTCGAGCCACACCAACGTGAACCTGAAGACGGTCTCGAACTCGCTGACCAACGTCGGCGGCATCGTGCAGGCGCTCCAGTTCTGAGGACTGGTCGCTTCGCAAAAGCCGGGCCCGGCCTTGCGCCGGGCCAGCCGCCCGCCCCCTGATCCATGGGGCGGGCGTTGTCATTCGGGTGCCTGGCCGACGAGATGCGGAGGGTGTCTGGCGTTGACTGACAGTCGGTTCCGCGATGTTTGCCGCAGCCAAACACATGTGGCCTGACAGGCTGGCGGCGGCTTCGCCACATCGAGATTTTTTCCATTTATTTTCAATGGCTTATCTCCGCCGACGAGTCATCCGCGAAAGCTGGCACACCCTATGCATATATCAAGGCAAGGCAGCCAGCCAGACGCCTTGAAACCAGATCCAGCCAGACACTCCAGGAGAGCCATCATGTCCCTCACGATCCAAGACCTGCCCGCAGAAAAAGAACTCGACCGCGCTGCGATGCGTGCCGTGTGTGGTGGCAGCCTGTTCGTCAACAACGCCATCAACAGCATCTTCAACAACGCACAGATCTCGTTCGCGAGCCCCAACATCATCACGGCGCCCGTGACTCAGGTCGATGCCTCCACCACGGTGAACATCGACTTCAAGGGTCTGTTCAGCGCGCTCGGCAACCTGGGAGGCATCCTGAAGGGACTCCAGCACTGATCTGCCGCGACCGCCGCAAGATCACGGCGCAGAGGCCAGCTCGACGCACTGGCCCCCGGTCGCCCGGCTTCACCTCTCCTGCTTCAGGAGCCTGTCCCGGGGGCAGGCTCGACCAGCCCGCCCCTGATGGCGGGCTTTTTTTTCGTTCTCCTTTGCTGCATTCCGCCGACCGTTCCCGTGGCCGGGGCGGCTGCCGCGGGGGCGCGCGCCGCATGCCTGCGCTTGCGGCATGGTCGCGCAGCGCCGGCCCAAAGCGGATGTCTGCGTTGCGCGAACAGCGACGCCCGTACTGTCTGCCGGCAACCGACAGGGCGGATGCCGAAAATCCCCAAGGCAATTTCCGCCGCCGCCCGCAAACCCTTTGTTTTCAAGGCTTCCCGGGCAATCACACAATTTTTTTCGGGGCCTGGCACACCCCATGCGTATATGTCCTCGAGCGCAACAAAACATCGCTCCAACCCAAACCAGCCAGTCAGCCAAATCGGAGATCCACCATGTCCCTCACCATCAAGAACCTGCCCGTCGAACAAGACCTCGACTCCGCCAAGATGAGCGCCGTCCGCGGCGGTAGCCTCTTCGGCAACCTCGGCGCCAACGCCATCGGCAACGGCGGCGGCCTGTCGTTCGCCAGCCCGAACATCATCGTCGCCCCGGTCACGCAAGTCGACGCTTCGTCGCACACCAGCGTGGACCTGAAGAACGTCTCGAACGCGCTCGGCAACGTCGGCGGCATCGTGTCGGCCCTCCAGTTCTAAGCAGTCACCAGCACCCCAGCACTCGGCCCTCCAAGGAGAACCATCATGTCGATCACCATCGCCAACCTGCCCGTCGCCCAAGACCTCGACTCCACCAAGATGCGCGCCGTGTGCGGCGGCAGCGTCTTCCTGAACGCCGGCGTGAACGCCATCACCAACGGCGCCGGCCTGTCCTTCGCCAGCCCGAACAGCATCACCGCTCCGGTGACGCAGGTCGACGCGTCGAGCCATACCAAGGTCGACCTGACGACTGTCTCGAACGCGCTGAGCAACATCGGCGGCATCGTCGGCGCCGCCCAAGTCTGACGGCCGCGCGTTGCCGGGCCCGGCGCAAACCGGGCTCGCCAAGGGCCCGCCCCCTTTCCCGGGGCGGGCTCTTTCTCTTTTATTTGGCGCGGGTAGTGATCTGGACGAGATCCATGGTGATGCGCGACTGGCCGTACTTCCCGGCAATCTGCTGGAGCTGGCGCTCCATCGCATCGAGATAGGCCTGCCGCGTCTCGAATTCCGGGCGCAGGCCATCGAACAGCGGCACCGGCGTGGTCACCAGCACCACCATCTCCGTGCCGAACGGCTTGGAAACGACCCAGTTGCCGCCGCCGCCAATCGTCGCCTTGTAGCTCGCCGGGGCCTGGTTGCCCTTGACCTGCGCGCTCGGCACCAGGTGCGCCACGTTGCCGTCGACCACGTAGTAGTCGACGTAGACGTAGGAGTCCTGCGCGGGCGTGGCGACGTCGACCACCAGCGGGCTGCCTTCGACCAGCTGGCTGTTGTTGTTGCGGGTATGGATGGACGACACCAGCCCGTCGTGCCGGCCACCCGACCAGTACGGACCGAGCAGCTTGACGACGCCGCACTTGTCGTCGGCCAGCGGCTGCACGCGCATGTCGACCTGCTGGATGCCGGGGACCGCCGCGAGTTGCTTGCGCAGACCGTCCACACCCACATGGCCGGTGACGTAGCCCTGCACCGACACCGCGTTGTCATGCGTCGACGCGCTCAGCATCGAGCACGGCAGGCCGGCAACCAGTTGCCGGACGGCGTCGGCCGGAGCGATCCTGGGTGCCGGGGCCGGGGTCGGCGCGGGTGCCGGAGTCGGTGCTGGAGTCGGGACCACGGCTTTCGGGGCCGGTGCCGGTGCAGGCTCCTCGGCCTTCGTGGCTGGTGCCGGACTCTCTGCGACGGGCCCGGCCGGCGGTGACACCGGTGCCGGCTCGCGCGGCCGCCACATCAGGTAGCCGACGCCAACCGCCACCACCGCGACCGCCAGCCCGCCCGCCGTCGCCGGCAGCCAGGGCGGCGTCGCGCGGCGCTCGACGCCCATGTCTTCGAGGAAGCGCGTCACCGTCGGCGTGCGCTTCTCGCGGTCGAACGCCATCGCCTCGCGCAAGGCGCGCCATTGCGTGCGGCTCAGTCCCGCCGGCCGGGGCGGCTTGATGCCCGCCGCGCGCGCCTGGTTGGCCGACAGCCGCTCATACGGATGCCGTCCGGCCACCAGCTCGTAGCTGACGCAGGCCAGCGCGAAGATGTCGTCGCGCGGGTCCGGCTCCCCGTGCTCGAACATTTCCGGGCTCGCATAGGCCGGCGTCAGGCCGCCCAGCGTGCCCGGATCGAACACCGTGGGGTCCGAGTCCTCGGCCGGGCGCTGGAAGACGCGCGCGATGCCGAAGTCGATCACCTTCACCTCGCCGGTGTCGGTCAGGAAGACATTGGCCGGCTTGAAGTCGCAATGCACGAAGCCGCGCTCGTGCGCGTACGCCAGCGCGCGGCCCATGCCGGTGATGATCGGCAGCGCCTTGTCGATCGGCATGCCCTTGAAGTCGGGCGCGCGCAGCACGCGGTTGAGCGACTTGCCCGACAGGTACTCCATCGTCAGGAAGACCACCGCGCCTTCGCGGTCGAAGTCGTAGACCGTGACGATATTGCGGTGCGCCAGCGTCTGCGCCTTGCGCGCCTCGCGCTGCAGCGCGATCAGCGATTGCGGATGGCCGCGGAACTGCAGGTTGAGGATCTTGATGGCGATGTACGGCTTGCGGTCGGAGGCTTCCAGCTTGCGCAGGTCGAGCGCCTTGTAGACCGTGCCCATGCCGCCCACGCCCAGGCACTGCTCGAGCACGAAGCGGTTGTTGAGCGTGTCGCCGACGCCCTTGGTGCCGTCGGCGCCCGGGATGGTGTCGCCGGGCGGACGGTTGGTGGTCAGCGTGGCGCCGTCCGTCAGGCCCTGCCCGGTCTGCACCTCGGTCGCCTCGGCACCGACGTCGAACTGGGTAGCCACGCGGCTCTCGATCCGCTGCAGCACCTCTTCGTACACGCCCGGTGGCAGCGGGAAGCGCGTGTTCTCCTCCTGCAGGAGGCTGGTCAACTGTGAGGAACTGGTATGGTCCTCGGCGAGGGCGTTGTCGATCCCCGCAAGAAGCTCGTCCTGGGACAGACCGCCTTTCTGAAAATTGCGAATGAGGTCCGCGACGCTACTGGCCATGACTGCCTTGGTGACTCCATGACTGCGGATGCGGGGCTAGCCGCCCCGCCCAGAGGGCATGTGCCCACGATGGATACTAGTGCGCACCCCGGGCATCCGCAAACCCCGAATGCACCGCACAATACCGCCCGGCAACGGTCTCCGGGAAGCCTGCGACTATACTGGTTTCAGGATAATCCGAGCCCGCCGGCACCCCGCCGGTGGCTTGTGCAGGAGGAGCATCATGGCCGTTATCGTCATCAAGGATCTGTCGGAAAGCATCGACCTGGACCGCGCGGCCATGTCCGCCATCGTCGGCGGCGCGCGCACCGGCGGCGCCCAGGCGAGGCACCCGCTACGCCGCACCGCGCTGGCACGGCTGATCCAGTATCCCACCGGCTTCCCCGGCACGCCACCGGCTGCCACGGCACAGACCGGACGGGGAAAAAAGGCCAAGTAAGGGAGTCCCGCGCGTGCCAGACGCTGGCACGGGACGAAAAAAAGCCGGCAAATCCTGCCGGCTTTAAATTTGCGATCTCAATTGCCCTGAAGGCAATGTGTAATGTACGTGTCGCAATCGGCTGGCACCATTCGGGTAAACGGCCGGATCCCGAAGCGCCTGTTCTGTTGCGACCCCGCGACGAAACCAAAAAAAACAGCCCACACGAGGTGGGCTGAACAATCAGTTGAAGAAAGCCCTGTATTCGAGGGCGATGCCAGTGTAAGGAGTGTGGGATTGTCCTGCTAATTAGGGGAATCCCCCTTGGCAGGCGGGTTTGCAGGCAAGGTATGGCGCCAAGCGCAGTTTGCGCAACCCATTCCTGCTCATTTCTGCCAAGAGCACAAAAAGCCAGTTCGGAGTTAGAGGAATTACTCGGTTGCGTGAACGGGCCTGGGCGGAACTTCCAGCGAAATGTGGGACCGCGCCTCCTCGAACAGCGCATCCACCGCCGCCCGGGTCCGCGCCGCATTCATGCGCCGCGCATCCGACAGCACGCGCCGCCATCCCCGCCCGCCATAGACACCCCGGTAGAGCCCCAGCATGTGGCGCGTCACGGCGCCCATATAGCCGCCCCGCTCCACGAAGTCGCCGATATATCGCTGCATCTCCAGCTCGACTTCCTGCCGCGACTTGACCGGGGCATCGCTGCCGTAGAAGCGCTGGTCCATTTCGGCCAGCACATAGGGGTCGTGGTACGCCTGCCGCCCGATCATCACGCCGTCGACATGGCGCAGGTGCGCCTCCATATCGTCATGGCTGACGATGCCGCCATTGATCAGGATCTCGAGCTGAGGGAATTCGCGCTTGAGCTGGTAGGCCACCTCGTAGCGCAGCGGCGGGATCTCGCGGTTCTCCTTCGGGCTCAGGCCCTTGAGAATCGCGTTGCGGGCATGGACGACAAACGTCCCGCATCCGGCCTCGGCCACCGTTCCCACAAAATCCCGCACGAAGTCGTAGTGCTCGATGGTATCGATGCCAATGCGGTGCTTGACCGTGACCGGCACCGATACCACATCCCGCATCGCCTTCACGCAATCGGCCACCAACTGCGGCTCGGCCATCAGGCAGGCACCAAATGCACCGCGCTGCACTCGCTCGGACGGACAGCCGCAGTTGAGGTTGATTTCGGCATAGCCCCATTGCTCGCCCAGCTTCGCCGCAGCGGCCAGGTCCGACGGCTCGCTGCCGCCCAACTGGAGCGCGACCGGCTGTTCGGCGTGATCGAAGTCGAGATGGCGCGGCACGTCCCCATGCAGCAAGGCGCCGGTGGTGACCATCTCGGTGTAGAGCCAGGTGTGGCGGGAAAGGTGGCGGTGGAAGGAGCGGCAGTGGCGGTCCGTCCAATCCATCATGGGAGCCACAGACACGCGGCGGGGGGTGGAAATCATCGGAAAACGGTCTCAGTACTGGATTTGCGGGAGACGGGGAACTCTTGTAGCACCGAACATGGGGGCCATCGTACAGCGCCGGCGGAAGGGCGGCAGTATAGGGTACACGGCGCGGATCCGGCTGAAGCAAGATGGAGAGGTGATTTATTCGTGGCCCCCGACGTTTGACGGCGCAGCCAGACCTGGCTGAGAACCCAAGAGGAGGAACCTGGCCGGACGCCGCGGCGGACCTCATGCTAGCCGCCGTATTCGACCTCGATATACACGTGACGCCATCAAGGGACCGAAAAGACGAAGGCTCAGGTCCCACGAAGAATCAAGAAACCCCAGCTTTGCGGAATGGCCTGCCCGACCATTGCGAGCGCCGATATATCCGATTTAGCCAAAATTTATTCCCCGATGCAGACAGAGAACTAAAAAAACCGGGGCACCTCAATTCAGGTCATCGCCCTTGTCATTCAAATCGCACAACGCACCGATGATTCCATACGAGAAAATCCACCGCCTTACCGTGCGATAGCGTCGACCTGATTGTGACGCGAGCGCTGGCTGGTACGTGATTGATAGACTAGACTGTTCTCGTTGTAGCGAAGGGTTAAGGTCAACTGGAGCCAATAGAAAAAATTGCTAAAGGCTCAAGGGATCACAAGCGAACACGCTTTCCGAATGCGTTCAGAGGCGCAGCGGCGGGCGGGAAATTGCTGTTGTCTTGTGTGCCGCAGCCAGTTACGCAGGCCTCCCGTCGGGCGCGGTTTCTGATGGGCTCTGCATTGCAACCAGAAGGCAATGAACAATGCTGCCCTCCTACTCGTCGACCGAAAGATGGCTGTCCCGCGGATTGCTTGATGTTCTGATCCGCGCCGGGCTGATCACTGTCCTTGTGATTGCCTGCTTCCGGGTCTTCCATCCCTTCCTCAACCTGATGACCTGGTCGCTGATCCTCGCGATCACCCTTTATCCCCTGCACGTCGGGCTCAGAAACAGACTGTTCGGCAAGGACGGGTATGCCTCGACGGTGGTTGTCTTGATCGCGCTCGCGATCATTGTCGTGCCGGCCTATCTGCTTGGCGCTGCGATCCTGGAGCCGGTGCAGCACGCCATGGCCGCCGTCGAGGCTGGGGAATTCCAGATTCCGCCGCCGGACGATTCAGTGGCGACGTGGCCGGTGGTCGGCCAGCCCCTGTATGACTTCTGGTCGCAGGCGGCCACGGACCTGACGGGTGCCGCGCAGAAATTTGCGCCTCAACTCAAGGAATACGGCCTCGCACTGCTGAAGGCGATCGCCGGCGTCGGCTCGGGCCTGCTGCTGTTTGCCTTTGCGCTGATCATCGCGGGTGTGATCATGGCCTATGGCGAGGAAGGCCACCGCAGCGCCGTGCGGATCGCCTCGCGCATCTCGGGTCCGGAGCGGGGGCCGCGCATCACGCAACTCTGCACGGCCACCATCCGCGCGGTGGCCCAGGGCGTGATCGGCATCGCGTTCATCCAGATGCTGCTGATCGGGGTCGCCTTCGTGATGAAGGGCATCCCTGGCGCCGGACTGCTGTCCCTGGCCGTGCTGCTGCTGGGCATCATGCAACTTCCGGCGACGCTGATCACCGTGCCGGTCATCATCTTTGTCTTCGCCACTGAAGGCGCAAGCGTGGCGGTAATTATCTTTGCCATCTACGTCTTCATCGCGGGCCTTGCCGACAACGTCCTCAAACCCCTGCTGCTCGGGCGTGGCGTCGACGTGCCGATGCCGGTGGTGCTGATCGGTGCGCTGGGCGGCATGGTGACCGGCGGGATCATCGGCCTGTTTATCGGCCCGGTACTGCTCGCCGTCGGCTATCAACTTTTCTGGCAATGGGTGGATCAACCCCTGGTCCCTCCGACCGAGGACGCCGGGGAACGCTGAGGCGCCCGTGCGCGCACCAAGTCCCCATACTCTCCGGAACCGCTGGGTGACGGTCGGCCTGCTCTGCATTGGCGGCTGCGCCCACGTGGGGCCGGACTTCCAGACTCAGCACGAAGCGTGGAGCGAAAACTGGCGGGACCCGGTTGTCGAGCAGGTCGTCGAGCAGCGACCGCAACCGGACATGCGGCAGTGGTGGCACGTCTTTTCGGATGCGACCCTCGAGCGCCTGATTGCCGAGGCCGATGCCCAGGATGCCGGCGTGAAGATTGCCGGCCTGCGCGTAATGGAGGCGCGCGCCCAACTTGGCATGGCCCAGGCCGGGCGCTACCCGCAATCGCAGGTAGCGAGTGCCGACGCGCTGTACGTGCATAGCAGGAAATCGGCCGATACCTTCTCCACCACCAGCCGGGTCTGGCAACTGAGTGCGGGCGTCGACATTGGCTGGGAGCTGGATTTCTGGGGACGCTTCAGCCGTGCCATCGAATCGGCCGATGCGGCCTATTTCGCCGCCAGGGCCAACCATGAAGCTGCGCTGGTGCTGCTGCACGCGCAGTTGGCGGATAGCTACTTCGCTCTTCGTACCGCCGAGGCGCGCCTGCGCGTCGCCCGCGAGAACGCCCGCCTGCAAAGGCGCAGCTATGAGATTACGGAGCGACTGTTCAAGAGTGGGGAATCCGATGAACTGGACTTGCAGCAAGCCAGGACCCAATACCTGGGCACACTGAGCAGCATCCCCGAACTGGAAAGCCAGATCATGCGTACCCGCAACGCCCTGGCGATCCTCATCGGACGTCCGCCCGGTCCGTTTCCCGAAGGGCTGGACCTGATGGAAAAAGAAGGCGTGATCCCGCTGATCCAGCGCGCGGTGCTGCAGGACGTGCCCGCCAACCTGCTGCTGCGCCGACCGGATATCCGCGCCGCGGAGGCCCAGGTTGCCGCGCAATCGGCGCTGATCGGCGTGGCCAAGGCCGACCTCTATCCTTCGCTCACCCTGCTGGGGAGCATTGGATGGTCCGCCACCTCGCTGCCGGGAACCCCCAACGGCTTCGTGCTGATCGGCGGCCCCAGCGTGCGCTGGAACATCTTCGACTACGGTCGCATCAAGAACAACGTCCGCGTGCAGGACGCCCGCCTCCAACAACTGATCATCGCCTACCAGGACAGCGTGCGCCAGGCCGCCCGGGAAGCCGACGACGCCGCCAGCTCGCTGGTGAAGGCGCTCGAGCGTGAAGAGATCCTGCGCGCCGCGTCGGAGGCGGCCAATCGCTCGCTGGCGCTGGCCAACGCGCTGTTTCGCGAGGGCTACTCGGACTTCCAGCGCGTACTGGATGCCCAGCGCGCGTTGTTTGCCCAGCAGGATGCATATCTGGTCAATCGCGGGAATGCCGTGAGCGACCTCATCGCCCTGTACAAGGCCCTTGGCGGCGGCTGGTACAGCGACCAGCCGGTGGTCGATGCGGCCAGCCGCGAACAGATGCGCCAGCGCACCGACTGGGGCGACCTGCTGGATGAACCGGCCCGGCCTGCCGCCGGCACTCCCCTCCCCGCGCAGAGAGCAACGCCAGATGAATGACGCCGTGCCTCCCCCCGTGGCGCCCCCTCCAGACACCCCTGCGCCCGCCGCCGATCCTGCGAAGAAAGGGGTCAGGTGGGTGGTCGGCCTGATCGTCGTGAGCCTGGTCTGGTACCTGCTGGCCGACCGCTTCACGCCGTACACCCAGCAGGCACGCGTGCAGGCCTTCGTCGTCCCGGTGGCTTCGGAAGTGGCCGGACGGGTGAGCCGGGTGTACGTGCACAACAACCAGGAAGTCAAATCCGGAGCCATCCTGTTCGAGGTCGATCCGGAGCACTATCGGATCGCCGTCGACCGGGCCCGCGCCGACCTCGAGTCGGCCCGCCGGCAGATCGCCGCAAGTACCGCGGGCATCGATTCCGTGAGTGCGTCCTTGCGCGCCGCGATGGCCAATGAGGTCAAGGCCCGCCAGGACAGCGATCGCCTCGAGCGTCTCTATCGGGAAGACCCGGGTACCGTGTCGTTGCGTCGCCTCGAGGTAGCGCGAGCCACCCATGAACAGGCGGTCAGCCAGGTTGCGGCAGCCCGCGCCGAGGTGGTGCGGGCGCGCGAGCAGCAAGGCGGCAGCGAGGCAGAGAACGCCATGCTGCGCAGCGCGGCTACTGCACTGGAAAAGGCCGAGCTTGACCTGGCCAATACGAAGGTCCGCGCACGCACGGCCGGCCTGATTACCGATCTGCGTACCGAAGCCGGGCAGTTTGCGGCTGCCGGCAGTCCGGTCATGACGCTGATTGCCATCCACGATATCTGGGTGAATGCGGACATGACCGAGAACAACCTCGGGCATGTGGAACCCGGCACGCCGGTTGCCATCGTGCTGGATGCATTTCCGGGCAAGATACTGGAGGGTCGCGTGCGCAGTATCGGCTATGGCGTCAGCGCGGGCCAGAGCACGCCGCCGGGCAGCCTGCCGACGATTCAGAACAGCCGCGACTGGCTGCGCCCCGCGCAACGGTTCCCGGTGGTCGTCGAGATCGCGCCGGACGAATTGGCGCGGCTGCGGGGTGTCCGCATCGGCGGGCAAGCCGAAGTCATGGCGTTCCCCAGCCCGGGCAATCCGCTCAATCCGCTCGGCCGCGTGTTCCTGCGCCTGATGAGCTGGCTCTCCTATGTCTACTGAGCCCGCACCCAACTCCACCGACTCCGCCGGGCGCGTCATGCGCATCGCGCGCGGCCGGCGCGCATTACGCCTGGGCATCGGCACCGCGCTTTGCCTGGCGACCAGCTTTGGCCTGGGCTGGCCAATCCCGATGGTCGCGCCGGTGCTCGGCGTGTTTCTCCTCGCCACGATAAGCCGGCCCTTGCCGCTCAAGGCCGCCCTGGCCATCGTGCTGATGGTGATGCTGACCACGGGCAGTGGCCTGCTGCTTGTCCCCTTGCTGCGGCACTACAAGTTCAGCGGTGTGTTGCTGGTCGCCCTGGGCCTGTTCCTGGCCTTTCGATACGGCTTGCGCGGCGGGAATAACCTGGTCTCGACCTTCCTCGCCGCGGGCCTGACCATGATCGCCGCCGCCGGCACCGCCGACTTCTGGCTGGCGGTGACTGTCATCGTGGCGTTGGCCAGGGGGCTTCTGCTCGCTGCGCTGGCACTGACATTGATGCACTGGCTGTTTCCCGACCCGCCTGCCGTGAAGGCACCACCGGCGGCCAGGCCCATGCCGGACAGCGAGGCCGGCTGGATTGCGCTACGCGCGACCCTGGTGGTTCTGCCTGCCTTCCTGCTGGCCCTCAGCGACCCGGCCGCCTACATGCCCATCATCATGAAATCCGTCAGTCTTGGCCGGCAGAGTTGCACCACGGCCCGCGGCGCCGCGCGCGAATTGCTTGGCTCCACGCTGTTCGGCGGGCTGCTGGCAATCCTGTTCTGGTGCGCACTCAGCTTGTTCGTGCATCTCTGGATGTTCTTCCTGTGGATGGCGCTGTTTGCGCTGCTGGTGGCCCGGAAGCTCTATGCCGCCAACCCCACATCTCCTCCCGGCTTCTGGCTGAACAGCCTGGTGACGCTCATCATCCTGCTTGGCCAGTCGGTCGAGGACAGCGCGGCCGGCAAGGATGTCTACACGGCCTTTGTGGTCCGCATGGGCCTCTTCGTGGCCGTCACGCTATATGCCTGCCTGATGCTGGAGTTGCTGGACTACCACCGCCGCGCGTCACCCCACTCGCCCTGACTATCGGAGCCATCATGCTGCGCTACTTGCTGGCCGCCTTCCCCGTGATGCTGCTCTGCCTGGTGCTGCAGGGTGTCGTGGTTGCAGTCTGCCTGCGTCGCTACGCGCGCTACAGGCTTGCCTCGCAAGGACGTGAATCGCTATGGCTGGACATCCTGCTGCTCACCGCGGTCATGCTCCTGACACTGGCCTGCAATTTTGTCCAGATGATCCTGTGGGCAGTCCTGTTCCTGCTGCTTGGCGAATTCCAGGACTTGATCACGGCGCTTTATCACTCCGGGGTCAACTTTGCCACGCTCGGCTATGGCGATATTGTCATGTCCAGGGAATGGCGCCTGCTCGGTCCCCTGGAGGCAGCCAATGGCATCCTGATGTTCGGCGTTTCGACGTCGGTCATGACGGCCGCCGTGCTGGACGTGATCAAATACAACATGGCCGGCGTGCGGCAGTGAATCGCGGGGAACGGCAGCATGGATGGAATGCCGTTTCAATACTTGATGTCACGCGCCGTTTCCCGTCCTTGCTGCTTGGTATGCCGCTTGTCCTGCCGGCATTGTGGATTGCTCTTCTGGTTGGCCGCGCGGCAATCCTGTTTCGTATGCCGTGAGTCCTGCCTCGTATCCTGCCGGACGTCGCGCGCTTCGCGGCGTTGACTGCCTTGCTCGGTCGCCCCTGCCATGCCCGAAAGGGCCGCCAGCAGGACCGCCACGACCAACCTGTTAGTACCCGGGTTACGTTCAGACATAGTTTGGCCTCACCGGAATCCAAAGATGTAAATCGAGTTCTAACAATATAGGTGAATCCAGCGCCCTCACACGGCAGGCGTTGCCCGGATCTTCCTGCGGTTCAGCAGCAACGGAATGGCACCCAGCGCGATGCCTCCCATGCCGACGATATTGGTGACCCAGTCGAAGGTGGGAATGCTGTACAGCGCGATGAAGAACAGGAACAGGCCGCTTCCCACCGGCCAGATCACGTGACTCAAGGCGCGCCACGGTCCCTGCGCCAGCATCGTCCGGTAGTACCAGCCGCAGGCCAGCCCGGTCAGTCCAAGGTAGAAGCAGACCTGGAATCCGATGGCGGTGATGGAATCCTGCAGGATGACGTTGATCGTCGGCAGGTAGGACGACGCGAACAACAGCACGAGCCCGGTGATCCAGATGAAGAAGATGGCGACATACGGGGTCTGCCAGCGCGGATGCAGGCGCGCGTAGCGATGGTGGAGCGCGCCGTCGCGGCTCTTGGCGAAGAGTGTGCGCGTGAACTGCAGCATCTGCGTCTCGACCGTCCCCACCGTGCTCAGCAGTACCGCGATGATCGCCACGTAGCCCCAGGTCGGCCCGAACAGCTTCTCGGCGATGGCGAAGATGATGTTCGTGTTGTAGTGCTGGATCTCGGCATCCGACAGGCCGAGCAGCGTGATGACGATGAAGACGAGAAAGAACGCCATCAGGAAGACCATCGACCAGAACGCGGCGCGACCGGGGGTGCGGTTCGGGTCGCGCGTCTCCTCGCTCAGGTTCATGGTCACGTCCCATCCGTAGAAAAAGAAGATCGCCACCAGCGCGCCGTTGGCGAATGTCCCGGGCGAGAACGCGAAGGGCGAGAACCAGGCCAGCGCGAACGGGTGCTGCGGCGCGTGCGGGAACGTGAAGAAACTCGCGACGATGATCACGAGCAGGATCACGCCCTCGATGATTGTCATCAGCACCTGCACATAGCTGGTGAGCTTGATGCCCTTGACGATCACCACGCTGACGAACGTGAGCCATGCGGCCGCGATCAGCGTCACGTAGTGCACGTTGTTCATCAGCGGACGATCGAAGATCAGCAGCGTGGCATTGGCTGCGGGAATCATCGCCGAGACCATGAACACGCAGCACAGCACCAGAAGCGCCCAGCCGGCGAAGAAGCCGAGCGTGCGCCCGAACACCATGCTCACCCACGAATAGGAGGTACCGGCGCTCGCGAGGGCGCGATTCATGTTGATGAACGCGAACGCGATGCCGAACATGACGAGCCCGCACATCAGGATGCTCGCGGGCGACAGCGTGCCAGCCGTCCCGATGATCGTGGATGTCGTGATCTCGATGCTGTAGGCAGGCGCCGTGCCGGCGATGCCCATGATCACCGATTCGACGATACCCAGCGAACTGGCGTTGAGCCTGGTGGGTGGATCCATGGGGGCACGCGAGGCGTGGTCGACATCGATGGACCGACTTCTACTCCCGACGGCCCATGCTGGCAAGTGGGGGGCCAGGGGGCCGGGATACGGAATGAAGCCGGTGAGAAGATCCCACAAGATCCCATGGTCACACGGGCTGCCGGAGCCTGATCGCCAGTTCCCGGAACCCGGTGGCGGGATCGTCCTCCCGGGAGAATTCATGGTCGGGCAGCAGGGCGAGCAGGAGTTCGGCCGTCGTGCGCACGATGCATCCCGGCGCCACATGCCCACCAACCACCCTCCCCTGCGCATCCGACACCGAGATATGCAGGTGCGCGTCATCCGGCGCCACCGAGCCGGCCAGCGTCAGGATCTCCAGGTCGCCGCGCAATGCCGTCGGCGCGTCGATCCCGGCCAGCCGGATGCGGGCAACGCCCAGGCTGCCGATCCCCTGCAGGACGAACCCCGCGCGGTGGCCGGAGTGCCGCAGCACTTCGACCACCGCCGCGCGGAGATCGTCGCCCGGGGAGAGGCGCAGCGGGTGGAGTTGCACCCCTCGCCTGCCCTCAGTTGATCGCCGTCCGCTCGATCCAGCCGGCGAAGGTCGTCAGGTACTTGCTGAGGAAGCCACGCGTCGAGTCGTTGGCGATGCCACCGTTGGCATCGAAGAGCTTGTCGATACCGCCGATATAGGCCTCTGGCTGCTGCAGCACCGGCACGTTCAGGAAGACGAGCGACTGGCGCAACTGGTGGTTGGCCCCGAAGCCGCCGACGCCGCCGGGTGATCCGCTGATCACACCTCCGGGCTTGCCGTCGTAGACGCTCTGGCCGTACGGGCGCGAGCCGACGTCGATGGCGTTCTTCAGGGCGCCCGGCACGCCGCGGTTGTACTCGGGCGTAATGAACAGCAGGGCGTCGGCGCGGCGCACGCGGTCGCGAAAGGCCTTCCACTCCGCCGGCGGGTCGGCATCGAGGTCCTGGTTATAGAGCTGTAGCTGGCCGATCTCGACGATTTCCAGCTTGAGCTGGGGCGGCGCCAGGGCGGCGAGCGCCAGTGCCAGCTTGCGGTTGAACGAGTCCTTGCGCAGGCTGCCCACCAGGACGGCGACATCACGGGGATTGCTCATCACTGCTCCTCTCACTGAAGGTCAAAGGGAAGCGGACCGCCGGACTGCGATGAAAGCCGCGGCGGCCCGCATCGGAATGCGCATGGGGTGTCACTCTACCCGAGTTGGCGGGACTGTGCGCCGGCGGCTGCGTCACCCGTGGCCTCGTCCGGGGCTGGCGTCGCCCGTGCCTTGTGTCATCTGACACACGATGACATGCACGGGACATCCGGCCGTGCTTCCATGCGAAGAGGCGCGGTAGCGGCAGGAGCAGACATGGCACACCCCGACTCTCCCCAACTCTCGTGAGGCTTCCGATGGCAAGGCACACCCCATCGCGCCTGATTCTCCCCTTGCTGGCCGTGGCCGCCTGGCCCGGCGGCCCGGCGCACGCCCAGTCGTCGGTGGTGATCTACGGCCGCATCAACACCGCCCTCGAATACGCCAATGCCACCACCGCCACCGACGGCACCCGGCTCGGCGGCACCGGCCGGCTGACCAACAACCGCTCGGTCTTCGGGCTGCGCGGGCAGGAAGACCTGGGCAATGGCGTCAAGGCGATCTGGCAGATCGAGAGCGCGGTATCGGTGGACAACGGCACCGGCCAGATCGCCGCCCGCGACACCCGCGTGGGCCTCGATACCCCCTATGGCACCCTCTTCATGGGCAACTGGGACACGCCCTACACCTCGGCCACCAAGCTCTACGACCCCTACTACCCGACTACCGCGGGCTATATGTCGATCATGGGCAACGGCGCGGCCGCGACCACCGACAACGTGCAGAACACCAGTTCCTTCGACCGCCGGCAGCAGAACTCGCTGCACTACCAGACGCCGCGCTGGGGCGGCTTCGGCGGCGCCGTGGCATGGGGGCTACCCGAGGAAAAGACCACCGATCCGCTCGATCCGGCGCTGTATTCCTTCGCCGGCTCGTACGACAACGGCCCGCTCAACGTGGCGCTGGCCTACGAGATCCACCAGCACTACCACGCGGCGCACCAGAACGACGAGGGCATGAAGGTCGGCGCGACATATCGCCTGCCGGCCACCACCGTCGCACTGGTCTACGAGCGGCTCCACTACCGCACGGCGACCGGCGACCTGATGCGCAACAGCTGGTACCTGTCGCTCGTGCAGAAGGCGGGGACGGGAAGCATCAAGCTCGGCCTGACGTTCGCGGGCAACGGTTCGGGGGATGCGACCGAGACGGTCGGCTTCTTCCGCAGCGGTCCGGAGACGGGCGCCGCACAGGCGACGATCGGCTACGACTATCCGCTGTCCGCCCGGACAGCGGTGTATGCCTACTACAGCCGCATCTACAACAAGCGCAACGCCACCTACGACTTTGCGATCAACGGACTGGGCGCCAGGGCTGGCGCCGACCCCCAAACCTTCGCGCTGGCCCTGCGGCACAACTTCTGAGGCCCGTCCGTGGCCTGCCCGGCGAACGGTGCGCCGGCGGGCTGCGTCACCCGCGTCCAAGCCCCGCCAGCGGATGCGACGCGGCCTGCCACGGGCTCTCGAAGAAAGCCTGCACGCGCTCGCGGCGGACTTCGTCGAGGCGCGGCGGATTCCAGCGCGGCTTGTGGTCCTTGTCGACGGCCAGCGCGCGGATGCCCTCCACGCCATCGCCGTGGCGGAACACGGCGTGCATCATGTCGAGTTCCATGCGCAGCTCGTCCTCGAGCGACATGGTGCGCGCGCGGCGGATCTGCTCCAGCGTCACGCACAGCATCAGCGGCGAACGGCTGCGCAGCATGGCGGCGGTCTGTGCGGCCCAGTCGCCGGGGGCGTCGCTGACGGCCTGCATGATATCGGCCATGGTGGCGCCCGCGAACAGGCGGTCGATGGTCCCGGCGAGGCCGGCCAGCGTGCCGTCGCCGTGCATGCAGGCGCCGCGGTGCTGGCCGGCGAAGGCGTCGATATGGGCGACCACGGCGTCACCGGCGTCGAAGCTGGCGGCGCGCAGCGAGGCGGTCAGTTCCGCCAGCGCATTGGACGGCAGGTAGGTATCGGCCAGTCCCGCATGGAGGGCGTCGGCAGCGTGGATCACCGCGCCGGTCAGGCCCAGGTATTCGCCCAGCCGGCCCGGCGTGCGGGCGAGGAACCAGCCGCCGCCGACGTCGGGAAAGAGACCGATATTGGTCTCCGGCATCGCCATTTTGGTCCGCTCGGTCACGACGCGCAGACGCGCCCCTTGCGAGATACCCATGCCGCCGCCCATCACCACGCCGTCCATCAGCGCGATGTATGGCTTCGGGTAGCTGTGGATCAGGTAGTTGAGGGTGTATTCCTCGACGAAGAACCGGTCGAGGTCGGGGTTGCCTTCCTGCGCGGCCTGATGGAAGAAGCGGATGTCGCCGCCCGCGCTCAGCGCCTTGCCGCCGGCACCGGCGAGCACCACGGCGACCACGTCGGGCGCGGTCTTCCAGGCCTGCAATGCGCCGGTCATGGCGCGGATCATGTCGAGCGACAGCGCATTGAGCGCCTGGGGGCGGTTCAGCGTCAGGTAGCCGATGCCACCGTGGACTTCTGTCATGACGAAATCGGTCATGGGTCTTCTACTCCTCGTCTACTTCGTGGATCTACGTCTCGATTGCTGCGATGCATTCTACGTTAGACGAATGCCTCCAATCCGCCCGGACTCAGCGTAAACCTTGCCTCCGCCGCCCCCCGAAACCGGGCAGACTCTTCGGCCATGTCTGCACTGTCCATGCCTGCCATGTCCACCTCCAACCTGGACCCCGGCCTGATCCTGCTGGCCTTCGGTCCCGTCTTCCTGCTGACCATCGGCGCGGAGGCCTGGTACTGGCCCAGGCGCGACCGCAGCGTCTACAGCCTGCGCGACACCGTCTCCAACGCCGCGCTCGCGCTGATGCACCAGGCGTCCGACGCCTTCTTCCTCTGGCTGATGGTGCGCACCGTCTACACGTGGTGCTATGCGCACGGCCTGCGGGCTGTGCCCGAGACGGCATGGTCGTTCGCCCTGCTGCTGTTGCTGCAGGACTTCCTCTACTACTGGTTCCACCGCGCCAGCCACCGCGTGCGCTGGCTGTGGGCCTCGCACGTCACGCACCATTCATCGGAGGGCATGAATTTCTCGACGGCGTTCCGCCAGAGCCTGACGTATCCGCTCTCGGGCATGTGGCTGTTCTGGCTGCCGCTGGCGTGGCTGGGCTTCACGCCGGACTGGGTGATCCTCGCGGTCGGCCTGAACCTGGCCTTCCAGTTCTTCGTCCACACGCGGCTGGGGCGGCGCTGGCCGCTGGTGGAGACGGTGCTGAACACGCCATCGGTCCATCGCGTGCACCACGCGAAGAATCCGGCCTATATCGACCGCAACTACGCCGGCGTGCTGACGGTGTGGGACCGCCTGTTCGGCACCTTCGTGCCGGAGACCGAGGCCCCCACGTACGGCATCACGCGGCAGGTGCGCACGCACAATCCGCTGGTGCTGACTTTCCACGAATGGCGCGACATGCTCGGCGATGCGTGGCGGGAGCGGGACCTGCGCTACCTGTGGAAGCCGCCGGAATGGCGCGGACGGGCCTGATCAGGCAGGCAAGGCAGGCAGACAACAAAACAAAAAGGCCACGTCGGGACGTGGCCTTTTTGCTTCAGCGAGAACCGCTTACACCGCGTCGCGGGAAGCACGCTTGCGCTCGTGCTCCTTCAGGTGACGCTTGCGCAGGCGGATGCTCTTCGGCGTGATCTCGACCAGTTCGTCGTCGGCGATGAATTCCACCGCGTATTCGAGCGACATCTGGATCGGCGGCACCAGGCGCACGGCTTCGTCGGTACCCGACGCGCGCACGTTGGTCAGTTGCTTGCCCTTGATCGGGTTGACGACCAGGTCGTTGTCGCGGCTGTGGATGCCGATGACCATGCCTTCGTACAGCGCGTCGCCCGGCTTGACGAACATGCGGCCGCGGTCCTGCAGCTTCCACAGTGCGTAGGCCACGGCGTCGCCGTCGTCCTGCGAGATCAGCACGCCGTTGTGGCGATCGCCCAGGCCGCCTTCGCGCACCGGCGCGTAGTCGTCGAAGATGTGCGAGATCAGGCCAGTGCCGCGCGTCAGCGTCAGGAACTCGCCCTGGAAGCCGATCAGGCCACGGGCCGGGATGCGGTACTCGAGGCGGGTGCGGCCCTTGCCGTCCGAAGCCATGTCGAGCAGTTCGCCCTTGCGGCGGCCCAGCTCTTCCATGATCGAACCCTGGTGACCGTCTTCCACGTCCACGGTCAGCAGCTCGTACGGCTCATGCTTGACGCCGCCGATGTCCTTGAACACCACGCGCGGACGCGACACGGCCAGCTCGTAGCCTTCGCGGCGCATGTTTTCCAGCAGGATGGTCAGGTGCAGTTCGCCACGGCCCGAGACTTCGAAGATGGTGTCGTCGCCGGTTTCGGCCACGCGCAATGCCACGTTCGACTTCAGTTCGCGGTCCAGGCGCTCGCGCAGCTGGCGGCTGGTGACGAACTTGCCTTCACGGCCCGCCAGCGGCGAGGTGTTGACGCAGAAGTTCATCGTCAGCGTCGGCTCGTCGACCTTCAGCATCGGCAGGGCGTCCTGGGCGTCCGGGGCGCACACGGTGCAGCCGATGCCCAGTTCCTCGATACCGTTGATCAGCACGATGTCGCCCGCCTCGGCCTCGCTCACGATCTCGCGCTCCAGGCCCTGGAACTTCAGCACCTGGTTGATGCGGCCCTTGATCGGGGCGCCGTCCGGACCGAACTTGACCACCACGTCCTGCAGCGGCTTGGCGCGGCCACGCGAGATGCGGCCCACGCCGATCTTGCCGACGTAGCTGGAGTAGTCCAGCGAGATGATCTGCATCTGCAGCGGGCCGTTCGGGTCGTCGTTACGGACCGGCACCTTGTCGAGGACGGTCTCGAACAGCGGCTTCATGTCGCCGTCGCGCACGTCGTCGGTCAGGCCGGCGAAGCCGTTCAGGCCCGAGGCGTAGATGACCGGGAAGTCGAGCTGCTCGTCGTTGGCGCCGAGCTTGTCGAAGAGGTCGAAGGTCTGGTTGATCACCCAGTCCGGACGCGCGCCCGGACGGTCGATCTTGTTGACGACCACGATCGGCTTCAGGCCCAGCGCGAGCGCCTTGCGCGTCACGAAGCGGGTCTGCGGCATCGGGCCTTCAACGGCGTCCACCAGCAGGAGCACGCCGTCGACCATCGACAGCACGCGCTCCACTTCACCGCCGAAGTCGGCGTGTCCCGGTGTGTCGACGATATTGATATGGGTGCCGTTGTATTCGACGGCACAGTTCTTCGCGAGAATCGTGATCCCGCGCTCCTTTTCCAGGTCGTTCGAATCCATCACGCGTTCAGCAATCTGCTGGTTTTCGCGGAAGGTGCCTGCCTGGCGCAGGAGCTGGTCGACCAGGGTGGTCTTGCCATGATCGACGTGGGCGATGATGGCGATGTTGCGGATGGCGCGGGTCATGGCTGCGTCTCGCTCGGAAATCTTTGAGGTAACCCGACATTCTAGCATGTTGCGGCGCAACCTGCCTTGTTCAAATCCGGGGTGAATAATCTGTATTTGTTGCAAGAACAGCAATACCGAATTTCCGTTCTTGCTCACCGTGATAAGCATGCATATATTTGTCACAGCAAAGATTGCAGAGACAACAGATCACATTCCATGTCCGCCGCACCGCAGTCCTCTCCCCCGACCGCCGACCTGTTCCAGCCCTCCGACTACCGGATGTGCGAGAGCGTGGGCTACCTGATCACGCGCGCCCGCAGCCTGATCGGACACGGCGTCGAACAGGAGGTCAGCGAACTGGACATCACCCAGGCGCAGGCGAGCTGCCTGATGGCACTGGCCAACGGCAGCGCGCGCACGGTGACGGACCTTGGCCGCGAACTGGCTACCGACATGGGCTCGGTCACGCGCCTGCTCAGCCGCATGGAAAAGCGCGGCCTCATCGAGCGCCACCGGCGCGACGCCGACCGCCGCGTGGTCGACCTCGTCGTCACGCCGCTCGGCCACGAACTGGTCGCCAAGCTGCCCGCCGTGTTCTGCCGGGTGCTCAGCCATCACTTCCGCGGCTTTTCGGAAGATGAGATCAATACGTTGCGCGCGTTCCTGCACCGGATGATCGACAACAACTCCGGATAGCCGGAACACCTTATGCATCGGCCCGGTGGCACGCCTCGGTACGGACGTGTCACCAGCTTCCCAGTATGGCACGCTGACAAAGCAACAAAATGAAAACAGTCTTATCCTCTCCCGCCTTCCGCCCGGCCCCCGCAGTCGTCCGGCGTGTTGGCACCCTCGCCCTGACGATGGTCGCCGCGGCGGTCCTCGCCGGTTGCGCTGCGCTGGGCGACTCGCACAGCACGCAGACCATGAAGGAGCCGTCGAGCCTCGCCTCGACGCAGGTCCTGTCGGGCGGCCACGGCCAATGGCCCACGCAGGACTGGGTCGACCAGTTCAAGGACCCGCAGCTGCGCGCGCTGGTGGACGAAGCCGTCCAGGACAGCCCGAACCTGCAGGTCGCCCTGGCCCGCGTGCAGGCCTCGCGCGCCATGGCCGATGCCACGCGCGCCAACCTCTATCCGAGCATGGACTTCGAGGGCAGCCTGGTGCGTCAGCGCCTGTCCGAAACCGACCTCTTCGCCGGCACGCCGCTGGCCGGCGCCTGGGTGAACCAGTCGCGCCTGCAGTTCGGCCTTTCGTATGACTTCGACTTCTGGGGCAAGAACCGCGATGCGCTCGAAGCCGCGCTGTCCGACGACCGCTCCGTGGAAGCCGAGGCCCAGGCGTCGCGCCTGATCCTGACCACCGCCGTGGCCCGCAACTACGCCCGCCTGGCCGCCCTGTACGCCGAGCGCGACGTGGCCGAGCGCGCCATCGTCCAGCGCAAGGACCTGTCGGAACTGTCGCGCCAGCGCCTGGCCGCCGGCCTCGACACGCAGGTGGAAACCACGCAGGCACGCGGCACCGTGGCATCGGCCCAGACCGACCTGCAGCGCGTGGACGAGGAAATCGCCCTCGCCCGCAACCAGATCGCCGCCCTGGTCGGCAAGGGCCCGGACCGCGGCCTGCAACTCCAGCGCCCGACGGTGCTCGCCCACGAATCGCCCACCCTGCCCGACGACCTGACCATCGGCCTGGTCGGCCGCCGCCCCGACATCGTCGCCGCCCGCTGGCGCGTGGAAGCGTCGTCGAAGGACATCTCGGTCGCCAAGAAGGAATTCCTGCCCGATATCTCCTTCACCGCCTTCGCCGGCCTGGCCTCGCTCGATACCAGCAAGCTCCTGATGGGCATCAGCCGCACCTTCGGCATCGGCCCCGCAGTGCGCCTGCCGATCTTCGAGGGCGGCCGCCTGCGCGCCAACCTGAAGGGCAAGTACGCCGGCTACGACATCGCCGTGGCCAGCTACAACCAGACCGTGATCGACGCCCTGCGCGAGACGGCCGACGCCATCACCAGCATCCGTAGCGTCGATACGCAGATCAAGACGCAGCGCGAAGCCCTGGACCTGGCCGAGCACGCCTACGCTCTCGCCACCACCCGCTACTCGGCCGGCCTCGGCACGCAGCTCACGGTGCTGAACGCCGAAAGCACCGTGCTGCAGCAGCGCCGCCTCGCCACCGACCTGCAGGCCCGCCGGCTCGACCTGCAGATGGCACTGATGAAGGCCCTCGGCGGCGGCTACGAAGAACCGAAGGAAGGCGGGCACAGCGACCAGGCCGCCAAGTCCGCGGACAAGGCCACTGCGACGCCGCAGGGCTGACGCCCGGAACGCCCGACGCCACCCTTACCGAATGCCCCCGGCAAGACCAGATACGAGAGAGACCAAGATGAGCAACCAGCAACCCGCGGCCGCACAAAACACGCCGCCCGCCGCCCCGTCCAACAACCGCAAACGCCTGCTGCTGTCGCTGACCGCCGCCATCGTCGTCGCCGGCATCGGCTACGGCGTGTACTGGGGCACCTACGCCCGCCACTTCGAGAGCACCGACGACGCGTACGTCGCCGGCAACGTGGTGCAGGTCACCCCGCTGGTGAGCGGCACCGTCGTCTCGATCGCCGCCGATGACACGCAACTGGTCACCGCCGGCCAGCCGCTGATCCAGCTCGACCGCGCCGACTCGCAGGTCACGCTCGAACAGGCCGAGGCGCAGCTCGCCCAGGCCGTGCGCGAAGTGCGCACGCTGTACGTCAACAACAACTCGCTGTCGGCCAACGTGGCCCTGCGCGAGGCCGACGTCGCCAAGGCCCGCGAAGACCTGCGCCGCCGCCAGGCCATCGCCGGTTCGGGCGCCGTGTCGGGCGAGGAAATCTCGCACGCCCAGGCTGCCCTGTCGGCCGCCGAGTCGTCGCTGCAGGCCTCGCGCGAGCAGCTCGCCTCGAACAAGGTGCTGACCGACCAGACCACCGTCGAGAAGCACCCGAACGTGCAGCGCGCCGCCGCCAACCTGCGTTCGGCCTACCTGTCGTTCGTCCGTTCGACGCTGCCCGCGCCCGTCACCGGCTACGTGGCCAAGCGCTCGGTGCAGGTCGGCCAGCGCGTGGCGCCCGGCGCCCCGCTGATGGCCGTGGTCCCGCTCGACCAGGTGTGGATCGACGCCAACTTCAAGGAAGTGCAGATCACCCACATGCGCATCGGCCAGCCGGTCACGCTCGAAGCCGACGTCTACGGCTCGAAGGTCAAGTACGAAGGCAAGGTGGCGGGCTTCTCGGCCGGCACCGGCTCGGCCTTCTCGCTGCTGCCGGCGCAGAACGCCACCGGCAACTGGATCAAGGTGGTGCAGCGCCTGCCGGTGCGCATCGCGCTCGATCCGCAGCAGCTGAAGGACCACCCGCTGCGCGTGGGCCTGTCGATGAACGTGACGGTGGACGTCCGCAAGGAAGAAGGCGCCGCCATGGTGAGCGCCACCTCGCCGCAGTCGCCGATGCAGACCGATGTGTATGACAAGGTCGCGCAGGAAGCCGACGGTCTGATCGCCCGCATCATCGCGCTCAACAACGGCGGCCGTGACGCGCCCGCCGCCGCTGCCGGTGCGGTCGCCAAGATCCCGGCGCCCGCCTCGGCCCCTGCCACTGCACGCGGCATGGTCGGCAACGCCGCACACGCCAAGGCCACCAAGCTCTGAACATGGCTGCCTCGATCCCTGCCCCCGAGCACGCGCAGTCGCCCCCGGCGCCGGCGCCGGCGAGCCTGGCCCCACCCCCGCCGCTGACCGGCGGCAAGCTGGTGGTGGGCACCATCGCACTGTCGCTGGCCACGTTCATGAACGTGCTCGATTCGTCGATCGCCAACGTGTCGATCCCGGCCATCTCGGGCGACCTGGGCGTATCGCCGAACCAGGGCACGTGGGTCATCACCTCGTTCGCGGTGGCCAACGCCATCTCGGTGCCGCTCACCGGCTGGCTGACCACCCGCTTCGGCGCGGTGCGGCTGTTCATCACGTCGATCCTGCTGTTCGTGCTGTCGTCGTGGCTGTGCGGCGTGGCCCCCAACCTCGAAGTGCTGCTGGCCGCGCGCGTGCTGCAGGGCGCGGTGGCCGGGCCGATGATCCCGCTGTCGCAGTCGCTGCTGCTGGCCAGTTATCCAGCGGCCAAGAGTTCGATGGCGCTGGCGCTATGGGGCATGACCACGCTCGTCGCGCCGATCATGGGGCCGCTGCTCGGCGGCTGGATCTCCGACAACATGACCTGGCCGTGGATCTTCTACATCAATATCCCGGTCGGCATCGGCGCGGCGTATGCCACGTGGGTCATCTACCGTGACCGCGAGACGCCCAAGCGCATCCTGCCCATCGACCGGATCGGCCTGGCGCTGCTGGTGATCTGGGTGGGCTCGATGCAGCTCATGCTCGACAAGGGCAAGGAACTCGACTGGTTCCATTCCATCGAGATCGTCGGGCTGGGGCTGGTGGCGGTGATCGGCTTCCTGTTCTTCGTCGCCTGGGAGGCGTACGAAAAGCACCCGGTCGTCGACATCAACCTGTTCAGGGGGCGCAACTTCAGCGCGGGGGTGGTGGCGATCTCCGTGGCCTACGGATTGTTCTTCGGCAACCTCGTGATCCTGCCGCTGTGGCTGCAGACCATCGTCGGCTACACGGCGACGGACGCGGGCATCGTCATGGCGCCGGTGGGGATCTTCGCCATCCTGCTTTCGCCCCTCATCGGCCGCAACCTGCCGAAGATGGATGCGCGCTGGGTGGCCACCGCCGCGTTCATCACGTTCGGCATCGTCAGCCTGATGCGTTCGGAATTCACCACGGGCGTCGATACGCGCACGCTGATGATCCCCACGCTGATCCAGGGCGCGGCGATGGCGATGTTCTTCATCCCGCTCACGTCGATCATCCTGTCCGGCCAGCCGCCGGAGAAGATCCCGGCCGCGTCGGGCGTGTCGAACTTCGTGCGGATCACGTTCGGCGGCATCGGCGCGTCGATCTCGACCACGGTGTGGGAGAACCGCTCGGCCATGCATCACGCGCAACTGGTGGAGAAGGTGAACCTGTACAACCCGGTCTACTCCGACCAGCTCAATCACCTGATGAGCATGGGCATGAGCCAGGCACAGGCGGTGGGCCTGATGGAACGCAACATCACGCAGCAGGCGGCCATGCTGGGCGCCAACGATATCTTCTGGATTTCGGGGATACTGTTCTTCGTGCTGATCGTGTTCGTGTGGCTGACCAAGCCGGCCAAGGGCGCCGGCGGTGCGGCAGCGGCGGCCGGCGCGCACTGATCGGCTGACATTCGTCCCCTCGCCCCGTTGCCTGCGACTTGCAGGGCAACGGGGCGTTTTCTTTTCCCTTTCCTACTCCAGCCGGATACCGGTGACCTGGATCGCCTTCGCCCAATAGGCGCGGTCGGCCTGCATGCGGCGGTCCAGTTCCTGCGGCGTACTCCCTTCCGCCACCAGCCCGAGGGCGGCCAGACGCTCGCGCACGTCCGGCTGGGCCGCGATGCGCCTGATGGCATCCGCCACCTTCTCCCGGACTTCCATCGGCGTGGCCGCCGGCGCGAACAGCCCGACCCAAGAGTCGCGATCGAGCCCCTTCACCCCCAGTTCCGTGAAGCTGGCGACGCCGGGCAGCAGCGGCGAGCGGGCGGGCGTGGTCACCGCCAGCATCCGCACCGTGCCGGTCCGGTCCAGCTTCTTGGCGCCAAACGCGCTGAGGAAGGCGCTCGAGATATGGCCGCCGAGCAGGTCGTTGGCATTGGGCCCCTCGCCCGCATAGGGCACGTGCGTGATCTCGATGCCGCTGGCACGCCGGAGCAGCTCGCCATAGAAATGCGTGCTCGTGCCGAGGCCGCTCGAACCGAAGCTCACCGTGCCGGGGTGGCGCCTGGCCTCGCGTTCGTACTGCGCGAGCGTCGACACGTTCATCGACTTGTTCACCACCAGCACCACCGGCGTGGAGAAGACCATGCCGACCGGGGCGAGGTCGCGCATCAGTTGCACGCTGTCGTCACCCGGATGCAGCAGTTCGTCGCAGATCGTCGAGTTCGTCGCCGCGACGAAGGTGTAGGACGCCGGACTCTTCGCGACTGTCATCAGCCCGGTGCGCCCCGACGCGCCTGGCCGGTTCTCGACCACGATGGGCTGGTGCCACGCGGCACCCAGGCGCTCGGCCACCATGCGCAGCGCCACGTCGGTCGCACCGCCGGCGGGATACGGCACGACGATGCGCACCATGCGGTCCGGATAATCCACGGTGCCGGCCCGCGCTTGCGGGACCAGCGCGGCCAGTGCCATGGCCACACTGGCCAGGGGACGCAGGACTTTCTTCATCGGTGTCTCCTTTTCCCGTTTCTTCGATGGATGCGGCAATCCGCCCGGATCATGCCCTCAGATCACGCCCTCAGATCACGCCGTCGGCGCGCAAGGCTTCCGTCTGCGCGTCGGACAGTCCAAGCCGCTCGCCGTAAACCGCGCGGTTGTCGCGCCCGACCGCGCCGGCACCGCGGCCCGGCATGCTCGGACTGCCGACGAAGCGCGGCACCACGGCGGGCATCTGCAAGGTGCCGAAATCGTCGTCTGGCACCGACACGATCGAGCCGCGCGCCCTGACCTGCGGGTCATTGACGATCTGCGCGACGGAGTAGACCGGCGACAGCGTGCCGTTGGCACCGTGGAAAGCGGCCAGCACGGCATCGAGGTCGTGCGCGGCACACCAGTCGCTGAAGACGCGGTTCAGTTCCTGCTGGTGCCGCACGCGGCTGGCGTTGTTGGCGAAGCGCCGATCGGCGGCGAGGTCGGACCGGCCGATGGCGCGGCAGTTGTTGATGAACATGGAGTCGAGCGAGCCCGACATCGAAACCCAGTGCCCGTCGCGCGTCCGGTAGACTGCCGACGGCGCCGAATACGGGCTGCGGTTGCCATCGCGCATCGGCACCATGCCGAGCTGCTGGTGAACGCCCGGCAGGAAGTCCAGCAGCCGCGTGATGCCTTCGGTCAGCGACAGGTCGATCTCCTCGCCCGGCAGCGACGCATCTTTCGCGCGCGGCCAGAGCGCCGCGAGGATGCCGACCGCGCCGAAGAGCCCGCCGATGTAGTCGCCGATCGGCACGCCCGCGTGCATCGGCTCGCCGTCCGCGTGGCCGGTGATGCCGGTCAACCCGCCCATGGCTTCGAAGATGCGCGCGAAGCCGGGCCGGTCCTTGTACGGGCCGTACTGCCCGAACGCGCTGACGCGCAGGATCACGAGCCGTGGCTGCAACGCCCACAGCACTTCCTTCGTCAGGCCCCAGCGGTCTAGCGTGCCAGGGCGGAAGTTCTCGACCAGCACATCGAACTGCGGCACCAGACGCTTGAACAATTCGCGGCCGGCGTCGGTGCGCAGGTCGAGCGTGGCGTGTTGCTTGCCGCGCTGCGCCGCCTTCCACCAGACGCTCTTGCCGTCCTTGAACGGCGGGAACGCCCGCATGCCGTCGCCCTTGCCGGGGAGTTCGAGCTTCAGCACGTCGGCGCCGTAGTCCGACAGCAGCGTCGCGGCGAACGGTCCGGCGATCACGGTGGCGATGTCCAGCACTTTCAGTCCTTCGAGGGGGCCGCTCATGTCGAGGTAGAGGGAGAGTCACGGGATGCAGTCGACTGTATCGATCGACCCGGCCAGCGGGAACGCGCGGTTGCGGATGGCTGCCATGCAGGATCGGCATGGGCGCCCGGCCGACCGTAGAAACCCGACTGGATATAGCGGGCTGGTGCCAGCAGACTATTCTGTTCTTCATGAATTTCGCAGGGAGGCAGTCGGTGAAGCTCGTCGCCAACGGCATGGAAGCGCTGCGGCTCGAAGACCTGGCCGCGTTCGTGGCGACGGCGGACTCGGGCAGCCTGTCGCAGGCGGCACTCCTGCGCGGCTGCTCCCAGTCGATGCTGAGCCGGCGCGTGCTCGAACTGGAGCGCGTGGTCGGCGGGCGGCTGTTCAACCGCACGGGTCGCGGTGTGGTGCTGACCGAACTGGGGACTGCCCTGCTGCCGGAAGCGCGTGCCCTGCTCTACGGCGCCAAGGACTTCATGGAGCATGCCTCTTCCACGCGGCACCAGCCGGCCGGCACGGTCGAAGTGGCGTTGCCGCACTGGGCGGCGTCCGGGTCGGTGTCGGCGCTCATCAACCGCGTGGGCGCGCAGTTCCCCCGCATCCGGCTGGTCATCCACGAGTCGTATTCGACGGATGTGGTCGACCGTCTCGCCTCGGGCAAGCTCGACATCGGCGTTTACAACAGCAAGCACGCGCAGCCGCCGGCCGGCGCGCAACTGCTGTTCTCGTCCGAACTGCTGCTGATCGGCCGGCGCGGCGCCCCGCTGGTGTCCTCCGGCACCGTGCAACTGGCGGCGCTGCGCCACGCATCCATCGTCACGCCACCGGTGCCGAATCCGATCCAGGCCGTGCTGCGCGACGTGGCCGCCGGGCTCGACCTCGACCTGCAGATCGACCACGAGATCAACTCGGGCGCCATGGCCCGCGACGTGGTCCGCCACAGCGGGCGCTACAGCATCAGCATGCTGGTGGGGCTGGCGGAACGGCTGACCGCCGAGAACCTCGCGGCGGCACGCATCGTCAATCCGTCGCTGGTTCTCTACACCTATTGCGCGACCGGCGCGAAGCATCGGCTCAGCGACGCCACGCGTGCCGTGGAACGGCACCTGATCGACATCATGCGCGAGCAGTATGCGGAGGCCATGGCGCTGATGGCTGCGCGCGAGGGCCGCTCGCCGGCCACTTCGCTCCCATCCTCGCCGGCCCCGCGAATCGTGCATAGCTGATTGCCGCCGCGCGGCGTTCCCGGACGGCGCTCGCCTCTCTATCGTCTCTCTATCGTGGATGCACCTCCACGCAGTCACCCAGGGAGAGAAACGCATGACCGAGACATTGAGGGAATCGACGCTGGACGTGCGGGATGGCGTGGCGCTGCTGTCGCACCAGCGGCCTGCGCAACGCAACGTGATGACGCTGGAACTGCGCGCCGACTACCGCGACACGCTCGACCGCATCGAATCCGATAGCGCCATCCGCGCGCTGGTCATCACCGGCTCGGGCGGCTGCTTCTGCTCCGGCGGTGACATCAAGGGCATGCTCCAGCGCAGCCAGCAGACCGATGTCGCACTGTCCACGCGAAGGCGCCTGCTCGACACCCACCGCGGCTGGCTCGACCGCCTGCGCTCGCTCGACGTGCCGGTTATCGCCGCGGTCGACGGTCCGGCCTACGGCGCGGGCCTGTCGCTCGCGCTGATGGCAGACTTCGTGCTCGCCTCCACGCGCGCGGAGTTCTGCTGTGCCTTTGCCCGCATCGGCGCGGTCCCGGACCTCGGCGCGTTCTACATGCTGCCGCGCCTGATCGGCATCCCCAAGGCCAAGGAATTGATGATGACGGCGCGCCCGTTCGACGCCGGGGAAGCGATGCAACTCGGCATGCTGTACGACGTGCACGCGCCGGACGCACTGCTGCCCGCCGCGCTGCAATTGGCCGCCCGTTTCGCCAACGGGCCGCGCGATGCGCTCGGGATGATCAAGACGTCGGTGAACCGCAGCCTCGACGTCGACTTCCAGACCATGGGCGAGATCGAGAGCCACCAGCAGGCGGTGGCGCTCAGCTCCACCTATCACGCGGAAGCGGCGGCGCGGTTCGTCGAGCACCGGCCGCCTTTGTATCAGTGGAAATAGGAAGGCATGGAGATGGGCTGGCGCGCAGCGCGCCAGCCCATCTCCAACCGTGCATCAACCGCGCACGGATCAATCCAGGCGGATGTTCGCGCTGCGGATCAGGTCGCCCCAGTACACCTGCTCGCGCTTGACCAGCCCGGCGAACTCGGCCGGATTGGAGCTGCGTACCGTGATGCCCATCTCCAGCAGCCGCTCGCGCAGCTGGGCGTCGGCCAGCACCTTGATGGTGTTGCCGGCGATCTTGTCGACGATGGGGCGCGGCGTGCCGGCCGGTGCGAACAGGCCGAACCATCCTGCGCGCTGCATGCCGGTGCTGCCCACTTCGCCCATGGCCGGCACCTGCGGCAGCAGCGGCGACCGGCCCATGCCGCCCACCGCCAGCGGCTTAAGTTTGCCGGTGGCTGCGTACCTGCTGGCCGACAGCGCCGACACCAGCCCCACCTGGATTTGCCCGCCAAGCAGGTCGGTCACCAGCGGCGATTCGCCCTTGTAAGGCACATGCAGCACCTCGATGCCCAGGTCCTTCGCGACCACCTCCATCTGGAGATGGCTGCTCGATCCGAGCCCCACCGTCCCGTAAGGCAACGGCTTGCCGAGGCTCCGTGCGTAGGCTACCAGGCCCTTGACGTCGTTGACCTGCAGGCTCGGGTGGACCACCAGCGCCTGGGCGATCGTACCGACCTCGGTGATGGCCGACAGGTCGCGCACCGGGTCGTAGAGTGGCTTGCTGTACAGCAGCGGCGTCTGGATCACGCCGGTCAGCGCGAGCAACAGCGTATGGCCGTCCGGCTGCGCCTTGGCGACCGCGTCGGCGCCGATCATCCCGCCCGCGCCAGGCTTGTTGTCGACGACCACCGCCTTGCCCCAGAGCTTGCCGAGTCCTTCCGCGAGCCCGCGCGCCACGGGATCGCCGCTGCCGCCCGCGCTATAGGGCCAGACCAGCCGCACCACGCGCGACGGAAATTCCGCCGGCTGGGCAAACGCGCGCTCCGCCAGTGTGCTACCCAGCGCTCCGACGGCGAGGCCGCCTCCCAATTGCCGCAACACACGGCGTCTGCTCTGCTGCATGGCTGTCCCCTTCTCCGTCTATGTATGATTTCCCATGCATTCAAGCGCGGGATGCAGACAACCTTAACAAGCGGACGAGGACGGCCCCCCACCCTCGCGGAGTAGGCAGGGCAAACCCCGAGGCGCCCCCTTTGTGGGACGGAGGGACCGAAGGGGTCGAAAGGGGCAGAGGGACCAGAGGGATCAGAGCTTGACGAGGCGCTCGGGGCGCAAGGCCCCTTCGCGCATTCGCGCCACGCCGAGCAGGCGCGGCGGCTCGCCGGTGTAGACGCGGGCAAGCGTCTCTTCGGCGAGGAGGTCGGGCAGGTCGCGGCCGGCGATGCGCTGGCCGTTCAGGAAGCGCGCCGCAACGGCTTCGTCGAGATGTACCGGCGTACAGCGCTGCAACAGCGCATCCACCGGCGCCATCATCGCCGGCCGGGCCTCGTCGGCCTGCGCGTCGATCTCTTCGAGCGTCACGGCACCGTCCAGCGTCAGGTCGCCCACGCCGGTGCGGCGCAGCGCCGTCAGGTGGGCGCCGCAGCCGAGCGCCTCGCCGATGTCCTCTGCCAGCGTGCGGATGTAGGTGCCCTTGCTGCACGTCACGCGCATGGTGAAGTGCGGCGCGTCGCCCGCGAGGTCGCAGTCGAGCAGCGCAATGCCATGGATCGTCACCTGCCGCGCCGCGCGCTCGACGGTCTGGCCGGCGCGCGCGTACTCGTACAGCGGTCGGCCGTCTTTCTTCAGCGCCGAATACATCGGCGGCACCTGCTCGATGTCACCCGTAAAGCGCACCAGTGCCGCCTCGAGCGCGGCGCGGTCGCACGTGACCGGGCGCTCGGCCACGATCTCGCCCTCGGCATCGCCGGTGGTCCGCGTCACGCCGAGCCGCGCGACGGCTTCGTAGGTCTTGTCGGCCTCGAGCAGATCCTGCGAGAACTTGGTGGCTTCGCCGAAGCACAGCGGCAGCAGGCCGGTGGCGAGCGGGTCGAGGGTGCCGGTATGGCCGGCCTTGGTGGCGCGCAGCAGGCGCTTGGCGCGCACCAGCGCGTCGTTGGACGACAGGCCGAGCGGCTTGTCGAGCAGCAGCACGCCGTGCACCTCGCGGCGCGGAAGCCGGGGTGGGCGGGTGGCGTTGGAATGGGTCATTCGGGGATGCCGCCGGATGGCGGCGAGGATGGCAAGCCCGCGCGGGCTTACTCGTCGTCCTTGGCGTCGCCCTGGGCGTCGTCCTTCGCGCGGGTTGCGTTGGCTTCGTTGATCAGCTTCGACATCTCGATAGCATGCTCGACCGAGGTGTCGTGATGGAAATGCAGTGTCGGCACGGTATGGATGTGCAGGCGCTTGAACAGCAGCGAATGCAGGTAGCCGGCCTTGTCGTTGAGGATGGCGGTGGCGTCCTCGGGCTTGGCGCCGAGCACGGTGAAGTACACCTTCGCGTGCGCGTAGTCCGGCGTCAGGGCGACGGACTGCAGCGTGACGAGCCCGAGACGGGGGTCGCGCAGTTCGCGCTGGATCATCTCGGCCAGGTCCTTCTGGATCTGGTCGGAGAGACGGATGTTGCGGGAGGAGATGTTGCCTTTCTTGGCCATTCAATACTGACTGTGGAGATGACAACGGCAGACCATCGGGTCTGCCGTTGTTGCCTACGCCTTACAGCGTACGCGCCACCTCGGTGATTTCGTACACTTCGAGCTGGTCGCCTTCCTGAACATCGTTGAAGTTCTTGATCGACAGACCGCACTCGAAGCCTTGCTTCACTTCCTTGACGTCGTCCTTGAAGCGCTTCAGCGAGTCGAGTTCGCCGCTGAAGATGACCACGTTGTTGCGCAGCACGCGCACCTGCGAGTTCCGCTTGACCATGCCGTCGGTGACCATACAGCCGGCCACCGCACCGATCTTCGGCACGCGGAAGACCTGGCGGACCTCCACCGTACCGATGGTCGTCTCGCGCTTCTCGGGCGCCAGCATGCCGGACATGGCTGCCTTGATCTCGTCCACAGCATCGTAAATGATGTTGTAGTAACGGATGTCGATGCCATTGTGCTCGGCCAGCTTGCGCGCGCCGGCGTCTGCCCGCACGTTGAAGCCGATGATGACCGCCTTGGAAGCGACCGCCAGGTTGACGTCCGATTCCGAGATGCCGCCCACGCCGCCGTGCACGATCTGCACGCGCACTTCGTCAGTCGACAGCTTCTGCAGCGACTGCACCAGCGCTTCCTGCGAACCCTGCACGTCGGCCTTGACGATCAGCGGCAGCGATTGCACTTCGCCTTCGCTCATCTGCTCCAGCATGGTCTCCAGCTTGGCGGCCTGCTGCTTGGCGAGCTTCACGTCGCGGAACTTGCCTTGACGGAACAGGGCGATTTCACGCGCCTTGCGCTCGTCCGGCAGCACCAGCACTTCCTCGCCGGCGGCGGGCACTTCCGACAGACCCTGGATTTCCACCGGGATCGACGGGCCAGCTTCCTTGGTCGGCTTGCCGTTCTCGTCCAGCATGGCACGCACGCGGCCATAGGCGGAACCGGCCAGCACCACATCGCCACGCTTGAGCGTGCCGCTGCTGACCAGGATGGTCGCGATCGGGCCCTTGCCCTTGTCGAGCTGGGCTTCCACCACCAGGCCCTTGGCCGGGGCGTCGACCGGCGCCTTCAGTTCCAGCACTTCGGCCTGCAGCAGCACCTGCTCGAGCAGGTCGTCCACGCCGAAACCGGTCTTGGCCGACACCGGCACGAACGGCGAATCGCCGCCGTACTCTTCCGGCAGCACCTGCTCGGCCACCAGTTCCTGCTTGACGCGGTCCGCGTTGGCTTCCGGCTTGTCGATCTTGTTGATCGCCACCACGATGGGCACGCCGGCCGCCTTCGCGTGAGCGATGGCTTCCTTGGTCTGCGGCATCACGCCGTCATCAGCGGCCACCACCAGAATCACGATATCCGTTGCCTTGGCACCGCGAGCACGCATGGCCGTGAAGGCCTCGTGACCCGGGGTGTCGAGGAAGGACACCATA